>Ga0123355_10002100_pt1 | contig 28085 bp, 22 predicted proteins | sample TergutEmb28metaG_3_FD_89872 | JGI IMG/M metagenome (GOLD analysis project Ga0123355, IMG submission 89872) | Embiratermes neotenicus P1 segment gut microbial communities from Petit-Saut dam, French Guiana - Emb289 P1 | ecosystem: Host-associated > Arthropoda: Insects > Digestive system > Gut ... | reverse complement strand
GGTTCTCGACGAAGGGCGAAATGATTTCAGACGCGACTTATTACTCAGGAAGGGGTTCGCCCTGAAACTGACCGCACCGAGCCGTGCCGAAGCCGCTGTAAAGAGGTTGCATGTAACACCATGCTTCACCGTACCACCCGTAACACCAATGCAACACCTGTACCACCCGCCGCAATATATGAAAGCGGGCAGACCCATTCGGACACGGCCGACCGAATGTTGACGCCCATGTGCACACCTTTCATACAACGCGGCAACCGCAGAGTGAAAACTCTGCAAACCCGAAGTTCCCGGGACTTCGGTTACTTACTTAAAACGAATCAATAAAAAAGAATCGCGAAGCGAGCAAAAGCGCAACTGTAGGGAGAATTTCCTTTTACGGCGTTTTTGCTCGCTTTAAATTTTATTTTACAGCGAACGACCTTGAGAACTGTGAAGGCGAGGCGGAAAATCGCGGGCAATGGCGGGCGCACTTCGCCCGCACCCTTCAGCGTATTTTCCGACGAAGCCTGAACGGGCTTCTCAAGTACGTTCGCGCTGTGCTTCTGCGGAAAAAATTTTTTGATGATTTTGCCAAAAACATACAAATTGTGGCTGTTACGCCGTAAAAAGACGTGGTATATTGCGCGCAGTACTCTGTTCGAAAAAATGACTGCACAAAGCGAACGCCTTTGAGAGTCGCAAGTGCGAGTATGAGGTACAGGCAATTTTACTTTCGGCAGTCGGTGGCTTGGCAAAATGTTTTGCATTTTGTACTTCCGTGCCGCCAAGCCCGGCTGTAGCGAACGCCTTCACGGACTTTTCAAGTGCGTTCGCGAGATGAGTTGTAAAATTGTTGTACCGGAAAGCGAGGTGGTGCTTATGATTGTAGGGGAGCGTTTCAAATAGCCCGATGTGGTTTCAGCATTTCGGGGTAGTGTGCGAACACTTTTGACGCTTGACAAGGATTATGCAAAAATAAAAAATCCAAGGAGGTACGATTATGCGTACAAAAAAATTGATTTGCTTTATTTTTGATAGTTGTTATGACTGCGATGCTTGCTGCACCGGCTTTTGTCGGCGGCATTATCGATGTTGCACAACATGATGATTTTGCAGAAAGTCTTATCGAGGAGTACGGCGCAGAATTTGCACAGAACTACTTTAGGTCTTTGGAAATATTGCCGCTGTTATTTGATTCATTTGCGGTAAGTCGGATGGGTGAAACCATCTACCCTGCTGATTTTGGAGGAGTTTACATCAATGACTACGGTAGTATAACAATCCTCACAGTTGAATCTCAGAGCGTGGGCATCCTTGCTTTAGATGGTTTCGCAGCGTCAAGGGATGATGCTGTAATCACACGGGAAGTAAATTTTTCCTACAGCTATCTGCGTGAAACTATGGGTGCCTTGGATTATCTCATCCAAAGCAAATTTGAATCGCATATAGCGGCGTATAATGCTGCTGCTTGGCATTTGGACGTGATAAACAATAGGCTTTTAGTGGAGCTGCTTGATTTCAGCGCAGAAATGATTGACCTGTTCAGAACCACTATTTTTGATTCACCCGTTTTATATTTTGCAGAATCGTCCGGCAGGGTTGTTATTCCGCCCTATTATTTTGCAGATTATCATTTTCCTTATGATGATTTATACTCATCGGCAGAAGGAGGATTTGTAGAAATCGCTCCGTTAGTGCAAAATATAACTATTTCGCCCGGAGAGCCTATATATCTGCGTCGTGGCGGGGCAACCGGAAGTGCAGCATCGCTTGGCTTTAGAGCATACCAAGGGAGTTGGAGCGCGGGTACACAGCAAACAGACGGGTTTGTTGTTGCCGCGCATATGGGGATGGGAGCTTCTGCACCTTTAACACATGGAGACAGGTTATATGTGAACAGTAGCGGCACGTTCCGATACATTGGAACTGTTTGGGACTATCGACTTCAAGGATTGGATGCGGCTTTTGTGCGGAGATGCCCCACGGTTGCCCTTAACAACAGGGCAGGAACACACTCATTTTCAGACCATATTCTTACTACTCCCGTCGTTGGTCTTCGCGTATATTCCGGAGGGCGCGTAAGTGGTGTCAGAGGTGGACGCATCACGAATAGCCTGAGCAGCGTAACGATTAGCAATCCGAGTTCTGCTCGTACAATTGTCGTAACCCATGCTGCTACAGCTGACTATCCTTCGGTTGAAGGCGACAGCGGAGGGATAGCTTTTGTACCGGGAACTGCGGTGAATAGCGGCATAGTCGGAATTACTATAGGGCGCAGTGACACTCGCAGCTTTATTTCAAGAGCAGACGAGATTAACCGAGTTTTGCGAATAAGGTTGCCGTAAGGAAAGGAGCCTTTTAGGTATGACCCCTAAGTCACGCAGATTAGTCTTGCAAAGCGTAGGTGCAATAATAGCTCTGTTGTTGGTATTCTTCGGGGCGTGGCAGTTACTGACCAATGAAGCTATTTGGTCGCCACTTCCCCCGGAGTCTCCGATAGTAGCCGAGCATTTGCTCGCAAGCCACTATCTCGAAGGGGTTACATTCACAATCTCGGACGTTACCGACAGCGGTGTATACTATATACTTTTTAATAACACGGAGCATCATATAGGTACATTTTTAATACGCCCGACGTTGGAGTTTTTCGATGGCGTTGAATGGCGAATCGCACCCCTGGTCTATGAGCGTGCATTTGTTTTGTCTATTGATGTCCATCCTCCGCTAACGTATTTATCTCACTTTAAGTCTTTTTCTGACTACGCGCCGTTAGAACCGGAGCAACTCTACAGAATCCGTACAAGGATAAATGCACGTATTTACTATCATGCGAACGATGTGTGGCACGATTTAGTTGCGGAGTTCTGTTTGAGAGATTGACGTTTCTTCACGTCAACAAATGCTTTAGGGCGAGTTGCCTTGTGAAAAGGGGGCTTTCGGCGAGCATTGTCGAAAGCTCTCTTCTTGCGTTTCGGCTTGTTTAAGCAACGCCAAGCAAAATAAATCTACGCCCCTAACCTCCGCCTTCTTTGTTCGCTATGCCAAAATCCCCAAAATGCGAGGTATTAAAATGAAAAAATTTTACTTAATCCCGCTGCTTCTCCTGCTCTTCACAGGATGCGGGTACCCAAACGAAAACACCCCCGGCGAACACAGCGAGCGTATTGAAATCGTCGATTGGATTACGCCGGAAGAAACATCCCAAATAACGCCCGTGCAAATTGCGATTGTTACGCAAGAGTGGCAACGTGAACAAAACGAAAATTGGATTGCGGAACTTCAAGCCCGTCACGGCAAAGAAAATGTAACTTTTCATACTTGGGCTCCGGGAACGTCATTCCATGCAATTCCTAACGAGTTGTTAAACAGTATCGAACGCAATACGGATATCGACGTTTTAATTATCAACCCCGCATTTGAAACAATGCGAACGATGGCAGATTTGTTGGGCAGGCAACGACCCGGTATGTTTATCGCATTATACGACCCTATTCATACGCGCATCCACTATGTAAATCGTTCTTGGCACAATACTCCTTTGTGGCCGTTTTACAGACAAAACGCCAAATCTTCCGCAGGGGCAAACTTGATTTTAGACATTGACATGCGCGGCATATTTCAAAATTTGCCGCAATCTGCGCAAAGCCTCGGTGCAACAACGCTTATTTATTTTTACGACAGTATTTCGTGGGATGAACGCGGCAACTCGACGCATAACCCCGAAGAAGGATATACCCGCCGCCTGCTTCGCGAAGCAAGCGAGGCAATCGGGCTTGAGTTTGTTGCGACAGATATTTCCGGCGCAATTCGATGCGTCCTTACCGAATATGAGTTTATGACTACCGTTTTGCCGTCGTTGGTTGCAAATCACGGCAACGACATCGTTTTTGTCGGGATAGACCAATGGAGCGCGTTACGAGAATGGGAGCGGAACGATACAATTTTTTTGCCTTTATACGGCCGGACAGTGGCGTCCCCCGGAATGGTAGCTTCGCTTTACGACATCCCTCGTGAGCATGAAGGCGGAATCACAGACGGCGAGATGCTGATTCACGAAATCCGCACAATACTCGACCAACAAAACAGACTCGGGCGAATTGCAACATGGCCGACGTCCAAGGAGCTTTTGTTTCCGCTTGCCGCCGCCGAATACGGAGTGATGTGGGCAAACGGCAGCGTCCCCCGGTACGAACTCGACCTTGCCGCATTAGAAGAAATTTTCGCCCGGATTATATTCGAACACACCGGGGAACAGCTCGGCGTAACCTTAACGCAAGAGGGAAACCGCGTTTTGGTTCTGCCTGATTATTTGATTTATTGAAATTCCCGCATATTTGCTGTCGGGGGCAGGCAGTCTTGATTGGTGATAAACAAAAACAGAGAGGGCGGAATCCCCGTCCTCTCTGTTTTTGCGGCATTCCGCTAACGCACGGATAGGCTCGTTGCAATTATTGGGATAACTCCTTCAACCGCCCCAATGCCACTATGGCTTCAAGGGGCGTCATTTTTTCCGGCTCGATTTCGCGCAGGGCGAGGATAACGGCGGATTCGGCGGGAGGCGCGAGGGCGTTTGCGTTGTCGGGAAATTCCGGCGAAACAGAAGCATCATGGTTGTCGGCATCGACATTGCCTGCCGATTTCTCCCGTGCGCCCGTTGCATCGGAAGCGGTGTTCGGCTTCGGGGGAATGTGTTGTTGCTTATACATGTCTCCGGTGTTCGGCAAAGGCGGGCGGTCTTTGCCCGCACCCTTCGAGGGAATGCGCTGACGCATGTCCCCGGCATTAAACCCTTCAAGCAATTCCCCCGCGTGTGAAATCACGCTTTGCGGCAATCCCGCAAGTTTTGCAACATGAATGCCGTAGCTTTGACCGGCTTCGCCGCGAACCAGCTTGCGCAAAAATACGATATCGTCACCCTGCTCGCGGGCGGTGAAGCAGAAATTTGTAACGCCGGGCGTACTGCCTTCGAGCTGTGAGAGTTCGTGATAATGTGTGGCGAAAAGCGTCTTGGCGCGAATATTTTGCGTGATGTGTTCCAAAACCGCCCACGCAATTGCGAGGCCGTCGAAGGTGCTTGTCCCGCGCCCGATTTCGTCTAAAAGAACAAGGGAGTTTTCCGTGGCATTGTTTAAAATGTTGGCAACCTCGGTCATTTCAACCATGAAAGTGCTTTGACCGGTTGCGAGGTCATCCGACGCGCCGACGCGGGTAAAAATGCGGTCGGCAAGTCCGATTTCCGCCGCCGTTGCCGGCACAAACGAGCCGATTTGCGCCATAAGCGTAATTAAGGCGACTTGCCGCATGTACGTGGATTTTCCCGCCATATTCGGGCCGGTGATAATCGTCATGCGTGATTCGGCGCACATTTCCGTGTCGTTCGGCACAAACGTGCCGGCGGTGAGTTTTTCAACCACCGGATGACGGCCGTCTTTTATGTAAATGCGCGACGTGCCTGTGATTTCCGGCTTTACATATCCGTTGCGTTCGGCGACCTCCGCCAATGATTGCAACGTGTCGAGGGTTGCCAAAACAGACGCGACAAACTGCACCCGCGCAATTTCGTCAACAATTTCGCGACGCAGGCTGTCGAAAATTTCAAATTCGAGCGCGAAAATTTTTTCGTCCGCACCGAGCAAAGTTTCTTCTAAATTTTTCAGTTCTTCTGTGATGAATCGCTCGCCGTTTGCAATTGTTTGCTTGCGAATATAATGCGCCGGAACTTTGGGAAGGTTCGCAGCGGTAACTTCGATGTAGTAGCCGAAAACGCGATTGAAACGAACTTTCAGGCTCGAAATGCCGGTTTCGGATTTTTCGCGCGTTTCAAGCTCGGAGAGATATTTTTGCGCGTTTTGCTTTACGTCGTGAAGCCGGTCGAGAGCGGGGTCAACGCCGGGGCAAATCATGCCGCCTTCGCGAACGCCTTGAGGCGGCGTTTCGGTTATTATGCGGGCGATTTTTTCAAAAATGTCGGCGAGGGTATCGAAAGTGCGGCGGATTTCGCTGTTCGCCGCGCTTTTTGTGTTGATTAACACACGTTCGATTTCCGGCAAAAGCTCGACGCTTGCGCGAAGAACCGCCAAATCCCGCGCGGTGGCGTATCGCGATACAAGCCGCGCCATAACGCGCTCAAGGTCGTGTATGCCGTGCAGATACTCGCGAAGCTCGGCGCGTTCAAGCGGCATTTGCGTCCATTCGTCAACCGCGTCAAGCCGCCGCCGAATTTCGTCCGCCTTAACAAGGGGCGAATCGACCCATCCGCGCAAAAGTCGTGCGCCCGATGCGGTTTTCGTTGCATCAAGCACCCACAGCAACGAGCCTTTTTTTCCGTGCGCGGTTGACGTTAATTCGAGATTCCGGCGGCTTGACGCATCAAGATTCATGTGCGTTTGACGGGCGGATATTTTGAGGCGCGTTATTTGCATCAGCGCGGATTTTTGCGTGTCCGCCAGATACGTCAAAAGTGCGCCGGCCGCAGCGGTTTCGGGCGCGTTTTCGGAAATTCCGAAGCCTTCCAGGTGATATGTACCGAACCGGTCGAGCAGGGCTTTTTTCGCATTCGTTGCGGCAAAAGTCCATGCCGGGGCGACGGTTGCGCGTTTGCCCGTTACATTTTCGATTACGCGAATGAGGGGGAAATTGTCCGGCACGACGATTTCCGCCGGTGCAATGCGCGTGATTTCGTCGATAAGTTGCTGCTCGTTTTTTTCGTCAATTCGCATCGCCGTGAAAAAGCCCGTTGTAATGTCCGCCGAAGCAACGGAGAAGCCGGTTTTATCGCTGTGAATTGCGGCAATAAAATTATGTCGCCCGTCTTCAAGCATGTTTGCGTCGGTGACGGTTCCGGGCGTCACAACACGAATTACATCGCGCTTTACGATGCCTTTGGCGAGCTTCGCGTCTTCAACCTGGTCGGCAAGCGCGACGCGATACCCTTTTTCCACAAGCCGCGCGATGTATCCGTCAACGGCATGTGCCGGCACCCCGCACATGGGGGTGCGTTCGTCGCCGCCGCCTCGCGATGTAAGGGCGATGTCAAGTTCCTTTGCCGCAATTTTCGCGTCGTCGAAAAAAATCTCAAAAAAATCCCCGAGCCGAAACATCAGAATATCGTTTTTGTGCCGGGCTTTGATTGAAAAATATTGCTCCATCATGGGGGTGAGTTTAGGCATGAGAAACTCCTTTCGTGGGCGGGGCGGGGCTGACAAAAAAACGCGAATCAAGGGCAGGAAATAACACCTCGCCTATGCCTTGAAACGGCTCGCTCGTTGTCTTTTTTTCGGGAAAAGCATCCGAAAAAAAGACCGGTCGCTCGCCACAAGGCATTTACGGCGAGGCGTTATTCTGAACTCTTGATTCGCGCTAAGTATAAAAAAATTCCTGTAAAACTGAATTTACAGGAATTTTTCTCGCTCTGGGTGACAAGATTCGAACTTGCGACCTCTAGACCCCCAGTCTAGCGCGCTACCAAGCTACGCCACACCCAGAACTTACACCGCTTTGCGGCGAAGGGAAGTATATATCGGATGTCGCGGCTTGTCAAGAATTTGTCAGGAAATCGGTTTCATTGTGGGGAAAAAAATTACATCGCGGATGGAGGCGGAACCGGTAAGCAACATAATCAGCCGCTCGACGCCGATACCCATGCCGCCGGTGGGGGGCATGGCATACTCCACCGCCGTGAGGAAATCTTCGTCGGTCATGTTGGCTTCTTCGTCGCCGGCCAGGCGCAGAGATTCCTGATGCGCGAAGCGGGCGCGTTGGTCGATAGGGTCGTTAAGCTCGGAATAAGCGTTTGCCATCTCGTTTCCGGCAATGAAAAGCTCGAAACGCTCGGTATAATCCGGGCGACCCGGCACACGCTTTGTAAGCGGCGAAATTTCCACGGGATAATCAAGGATGAATGTCGGTTGAATCAGATGCTTTTCCGCAAATTCTTCGAAAAACAGCGACAAAATATCGCCGCGCGTGTGATGCGGTTCAAAATGAACGCCGTGAGATTTCGCGGCTTTTTTTGCGTCGTCCGTTGTTGCGATTTCGTCGAAATCCACGTTCGCATATTTTTTCACCGCGTCGAGCATTGTAAGCCGCGCAAACGGCGTGCCGACGTCAATAATATGCTCGCCGCAGGGGATTTTTGTTGTGCCGGCCACGTCCTGCGCAAGCGTTTTAATCAGCGATTCCGCAAGCTCCATCATTCCGCGATAGTCCGCATACGCTTCGTACAGTTCAATCATCACAAATTCGGGATTGTGGCGCGTAGACATTCCTTCGTTTCGGAAATTGCGCCCAAGCTCATACACCCGCTCAAATCCGCCGATAATCAGCCGTTTGAGCGAAAGCTCCGGCGAAATGCGCAGATACATTTGCATGTCAAGCGTATTGTGATGCGTCACAAAAGGTCGCGCTGCCGCACCGCTCGGAATCGTTTGCAAAATCGGGGTGTCCGCTTCCATATAACCGCGCTCGTCCAAAAATGCGCGAATTCCCTTGATTATTTTCGTGCGTTTAACGAAAACATCCTTGATTTCGGGGTTCATTATCAAATCCAGATACCGCTTGCGATATCGTGCGTCGGTGTCGCGCAGACCGTGAAATTTCTCCGGCAGAGGATGCAAACTTTTTGCAAGCAACGTAATTTCCGCCGCTTTTACCGACGTTTCGCCCTTTTGCGTTTTGAAAACCGCGCCCTTCACGCCGACAATGTCGCCGATGTCGAACTGCTTAAACGCCGCGTATTCTTCCTCGCCGATAGCGTCGCGGGCGACATAGGCCTGAATTTGCCCTGCGCCGTCCTGCACATGTACAAACGACGCCTTCCCCATGACTCGTTTTGTCATAATTCGCCCGGCAATGCCGACTGTTTCGCCTTCAAATTTTTCGAAATCGCCGCAAATTTCCGCGCTTCGAGCCGTAACGTCGTATGTTACATGGCGAAACGGGTCGTTGCCCGCCGCTTGCAGGGCTTCGAGCTTTTCGATTCGGACACGATGCTGTTCGTGTAATGTCAACTCTTCCATTCGTTTTCTCCCTTGCTGATTCCGATTATTCCGCTTGTGACATAATTTCGCTCGGGAAATTACCGTCGTTGCCTTTCAGCATTATTGCGACGGTATCGCGCTGCCCGAAACTATCTTCCGCGCCGATAACCACGCGCACATTTCGCCCGTCGGTACCGGGGTTCGCGCTGAATATAAACGAAATCGAACGCCCGTCAGAGCAGTCGATTTCACTGAACTCACCGTCTGCCGATTCGAAGAAAAAAAACAGCGCGACGCGAGGGTCTGACTCGAAGTGTTCCGGGCTTAACGTCACGCGATAAATTCCGTGCGTGAAATGCAAAACTTCCACGTCGATGTCGTTGATATGCAGCGGAACAAGATTGCGCAAAATTATTTCGGGCGGCACGAAACCGGGCGTTTTAACATTTACAATTCGACGAGTTTCGTCCCATTCAACGTTCATGCCCGCAATTTGGGCGATTGCCCGCACGGGAATCATTACTCTTCCGTTAATCACACGGGCGGGGACGTCTAATGTTACGTCCCTGTCCGCACCGTGTTGCCGCACGAGAGCCGTGTAACTTCCCTCCGAAACCGCAACGGCAAGAGTATCCGTTGATAACAACGCGGCGTTTTCTTCCGCATCCCATTCAACATGAAAGCCTAACGCGCTCATCACCGCGCGCAGGGGAACAAGGGTTCGCCCGCCTTCGGTTACGGGGTGTTGCTCGTCGCGCGGAATGTTTACAAACGCACCGTTTATGCGAATGCGAATCGGCTCATACGGGGCGCGAAACAACGACGTTTCTCCGTAGGAATAAATCCACGCCCGAATTGACGCGGATATTTCATCCTCTAAGTCCGAAAGTGACGGAATCGGGCGCATTGCTCCTCCCGATTGATAGTGCGTCGGGTTTGCCTGAAATTCCGGCGAACGATGATGCGTCTGCGCGGATGTTCCGAAAAGCCCGGCGGGTTCGGTGAAAAAACCGCCGTTGACAAGGTTTGCGTATGAATAAATTGCACGGGTCGTGATTGCACCCCAATTTACCTGCGTTTTGAGAAGTCGCCCGTCGTATTCGTAAAAATCCGAAAATGTTGCTTCAAACACACGCCCGATGTCTTCAAACGTGCCGTCGCGATACACATGTAACGTCCACCTGCACGCCGCAAATTCCGAACGGTGCATCGGATGCGTCCACAGGATAAAAATTTGGGGTATGCCGTCATTGTTCAAGTCGTACAGGCGAAATTCCCGCGCAACCAAACCGAAACGCTGAAAAATTTCATCTTCGCCCGCGAGGCGTTCGTCCGCGCGATTGTACAAGTTGTCGCCGGAGGAATCCTTCACAACAATCGCAGGGCGAATTTCTGTAGGGGCATTCGACTGGTCGATTCGGGGGCGGCTGAGATAATCGCCGTCGCGCGTTACTCGCCCGAAACTGAACATACTTGTGAATTGACTCAAAAATTCTTCCGTAGCCTGCCGCCCGTAGTCACTTATTCCCAAGGTTTCGCCCAAGGATAATTCGGCGGCAAGTGCCGGCGTTGACGACAAAAATAACATCGTCGCCGACAAAAGCGCGATTGCCAATGCTTTCATTTTCACGAAAATTTCCCCTTCGCCGGCATTTATGCAATTTGCAAAACTTTGTACCGCAACGCCCCCTGCGGAGCATCGACGGTTACGATGTCGTCGCATTTTTTTGAAAGCAATGCCGCGCCGAGAGGCGATTCGTTTGAAATTTTGCCGCCCATAGGGTCGGATTCCGTCGAGCCGACGATGAGATACTCGACCTCTTCATTATATTCCATATCGAGTACGCGAACACGGCTGCCCACACCTATGCTGTCGCCGTCGAGGTCGTCGTCGTCGATTACCTCCGCATTTCTCAGGATTTTTTCAATTAAGGCAATGCGATTCTCGATTTCCGCCTGTTCGTCCTTTGCGGCGTCGTACTCGGCATTTTCGCTGAGGTCGCCCTGACCCCGGGCGTCCTTGATTTTCGACGCGACTTCTTTGCGCCGAACAACCTTTAAATGTTGCAACTCTTTTTCGAGCTTTTCGAGCCCTTCAGGTGTAAGTACAGTTTTTTTGTCAGCCATAAATTACCTCCAAGGAATGTCCGGTTAAGACCGCAGGGCTCCGCCCCGCACCCCTGGAAACTTTTGAAAAAGTTTCATCAAAACTTGTCAAAATCGCGCATTCGCGCGATTTTACAGTTCGCGAGGGGCGCGGACTGTAACGCCCGCTAAACGCGAATTATAGCGCGATTCACAAAAAGTGTCAACTGCCCGAGGTAGCTAGGCTTCACAGTACCGACATCAAATTTCGATTGCTGCAAGAGAGTGTTGAAAAATAGCTTGAGGGTACGGGCAAAGAACGCCCGCACCCTTCAGGTCATTTTCCGAGATGCGGCATATGCGAAAGCGTAATTTTTCAACACTCTCTGCAATGTTTTACGGCTATCCGAATTTTTGCTTTGCTTCATAAGTATAGGCCATTGAAGAACTTGGCTGTGTGCTTTCCTCCCGCTTGAAACACAAACGATATTCGGAACGTCAATCACCAAACCATGCACTTTCTCGCTGAGATGCAGCAAAATTAAAATACAGTGTCAACGTTCAAACGATTTTTTCATATGCTTTATTAACAAGGCTGCTCAACTTCCCGACTGCGTCGAATTCAGCCGCCTTATCGGGAAATTTCCTCGCTGACGGTTGGGGCGCATTTTCAATTCGAAGCAATGCATCCCGACTTTGTAAAAATCGCCGCAAGGAGACAATGATGAAGGAGGAAAAAATGAAAGAAACAAAAATGATAATTCCGAAACTTTTACGCGACGGCGACGTCGTCGCAATAATCGCGCCGGCCGGTCCGGTTAATGCCGAAAAACTCGTCGCAGGAGCAGAAATTTTGCGCAACGCAGGGCTTCGTGTACGCATTTTCGAAAGCTGTTTCGCGCGGCACGAATATCTTGCCGGGCCGGACGCCCTCCGCTTGCACGATTTACATACCGCCTTCGCCGACCCTCAAATTCGCGCAATTTTCGCGGCGCGCGGCGGATACGGCTCGGCTCGGCTTCTCCCTCGCATAAATTTCAACCTTATTCGCAACAACCCCAAAATTTTCGCCGGTTACAGCGACATAACCGCGCTTCACATCGCGTTCAACCAATTCGCCGGGCTCGCAACTTTTCACGCGCCCATGCCCGCCGCCGATTTGCCGAACGCCGACGATGCTACTCTTCAACCTTTTTTTGAAAACCTCTTTTTAAGTTCGCGACCGGTCTTTTTTTCGGATACTCTGCCCCCCTCACCAAAAAATTTCACTGAAACCGCGCAAAGTGCGGTTTCGTGCAGTTTTTTTGAAAGGGGGGAATTGGGGGGAAAACTTTTTTTGCAAAAAAAGTTTTCCCCCCAAGGTCTTAAAAAAGTGGTCATAACCGGCGGAAATTTAACAATAATCACGTCGCTTCTGGGGACGCCGTATGAAATTGATACGCGGGGAAAGGTGCTGTTTTTGGAGGAGGTCGGTGAGGCGGCGTATCGAGCGGACAGAATGTTCCTGCAATTAAAATTGGCGGGCAAATTGCGCGATGCGGCGGGATTTATTCTGGGCGATTTCTCGGGCGAAAATATTGAATTTGCCGTGAATGAATTTCTTGTGCCGGAGGGTAAGCCGCTTGTGCAAAATTTCCCCGCCGGCCACTGTATGCCTAACTTTACCTTGCCGCTGGGAATTGACATTCATACATAAAAAGGATATTATTACATGTCCATACGGACTTAACATATTCGGAGGTGTAATTATGGAAGTGGTAATTGCAATCGTGATTGCCGCTGCATCTGTTGCACTGGGTTTTTTCGTAGGCGTGGTTTACAGGAAGAGAGTTGCCGAAGCAAAGCTCGGCGTCGCTGAAATTAAAGCGGGAAATCTTCTGGAGGAGGCAAAGCGAAACGCGGAAGCGCGTGCCAAAGAGATGCTTTTGGAAGCGAAGGAAGAAAGCATCAAAACCAAAAACGAAGCTGAAAAAGACGCGAAAGAGCGCAGAAACGAGTTGCAGCGTTTAGAAAAACGCTTGTTGCAAAAAGAAGAAGTGCTGGACAGAAAAATCGAGAAACAAAGCGAAAAAGAAGAAGAAGTCAAGAAAAAAGAAGCCAAGTTGGAAGAACAGCAAGCCGTTGTGGCTAATGCCCTTGAAAATCAACACAGAGAACTGGAAAAAATCGCGGGCATGACACGAGATGAAGCAAAACAAGCATTAAAAGTAACAATTGAAGATGAAGCACGGTTTGAATCTGCAAAAATGATTCGAGAAATCGAACTTAAAGCAAAAACAGAGGCAGACAAAAAAGCCAAGGAAATACTGGCTACGGCAATACAGCGTTGCTCGGTGGACCACGTGGCGGAAACCACGGTTTCCGTTGTAAATCTGCCCGGCGACGAAATGAAAGGGCGCATAATCGGGCGCGAAGGGCGTAATATTCGCGCGTTGGAGTCGCTTACGGGCATAGATTTAATCATAGATGACACGCCCGAGGCGGTAATTTTATCCGGGTTCGACCCTATGCGCCGCGAAATTGCCCGAATCGCGCTTGAAAAATTGGTGCTCGACGGGCGAATTCACCCCACTCGCATCGAGGAAATGGTGGAAAAAGCGCGTCGCGAGGTCGAGGTTCAAATCAAGGAAGAAGGCGAAGCCGCCACGTTCGAAACGGGCGTACACGGCATCCATCCCGAGCTTACGCGCCTCCTGGGCAAAATGAAATTCCGCACAAGCTATGGGCAAAATGTGCTGAAGCACTCGATAGAAGTGGCGTATTTATGCGGTCTTGTTGCCGGCGAACTCGGCGCAGACATCGCGCTCGCAAAGCGAGCCGGTTTGCTGCACGACATCGGCAAAGCCGTTGACCACGAGCAAGAGGGTTCGCATATTTCAATCGGCGCGGCGTTGTGCAAAAAGTACAAGGAATCCGACCTGATTATAAACGCCGTCGAGGCTCACCACGGCGACGTTGAACCCACAAATATTATCTCGATTATCACGCAAATTGCCGACGCAATATCCGGGTCGCGACCGGGTGCGCGTCGCGAAACTCTTGAGGCGTATATAAAACGTCTGCAAAACCTCGAAGCAATCGCAGATGCGGAAGAAGGCGTGGAAAAATCCTTCGCAATCCAGGCCGGCCGCGAACTGCGCATAGTTGTGTTCCCCGACGTTGTCGGCGACGACCGCTTGACGATTCTTGCCCGCAAGGTCGCAAAGCGCATAGAGGAAGAACTTGAGTATCCCGGGCAAATAAAAGTAAGTCTTATTCGCGAAACACGCGCAATCGAATACGCAAAATAACCGGCTCGCGGGATTTCCGCAGGCTGAATAACGCATCAGAGCGCACCATCAAGGGCATGTGACGGCAACGACACATGCCCTTGTCAGGTGCGGGCGAAAAGAAAAACACTCCCCGATTTCACAAAAGCGGACAAGCCGCGTACCGGAACACCGCACCGGTCGAAGAAAGTGCTTTCACTGCGCGGGAAGACATGTGCGATTTTCCGCACATGTCCTCGTCGCCGGAGCAACTTCCTGCACAAAAAAAGCAAGCGAATCGACTGCTTTTCTTGAAGCCGACACGGTTTTCGACTCCACAAAAAAACCGCGCTTTGCGCGGTTTTTCGAAAGTTTTGAAAGGGGCTTGGGGAAAACTTTTTCAAAAGTTTTCCCCAAAGAGCCTTCAATCTTACTTACATTCGAAGCTGTCACATTCGGTGTCGCTGCATTGGTGCGGGCCGGGCTTGCTGCATCCGACGTTAATGTCGTTAAGGTTGCAGTGGCTTGTTTGGTCGTTGTGCCTGCAACTTGATACGCTACAGTTAATCATGTTTTTTTCTCCTTTCGAAAGGCATGTTGGTTTATTTTTTTATTTTTCCCGCAAACTACATAAATATGTACGGAGGTGCTTTATGAATTTGAACGCCGACGGCTTGAAAAAAAGTGTTCGCGAAATTTATGATTTTCCGATTCCGGGCATTGTGTTTCGAGATATTACAACGGTTCTTAAAGATGCCGACGCGCTTCGGGCGGCGGTTGACACCATGGCGACGATGCTCGACGGCGTGGAATTTGACGCGGTTTTGGGGCCGGAATCGCGCGGCTTTATTTTCGGGATGCCGCTTGCGTACAAGCTGAACAAGGGGTTTGTGCCGGTGCGCAAGGCAGGAAAACTGCCCGCCGAAACGGCTCGGCGAGAATACGCGCTTGAGTACGGCAACGCGATTATCGAAATTCATCGCGACGCAATCGTTCCCGGGAAAAAATATGTAATCGCTGACGACTTGCTTGCAACCGGCGGCACTGCCCGCGCAACGGCGGAACTTGTTGCGGAAATGGGCGGAATTGTTGCGGCGGGCGTGTTTTTTATTGAGCTTGCGGGGCTTGGCGGAAGAAAAATAATGCCGTGCGATGTGCGGTCGTTGTTGGTGTACGATTGATGAGGGGAATTTTTTTTGCCGCGATTTTTGTCGCGTTTTTTTCTGTCGATGTTTTTGCAATTGCCGTTACAATTGACGGCAAACACGTCGAATTTCCCGACAAACCCCCGATTTTTTCCGACGAACGGGTTCTCGTTCCGGTTCGCGCCGTGTTCGAGGAGTTGGGCTTTGACGTGATGTGGGGCGAATTTACGCAAACAGTTTTGCTTTCGCGCGCCGACGACACGGTTTTTCTGGTGATTGGCGACAGCGAATTTGTTGCAAACGGCAGAATTTACGCATCGGAAGTTGCGGCGCAGGTGATTGACGGGCGCACAATGCTGCCGGTTCGGGCGGTGCTCGAAAGCGTGGGCTACACCGTTGCATGGCACGATTTTTCGCACACTGTGCAAATTTCTGCCGGCGGGCGACCGTACGCGCGGGAAATTCCTCATCGCCGCCTCTACGACGATGAAATCGCCGAGTGGGTCATAAATTATCACGCGCGGGGCGGCATAAACGATTTCGAGTCGGAAGTTATGCGCCTCACAAATATCGAGCGCGAAAACGTTGGCTTGCCGCCGCTTATTTGGTGCGACAGGCTGATGCTTTCGGCGCGATTTAAAGCGCAATCCATGCACAATTTAGGCTATTTTTCACATACAAGCCCGGTTTACGGCGCGTTTCAGAATATTTCGTTTGAAGTTTTCGACATTCCGGTGCAATCCATCGGGGAAAATCTTGCGAGCGGACATCGCACCCCCGAGGACGTTGTTGCCGGCTGGATGGATTCCGACGGGCATCGCAATAATATTCTCAACGAACGCTACGCTCGTATCGGCGTAGGATTTTTCGAAAATTTTTGGGCGCAAAAATTTTTGGGATACAGCGAACGGCGTTGAGGGAGTGTTTTTTCGGGGGCTTTGCCCCCGAGCCCCCTACCCGCTTTTTAAAAAAAGCGGGGCAAAAACTATCAAAAAATCGCGCTTCGCGCGATTTTTATAGTGAGTCAAGCTGAAAACGGTCTTTCGCGCTTGCGCGAAAAGAACGGTTTCAATTTGACGAACCCGCAACACGAGTGCTTTTGCGCAAGCAAAAGTGCGAGTGCGGGGGTGAAACAAGACCGTTCTTATCTTGTTTCAGGAGGTTTTAATTCATATTCGTGCCGATAAATTTTCAAACTCTTCATCGGTTAATGTGCCGGCTTTATGCAGGGCTTCCAACATCAAGAGCCGCCCTTCGGGGGTGTCTGCGGTTGGTTCGCTCCGGATATAAAGCTCGGTCTCTTTTTTTTTCATGCGGTCTTTTATGAGCAAAAAAGCGGAAGCAATCGCAAATATAATTGACCAACTTATAAAAAAGCGCGGCCAACTTGAAATGTTCACCTCTATAAACAGTCCGAGTACAAAATGATACCCCGTTAAAATCGCCAAAAATATAACAAGCCCCACCGCGTTCAGCTTAATGCTTTCAAGTAAGCCCTTTTCGGAAGCTCTGTCGAAAACAAAGTCGTCGAGTATAAACATGGCGATTAAAACCAAAATAATCACGATGTCTTGGTTAATCAGCCTTGTGACAATTATGGTCATAAAGTCGTCGAAGTCGGAAATCCCCGCTAACGCTTCAATCCAGTACATAAGTTTTGCGACCGCCAAATACGAAAACAGCAGTTGTACTAAATTTGTACGAAAATTTGCTTTCATGTGTCATAATCTCCTTGTGAATGTAATTTTTTGCGGGGCTTCGCCCCACGCCCCACCCGCTTTTTGGAAAAAGCGGGGCAAAAACTTAAAATCGCGCATTCGCGCGATTTTGGATTTTTTGTCGAACTTTTTTTAAAAAGTTCGTGGGGGTTCGGGGGCGACGCCCCCGAGCGGTTTTACATCAATTATAACATGAGGAGAAAACCGATGCGTACAACCGGCATAATTGCGGAATTTAATCCGTTTCACAAGGGACACGCGGCGCACATAAACGAAACGAAAGCGAAATTCGGCGGAAAAATTATCGTTGCAATGAGCGGCAATTTTGTTCAGCGCGGCGAACCCGCCGTTTCGGATAAATGGCGACGCACAAAAACCGCGCTTGCCGCCGGCGCGGATATTGTGCTTGAAATTCCCGTGCCGTACGTTGTTGCGGGCGCGGATTTTTTTGCGCGGGGAAGCGTTGGTTTGCTTGCGGCAACCGGCGTTATTGACGCGCTCAGCTTCGGAAGCGAGTGCGGCGATATCGGTGCGATTCGCGACGCGGCGCGGGTTCTTGCCGACGAACCGCATGAATATCGCCGTGTGCTGCGCGAAAAACTCGGCGCGGGAATGTCGTTTGCGGCGGCGCGGGGCGCGGCACTCGACGCCTGCATCAAGGACGCTCCCGCCGGTTTGTTCACCAAGCCGAACAACTGTCTCGCAATCGAATACTGCAAGGCACTGCGGCTTCTCGGCGACCCGATGGAAGTGTTTACAACTTTTCGCGCATCCGGCGGCCCGTCAGCAACGAAAATTCGCGAAAAATTACACGCTCGCGGCGGCGTTGCCCACATCGACGATTTTTCCGAAATTTTTCGCTTTCTTATATATACGCGCGATTTTGACCTCGGCGAGGGGCTTGAAAATCGTTTTCGAAAATTCAGCAGTCGGCACAAAAAAATTTCCGAAATAATCGACGCGGTTAAAACCAAACGCTACACACGAACGCGATTAAGTCGCGCGGTTTTGTGCGTAATTTTGGGGATAAACGCGGCGGAAATCGGCGAAGTGCCGTATATTCGCGTGTTGGGATTTCGCAAAGAAAGCGCGGATTTGCTCGGCCGATTAACTGAAAAAGCCGCATTACCCGTAATAACTCACGGTGCGGCTATGGACGAAATTTCGACAACGATGCTTGCAAAGGATTTCGAGGCAACCGATATTTACCGAATCGCAACGGCCGCCGAAGGTTTCAGGAGGGAACGCGCCGAAGGAATTATTGTTGTGTAAAACGCCTCAAAAACCGTTCTATCTGCACCCCCGCACGGCGGATGCGTTCGTTTCACGTACTGTTGCTGTCGGGATTCATGCTTGCTTGGCGGGCGCGTAAAATTTTCATGGTTTCCTCGTCGAGCGGTTCGTAGCGCACGCCGTCGGGAAGCCCTTTATTTTTTTGTTGAAATCGCTCGGCGGCGGTTTGCGGATTTTGCGACGAATTTTGCTGATTCGGAATCATCGGCGGATGCGGATTTTGTTGATTCGGAATCATTGGCGGGCGCGAATTCTGCGGAGGAATCATTGGCGGGCGCGAATTCTGCGGAGGAATCAGCGGCGGACGCGAGTTTTGCTGCGGAGGAATCAGCGGCGGGCGCGAGTTTTGCTGCGGAGGAATCAGCGGCGGGCGTTGCGAATACGGGCGGTGCTGCTGCTGCGGGGGCATCATCGGCGATGTTCCTCGGGTCAACGGCTCAACCGGAACAGCACCTCTGCGTTCCGGCTCGGAATTATCGCCCTCCTGTTGGGGGCGTCCCCGATGAAAAAACGCCGTTCGCGTCGGCGGAAAATTTAATGGCATAACATGCACCCTTTCTTTAAGAGAGAGAGTTGATTTTGCTTTACTGTGCATGTTATGCCGTTTTTTTTAAATTGTGCCGCCGGAAATATCGGAATTTTCGGCAGAAAACTTCAAAAACTTATTGCGTGTATGTTTTTTTTCTTTTATTATACGAGTCAAAGGGGTGGACCGGAATGAAAAATTTGAAAGTAAGAAGCAAAGTAATGCTTCCGATAGGGTTGTTGGCAGCCGCTATCCTCACAATTGTGGTTGCGTTTACCATCATGCAGTTTAATTCGTTTAACAACGACTTGCTCGACCGGCAACTTGAAGTAGCCGCAAACAGCGTTCGCAACATTGTTGACGATACAAGACGCGCTGCGATTGACGCGGGGATTGACGTTTCAACCGACCCGCGAGTCGTGGCGGCAATGCGAACCGGCAACCGCGAAGAAATCGCTCGCGTTATAATCGGGGTTGTAAACGAAAACGACCACGTTACATGGGTATCGGCATTTGACACCAACGGAATTGTTCTCGTGCGTACCCACGAACCCGATAATTACGGCAACGCTGTTCGAACAGCTTCAACGTTGGAGGCGTTGGAAGGTATTGTTTCCGTGGCGTACAACCCGTCCGGCGACATTCCCATTCCCGTACGTGCGGCAGTACCCGTTATTTACGACGGCGAAGTTATCGGCGGGCTTTCGGTTACCCATGCTATGGGTACGCCGGAGTTTGTAAACGGGCTTCGGGCAAGGCATGACGCCCACTTCGTTGTTTTTATCGACGGTATATCGGTTGCATCCACGATTTTAGGCCCCGACGGAAATCCCGTTATCGGCTCGCAGATGCTGCCCGAAGTTCGCGCCTATGTATTGGACAGGCAGCAAGAATTTTCCGGCATCGTAGAAATTCGCGGTTCGGCTTACAGCGGGTTTGCCATGCCTCTTTATTCTCCCGACGGCGAGCTGTTGGGGCAAATTTTTATGGCGTTACCCCTCGACGATATTTACGCGCAGCGTATGCTTGTAATTTTAATCGTTATTGCAATGGGTGCGGCAGGGCTTGCGGTTGCGATGGTTGTGTTGTTTGCTGTGTCAAACAGCATCGCCGCCCCGATTGAACGTCTTGCGGGAATCGTTTCGGACGTTTCCGCCGGGCGTCTGAACGTAAATATCAACAGGGCGAATCTTTCGCGCGATGAAGTCGGCTCGCTCACAAAAGATATTTGCGGGCTTGTTGACGTCATAAAATCCATGGTTGACGACCTGATTCAGCTCGATAAAAATTATAACGACATCGGCGACATCGACTACCGCATTGATGCCGAAAAATATCAAAACGCATTTCGCGATATGATGGAGGGCGTCAACAATATTCCGGAATCTATCATCGGAGATATTTCGCTGATGGTTGATTCGTTGCGCGAAATCAACAACGGTAATTTCAACCCGGAAATCCGAAATCTTACGGGCAAAAAAATGGTGCTGACAAATTCGCTTACGGATATGATTGCAAACCTGAATTCCGTAAAATCGGAAATTAACGGCATGATACACGCGGCGGCGGTTTTGGGCGACCTGCACTACCGTATCGACGAAGAAAAATATCACGGCGATTGGCGAGAAATTATGGCCGGCTTAGACAATATTGCCGCCGCCGTTGACGCGCCGGTTGTTGAAATTCGCGATGTTATGAGCCAAATGGCGCAGGGCGAATTCTTGGGCGCGCAAGTAACCGGCGACTATAACGGCGATTTTAAAGACATTCGCGACGCCGTCAACAACATGATAAACACGCTGAAAAGTTACTTGGAAGAAGTCGCAAGCATATTGGCGGCGATTTCCGACGGCGATTTAACAATGTCCATAAACCGCGAATATATCGGCAATTTCGACCTTCTTAAAAAGCCCATCAATAATATTTCTGCGACGCTGAGCAAAACTATGTCGGAAATACAATCCGCGTCGATGCAGGTTCTTTCCGGCGCGAAACAAATTTCCGCAAGCGCGATGGATTTGGCGAACGGCGCGTCGTCGCAGGCGTCGTCGATACAGGAGCTTAACGCCTCCGTCGATTTAATCAATCAGCAAACCAAGTCAAACGCCGAAAGCGCGAACGAAGCGAACACGCTTTCAGGCATGTCAACGGCAAACGCCCGCGAAGGTAACGAGGCGATGCAACACACTCTCGTTGCCATGAACGAAATCAAAGATGCATCGAACAATATCGGCAAAATTATCCGCACCATTCAAGACATCGCGTTTCAAACAAATTTGCTTGCGCTTAACGCCGCAGTTGAAGCCGCTCGTGCCGGCGAACACGGAAAAGGTTTCGCGGTTGTTGCCGAAGAAGTGCGCTCGCTTGCCGCGCGTTCGCAACAGGCGGCGGCAGAAACAACCTCGCTTATCGGCACATCCGTGAGCACGGTTGATTCCGGCGCGAGCGTTGCGCGCTCCACCGCCGAAACTCTTGATGCAATCGTCGAAAACGCAAATAAAGTTCTGGATGTTGTGAGTTCGATTTCCGCCGCTTCGCAGGAACAGGCCGAGGCAATTTCGCAAATTGTTTTGGCACTGCAACAGGTTTCGCAAATTGTTCAATCGAACTCCGCTGTAAGCGAAGAAACCGCCGCAGCAAGCGAGGAGCTTACTTCGCAGGCCGAGCTTTTACAGCAGCTTGTTGCGTATTTTAAGATGTGATGAGATTGAGATGAGATGAAGATGAAGGCAAACTTTTTGAAGGGTGGCGCGTGCGCTTCGCTTACTGCGCCCTTTAAAGTTTGACAAAAACTTTATGAAAAATCGCGCTTCGCGCGATTTTTTTTGATAATTTTTGCCCCGCTTTTGAAGGGCGCAGTGAGCGAAGCGAACGTTTCCCGCGCCACCCTTTAAAAAGCGGGTGGGGCTGACTCCGGCGAAGCCGGGTCGCGTCAGCGAGGCCGCCCGGCCAACGCGCGTAGCGCGTGAGAGGGGGCGAAGCCCCCAAAATCTTATTCATGCGTTCGTTACAGCAAACAAAGTTGTTTTTGATAATACAGCGAAAAGTGGCTCTGCTACAATAAAATTATCCGAGAAGAGTGCTGAAAAACAGCTTGAGCTGTGCCGGCATCGCAGGAAAATGACGGTTTCAGGTCATTTTCCGAGATGCGGCATATGCGAAAGTGTAATTTTTTCAACACTCTTCCGAGAGGGAGGTGAACTGAATGGACATTGAGCAAATCATTTGCGAATCGACATTGTATATTCGCGCGCAGTACAACGAGCCGATTACCGTGGCTGACATCGCGGCGGATGTGTGCCTGTCACCGTCATATTTTTCTTTTATGTTTCGCACATTTACAGGTTACACGGTCAAAAATTATCTGAACCGATACCGTTTGTATTGCGCAGCGTCAGACTTGCGCGACAGCAGCAAGCCGTTGGTCGAGATAGCCTATGCGCACGGCTTTTCTTCGCAACAGGCATTTACACGGAGTTTCTCGCAGATGTACGGAACATCGCCGGCACAGTTCCGTTTGCAAAAGCTGTCCGTCAGCCCGTTTCCCCCGGAAAATTTATGGCTTGCAGGGAGGACTGCATCTATGGAACTTATGCAATGTTTTGAAAACGTGAGGTTCATGCACAAAGACGCCTTTTACGTGGTGGGCGTTGAGGTTGACATCCACTACAACAGCGATGACGGAACATCGCCGATAGGCGGGTTATGGGAAGTTTGGAGCAAAGAAAAAATTGCGGAACAAATCTCCGACCAACTGCTTGACGGCGTTGTTTACGGCATAACACACAGCGAAACCGCCGACAACAAAGCAAAATATTTTATCGGAGTCGAAGTTAAAAATCTTGACAATCTGCCTGTCGGTTTGGTCGGGAGGAAATTTCATGCAAGCGAAATTGCAGTATTCAACACCACATTAGCCATAATTCTGACCGGAGATTTCTGGCGCACGTTCTATTCCAAGTGGTTGCCGTCATCAGGATACAAAACCCACGACGAACCTCACCGCACGTCCGCATTTGATAAATACCCGACCATCGAAGTGTACGGCAGGGACTTCGACGGCGAGCAATCCGTTATGCAGATATACGCGCCTGTTGCGAGAATTTGAATGCGTTAGGGAGTGTGTCGCGCGATTTTCCGCTCGCTTCACGGCTCTAAAAGTCGCTCGCTGTAATGCACCAAAACGACGAGCGTTACAGCAGTTTTTGCTTCGGGTGCGGGAAATTTGCTGTAGCGAAAGCGGGAACACACCCCGAGCTGATGCTGATAAGGAATCAAAAAACCGTCACAATTGTGACGGTTTTTTGACAGTCGAGCCGGAATGAGCCATGCAGTTCATTCGAAGCAACGTCGAGTTATGCGAATTATCTTGTGCGCATGAAACATTGGCGCATTGCCGTTCATACAGCAAACGGCTTGGTCTATCTTCACTCAACCCATCAACAATCTCCACAAACTTGAATACGGCAACTCGTGATACAAAATATATTGCACTTCATGTTCATAGTCAGGCGGGTCAGAAAGCCACAGCGGAAAATGGAAGTTATCATTAACCAATTCCGGCATTTGAGATAAAACTCCGCACAGGCTTATCAGCGTTACATCTCCTGCGTATTGAAAAATTTATATGTCTCGTTCGCCCCGGTGCGTTGTTGTTACTTCTCTTGCAAGCATTCTCGGTGCAGGAATGCCGGAATAGCCGTAACATATTCGCCCGTCAACTTCTTCCAACATAATGCGGTCGTCTTGAATGGCAAACGACCCGACCAAAGGCGCGGAAAAAGGAGTAAGCTGTACGACAATTGGCTATGACGATGTAATTCCACTCTACTTCTCCCTCGAAGCAGAATATCGCCGTAATGGAGCGTGGCTCATCAACGACAAAACGACACTGCATTTACGGACACTCAAAGATTCCGTTGGCAATCCGCGTTGGAATCACGCCGATTCCACCATATTGGGTATGCCCGTGTACACCTTATCTCATATGCCTGAAAGGCGCGAAGCCTATCTTGTTTGGTGACTGTTCTTTCTGCTGGCTGATTGAACGCGGCGGTATTTCGCTTCGTCCGCTTCGTGAACGGTTTGTCGCATTCGGCTTAACGGGTTTCATTGGCACGTTGTTTGTTGATGGACGGCTTGTTAAGCAAGAAGCCGTCAAGGTGCTGCTCGTCGAATAAGTATTGATTCAAACCATGAAAGATGGGAGAGGTTGCGAAATTGCAGAACGCAGTTTTCAGGCCCTCCCCTTTTTCACTTTGGGGCGTTGTAATTTCAAACACAAGACAACTTGTGGACAATGCTGATTTCGTTTTTGAACAGAAAGTACAAGGCTATATAAGTAAACTCTCTCTGTAAATGTTTAGTATATCTTCACGTTCCACATCAAACGGATGTGTGTGCAACCTCGACCTATCTGCCCAAACAGTATCAGTATATCGTTGGATATCGACCTCAGTACAATTAGGATTCGGGCAAACGCTCTTCATAAATAAACCAAAATCACCATTTTCCGTGAATCCACATAAATCTAAAAGACGAGTCTTTTTCTTTGTATCTTTGTGAAATTCGAGGAATTTATAGGTAAGTAATCCACACGAAAATCCATGAAGAACACGTTTCTGGTATGTTAGCGGATATCCAAGTATATGCGGAAGCGTTGTTCTTGTAACTGAAATAACATGTCCCGCACAATTTGACATCATCATAATTTTTTTGCGAAAATTTAAATCAAAATCTCTTTTTGCAATATTTTGTAAAAGTTTTGAAAATTCTCTGAATCCGTTTTCAGCTAATGCATCGGTTTCCAAATTAGCATTTGTGGACATATATCCATCAATATAATGGCTCAAAACATCGATAGCGGTACTCAGTGTTACTTCATCTGGTAATCCTATCGTATAATTAACGTTTATAAAAGCCTTTTTGCAGTATACACGCCGCTTTATGGACACTTTAGTTTTCTGTTCATGGCTTGTTAGTATTGCCGAACCCGTTGACTCACTACCTGTTCCTGCAGTAGTTGGAACGGCAATAACAGGAATGAACTCATCTAAACCATCACAGAACAATATTGTAGTGTCGTTAGGATTTTCACATGTAATCAACACGCTTGCAGCTTTCGCCACATCAATTGCTGACCCTCCTCCTATAGCAATAATGAAATCTGCCTTAAAGTCGAGTCCGATAGTAGCACATTCAGAGACACTTTCAATGGGTGGATTTTGGGTTACATTATTATAAACAATGCAGTCGATTTCCAATTTTTTCAGGATACGAAGGACATCGCCTAATGCGCCATTTTTAGCAGAAGACTTCCCGGTAACAATGAGTGCTCTGCTACCATAGCCATAAAAATCTTCGTAATATTCGTCAAGCTCCCCCATACAAATTCTAACAGATTCAAAAGATGAAAGTGTCATTGTTGGTAACCTCCAAAATGCTATTTGACTTTACTGTGGAATACTCCGTTTTCTAAAACTTCTGGGTGTTTCTTGCAAATATGGCGACAAATTTCAATAATTACAGAATCGAATTTTTCATACTCTCTGTACAACCTAATGATGCCAACACGAGAATCATTGTCCTTTGCATAAACAATGTCGCAAAAAGTGCCATTTATGTGTCTGATTGACTTCATGCAACTTTTCTGTTGTTTTACATCACATTTACATGCGGCGGAATGCTTCTCCAGTTTAAAATCATGAAATCCTCTTCGTATTTCATTGCTGGCTCTTTTTGCCGAATACAAGCCACACATGTCATCATCGTCAGATAAAAATAAATCTTCTTTCCATTCAGTGGATTCAGACTTGTCCGGCACCCATTCATTAGCAACATTGTCATACCTAACATCATATGTAGTTGCTGTCATATGAACTTGGTAGTAATTTTGAGTTACGCAGACTTTTCCAACCCTTAAATATGTTGGCTTATTGTCATCAGTTTGTATAACATGCCACTCCTTTCTTAAATCCCAACTACGATGAACAACTTTATACCAGAGAAGCTTGTGAATTTGGCTGATAATGAAGTAAAGTAGCGTGAAAGAGCCTACATTCAACACCAGTATGACTATACCTAAAAAAAACAAACTCGGAATATAGAGCCAGTCCCAAAATTGAGGAGCAACATTCGCTATTGTATTTAATATCAACACAATTATTGCAGCGAGGGATGCGTTGTTGCGTACTATAGTTTCGTTTTTTTCAACATTTTGCAAAATTTTGCTCACTATCTCACCCTCTAATTGTGAAGTATATGGTACTTATAATTGTATTGAGCATATCTTGAACGCTTGTCCCAAACACATTATCCTACGTCAAAATTTTAGCAGAAAATTAATATTTCAAATCCTCTAAAACCACGCGGTCGGAGCAAGCAGTACACGCAACAGCATCTTGTTTCATACGCTGTATAACATCACGCAACATGAGAACATCTTGGTTGCTAACTGCATCGGAAATAGAATAGGTGGGTTTGTTAAAATGTGTGCAATAAGACAGATGAAAATCTGGGGTCAAAAGAATGGGGTTGTAGGCCAACTGTCGCGTGCAGTAGGACTTTTGTAGTCCCAAATTTGCATAATGCTCAACCAACTTGATAATCGTCCTATCTCGTCTAAATATTTTCACATTTTTATTTTCATTAGTTTTCTTAAAGTCGTGACGCCGCAATTTTTTATGAAGTGAGTTAAGTTCGCAATACTCCTCCTCAAATTTAACTTTACGAATACGGTCTGTTCGCAAAAGGTCTAAAATTTGTATCTTTATTCCTCTATCTGCTATATGTCCAATAAGCTCCTCTACTCGCAAAAAATTACTTTTTACCAAAACGACATTAAATCTTGTTCTGGCAAAACGATTTACTAAAGTAGTCATCTGATTCGTTACAAGTTGTAAATTTGCTTTCTGCTGTTCATCTAAATGACACAAGTGTACTGCACAGGAATCGAGCCCATGTTCTGCAAGCTTATCTATGTGCTTCTCAACTAACACACCATTGGTTGTTATTCCGACTTTTTTAACGCCCGCAGTTTTTGTTATATGCACCATCTTTATAGCAGCAGGATGCATCAATGGTTCGCCGCCAGTAAATCGAACAAGTTGCGTGCTGTAATTGATTACCATTTGCTTGATAAACCATTTAAAACCATCAATATCCTCAAGAGTTTTAATCTCATACGTTTGTCCTTCATTAAAGCAATACCAACAGCTTTTATTGCAATCTGTCGTAAGTGAAACGCGCATATATTTTATCTCATCCAAAGCGAATGTCCTCTTTCCTTGTCACCCAATTAACAAAGAGCAAATCCATAGCATAATAAACCTAGAGAGTTCACACTCCATTTTGGAAGTATTTTACAATAGCAGATGAGAGATATCAATTGAAATTTTCAACATCGAAAAGCGAAACCAATAATGATTGCTCTCACCAACTCGCATATTGAGAGTTTTCATAACCAATACTCTCCTGTGATTTGATTGCGTAGCATAACATTAAAAATGTATTTAAAATAACGCGGCATGCCTTATTGCCATCCTAGCAATAAGTTCTATATTTTGTCAAATATTATCCGCGTGTGTCGAATCTTCGAGAATTTTACCCGAAACACGCGGGATATTCTTCGGCTTTCGATATAAAAAAACGACCGGCTCTCTCGAAAAACTCGAGAAAGCCGGTCGCCGACAAATCTGTCCGAAAATCTGCAATCCTTGGCTCTTAACCCTCGTCAAACATGCTTTCCGGTAACAAGATAATGCACAGACGTGTTGAGAACTTTACTCAGCAACAAGATTCGGTAGTTCGTAAAACCTCTATGCCCGCGCTCAACCATCCCAAAAAAGCCCGGAGTTATGTCCATTTGTTGCGCAAGTTCTTTGATTGTCATGTTCTTGCTTTTTCGCAATTCCCTTATACGTGCGCCTATTTTGCGGCGAAGCTCTGCGCCTTCTTCCTCTCGCACCTTTCGTCGGATTGACGTTGATTTTTTCACAAAAATCAGCACCTTTCAAAAAAACTCAAAAAATTGCGCATGAGGCGGGCAAAACTCTGACACGCCCCGCCTCACGCGGAAATAAAAAAGCCCGAAGGGACGGCAAAAAATCTGC
>Ga0123355_10002099_pt1 | contig 28095 bp, 14 predicted proteins | sample TergutEmb28metaG_3_FD_89872 | JGI IMG/M metagenome (GOLD analysis project Ga0123355, IMG submission 89872) | Embiratermes neotenicus P1 segment gut microbial communities from Petit-Saut dam, French Guiana - Emb289 P1 | ecosystem: Host-associated > Arthropoda: Insects > Digestive system > Gut ... | reverse complement strand
GCTGGCACAAAACCATGCAATGGCTGACCTACCACTAATAACGCAGCCACCAGTATAATCGATACGACTTTTAATGCGATTTTCTTCATTTGTTTAGAACCTCTCAAACTGGAAATTTTATGACGATTTCATAAATTTATTATATCATCGATAAAGCATTTCTGTCAAGATAATTTTCAATATTTTGTTAATTATTTTCTCATTTTTTCCCTCCAGTTGAACCTCGTTTTTTCATTGAATTTGTGCAATAGGACAAGTGACAAGCTGCATATGCATGATACGAGGTGAGCTCACAGGGCAAATAGTTGTTTATCAATTTGTGAGTAATGAAGGAGGTTTTATTGTTTGCGGCAATTGCGATTCCCCATACTCACACATGAACTCCCACCGCAAAAGCAACTTCTACTTGCTTTGCGGCACAGGCTATGCCCGTCGTACACGGTGCGTGAAGAAGTGCTGCAGGCGCATGCACTTGAATTACTACGCCATAAACCCGCGTGCACCGGCACCCACGGCGCGGCTGGTGAGCGCACGCCAGGTATTGCAGCCTACAATACCATCAACAGCGAGGCGTTGATTGGCCTGAAAACGCTCGACGGCAGCGTTGGTGATGGCCCCGAACAAGCCGTCAACATTCAGGCCTGCGTTTTGCACGGTGTTGAGAGAATCTTGTAGCACACAGACATAGTTGCCCATGCTGCCGCGTCTCAGCAAAGGGTAGCCTGCGTTGCATGCCGGAGGGAAGGTTCTGCGATCCATGTGCACCCAAGTGGGCGTGAGATGTGCGGGATCAATATGCCCCCAAATGCGGCTGCTGATGGCCAAGTTGCGCATTTGGTTGCGCGTAGCGGCCGGGAGGTTCTGCCCGACATCAAAGGCGGTGCCTGCGTAGTGCTGGCTTTGCTGTGCATGACCACCCTCACCCATGCGCCGAAACGCGAAGGGCACCACAATCGGCCGCGCCCACAAGTTGCGAAACGCCACCCATGCCTCCATGGTGGCGGTGTTGGTCCAAAGCAAGGTGGTGCGTGAGCTGCCGCGAAACTCGCCCACGCGCAGGGTGGGATTGGCGTGGGGCATGGGGTCACGGGTATCCAGAATGTGGCGTTCCATGCGGCTGGTGTGCATGTTGTGGACTAAAACGGTCATTTGCATAAAAAATCCCCCCTGCTGTTTGCATCATTACTATGCAGCAGGGGGCATGGTCTATTCGGTTCAGGCTATTCTTCGTCAAAAGAGATTGCATTGGAGATAACCGTTTCGCTGTCGCTGCCAAAGCTGGCCACAACTTCATCTTCCATGCTCACTTCTTCATATTGCTCTTGCGCCATGGGCTCTTCGGGCAGCAATGCACGCATGGAAAGGCTCACGCGGCGGCGGTCGAAGTCGATACCCACAATTTGTGCTTGCACGGTTTGTCCCACTTCCAGCACATCCTGCGGGGATTCCACGCGCTCGTTGGCGATTTGCGAAATATGAATGAGGCCATCAACACCGGGAATAACCCGTGCAAATGCGCCGAATTGCGTGAAACTGACGATGGTGACATCTGCCACGGTACCTTCGGGGTATTTCACGCGCAGAATTTCCCAAGGATTATCTTCTGCTTTGCGGTAACCCAGCGAGATTTTGCGTTTTTCGGCATCAAGTGCTTTGATGTAAACTTCAACGGCATCGCCCACGCTGAATACTTCGCTTGGGTCTTTGATGCGGCTCCACGACAGCTCGCTGATATGCACCATGCCATCTACGCCGCCAACATCAACAAATGCGCCGTAGCTCATGATGGAGCGCACAGTGCCTTGCAGCACTTGACCAACTTCGGCCGTAGCCCAGAAGTTTGCCAAGGCTTCGCGCCGCGCCGCTTGGGTCACAGCCTTCACCGAGCCCACCGCACGACGGCGTTGTTTATTCACTTCAATCACGCGGTACTGCACCGTTTGCCCTTTGAGATCCTCAAGGGGATTATCACGCGGTACACCCGTTTGTGACGCAGGCACAAACACGCGCATGCCGCCGGTCATCACCAGCACGCCACCGCGCACCACATCAATGACCTTGCCCTCAAGCACCTCGCCGCTTTCTTCAGCGGCCACAATGCCATACCACGCAGCCACCGAGTCAAACTTGCGTTTGCTCAGTTGCACGGTGCCTTCGGCATCGTTGGTTTTGAGGATAATCAAGTCAAGCTCATCGCCCACTTTCAAATCCTTCATGTGGTCGGCGTTGGGGTCGTTGCTATATTCGTCAGCAACAACATAGCCAGTTTGCTTGCGGCCGATGTCTACCTGGATTTCAGACGGGTTAAGTGCCGTGATGATACCCTTAACTTTTTGGTCAGTGCTCATGCTTTGCAGCGAAGCCTCCAGCTGTGCGCCAAAGTCATCGTCGCTTAGGAAATTTTCTTGTTCAATCACGTTTTCGTTGGTCAGTTCGGACATGGTTTGCAGTGCCTCCTTTATTGTACGCGCAGGGGTTGACGCGCCAGCTGTAATACCAATGTGCCGCAAGCATGCAAGCTCGCGTTGCAGGCCCCGCACTTGATGGTGATCTTCCACCAAATATGCTGGTCCGTGCACCTCGGCCACAGCCACCAGTTTTCGCGCATTGGAGCTTTGGCTATCACCCACGACAACCATTGCATCACAACACTGCGCCAACTGTGCAGCAGAATTCTGCCTAAGTTGCGTCGCATCACATATTGTATCATATATTTTCGCATTTGTACAGTGTTTTTTCATAATTTCTTTGCATTTTTTCCATTCTTGTGCCAAAAAAGTGGTTTGGACGACTAAAACAGGGCTTTGTTCTCCCTTGTTTTGGTAATTTTGCAAAAAATTCTCAAGTTGCGGCGCACTGCTCACCACCATGCAATCCCTTGCAACATAGCCGCGGATACCCACAACTTCGGGATGTTGCTCGTCGCCAACGATAACAACCAAGCCTTGCGCCTTGGCCACAATGGCATGGATTTTCTTTACAAAGGGGCAAGTTGCGTCGCAATAGTCTAGCCCCAGCGCAGCGATTTCGTTCATCACCTGCTGCGGCACACCATGTGCACGAATGACCAGTGTGTGCCCGGGCGGGCACTCCCCTGCTGTGTTCACCACCACCACGCCGCGGCGAAGTAAATCACCCGTGACCTGCTTATTGTGGATGAGTTCACCCAACAACGCCACAGGCTTGCCTTGCGCCAGCAGCTGCTCGGTTGCATCAACCGCGCGCTGCACGCCAAAGCAAAAACCACTATGTTGAGCAAGTATAATCGGCATAAAAATTCCTCTGCTAACCAGTATAGCATAGTGCAGCGCGTGTGTCAAGAAAAAAGCACCCCTCCGAAGAGAGATGCTTTGGTTTTAGGGATTAGCAACCGAACAGATACCAGCAAAAGATTTGACCCATTGCTCTGCCGCCAAGGAACATCAGCAGCGGAATCATAACACCAAGCGCAACTCCGCTCAGCACAGCAAACAGGACATGCCACCAGGGGCGACGACCGTCGGTGCAATCGCATTCGCCATTGCAAGTTGGGCATTGACCAGTGCAAACCTGGCAATCGCATTCTTCGCCGATAGGACGGCCACAGGGGCCACGGTCTACTTCTTCGCAATCACAGGTGTCGCCAAGGAGATTACCACAGGGGCCACGGTCGCCTTCTTCGCATTGGCAAGGGCCACCGATGAGGTTGCCGCAAGGACCACGATCGCCTTCTTCACAATCGCAGGTGTCACCAATGAGGTTGCCACAGGGGCCACGGTCGCCTTCTTCGCATTGGCAAGGGCCGCCGATGAGGTTGCCGCAAGGACCACGATCGCCTTCTTCACAATCGCAGGTGTCGCCAATGAGGTTGCCACAGGGGCCACGGTCGCCTTCTTCGCATTGGCAAGGGCCGCCGATGAGGTTGCCGCAAGGACCACGGTCACCTTCTTCGCATTGGCACGTGTCAGGGCAGGTGCACGCTGGTGGGCAGTCATGGTCGCGGCAATCCGGGCAGATCGTCGTTGTGCAATCGCAGCAATCGGCGATGCATTCATCGCCTTCGCAGATGCAGCAATCTTCGGTGCAGTGGATTACACAGTGATCACAGGGTGGGCAATCGCATTCAGGGATAGCCACAAACACGGGCTGCAATGTGGCGGTGTAGGCAACGCCATCTGCAATGCTTGGGTTCACCGCCAAACCTGCCACACCAAGTTGCAAGTTGGGCATGGTTGCAGGAGCATTAGCCCAAATCACATGAGAAAGATTCAGTTCTGTTTCTGCTGGCAAGGACGCACAGGCCCAGCCAAGGAAGATATAACCTTCGGGAGCGGTTGGCACTGGAACTGCAGCAATTGCAGCACCTCGAATACCAGTGCGCACAGTTGCGCCAAACACCAGTTCAAAGGTCACGGGGCTCCATTGAGCATAGAGATTAATCACAGCATCTTCGTCTTCGGCCAATGACAGATCACCAGAGATGAGTGCACCGTCGGGTTGCAGGCTCCAGCCGAGGAAGGTGTAGCCCGGGTTACTGTTCATAAACGCCGTGGTGGGCACTGTGATGGTGTAATCTTCACCTGGCTCACCAAGCCCGAAACCAGGCACCAAAGTTACATTGCCGCCGTTGGCACGATAAACAACGATGACTCTGGTCAGTTCGCAGTCGCAGCCGCAGTTCACGCACTCGCGTGGGCAGTCACATGGGCAATCGTTGATGCATTCGTCACCTTCGCAGGTGCAGCAATCGCCAGTGCAAACAACTTCGCAGTACTCGCACTCGAATTCACAACCACAGTCAGGTATTTCCACAAACACGGGCTCCAATGTGGCGGTGTAGTCAATGCCTTCTGCCGCACTTGCAGTTGGCGTCAAACCATTTACCAGCTGCAAATTGGGCATGGTTGCAGGAGCTGCAGACCAAATCAGATTAGTGTCGACCGCCCAGCCTACGAAAATATAACCAGCTTGTGTTGGTGCGGGAACCGCAGCAATGTCAGCACCCGTAACACCAGTGCGTGTGATTGGAGTGTCGCCATCATCAAACACCAGTTCAAAGACCAGTGCTTCCCATTGCGCAAACAGGTCGATCATGGATACGTTAGGCAGTTCAAAATCGTCGCCTTCTTCAAAGAGCGGGTTGGTTTCCGCATTGATCGCACTAGACAGTCGGGTCCAGCCGATGAAGCGGTAGCCGGGACGACCAAAGGTTGCAGCAGGCCATGTTGGCTCGTAATCTGCGCCTTGCGTGCCGCCAGACATTTCGGGCACTTCGCCGAGCACCAAACTGCCGTCAGCATTGGCACGATAGACAATGATGACATTGCCCGGCAACGCGACCACAGCGTTGAAGGTGATAGTGCGAATGGTGACCACTTCGCAGTCTTCGCATTCATCACCTAGGCAGCCTGCTTCTTCGCATTCATCCACTTCGGTTGTGATAACTGCGGCGAGGGAAACCATGGCGAGCACTTGGCCGATAGTTTTATCGGTGTCATAAGGAATAAAGACGGTAGCACCGTTCACTTCAACTTCCCAGCCGCGCAGTTCTTGGCCGGCGGGGATTAGGGGAAGCAACAAGTCAAGGTCTATCAAACTGGTGAACAGCTCTGTGTCCAGTATGGTCAAATCATAGTTGCTGTCGTCATCGTGAACTGGAACTATGCCTCGCATCAGGTTAATGGTGTATTCTTCCGCACCTGCGTCGTAGATGAGAATATAGGTGGTATTGCCGGCGATGGTGTTATACCAATGGAAATCGGTGAGGTCCGCAGGAATAGCCGGAGAAGTTGCGCCATCGCCCAAGGCGATAATGCTTGTTAGCAAAAGGCCATCCAATTGCAAGGGCTCAACGCGCACATTGTTGCGCATGCCAGCTTCAACCGCAATGCGTGCTTCGTTGTTGGGCAGTGTGCCGTTGTCGTTGAAGTTCACTTCGGTGGGCAGTGCGGGGCGCAGTGCGCCGCCCGGCAGACGAACCATATACTGCACGGTGGCGTAAACGTTGGTGCCTTGGGCAGCAATGTTGGGGATGGGCGCCACCAGAGTGGTTGGGTCATTGGGTGTGCCAAGCACGTTAACTGCTGCGCTCAGTGCAGCGCGGTGTGCAGTGACAGTTGCGGTGTTCGCAATTAGGTGTTGCGGTTGTGACCAAGGGCCGGTCAGCGGCCTTGCGGGCAGTTGCGTGCTGGCGGCAATTACTTGATTGCGCAGTGTTGTTTTGTTAACCCAGTTCACACCAATTTGAATGTGGTGACCAATGTTAACCTGGTTGGTAGTACCCGTTCCCGCGCCATTATACGTTCTGTGCCAAGCAGAAAACGGAACGACATATCCTTCCGTATGCAGAGCATTGGGAGGGCTGCCCGCAGTTCCCTCTTGCCAAAGGGTAGAAGTGCGGAAGTGAATACCCCTGTTATTGGCAGCCAAGGTGGCGTAATGTGCGCCTTCGCCCTGAGGGGGAGCACTTGGATTAATTTGGCTCCCCGAGCGAGATCCATACGCACCATCGAAACGCCCCGCCAGCGAGGTGATATTCCCTTGTCCAAGTTCCATTCTTACATTATCTCCGGTGCGATGACGCACAGAATATGTCAAGGAAAAACCTGGTATTGCATGACCATCCATACGTGCATCTACTACTATATTACCCATATGAAGACGCTGGGTATACATATAGTCTATTCTGCCGAGATGCAAATAGTTGCCACCATGAATAAGATGAAGATTTCCACGGGCATCGTGATCGGCAGGAGGGTTCCAACCCGCAGGAAATGGGATTTGCTGTTGAACAATCAGATTAAATTCTGGCCAACTGCGACCCCAAAGATTATCCTCCCAAAATCTTTCGGACGAATAACGGTTGCCAGTTGCAAATAAATTGTTGTGTAAACCAATAACTCCCACCATGCTTCCCATGTGGACGGTGTCGCCAGCACCGCGCTGTTGTCCTGCCGTGCCCACAATTCGCGCGTTGGGCGCCCAAACAACGGTGTAAGCTTGGGCAACGAATTCACCGGGGAAAGCAGGGTCATCGATTTCATAGGAGGCTGTCCAAGTGACAATGCGGGTATCCATAGGGGCTAGGTCGGCACCGGCACCAAATGTGCTGCGGCCAGATAAATCCGCAACTGGATTGTGATTGTTGGAGCGGTTTGCGGGCAATGGTTGATACGTAAACGACGTTGCCGGGCCCGGGAACGAAGGAAAGCCACCCGGTATATCTTGCAAATCAGGACCCTGCAACTGGTCATTCGTGATGCTCACCAGCCGCACGCGGGGGTCAGGGCTAGAAAAGTGCAGCCGCACATAGTCTTCAGCACCCACCTGATGTCCCGGCAGGATGTTGGAGATTTGATCGATTGTTCTGGTGAACCCTCGTGCAGCGCAAGTTACGCACATATTGGTTGCCGTGCAACCTGCGACTGTACATTCTCGATTACGCCCAGGCTGCGTGGTGGCCATTTGCAACCAGATGGTTTCGGGCGCCAAAAAGGTAATCAGGGGAATGTCTACCGCTGGCGCTTCGGTAGTAATCGTGTCTTCCGTGTCGAAGTTTGGGCTTGCAGATGCAGTTACGCTGGCAACAACAACCATCGTAAGCAGCATCGCCACGCTAAGCAAAATGCCTAGCCATCTTCTGCCGTGTTTTTTGACTGTGCTCATGTGTGTATTCTCCTCCTCAACTGTATGTCCCCTATTTTGGGGTGCATTTTAGTATAGCACGCATCTCACAGATTGTCAAGCAAAAAATTAATAAATATTCAACAAAATCGCTAAATCGGTTAAAACGCTTGCAACCCATCCGCAATTGTGTTATAATGCCTATATGAAATATAGGTATACATGGAGTGAAGCACATGAAAATTTCCGCAAAATCGCGCTATGCCTTGGCTGCACTGGTGCGCATGGGGCAAGCCCGCGCCGAAGAAACGATCACCGTCGTTTCGCTGTCTGAAACCCTCGGCATCTCAAAAATTTACCTTGAGCAGGTCTTCGCACTGCTCAAGCGCGGCGATATTGTGGTTTCCAGCAAAGGCGCGCAGGGTGGGTATCGTTTGGCACGCGCGGCGCACCAAATCACCGCATATGACATTCTGGCCGCTATTGAGGTTTCATTGTTCGAGCAAGCCGGCCCCGCCGCAGCCGACAAAGCCCCCGCCATTGAACATGCACTGCAAACGCAGCTGTTTGCGCCGCTTGACACCACACTGCACGAAACACTGCGCGGCATCACACTTGACGCACTGGTTGCCCGCACCGAAGAATACGGCAGCGAAGGTTATATGTACTATCTATAGAAAGGGGTCTGTATGAACATCGAAACAGCATGCGTGCATGGTGCGCGCAGCAAAAGCGTCACCGGTGCCATTGCCGTGCCGATTTACCAGTGCGCCACATTTGCACACCCTGCCGTGGGGCAAGACACTGGCTACAGTTACTCCCGCGTGCAAAACCCCACGCGCGAGCACGCCGAAACCCTCATCGCCGCGCTGGAAGGCGGGACGGTTGGCCTTGGCTTTGCCAGCGGCATGGGCGCGATTTCCACGCTGATGGAGCTGTTTGGGCCCGGCGATGAATTGATTGCCAGCGATGATCTTTATGGTGGAGCCATTCGCTTGTTCAACACACTTTCGAAAAAACATGGCATCACCGTGCGCTATGCTGACACATCGAACTTAACAGCCATTGAAGCTTGCCTGACAAACAGCACGCGCGCGATTTTTATTGAAACACCTACGAATCCTATGATGAAACTCACCGACCTAGTCGCTGTCAAGCAATTGCTGGCCGGACGAGATATTCTGATGATTGTGGACAACACATTTTTGACCCCCTGCCTGCTGCGCCCGCTCGCACTGGGTGCAGACATTGTGGTGCACAGCGGCACGAAATACCTCGCCGGGCACAACGACACCATGGCAGGCTTCATTATCACCGCCACGCAGGAGCTTGGTGATAAATTAAAGTTGTTGCAAAAAACCACCGGGGCAATTCTTTCGCCATTTGATGCGTTTTTGGTTACGCGCGGCATTAAAACCCTTGCCCTGCGCATGGAAAAAGCCCAAGCCAACGCGCAAGAAATTGCAATATGGCTGAGCACACAGCCTAACGTTAAGCAAGTGTATTACCCCGGCATGGGCGCGATGATTTCGTTTGCCGTAGATAGCATGCAAACAGCGCACAACGTGCTCAATCGCGTGCAGCTCATTTACTTTGCCGAAAGCCTCGGCGGCACCGAAACACTCATTACCTATCCCCTCACCCAAACCCACGCCGATGTGCCCGAACACGAGCGACGCGCACGCGGCATTGACGAAACTCTGCTGCGCATCTCGGTGGGGGTTGAACATGTGCAAGATCTGCTTGCGGATTTAGAGAGGGCACTGGCATGACCTATAATTTTAATGAAGTCATTGATCGGCGCGGCACGAATTCACTGAAATACGATTTCGCGAAAGAACGCGGTAAACCCCATGATCTGCTGCCCCTTTGGGTGGCTGACATGGACTTCCAAGCCCCCCGCGAAGTCCTCGATACCCTAGTGCGCTGTGCACAACACGGCATTTTTGGCTACACAGAAACGAAAGACGATTACTTCAACGCAGTGCGCAACTGGTTTTTGTGCAACTTTGATTTCGCCTCGCAATCCGAATGGCTCGTGAAAACACCGGGCGTGATGTTTGCTGTTGCGGCGGCCATCAATACCTTCACCCAACCGGGCGACGGCGTGCTGATTCAGCAGCCGGTGTACTACCCCTTTTTCGGCTGCATTGAAGACTGTGGCCGCCGCGTGGTGAACAATGCGCTCGTTTACGAAAACGGCGCTTATCACATTGACTTTGATGACTTTGAACGCAAGCTGGTGCAGCACAGCGTAACACTATTCATTCTGTGCAGCCCGCATAATCCCGTGGGGCGTGTGTGGACTGCCGACGAACTACGTCGTTTGGGCGAAATTTGCCTACGTCACAATTGCCTTGTGCTCAGCGACGAAATTCACTGTGATTTTACCTGTGTCGGTTATAAACACACTATATTCGGCAGTTGGGATGAAAAGCTGCTGGATAACACGATACTTTGCACCGCACCCAGCAAAACGTTTAATTTAGCGGGATTGCAAGTGGCGAATATCTTCATTGCCAACGAAGATATCAGAAAGAAATTCATCCAAGGCATTGACCGCACGGGCTATAGTCAGTTGAACACCATGGGCTTGGCCGCTGCACAAAGTGCTTATGAACACGGTGCTGATTGGCTGGCACAACTGCGGGTTTATCTGCAAGGTAATCTAGCCTTCGTGCGTGATTTTTTGCAGCAACATTTGCCGCAGATCAAGCTCGTTGAACCGCAGGGAACTTACTTAATTTGGCTGGATTGCAGCGTATTGGGCCTTGCGCAGCAACAGCTTGACGAATTAATCGTCAACAAAGCCAAGCTGTGGCTAGACAGCGGCACGATGTTCGGGCCGGAAGGCAAAGGATTTCAGCGTATCAACATCGCCTGCCCGCGTGCTGTGCTGGCGCAGGCGTTAACACAACTGAAGGAGGCTATCGATGACTAGAACTGAAGCATGGGCACTGCTGTGCCAATACAACAAGGGTGAGTTTCACCTCAGCCACGCATTAACCGTGGAGGGCGTAATGCACTACTTTGCCAATGAACTGGGCTTTGCTGACGAAGCAGACTTCTGGGCCATGGTTGGGCTGCTGCACGACCTTGACTTTGAGATGTACCCAGACGAGCACTGCACAGCCCAGCAGCGCATCATGCGCGAACATGGCCTAGACGAAGCACTCATTCGCGCAACGGCCAGCCATGGCTACCTGCTCACGGTGGACATTGCACCTGAACATACCATGGAAAAAGTGCTGTATGCCGTGGATGAACTGACGGGGCTCATCGGCGCGGTGGCACGCATGCGGCCGTCCAAAAGTGTGATGGATTTAGAATTGAAGTCTGTGCGCAAGAAATTCAAGACGCTCAACTTTGCGGCAGGCTGCTCACGCGAGGTCATCGAACGCGGTGCCAATATGCTCAACTGGACCTTGGATGAGCTGATTGAGCGCACCATTCTGGCCATGCGTGCGGTGGAAGAAAGCGGGTGCCTTGATGAACTTGTTGTTTGACGGCGCATTCGGCACGTATTACATTGAAAAAAACAACGACTTTGCACCCTGCGAGTGCGCAAACCTCACCAACCCGCAGGCTGTGCTTTCCATTCACAACGAATACATCGCCGCGGGCGCAAACGCCATCAAAACCAACACATTTGCGGCAACGGATGAAGAAATCATCGCCCGGGGCTATGCATTGGCCAAACAAGCTGCTGGAAGCAGCACAACGGTTTTTGCCAGCATTGGCCCAAAAGCAGATAGCGAAGAATATCTTGCGGTAGCTAGACAGTTCATCGCGCTGGGGGCCGCACAGTTTTTGTTCGAAACACAAGCGAGCTTCGAGCCATTGTTGCCCGCGCTGCAAGTCATTCACACCCAAGTGGAAAATGCCACGGTGATTGTTTCCTTCGCTGTTTCACGCGATGGCTTCACACCCAGCGGCCAAGCCTACAAAGCCTTGATAACCCAAGCCGCCGCCTGCCCATTTGTCACCGCCGTGGGGCTCAACTGCGTGTGCGGCCCTGCGCATATGTTAGATCTTGTTAGACAGTTGGGTTCGTTTGCCAAACCCCTAGCTGCCATGCCCAACAGCGGCTATTCCACCGTGGTCAACGGTCGCACGGTGTTTAGCAACAACGCGCAATACTTCGGCGAAAAACTGTTTGAAATCAAACAGGCAGGCGCGAGTATTCTTGGTGGTTGCTGTGGCACCACACCCGAGCACATCAAGGCCATTGCAGCGGGCACGATAAGTTCAGCGCCAAAACCTGCGGTTTACACAACACCTTCATCAACACAAGCAAAGCTTGCAAAAAAAACTATTGCTGTGGAACTTGACCCGCCCATGGACTGCGACTCGGAATTCGTTTTGCACGCCGCGAGGCAGCTAAATCTGGCAGGCGTGAATACCATCACCGTGGCGGATTCTCCCATGGCCAAAACCCGAGCAGATAGCTTCCTCACTGCCGCGCTTATTAAACGCGAAGTCGGCATTGACGTGTTGCCGCACCTCACCTGCCGAGACAAAAATTTCATTGCCATCAAAGCTGCATTGCTGGGTGCGAGTTTTTATGGCATCAATCAGGTGCTCGCCATCACCGGCGACCCCGTTGTGCATGCCGAAAATTACCGCAACCCCGGTGTGTTCAACTTCAATTCCAAGCAGCTCATCCGTTACATCAGCAACCTCAACCGCGAAGTGTTTACGCCGCGCGAATTCGCTGTGGGTGGTGCGCTGAACGTGAATGCACCGCAATTTGAAAAAGAACTCGCCCGCGCAACAGAAAAAGTTGCCGCTGGTGCAAGCTTTTTATACACACAACCGTTGTTTTCTGCGCAGTCCATTGCGAATTTCAAGCAAGCTAAACAAGAGCTGGACTGCAAGCTCTATGCCGGAATCCTGCCGGTGGTCAGCTATAGAAACGCAGTGTTTCTCAACAACGAGGTCGTCGGCATTGACGTGCCTCAGCATCTTGTAGATCGCCTGCAAGACCAAACGCCGCAGCAAGCACGTGAGATTTCCATTGCATTTTGCCAGCAAGTGATGCAAAATGTTTACGACGACGCAGATGGCTTTTACTTCATCACCCCCATGAAAAAAGTTGACCTGATTTGCGACTTAATTGCAAGGAGTTTTACATGACACGATTACAGTCAGAACAAAATCCAACGCCGCGCACATCTTTAATTGAATTTACTAAGCATAATCTTCTCATTCTCGACGGCGCCATGGGCACCATGCTGCAAAGCGGCCATGACGCAAAGGCGGTGCACGAAGCCTATCTTGCCGCTGGCGCAAACGTGATACTCACCAACACATTTCATCACAAAACAGATGAAGATATTCACGCCGCTGTGCAGGCTGCAAAACAGGCCATCGGCGATCGCCAAGCCTTTGTTGCGCTGGATATTTCCCCCACCGGCCAGCTGCTGGAGCCGATGGGCATGCTCAGTTTTGATGATGCCTATGCCATGTTCAAACGGCAAGTGCTTGCGGGCGTGCAGGCAGGCGTGGATGCGATATACATCGAAACCATGACCGAGCTGGGCGAAGCGCGCTGCGCTGTGCTTGCCGCCAAAGAAAACTGCGATCTGCCTGTGTTCTGCACCATGTCATTCGAAGAAAACATGCGCACCTTCACTGGTGTTGATATTCCATCCATGGCATTAACGCTAAGCGGTTTGGGCGTGGATTTCATCGGTTTGAATTGCTCTGTTGGCCCCGCGCAGATGAAAGCCATGGCCGCACAACTGCTGCAATGGACAGACTTGCCCGTGATCATCAAGCCAAATGCCGGTTTGCCAAAAATCGAAAACGGCAAGACTGTGTTTGATGTGACACCCGAGGTTTTCGCCGCGCAAATGACGGAAATCGCTGCGTTGGGCGTGGCGGGCATTGGCGGCTGCTGCGGCACCACACCTGCGTTTATTCAAGCAATCTCAACGCTCAAGCGCCAGCAAAAGCCAGCTATTGAAATTCCAGCGGCGGTGTGCTCGGCCACAAAAACAGTGCTGCTAGACCGCGTGCGCGTGGTGGGCGAGCGCATCAATCCCACGGGGAAAAAGGCGTTTCAACAAGCATTGCTAGACGACGACTTGGACTACATTGCCGAGCAAGCCATTGAGCAAGTGGAAGCCGGTGCGGACATTCTGGATGTCAACGTTGGCATGCCGGGCGTGGACGAACCCACCATGATGGCCAGCGTCGTCACACATGTGCAGAGCATGGTGCATGCGCCCCTGCAAATCGACAGCACAAACCCCGCCGCTATTGAAGCCGGGCTGCGTGCTTGCCGCGGCAAAGCGATTGTTAACTCTGTGAACGGCGAGGAGAAGTCGCTGCGCGAAATTCTGCCGCTGGTGAAGAAATACGGCGCGGCAGTCATTGGGCTAACGCTTGATGAAAACGGCATTCCGCCCACTGCACAGCAACGCCTTGCCATCGCCGAGAAAATCTTGGCCGCCGCGCTTGCGCATGGCATCCCCCGACAAGATGTCTTCATTGATTGCCTGGCACTGGCCGCAGGCGCCGAGCAGAGCATTGCCTATGCAACCATTGATGCCATTAGACTAGTGAAAGAGCAGCTTGAGCTGAAGACAACATTGGGCGTATCTAACGTATCCTTCGGTCTGCCCGCACGCGAGAAACTCAACCAGACCTTTCTTTCGCTCGCGCTGGCGAACGGCTTGGACTTACCCATTCTCAACCCCAACAGCACCGCCATGTTAGACACCATTGCGTGCTTTCATCAGCTGAAAAACATCGATAAAAACAGCGATGCCTATATTCAACGTTTTCACCAAGCAACGCAAGACTCACCCTCGAATGACATCGCCTATTTCATTCATAATGGCCTGCAAGAAGAAGCCCGTGCCGCTGCTCAACAACTGCTGCGTGAACACGCTCCGTTGGCCATCGTCAACGAAATTCTTCTGCCTGTGCTGGACGCCGTAGGCAAACAATACGAAACCGGCGCGATTTTCCTGCCACAGCTCATGCGCAGCGCGCAGGCCGCCAAAGCCGCGTTCGACACCGTGAAAGAAAATCTGCCACCTAAAGACACTGTCGACGGCGAAACTATCCTCCTCGCTACGGTGGAAGGTGATATCCACGACATTGGCAAGAACATCGTGAAGGTTGTGCTAGAAAACTACGGCTATCGCGTCATCGACTTGGGCAAAGATGTGCCTGCCGCGCAGGTGGCTGAACAAGCCCTGCACCACAACGCCAAACTCGTAGGGCTAAGCGCGTTGATGACCACCACACTTGTCGGCATGGAAAACACCATCAAAGCCGTGAAGCAGGCCAGCCCGAACACTGCTGTCGTGGTGGGCGGGGCAGTGCTCACCACAGAGATCGCGCAACGCATGGGCGCAGATCACTACGCCAAAGATGCCATTGAAGCAGTTGCCATTGCGAAAAAAACGCTTGACAATTCTTGAAATCCATGCTATGTTTAAACAACACTGAAGCATGGAGGGTTCCACATTGAACGCAAACTATTTTTGCACCTGGCATTTGATGTACTGGTTTCCCGAAAACGGAAGCGTCCCCAACTTGCAAACTCGCGATGTGTTATGTGATGAGTTGCTATTCGGCGAAGACGGCATTGCGGTTAGACATTATCCGGAAGTGCGTAGCGGTTTATATTTGCTGCTGGACGACGGCTGGGATGTGCGCAGCAGCCAAGGCAGTACATTGCCGGAAGAGGTGTGGTTTAAACCCTACATCGGCTCGTGCCAGCTGAGCGAAGAGAAGTTCCCCGGCTATGGCGAAACACCGCCCGAACGCCTGAAAACACTCAGCGAAAAAGTGAAGGCACTGGGCTGGCGCGGCCTCGGCATTTGGATTAGCCCCACTGTCTCCCCTCACCCGGATGTGGAGGGCCACGGCAGCCGCTTCGCGGATTTCTTTCGCACACGCATGGAGTGGAGCAAACACGCCGGCGTGAGCTACTGGAAAGTGGACTGGGGCGACTATGACATGAGCGACAAACACCGCAAGTTGCTTAGCAAACTCAAAGCCGAGATTTACCCCGAGCTGGTCATGGAGCACGCCTACAACCGCAAGGCCTATCATCCCAAGGGCGCAGAAACCCGCTTTGGTCTGGCTATTCACCGCCACCGGCTGGCCTATTCCGATGTGCTGCGGCTATACGATGTGGCCTTTGCGCTGTCAATTCCCACCACGCTTTCCCGCGTGGCGGCATTGTTGACACACCCAGTGAAAATCAAACCCGGCTGTCTGGGCTTGATCAATGCAGAGGATGAACTTTATCTCAGTGCCGCACTGGGCCTTGCCTTTGGCGTTATGCGCTTTGATATCGGCGACGCGGCCATCAACAGCGAGCCCAACTGGGCATTCGGCGGCGAGGGTGACTTCCCCGCCACGCGTCCCGCTCGGCGGCAACATGACGAAGTGCTGCGTGCCGTTCGCTGGCAAACGGAGTTCGCACCCGCCTTTCGCGCTGACTTGGGCAACACTACGATATCACACGAACAAGGCGAGGACCGCTGGCGATTTACGCCCGATGAAACCTGGGAGAAGGCGCTGCACCAAAGCGAAGAGCCCTTCATGCAAAGCGCTCCCCTTGTTGTTGCCCGCAATGTGGCTGCCCCGCAAGTCACCGCCTGCGACGGGGCACCACCCTATCTCGTGGCATGCCGCAACCCCAATGGCGCATTGAGCATTGCTGCGCTGGGCCGCGTGACCCCACAACGGAGCTATGTTGCGCCAAAAGCGGATGTGCACTGGCACGTTGGTGCAAACAGCGGCGCGGTTGGCGTGTTCGGTCACTTCAAATCGCTCACGCTGCAATTTGACGCACCAGCCACGGGCAAGAAAATACTAGCCAAAGACTTGTTGCAGGATAGCTGGACTGATATGACGAGCCAAGTGCAGGTGCAAGGCAACGCCATTACCTTAGATGGCGCATGGATGCAAGCACTGTGCCAAAACCGTCCGGGTGATTTCTCGGAACCTGGGCTGGTGCTGCAAGTCGGCGAGCCCGAAAATTTCACGCCGGTTGCAACGCCCGCGGCGAAAATCAAGCGCCCATTATTCGGCTGGTTGTGTGTTGCGCAGCTGAACATCGCAGGCAGGTTTAAGGCCTTTGGCGTTAAGCTGCACGCTAAAAATAAACAGCGCAAGCACACCGGCTACATTCAATAATGCAACGTGTAAAATGTAGAGTGTAGAAGAAACATCTCTACATTTTACATCTACATTCTACATGACAAGGAGCACGTAGATGGGCAAGATCAACGACATTCTCTCGCAAGTGCGCCAGCGCGAGCACGAAGAAGGCCGCCTGAGCGTGAAAGAGTACATCTCGTTTGCGCTCACACAATTTGGCTTGGGCAGCATTGGCGCTGTGCCCGGTGGCCAGCGCATGTTGTTCTACACCTCCATCGGCATTCCCGCCACGCAAGCCGGTTTGATTATGACCACCTCCGGCATCTGGGATTTATTCAGCGACCCCGTGGTGGCCACCATCATCGACCGCGGCAAACTCGACCCCAAGCGACCCAACCGCGGCAAGTTCACGCGCTGGCTTGCACCCATGGTGCCGTTTTTCGCCATGGCATCGGTGCTGATGTTCATCAATCCGCCGGTCAATAGCATCACGGCTAAGATTGTGTTTTGCTTTTTGGCCTATTTCATTTTCGAAGTCTTCTCCACGTTTGTGAACATCTCTTTCCAAACCATGCGCGTGGTGATGAGCCCGCTGCAAGACGAACGCAGCAATTACATCACCTTTGGCAACATCTCAGGCTTGCTCACCGGCGCACTGCCGGGGCTCATTCCCTTGGCATTTAGCCTCCTAGCTGAGGGCAACGATGCTCAACCGGCCATGCTGCGTGCAAGCAGCTTTTTCACCGTGATTGCCATCTTTTTTGCGGTGCTGGGCATGGTGCCTGCGCTGTTTTCCAAACACCTCAAGGAGCGCGTGTTTGCACCAAAACGCAGCGATCGTTTTTTTGAAAACGTGCGCACTTTCTTCAAAAATAGATACTTCCTACTGCTGTGGACCTCCAACATCCCCAACCTGCTTGCGGGCGTGAGTTGGGTGGCCGCACCGTTTTTCTTCATCTACAGCGTGGGCGATTTTTGGTGGCAAACCGTGGTATGGACTGCTAGCGGCGTGCCCACCTTTCTGGTGATGCTGCTGTCGCCCCTGGTGCTCAAGCGCTTTCAGCCACGCACGGTGTCCATCTTCAGCCGACTGCTGAATGCCGGCTGCAAACTTGGCGTGTTTTTCATCACCGGCGCGCTGGGCTACACCACCATACCAGGCTTGATTGTGCTCGTTGCCTTGTTCACGCTGTCGTCTATCCCAAGCGGCATTCAAGGCATTGCTGACGACATCTGCAACATCAACACCTTTGACTACACCGAGTGGAAAACCGGCGAGCGTGCCGAGGCCACCACCTTTGTGGTGGGCGGAATGTTCAGCAAAGCCATCAACCATCTGGCACCGCTGATTGCCGGTGTGCTCATGGCTCGCGCAGGCTTTGTGTCGGCCGCAGAAGGCGTGAGCGTCACACAAGCACCACATACGCGCGACGCCCTGTTTGCGTTCTACACGATTTTCCCCGCCATTGCTGTGTTGCTGGGTACTATCCCCTATTTCCTGTATAAGCTGCAAGGCCCCATGTTTGATCAAGTGCAGGCCGACTTGGCCGAGCGCAGAAAAATCGCGAAAGAGAGTGACATCGATGAAAGTTAATCTAAACGACATGCTGTTGTATGGCTTTGAAAGCCGCGGCAATGTGATTATCCCGCCGCATTACCAACCCAAGAAATTCAGCGGCGACACCCTGCTGTGGCTGTTGCCCAAAGACCCCGAACAGGGGCAGGCCGTCAAAATCTCCTGCGGGCATTATACGGTGAAAAACGGGCAGGTAGACTTCATCGGCGGCTATACGCAAGAGGAATATCCCGCGCGACCTGCCTGCGATTTTTTTGGCAAGCGCATCAAACTGGACATTGCCTACGGCGATGTGTTTGAGCAAGCCTATGCGCGGTTTTACTGGGATAATCTGCTGCCGCAAATTGCCGAGCGCACCATGATGCGCTGCAAGCTTGATGTGCGCGATGGCTATGTGCTTTCCACGCTGAACAAAAAAGCCTACGCAGGCACCTACCCTGCCGTGGACCACGAGTTCCACATGAAGGGACGCTTTGCCGTGAGCGGCGCAGCGGAGGCAAGCTTAATCAGAAGAATGCTTGAGTTGCAGCTAAAAATCATGCGCGAAGACAAAACCGCAAGCAGCAAAAATGTCTGTGCCGTGCAACCCAGCCGCGCGCGGGAATATGACGTGTGGCGCGACAGCCGTGACCGCAAAAACAAAGCGCAGATGTTCCGCGTCACCGCCAACATTGAATTCATCGAGGGCATATACAACTACTATTGCCTGACCAAAGATATTCACTTTTTGCGCACCCATATTCACGCAACGGAGCGCAATTGTGCCTATATCGAAAGCTTCATCCGCCCAGATGGTCTGCTGGATTCGCATGTGTATTACGAAGACCAAGTCATCAAAGACGGCCCGGTGGCACAGGCGCAATGCTTTGCAGTGCATGCGTTTCGGCTAATGGCGAAGCTGGAAACCCTACTTGGCCGCAGCGAAAGAGCCGCGCATTATTCCGAATTGGCCGAAACACTGGGCGATGCGATGCAACTGTTTTGGGACAGCGACAAAGGCCGGTTTATCGACTGGATTGACAGCCATGGCGTGGCACACGATCACATCCACCTGCTGGCTAATCAACTGCCCACTATGCTGGGCCTTGCATCTGCAGAACAAGCACAAAAATGTGCCGATACCATTCAGCAGCACAGCGACATTTGGGCGAAGTTCCCCAGCTTTGTTGCGGCAAACATTGAGAATTACACCGAAAGTGAAATCGGCACCGGCGGGCCTTACGACTTGTGCGCAGCCGGACGCTATTGGTGCTGGGATGCGGAATTCCTCGCCTGGCAAAACAATGGCGACACCCTGTTGTGCCAGCTGCTGCAAGTGGCCGAGCAAGCCAAGCTCGACGACTTTCTGATGGGCGAGCGTTATGACATGAACTATGTGTACTATCAAGACGACAAGAACTGGCACGGCGCATCGCTGTATTATGAGTATCCCAATGTGTTTTTGTATGTGCTGGTGTGTCACTATCTTGGCGTTCGGCGTGGATTCGACTGCGACTTGGTGCTCAAGCCATTGATTGCGCAAGGCACCATTACTCTAGAGAACTACGGCATATCATACAGCGTGGACGATGGCAAACTCAGCCTGCACAACATCAGCCACCAGCCGCTCAGCATTGATCTGCCCGATCTGGGCAAGCGCATTGTGCTGCGCCCAGGCCAAACAAGCACAGTTTAGACGCTAAACGAATGAACTGTAACCTATGCGTCAATAATAACCTTGACATTTCTGTAATACTGTTGTATACTGTAAGCAACCAGAAAGAAAGAGGTATTGCTATGAAAAAGATTCTGTCCATCGGCATTATCGTGTTGCTCGCACTGGCTCTTGTGGCCTGCGGCAGCCCAGCGTATTCAACCGAAGAGCCAACCACCACAACCCAAGCAACAACTACCGAACCTGAAATCGACCATGACATCCTGTTTAACGTTTGGGTGGATGGCCAAAACGTGCCCAACTCGAGCGTGCTGCGCGATGAAGAGTATTTCACCACGCATGTGTCGCTGCTGCCGGTGCTGGCTATGCTTGACCTTGCTGTTGACATGGAAGACGGCGTGGTGACCATGACCGGCTTGGACGGACGCAGCATCACATTCACGATTGGCAGCAACGAGTTTGACGTGAACGGCGAAACCGTGCAGTTGGATGCTGAATCCCTGCGCCCAGACGATGATGGAATTTACGTCCCAGTGGCGTTTTTTAGAACGGTGTTTGGCGCAGCTTCTGTTTCCGTGATGACTGGCGAAGTGTACATCAGTACACACGCAACGGATGATATGTTCTAGGCAAGCGCATCGTGCTGCGGCCAAGACAAACTGAAACATTCTCCACATAAAATATCCCCCATGCTCATCGTTTGCATGGGGGTTTGTTTCTGATTTAATCAATTAGGCGCGTTTTAACAGTATTGATGGTATTTTTGCGAAACCCCTCTGCCGCTGCGCGGCATCTCCTCTAAGCCCACCCCACAAATGCAAGCATTTGCGGGGACCCCGGAGGGGAGACCCTGGCGAAACTCAACCTTTCAGATGTTGCCAAGGGCTCCCCTGTAGGGGAGCTGGCGCGCTGTAAGGCGTGACTGAGGGGTTTGCATGTCAATACAAAAGTCTAAAATAGCCATTACTTAAAAGCTGCCTTTTACCTCTTCTTCTTCCATGTCAACCCATATATTATAGCGCTTGGTGGTAAATTTTAAAACACAATAATTCGGGTCGTCTATCCCTTGTGGAAAATGCTCTTCCAGTCCTGAATACCAAGTTTCTTTTTTCAGCTCCACGTCGGTTACGATTTCAATATCACCTACCAGCGTAATGTTGTAGTACGCACCACCCTCATAATCATCATCAAAGATGCACACACATGCGCGGCTATTCGCTTGGGCGCGTTTTGTTTTGTTGCAGTCAAGGGAAGCACCAAAGGTAATTTGACGAATACCATCGGCTTTGGAAATAGACAGCGTAGACGTTGTGGGGTATCCTTCGTGATCTAACAGCGACAGTGTAACCCCTACGCCCATGTTCTCCGCTGCCGTTTTGCTTTTGATAATTTCTGCTGCTTTTGTGATTGCTTTATTGCTCATGTTGTTTTCTCCTAATCTTTGTTTGTCAATATAGTATACCACATATAAGACGACAACAGTGTGTCATGTTAAAATATGAATTTTTTGCGAACTTTTTGGTCGAGAAAATGCGACAAAATTCGACCGTTCGCAGCTTAGGCGTGCAAGTGTTTTGGTGATAATTTCACAAAGAATCCGTTGACTTTTCTGCGATTTTATAGTATAATTAAATTAGTTATAAGTTTTGCAAGCCACCAGTTAGCCGACGATCCTCTTTTGGTTTTTAGAAAGGGAGCAACATGATGAAAACTCGTAAGTATCTAAAACGGTATTTAAGCCTGCTGTTGTGTGTAGTGCTGTTAGCAACTTCTGTGCCATTTGCGGCGCAGGCGGTTAACTCGCCGCTCAACGACGCACAAATCCGCGCGTTCGTGGCAGCGTTAACCATTCCGGATCCCCACGCGCCGGGACGGGTAACGGTACGCCCTGAAATTGAGGCACTCAGTTGGAATGTGAACAATGACCCCGAACATCGCTGGACGAGGTCGCACCAAACACGCATTGCAACAGCGACCACCACAGTGCCCCACACATTCATTCCCGTGTTGCAGGCATATCAGGTGATCGCCAACCACAGCTTTGACAGAACACCCATTTCGTTGCATGCAGACGAAACGGTGCGCGGTGCGTTTGGCATGCCGCCTTCGCTCAACGCGGAAATCCGTCATAGGATTTACACGCTCTACCCTGAGCTGGAGCATGATGGCACATTGTTTTGGCTGCTGGGCGGCGGGGTGCTGGGCACCGGTGCGCTGACCGGCCAAAGCCAAAACATTGCTGGCGGCGGCCAATGGATTAACGGTGGCGTGCGTTCACAAGGGCGCACGGGCACTCGCTTGGTGAATAAAACCGACAGTGATTTTGGCGGCGTATTTGCCGGCGGTATTTCAAACAACAACCTCGATTCCACTTGGTTCCTAAACGGCACACAAACAAACATGGATACAGCGGGCCGCGGTCTGGTTGGAGTTCAAGTTGAAATGAGTGTGCTTGAGCTTTATCGCTCGTTTGCAACCATTGATGTCCTCCCCAATGGCAACGCAAACAGAAGATATCAACTGAACGTTCGCTTGGTCAATTTTCCTGGCCGTCAACAAAATGGATTCCCCACCTGGAATGTCCACTACACATGGATTATCAATGGACATACCGGTGCAAACGCGAGCGGCATAAACACGGCTGCTGCATGGAATAACGCATTCACCGTCACGAGCGACATGCCGTTTAACCTAGCAAACGGCAGGCAGCGTTTGGTCGATTACCGCAATGCCACCATGGTGCAGCAAGGCGGCCAATGGCGTCCGCTGGCGCTTAATGATATTCGCGTGATGAGCCATGCGCAACTCATTACATTAAGAGCAAACCTCGACAGCGCCAGAACCAACATGACCACCGCGCAAATGGGCGCCAATCACAACGAAATCCTCACGCATTTTGGGCTGATGAGCATGGCAGAATCTCTTGCGTTGCGCAATATGATTAACAATGCCATTCTTGCCTTTGAATCCAATCTGATCAATTATGCAAACTTCTTCCACAGCCTTGATTCCAGCGCCATGGGCGTGATTCCCGATGCACAAACGGCTGTTTTCTTAAACGACAGCGCAGTGCAACCCAGCAACGACGCACTTGATCCGCGTGCTTCATTTGGTCCTGAGGGCTTTGGCTTCACGCTGGATGAATTGTTTGACCTGTATCGCGACGCATTCATTCACCACAACATGATGCTTGCCGCTTCGCAAGACACCAGCGCACAAGGCTTGGCTATTTGGGCCAATGTGCAGTCAATGGCCGCAAGCTCCACCCCGCCTTTCGTCATTGATATTGCCCTGCAGGCAGAATGGCTGGATAATCTCAGCCGTGTCGTTCAGCGTTGGGATATCTGGAACATGCGCGACCATATGGTTGAGTTGTTGGCCGCAAGCGAAAACTACAGCGAAGGCCGCAATCCAAACCTCGACCCCGATTGGCTGCCTGACCCCGATAATCCACTTGATCCCGGCGGCATATTCGGCGACAGCAATTATACCCATCCATTGTGGCGCATTGAACTTTGGGAAGAAACCATACGCGGCGACCTAGGCTGGATTGCCGTAAAACGCCAGCTTGGCCATGGTCATTTCGTAGATGCAATCATCGGCAGCACAACACTTGATGCCTATGATGATCGTTTATCTGCGCTGCACCGCGAAATCGACTTCCGCGATGCACTGGGCTTTAGCGAAAACACTTGGTATTCTTACCGCGACTTCTTTATGCCGCTGATGGCCGCCCGGCCATTCCATGATTGGTCGCCGCAGCGTGTGATGCAAACACTCAATGACCAAACGCCGCACCCCAACACACCAAGGCCCGCATATAGAGGCGTGCTTGCCAACCGCGATGTTTACAATGCGCTCAGCGCACAAGCCGCAGCCTATTTTGGCAGCACAGCACCCGGCACGCCATGGTATGAAATCTATGGTGGCGGTTTTGCGGATAAAATCGACACATTGGTCGATTCACTCTACGATGCCATTGCGGTCACCCTTGCGCTGCGCACGCGCGACGCAATGAATATCATCAATGGTCTAGCCGATGCAGACCACATTGATGCACAAAGCATCATTCCCGAATTGCAGTTGCAGCACCCTGACACCAATGCACTGATCAATGTGTTTTCGTGGTCCACAATGGATACACTTAATCGGTTGATTGCCGGGCTTGGCATTGACCACAATGCCACGATAGCTGCCCCGGGCTTAGACCCCTATCTTTTCCTTGCCAATCAAGCTCGCTTGAATCAAGTGCAACTGGATGATTACGACAACACAACCGCACTGCGACATTATCGCTTTTTGCGCAACCATTTGCACGCATTGCACCAGCAATTCTTAGACAATCCGCATCAGTTTTTCCGCACCACGGTTTTGGATGCTCCGCGTCGGGCAGCAAGACCTGACGACATTCGCCCCTATCATAACTACAACTGGCCCGAAAACATCAACGACCCCGGCAAACAGGGCTTGTATGACATCGTTGACAGGCTGGACAGCTTGCTTACCAATGATGTTTCGCCCTTGATTGCAGGTCTAATTGACTTTGGCTTTAATTTCCCCGATGAATTTATGGGAGGAATTAGCCTGCACCAAAGCCCGCTTAATCTAGGTATTCTCTTTGACGACATGCTGTATAGCATGGTCTATAGCGACGCGACGCTCAACATGCTCATTCAGCTGGTCTTCCCGATGATCGTGGATATGCTGGAAGAGCTTTGGGTAACCATGATCATTCCAATGAATGGCCGCAACCGCATTCCGCTTGACCCGATTTCCACAGGCTTCCCCTTGGGCACCGTCACGGTGCGCAACCTTGACCTGCGCTTCCATTCCTTGTGGCGCATTCTAAACGACGGCCCCAACAACAACCGCTCAGCTGCCCGGCTGCGTGTGTATCCCGATTTGCTTTCGCGCTCAATCAACGCCACGCAATTCCCGCAGGCGCACAGCGCATTGCTGCAAGGCTCGAACTTGGGCAACGGCACCGGTCTGGGCGGGGGTGCCCATTCTCGCTTTAACGTGAGCCTTGATGGCCCGATCATGTATCCAACCAATGCATGGTCTCCCATCAGCTCACCGCATCTCTATGATAGCGAAGGCAACCTCAACCTTTATTGGGGCATCGATTCTCTGTCTGGCAATGCACGCGAAGACCGCTTCCGCTTGGCACTCAGCCAAGTGATAGATGGCGTTTGGCCGCTGCTTGAAATCCTGCTGCTGAACCGTGACCGCGTCTTTGACCAAAACGGCGAAGCAGTGTTTGTGCACGGCGGCACGGCCAGTGCATGGGTGCCCGGCGGCTTTGGCCTTGAGGGCCAAGGCACGGTGGACATTGACATCAACGGCATTGCGGGCTATCAGCAATTGTTGCTGCCTATCTTCGAGCTGTTGCTGGGCGAAAATTTGCTGGGCACTGACCCAAGCAGACCTGCCCAACTTGGTCAAAACCTGCTGCGCACCACCGCACAACTCAATGCAATTAACACGCCAGTGCAGCTGGTAAACGCGATTCTCGACCCCGTGAACGAAGCAATTTTCCGCCTAACTTCGCAGCCAATTTCGTATTTGGTGAATTTGCTGCCGAACTTGGCCTATGCGTTTTCCACACACCGCATTGAGCGCCTGTTTGACGGCATGGCCGCAGATATTAATCTTGAAGTGCACGACAACAGTGGCCCGGGTGCCAACCGCACCTACATTGGCGCACGCCACTGGGTAACATTGAATCAGTACGTCAACATCACCAACATGGTGGTTGGCAACTTAAATGATGCACTGCCATTTGAGCCGATTTCATTGGATGTGCGCGACATGCTGTTTGACTTCATCGATGTCAATCTGCTGCGTGATCCGCTGACGATTGTTGATATGATCATGGCGAACTCAGATTCATATCTGCCACCGATTAACTTGGCAAGGCTGGCGACTTACGGCACCATGCTAAGCAGCGGTGTTGGCGGCACCGGTTTGGCCACCACTCGCCCGGTAGGTAATATCAGGCGTTATATTCGCGCGAATCAGGCCGACGTTGTTAATTTCATCTTTTCCTGGATATTAGGAAGCGGATTGCTGGACAACGTTGTTCCCGATTTTGTTGACATGAGCGGCACCGTAACCGAAATGGTTGCCGCCATTGCACAGCTGGCACGGCCGATTCATTACGCCGTGTTCCCTGTGGAATTCACAGAGCCCATTTGGGGTGAACCAGTTTGGCCCTCTTGGTGGGGTCATGCAGGCGAGGCACAAGCACAAATGGATGCACAATTCATTGTGGAGAACGCTGATCTCATTCTTAACTTGCTTTGGGCAATGCTGCACGATGGCCAAACGCTCAGCGATGGATTGGTTGAAGCGGTGCGCTTGCTTGCCAACAGCAGCGGCGGCGACATCATGAATGCGCTGATGCGCATGGTGCATGAAATAGTATATGGCATGGGTGAAATGCTTGAGCTGATTTCTCCGCTGATTAGCACGCTTGTGCTGGTTGACGGCCAGCCCCTTGACCTGCTGGATCTGTTTGATCAGTTGATGGAGTTTGAACCTGAAGAAACGGTTACAGTTGAAGAGATCATTGAGGAATTTGCACGGCTGCTGAGTACCCTTGGACCGGTGCTTGATTTCCTGCTTGCAGGTGCGGACCTTGAATTGGTGGACATTGGCGACCAAACCGGTTTGTTCAAAATCATGGGTTACTATGGTTATGAACACGGGTTTATGCCGATATTGATGGCGTTTGCTGCACCACTTGGGCTAGAACATCTCGTGATGAGCCCAGCACAGTTCGCGCTGCTGCCGAATAGCCAAGCACGCATCGAAGCTATCTTAGACCCAATGCGCGAAATATTTGTTGAGGTTGGCATGGCTCCTTTTGCGGCAGTGCTGCAGCTAATTCCCAACATCATTTATTTTGCCACCGAACCTGATGTGGGCATCGACAGCCCCTTCCAACAAGCTCTCGATAATTTGCTGCATCCGCTTTATGTGGTGCTCGACACCCTGCGCCCGTTCGTGGACATCCTTGGCGCAATTGAAGCCTTTGCATTTGAAGGTGAATTGCCCGCCGGTCTTAGCATTGAATCCCGCGGGGTTCGTGTTGATGCAATCAGCTTGCTGTCATTTGCCTTGGATAGTTTCCTGGCGGACACCGACATTGATGACCCACTGAGCAATCTTGATTTGAGAAGCTTGCTGCTTGGTCAACTGCACCCCACCGATAACTTCATCATCTCCGACCCAGCTGCAGTGCTTTTCGCGTTGTTGCATCAAATGGGATTGCTGGATATGATCGAAACAATGGGCTTTGCAGGATTAACACGGCTTATCCAACACGCGCGCTTCCCAGGAGCTGCAAGGATTGATTATAGTGCTGCGCCGTCCGCAGCGACACCGCCAGCACTACCGGGTTGGCTGGAACCAATGCACGTGGACTTTTTGGTAGCCAATGCTGATGCGGCCATCGCCTGGGTATGGAACGCGTTTTTGACTGAACCGGCCGCACGCGCAGCTCTGAGCGACATGCTGGGGCTGCCGATTGAGCTGGGCGACAGCCTACCGGATACCGTCAGCCGCATCTGGTCTAATGAGCCATTTGTGTCGGAAAATCTCGAAACGCTGGCGGGGATGATCTATGCCCTGCGCGAAACGCTGCTGGCCATTGAGATACCAAATTTGGCAGGACTGTTGGGCGACACAAGTGCCGCGCCAAGCAACGTGAATGTGATTGGTTTGCTGGCCGAATTGTTCTTCATCCACGATGCGCAACGCGCAACTGACCCGGTTGTTCCGCTTTGTTTGGACACGATGTTGTTTAACAATATTGCGCTATTCTTGGCTAATCCCTCGGATTTCCCGATTGCATGCGAAGACAGCTTTATGGCAGTTGTCGACTGGCTGTTTGGCGGCGTGATGCCGCTGCTGCGCATCTTTTTGGCCGAAAGCAATGCATTGTTCATTCGTCCACTTGATGATCAGGACGATATCATCATTACTCCAACAAACCCCAATGTCACTGCGGATGGTGCAGTATGGCGCATTTTCGGCTATGACGGATACCGCACAGCATTGCTGCCGATAATGCTGGCCTTTGGCGGTAGCGTGCCCGGCTTTGTGGAAACGTTGATGCCTTATGACGATT
>Ga0123355_10002098_pt1 | contig 28112 bp, 26 predicted proteins | sample TergutEmb28metaG_3_FD_89872 | JGI IMG/M metagenome (GOLD analysis project Ga0123355, IMG submission 89872) | Embiratermes neotenicus P1 segment gut microbial communities from Petit-Saut dam, French Guiana - Emb289 P1 | ecosystem: Host-associated > Arthropoda: Insects > Digestive system > Gut ... | reverse complement strand
GTCAGTTCGGCCCGGGCGCGCTCGCGCGCCGTGACTGCGGCGTTCGATGGAGTCATGAGGATCAGCCCCCTGAGAGATCAACGGCCAAAAACGAGAGCACTGCTCTTGACATCAGTGCACCGAGTCGTGTTCACTGATCTTAACAGAGATCAGTGCTCTCGGAAAGAACCCCAAGATGGAGGTCACCATGAACACCGCGGAGCCCCGCTACGTCAAGCCGAAGTCCGCCACCAACTTCTTCAACAACACCGTCGGCCGCCTGGCCAAGATGGGCATCAGCGTTTACGGTTCCCGCATCCTGTACGTGCGCGGCCGCAAGTCCGGCGAATGGCGCTCCACCCCGGTCAACCCGATGATCCTCGACGGCACCCGCTACCTGGTCGCCCCGCGCGGCAACACGCAATGGGTGCGCAATCTGCGCGCCGCGAATTACACCGGCGAACTCCACCTCGGCCACCGCGTCGAGCAGTTCCGCGCGACTGAGGTCACCGACGACGCGAAGCCCCCGGTGCTCCGGGTCTACCTCAAGCGCTGGAAGTGGGAGGTCGGCTCCTTCTTCGAGGCCGGCATCGACGCGAATTCCTCCGACGAGACGCTGCTGCGCGTCGCTCCCGGTTACCCCGTCTTCCGCATCGAGCCGGCCGAGCAGCGTCACACGCCGTAGTCGGCCGCCAGCTTGTCCATCAGCGCGTCGAGCTTCTCGTCGACCACCCGCCGTCCCGGCTCTTCCAGGTACCACTCGGCGATCTCCCGCGCTCCCCGCTCGAACGGCACGACCGCGCGCCAGCCGGGTACCAGGGACTTGACCTTCGAGTTGTCGAACATCACCGAGTGCGACTTGTCGCCGAGCAGCCCGGCCCCCCAGTCGGGGTCGGCCGCGGCGATGGTGTGCGACGGCACGTGCACCAGGCGCGGCGCCACCCGGAGCGCCGCACCCAGCGTGTAGGCGATCTGGTCCCAGGTCAGCACGTCGTCGGAGGTGATGTGGATCGCCTCCCCCAGCGTCCGCGGATGCCCGAGCAACGGCACGAACGCCCGCGCGAAGTCGCTGTTGTGCGTCACCGTCCACAGCGACGTCCCGTCTCCGTGCACGATCACCGGCTTACCGGTCAGCATCCGGTGCAGGGATGTCCACCCGCCAGACAGCACGGTCTTCGTCGCGTCGTAGGTATGCGAGGGCCGCACGATCGTCGCCGGGAACCCGGACTCCCGGTACTCGGCGACCAGCAGGTCCTCGCAGGCGATCTTGTCCCGCGAGTACTGCCAGTACGGGTTCCGCAGCGGCGTCGACTCGGTAATCGGCAGCCGCGAGGCCGGCTTCTGGTACGCCGACGCGGTGGAGATGAACACGTACTGCCCGGTCCGCCCGCGGAACAGGCCGATATCCGCCTGCACGTGCTCGGGGGTAAAAGCGACCCAGTCCACCACCGAGTCAAAGTCAAGACCATCCAGGGCATCCTGAACGGACCGTGGATTCCTGATGTCCCCGCGCAGCTCACGCACCCCGAGCGGCAACGGCCGCGCAGCGGACTGCCCCCGGTTCAGCACGAACAGTTCGATGTCGTCGCGGGCGACCGCCTCCCGCACGCATGCCGACGAGATGACCCCGGTACCGCCGATGAAGAGAACCCGAAGCTTGCTCATCTCCCAAGCCTAAGCTGCAGGAGTGGAACCGCCGGGATGGCATGGCGTCCCGGCCGCGCGGAACCGTGGGAGGTGGCGATGGTGGCAGACGACTCCCTGCAGGACTGGATGGCCGCGGCGCTGCACGTCAGCAACGGCGACGCCACCGAGGTACCGGGGACCGGGCTGGCGCGGCAGGTCATCTACTGGCGCGACGTCCTGCACGAGGGGCCGGTGCCCGAGGTGGCGCCGGCCGAGCTGCGCCGTATCAGGGGCGACTACCTGGCCGGCCTGCACACCGGGGGACGCACCGAGGTCGTGCACGAGTTCGCCGAGCGAGACCAGGCCCTGGAGGCCAACCGCGACGGGGAGTACGTGCTCTGGTTCGAGGCGGACCTGTACGACCAGCTGCAGATCACCGAGATCCTCGCTCGGCTGGCCGGCCTCGGCGTCCCGGCCGGGCGCATCACCCTGATCTGCATCGGCGAGTACCCGGGCATCGCCCACTTCGGCGGCCTCGGGGAGCTGACCGCCGGGCAGTTGCGCGAGCTGACGCAAACCAGCGCACGCGCGCGGCTGACCCCGGCGGCGCTCGAGCTGGCCACCCGCGCATGGGCGGCTTTCCGCGCGCCCACCCCCGAGGGCCTGGGCGCTATCGCCGCCGCGCGGCTGGGCGAGCTGCGGTTCCTGGGCGAGGCGTTCGACCGGCTAAGCCGGGAGTACCCGGCAGTCCGGGACGGCCTGTCGCTGACCGAACGGCGAGTACTGGCCGCCATTGCCGGCGGCGCGCCCGACGCCGGGGCGGCCTTCGTGCGGGCCCAGGCGCGAGAGATACGTCCCTACCTGGGAGACACCCCGTGCTTCCGCCGGATGGATCAGCTGGCGGCCGGGCCGGACCCGCTGATCCGGCTCGACCCGCCCGGCGACCCCGTGCGGGGGACAACGGGCCTGCAGCTGACCCCCACCGGGGCCCGGGTGCTGGCCGGCCAGGCCGACCGTGTCACCCTCAACGGCATCGACCGGTGGATCGGCGGCGTGCACCTGCAGGGGCAGAGCGTGCCGTGGCGCTGGGACGACGGCACCGAAACCATCGTCCATATCCCCGGGCAAAACATAAGCCAGGCTGGCCCGCCTCTCCCGTTACGCCGGTTGCGCGAAGATAATCGGGGGGACGGCGGGGACCCGCGGTTCGTTCTGGATAATTGACTTGGTTTTGTTCTCGGGACAGATCCGCCGAGGGGAATGAGTGTTATGTACGCGAATCCGGCCTATCAGGGGTATGCCACGCGGGAGCGGACGGCGACGCTCTTCGGGCAGACGATGTTTCTCGTGGCGATGACGGCCGGGTTCTTCGCGGCCGGGGCGTACGCGGGGCGGCACCTGGGCGAGGGAGCGGTGATCGTCTCGTGGATCGCGGCCTTCGTGGTGCTCATGATCATGAACTTCGCGGCGCGGCGGTCCGCGGCGGCGGCGACGATCCTGCTGGTGATCTTCGGGGTGCTGATGGGGGTCGCGTCGGCACCGACGATCTACTGGTACGCCTCCACCAACCCGCAGATCCTGTGGCAGGCGGGCGGGGCGACAGCGCTGTTCATCGGGGTGTTCGGTTCGATCGGGTTCCTGACCAAACGCGATCTGTCGGCGATATACCGGGTGGCGTTCTTCGCGTTGCTCGCACTGCTGGTCGTGGGGATCGTGCTGATCTTCGTGCGTATCCCGCACGGGTCGCTTATTTACGCGATCCTCGGACTGGTGATCTTCGCCGCGCTGACGATGGGCGACTTCCAGCGGCTGCGGCGCAATCGTGACCTGAACTCCGCGCCGCTGATCGCGGCGTCGATCTTCCTCGACATCCTCAACGTGTTCTGGTTCTTCCTGCGGATCTTCTCCGGCTCGCGGGACTGACGCTGACGAGGCGGCGGATCGGATCTCACCAGTTCCCGCGCCGGTCAATTCGCGGGCGGAATAGGGGAACACGTTAGCTACGGCGGGGCCCCGGATAACCAGATGACTCCAATCGGGGCGCTCCCTATGATGCCGTTGTCATGGTTGGGCAGACCGCCCGTTCCTCACCGCGGGCCGTCGCGAAAACCGCCCTCGCGAAGGTTGCGGCGTCCGGGCGGTTGCGAGCCCTTCGCCTGCTGTTCGAGACGAGCAAGAGCTGGTTTCTTGCCGTCGCGGTGCTCGCGGTGGCAGACGCCGTGCTGCCGAATCTCGTGCTCATCGCGTTTGGCGCGGTCCTTGGTGACCTTCCGGCGGCGATCGGGCAGGGCATGGACTCCGGGGCGGGTCACCGGCTGGAGCTCTCGCTTCTGCTCGCAGGTGCCGCCTACCTGGCCAACCTTCTCCTCGATCCGCTGCACGACGTGCTGCGACTCATCGTCCGCAGCCATCTGGGTAACGACCTGCAGGCCCGCCTCATGTCGGCGGTGTCCGGACCTACCGGGATCGCCCACCTTGAGGACCAGTCGGTTCTGGACAAGCTCGCCTCGGCGCGGGGCCAGCTGGTCGGGGCCCAGCCATCGGACGCCCCGATCACGCTGGCGCTAGTACTCAGCACCCAGCTGAGCGGGCTTATCGCGTGTGCCGTGGTCGGCTGGTTCCGCTGGTGGCTCGGCCTCGGCATGCTCGTCGTGTGGCTGGGAGTTGGCGCCCCGATCCGCGCCGCGATGCGGGGCCAGGTGGCTCATTACCGGGGCGGCAGAAATGTGTTCCGCCGATCCTATTACCTGCTCGGGACCTCACTGGGGTCATGGGCCGCCAAGGAGCTGCGGGTTTTCGGGCTGAGCGAGTGGATCGTCGGCGAGTACCGCGAGCAGTGGGCGAAGGCCATCGGGATCTTCCACGGGAGCCGGAAGCGGTTCATCGGGCGCTACCTCGTGCTGTTCGTCCCGGTGCTGGCTGCCTACGCCGGGAGCTGTGCCGTCGTCGCCTGGGCGGGGCTGCACCACGAGATCGGCCTGCCGGAGGTGAGCGTTGTGCTGATGATGCTCGTCAGCACATCGCAGGTGGGTGCCCTGGGCCCGAACGAGCTGGCGCTGCAGCAGATGGTCACGGCCCTTCCCGACGTCGACGAGCTCGAAGGCGAGCTAGCGGACCGGTCTGCCGCGCTGGCCGGCACCCGCCCCGCTGCGGACCTGCCCGAGCGCGAGGTCCGCTTCGAGCGAGTCTCGTTCCGCTACCCCGGCGCCGACGCGGACGTGCTTGCCGGCCTCGACTTCGTCGTACCGGCCGGGCGCTCCACGGCCATCGTCGGGCTGAACGGCGCGGGCAAGACGACCCTGGTGAAGCTGCTGTCCCGGCTGCACGACCCGTCTGGGGGCAGGATCCTGGTCGACGGGGCGCCGATCACCGATCTCGAGCCCCGCTCGTGGCAGCGTCAGGTGAGCGTCGTGAACCAGAACTTCACCCGCTACCCGCTGTCCGCGCGCGAGAACGTGGGCTTCGGCTCGCCGGCCCACCTCAACGACGAGGCCGGGATCATCGCGGCCGCTGGCCAGGCAGGTGCCCTCGGCCTCATCGAGGAGCTGCCGGAGGGCTGGGACACCGTGCTGTCTCGCGAGTACGAAGGTGGCGCTGACCTATCCGGCGGCCAATGGCAGCGGGTGGCCCTCGCCCGGGCGCTGTTCGCCATCCGGCACGGAGCCCGGGTCCTCGTGCTCGACGAGCCAACGGCCTACCTCGACGTCCGGACCGAGTCCGAGTTCTTCGACCGCTTCCTCGAGATCACCGCCGGGACCACGACGATCGTCATCTCGCACCGCTTCTCGACCGTTCGCCGGGCGGACCACATCTGCGTGCTCGACGGCGGGCGGATCATCGAGGAGGGCAGCCACGAGGCGCTGGTGGCGAGCGGCGGCCGCTACGCCGAGATGTTCGGAGTCCAGGCTGCCCGCTTCACCGGGTCCGGTCCGGCGGCTGAGCCCGCCGCCGGGGCTGTGACTGAGGCGGGGTCATGAAGCCCCGATGGCACGTCCGGGTGGCCAGGCGCCTGTGGGTCATGTTCTTTTTCGGGTTCGCGGCGGCCCCTAAGGCGATGACCCTCGGGATCGTGCTGGGCGTCGTGTCAGCCGTCGTCTCGGTCAGCTACACGCTTGGGTTCAAAGTCGTCGTCGACGCCATCATCGCCGGTCACGAGGCCGGAGCACTCCTCGGAACGCTGGTCGTGGGAGCGTTGTTCAGCCTCTCGTGGATGCTCTCCGGGGTGTCCGCCCTCCTTTCCTTCTACATCGGCAACGTCTGCACCGGCTACCTGGCATCGCACATCGCCCGGCTGACGACGGCGATCGGTGGCCTTGAGCACCACGAGCGGCCCGACTTCCTGGAGAAGCTCGACCTGCTGCAGCGCAATCTCTACACGTTGTCCAACTCACCGGGCCGGACCCTGCTCGTTCTTGTGGTGTTCGTCCGCATGGTCACCGTCGTGGTGCTGCTGGCGACCGTGGACCCGATCCTCGCACTCATGCCGTTGCTGGCGGCATTTCCCGTCGCCGGCGACGACCTCGCGGCACGGCGACGGGAGCGGACCGACCAAGCGGTCACCGAGCGGCGGCGGCTGGCGAACGCGCTGTTCGACCTCGCCTCGACGCCGGCTCAGGCGAGCGAACTGCGCAGCTTCGGCCTGCACGACGAGATCGCCGCTCGGCACCAGTTGCTGGAGGAGGAGATCCGTCACGAGGTGGTGCGCAGCGCCGAGATCAGCGCGCTGCAAAGCGCCGCAGGCTGGCTGGTATACGGGGCTGGCTTCGCAGGCTCGATCTTGCTGCTCACCCTCCGAGCCGTCCACGGCCAGGCGTCTTACGGCGACGTCGTCATGGTGTTCGCGCTCATCCGCCGGACCCAGCAGCAGATGTCCCAGGTATCCAGCTCGGTCACCCAGGTCACCGCTACCTCACGGGGTGCGGAGTACCTGTTCTGGCTGGAAGACCATGCCCGCAGCGTGGCGCGGCCGGCTGCCGCGCCCCGCCCGGTCCCGGAAACGCTGAGCCATGGCATCCGCCTGTCCGGCGTGAGCTTCAGCTATCCGGGAACCGAGCGGACCGTGCTCGAGGACGTGTCGCTGCTGCTGCCGGCCGGGTTGTCCGTGGCGCTGGTGGGCGAGAACGGGGCCGGCAAGACGACGCTCATCAAGCTGCTGACCGGCATGTACCAGCCGACCGCCGGAATCATCACCGTCGACGGCGTGCCCCTCGGCGAGTTCGACATCGAAACCTGGCGGCACCGTGCGACGGCGGCGTTCCAGGATTTCGTCCGCTTCGAGCTGCCGGCGGGCGAAGCGGTCGGCATCGGCGACCTCCCGCGGAAGACGGACGACGGCGCGGTGGTCGCGGCCCTGGAACGGGCACACGGCGCCGACCTGGTCGACGGGCTGCCGGACGGGCTGCGCACGCCGCTCGGCCGGTCGCTGCCCAACGGCCGGGACCTGTCGGGAGGCCAGTGGCAGAAGGTGGCGCTCGGCCGGGCGATGATGCGCGAGCGCCCGCTCCTCCTCATCCTCGACGAGCCGACCGCCAGCCTCGACGCGCCGACCGAGGCGGCGCTGTTCGAGCGCTACGCCGGCGCGTCCCGGCGCAGCGCCGAGCGCAGCGGTGCGGTAACCCTGTTCGTGTCCCACCGGTTCTCCACGGTGCGCGTCGCGGATCTCATCGTGGTGCTGCACGAGGGCCGGGTCGCCGAGGTCGGCAGCCACGACGAACTGGTCGCTCTCGGCGGGCGCTACGCCGAGCTGTTCGAGCTGCAGGCGCGCTCGTACCGCTAGGACGGTGACGTGGTTCAGGTGTGCTGCGATCTGACTTGCGCCAGCCGGGCGTTCAGGAACCGGCGCTCGGGGTCGGTGCCGGCCAGGGCTGCCGCCTCCTCGTAGGCGGTGACGGCTTCCTCGTACCGGCCAAGGCGGCGCAGGAAGTCAGCCCGGGTCGCGGGCAGCAGGTAGTAGCCGGCGAGGGCGCCGTCGGCTTCCAGGCGCTGCAGCAGTGCCAGTCCGGCCGCGGGGCCGTCGGCCATGGCCACCGCGACCGCGCGGTTCAGTTCCACGACTGGCGAGCCAGTCATGTCCGCCAGGTGCCGGTAGAGCCGGGCGATCCTCGGCCAGTCAGTGGCCTGCGCCGTCCGGGCGGCGGCGTGGCAGCCGGCGATGGCTGCCTGGACCTGGTACTGGCCAAGCCGCCGGCCGGCCAGTGCCTGTTCGAGGTGCTGGCGGGCGAGGCCTATCTGGGCCTGGTCCCAGCGGGTGCGGTCCTGGTCCTCCAGGGTCACCAGGTCACCGCGGTCGTTCACCCGGGCCGCCTGCCGCGCGCGGTGGAACAGCGTGAGGGCGAGCAGTCCCTTGGCCTCCGGTTCTTCGGGCAGCAGTTCTGTCAGCACCTGGCTTAGGGCGACGGCCCGGTCGCACAGGTCCCGCCGGATGAGCTCATCCCCGGCGCTGGCCGCGTATCCCTCGTTGAATACCAGGTAGAGCACCGCCAGGACGCCCGGCACCCGCTGGGGCAGGGCGCTGGCGGGCGGTACCCGGTAGGGGATGCGCGCGTTGGCGATCTTGTGCTTGGCCCGGACGAGGCGCTTGGCCATAGTTGCCTCCGGCACCAGGAAGGCGCGGGCGATCTCGGCGGTGCTCAGCCCGGTCAGGGTGCGCAGCGTCAGCGCGACCCGCGCCTCCATGGCCAGCGCGGGATGGCAGCAGGTGAAGATCAGCCGAAGCCGCTCGTCCGGGACTCCGATGTCGTCAGTGTCAGGCTCCAGGGTGTCCGCTCCCGTCTCCCTGGATGCCATCACGGCCAGCTCCTCGACCTTCGCGCGGTAGTTGCTGCTGCGCCGCAGACGGTCGATGGCCCCGTTGCGGGCCACCGTCATCAGCCAGGCCCCCGGACGGTCCGGCACACCGTCGCGCGGCCAGCGGCGCAGCGCCTGGGTAAAGGCGTCCTGGGCGGATTCCTCGGCCAGATCCCAGTCACCGGTCTGGTGGATCAGGGCCGCGGTTATGCGACCCCACTCCTGTCGGAAGGCATCGGCCACGACCGTCCCGACGACGCTGGTCGCGGTGGCCGGGGCCGCTGCCTCGCCGGCGCCGCCTGCCGGTCCCGGCTGGCTGCGGGCTAGTTCTCCTCGATCGGCCAGAACGGCCTCACCTCCAAGATGCCCAGACGGGCCATCGGATGCTTGCTCGCGACGTCGATGGCTTCGTCGAGGTCGGCGCACTCAAGCACGTCGAAGCCGGCGATCTGCTCCTTGGTCTCGGCGAAGGGGCCGTCCGTCACGATGGCCGCCGAGTCCCGGACCCGTACCGTGCGGGCACTGCCGGGCGGCTCCAGTTCGCTGCCGTACAGGCGAATGCCCCGGCCGTCCATCTCCGCTACCCAGGGATCGACCCGGTCGATGTGCTCGAACTCCCGGGGATCGACCGCCGGGTCGGTGCAGACGAGCATGACGTAACGGATCTTGCCTTCACCCGGCTCGGGCAGGGGCGCGATCGGAGCTCTCTCCGGCAGGGCGCGCACCTCGATGGCCCCCACCCAGGAACTGGGGTGCCGGCCCGCCCACCGCACCGCCTCGTCAAGGCTGGCGCACTCGAGCACGTCGTAGCCGGCCACCTGCTCCTTGGTCTCCGCGAACGGCCCGTCGGTGATGATGAGCTCGCCGTCCCGGACCTTGATCGTCGTGGCATCTTCCGTCGGCCGCAGGCGGCTCCCCTGCAGGTTGACGCGCGAGCTGATCGTCTCCTCCAGCCAGGAGACAAACGAGGCCTGGGCCGCGTCGTCCCACTCCTGAGCTGGCTCCGGGTCGGCCGCGTGAATCAGCATGTAACGCATTGCTCCTCCTCTACCGAACACTCGACAGGACCTGTACCGACGCGGCCATTGTGTCCGCCCGGCGGGCCGACCGCATCCGGCCCCGCAGGCGGAAGGCGCGCCCGAGGTGGAGCCGCAGGTGCCGCAGCGCGACCGCGGCCTCACCCGCGCGTACGTCGTCGGCCCGCTGCTCGGCGGCGGTAAGACCGTGCTCGTACTTGTACGTCTGGTACGACAGCGTGCAAATCATCGCTCCTCCATCCGGTGGAAGTTCTCGCGAGCCGTCCTTGCGGCCCGTCCACTCGGACGACGAACGGAATCTGCGAGATGGACACTGCCGCACCGGACGCTGAGAATATTTCTTCAACCGGCTAGGGGCCCTGATCCTCCGCAGCGGTCCAGGCGCCGGAACGGGTTCCAGCGCCGCGGAGCCTGAGTTGGTGACGATGCACCAGTTCAGACTCCGACGGCGCCGGGATTCAGTCAGCGGTCGAGGGTCAGCACCACGATCGGGGTGGTCGTCGGGGACTGCACGCCGCCTGCCGGCTCGACCGTGACTCCGACCACGTCGCCGCCGGCCAGGCCGGACGCGAGCAGCGGGGGGGTCGTGCCGGCGGTGCTCGGCGCCGGCGACAGCAGGCCCGCCGGGCGCGCGCCGCCCGACCCTATGAACCAGAGCTCGTAGACCGACGACGGCGGGAGTTCGGCTAGCCCGGTGGTGGTGAACACGACCGAGCGAGTGCCGTGCGACGCCACCACGGTGGCGGTCCCGCCCGCCGATGTGGCCCCGGTGACGATCCGCGCGTCTGGCGCGGAAAGCACGGCCGCGATCGCCTCATCGACGGCCTGCGCGGAGCTGAGCGCCCCGACAGCGCCCAGGACGGCCGCCTTCAGGGAGGGCGGCGGCTGTGCGGCGGCGGCAAGCGCGAGTTCGGCCGCGGTAGCGGAGAACTCGCGCACCGAGTCCGGGCAGGTCCGGCAGGTGCGCAGGTGCCGTTCGAACCGGATGAGCTCGGCGCCTTCGAGTGCGTCGAGCGCGTAAGCGGCCGCGAGGTCGTGCGGCCCGAAGCGCCTCAAGATCCCTGGGATCCTCACCAGCTCACCCCCAGGCAGTCCCGCAGCCGCGTCAGCCCATCGCGGATCCGCGTCTTGATCGTCCCCAGCGCGACACCGAGCGCGGATGCGACCTGCGGATAGCTGTAGCCCGAATAGAACGCCAGCGTGATCGACTGCCGTTGCAGTTCCGACAGCCCGTCCATGCACCGTCGCACCCGTTCGGCCTCGAGCGAGGCCGCTACCGTATCCCCGACCTCGTCGCCCGCGACGACGTCCGCGGTCGCGGCGCGCGCCTCGCGTTCGGCGGACCTGGTTTCCGAGCGCACCCGGTCGACCGCCCGGCGGTGCGCGATCGTCAGCACCCAGGTCATCGCGCGGCCTCGCGCCGGGTCGAACCGGCCTGCCGTCCGCCAGACCTCGAGGAGCGCCTCCTGGGAAACCTCCTCCGCCTGAGCCGAGTCCTGGAGCACCCGCCTGATCAGCCCGAACACCGGCCCGGCGACCCGGTCGTAGACCGCCTCGAACGCCACCTGGTCACCGCTGGCGACGAGCGTGAGCAGCCTGTCAAGGTCGCCAGCGCCATGCTCTGCCGGCGACGACCCCGGCGCCGGCGGCCGTGGCCCCGGCCGGATGGGCTCCATGTCACATGCCTCCACGCACAGAATTCGGCGCCGTTACCGAACTGGATCGGTATCACCCGGCGCACCTTACGTCGCGATAGCCAGAATCCTACGTATCGTTGGCTGTCCGCACGGCTTCGGCATCGGAATTTCCCGCCGGCAACAGGCTGGCGGGTCCGCGTGCCGAAGCAGTCGGCGGCAACCGTGGGCGGTGCGGATCGTGAGAGAAAAGGCCGGCAGTACCGGTCCCCCGTTGGGACCCGGTACTGCCGGCAGTGCGGGGGTTCAGGTCGGCTGGTCAGGCCCGGCTGGCGCTCCGCTGGCCGGAACCGCCTGCGGCCAGCGGAAATGACTGGCCTGACCGCCACGGATCGTGACCTGCCCCGCGGGGGTCCCGTCCTCACGCCAGACGGTGTACTCGCCGGCGGGCAGGACGGGATAGACGGCCGCATAGCTGGTCTGCGTTGGTGTGCGGCGCTCTCGCACCAGTGAATGGGTGCGGCGACCGCCGGCGCACGGGCTGATTTCAATCTCGTGGCCGGCCAGCCCCGGCGGCGTCGCCAGGATGAGGGCGCCGATGTTCTCGCCCAGTTCCAGAACGACGCTGCCGGGACCGGTGGGGCCGGCGAGGTGGTGATGCTCGGCCACGTGTCCGTCCACCCTCAGGAACTCGGGGTGTCGAAGCCGCTGTACGGGACGCCGAGGTAGGGGAACACGTCGAGGTACCCGGACGGGACGCTGGACGCGGTAAGACCGTCGGTAACCTGGCTTGCCGCGGCGTCCGGGGTGAACGACTTGTCCACCAGTGGCAGTGTGACCCCGGCGATGGCCCGCAGTTCGATCGACACCACGTCGTCGAACACCCGGCGGCCGTTGGGGAAGCCGGCGAGGTCGCCGCCGACGACGCCGAGCGGGTTCGGGCTCGTGGACGGCGGGATGGCGGTGTTGAGCCGCATCATGTCCGCCAGGACCGGGCCCGTGTAGTTCTGGAATCCGGTGACGACGCCCGACGGGATCCCGGTGAGCAGGATGGCTTCCAGGTCCGCGCGCGCGGTGCCGGCCGCGACCAGCTTCGCCAGGTTCGGGAACACCCCCGGGTACAGCGCGGGCAGCAGCCCAGCGAGCTCGGGCTGGGTGACCCGGTCGGCGAACTGCTTGTCCGCCGACGGCGGCAGCGTGTTCCACAGGTCCTTGAGGCTGAGCGGGATCAGCACCTCATTGAACAGCGGGTTCGCCAGCCGGGACACCTGGTGGAAGGGGCCGGTGGCGGAGTACCTGCTCGCGCTGGGGTCCCACACGATGGCCGTCTGGCGGCTCGCCGAGGTCCACACGCCGATCACCGAGCCCTGGTCGCTCTCGCTGCCGCTCGGGCCGCTCCCAAGGAGCTGGCCGGTCGGCACCTGGATGGCGATCGAGTGGACGTTGAGCTGGGCCGTGGCGTTGACGCCCGGGGCGGCCTTGCTGAACACGTTCATCCCGTACTGGGCGTGCAGGTTCTCGAACGGGCGCAGGTCGCCAAGGTCGAAGACCGCGCCGAGGTCCACGTAGAAGCCCTCCGCGCGCTGGCCGGCGAAGACCTTGATCCCGCCAGGCAGGCTGTGCACGGCGGACTGGGCCAGGCTGGCGTAGTTCGGGGTGGATAGCGGGCCGATGTTGCACGGCGGGCAGGCGAGGCCCGACGCGAGGACCGAGCTCTTGCCGCTCTTGACCATGGTGACGGTGTAGGTCTGACGGCTGTTCCAGTTCTGGCTGGACAGCGACAGGATCGGCCCGGTGTTGTAGAGGAACGTGTTCGGGTCCGACAGGGTGGTCTGGAACCGGAACTGGAAGGTGACGTCCGGCTCGGCGTCGGCGTCGTTGTCGACGTGGATCTCGTACAGCACGTCGTCGCCGAACTCGTAGAAGTTCGGCCCGCCTGCCGGTCCTTCGAGCGGGATGTAGTTGGCGATGAGGGTGACGGTGCCCGGGGCGTCCGGGCTGACGAACGCGTAGACGTCGGTGCTGTCGGCGACCGGATCCTTGGAGATCTCTGGGGCCTCGCGGTGCGATGACATTTACTTTCCTCCGTTACCAGGCGAGCTGGACGTTCTTGAGCAACTGGCTGACGAGGGCGGGGTTCTTGATCCGGACCTGGCCCTCGCCGCCGAACACGTCGAACTCGCCGGTGGTCGTGTCCCGCAGGTACACGACGAGCGGGCCGGCCATGACGTTAGGCGACATCGCGGCCACCTCGACGGGCTTCGAAGCCGGCGGAAGGTTGGTCACGGTCGATGGCCGGGTAGCGGCGACGGCCACGCCGGTGCCAGCGGCAGCGGCGAGCCCGACGGCGCCCACGCCCACGACGCCGCGCAGTACGGAGCGGCGAGAGGTCTGAGAGCTTTCCTGAACGGTCTCGCGCTCTGAGCCAACGCCCGCGTGAGCCCAGTCCGGTGGTAGCTGGTCTGGTCCAGTCTGTGGAGGCATGATGTCCCTTTCCGGGGTGCGGCTTGCTGTTACGCCTGTTCTTCGACCTTGCCCCCGGCCCGGATTGGCGCGGTCGCGCGTCGTGACCAAAGCGTTACCTTCACTGTCTGGCCAGCGTGCCGCCGCGGCATCGTTCCTGCTCCTGTCACCTGTAGGACAGAAAACGGTGACAAATACCGAACAGCTCCCGCTTACACTTCTGCGGTGACCGTTGCTGAGATCGACGTCGATGACCCGCGAAAGCCCGAGGTGCGCGCGCTGCTTGAGCGGCACCTGACGTTCTGCCTGACGGAGACGCCGCCGGAGCACAGCTTCGCGCTCGACATCGATGGCTTGCTCGACCCGGCGGTTACCTTGGTCAGCTACCGGGACGGCGGCACCGTGCTCGGCGTGGCCGCGATCAAAGAGCTTGACGGGGCGCACGCGGAGATCAAGTCGATGCACACCGCGCCCGAAGCCCGCGGGCGCGGCGTTGGCCGCGCGCTGCTGAGCCACCTGCTCTCGATCGCCGGATCCCGCGGGTACCAGCGGGTGTCGCTGGAGACGGGAACCACCCCGGGCTTCGCGGCGGCGCGGGCGCTGTATGAGTCGGTAGGGTTCACCCTCACCGGACCGTTCGCGAATTACCCGGTGACCGGCGACAACTGCTTCTACACAAGAGCGCTCTGAGGCCGCTTCCCCAAGAGCGCCCTGAGTCGCTAGGAGTCTTCCTGGCGCCAGGACTCGGCGGCGGCCATCGACAGGAGCTCCGCGGCATGGGCCTGGCCGAGCTCGGAGTTCTCCAGTCCGGCGAGCATGCGGGACAGCTCGCGGACCCGTCCATCGTGGTCGAGGCGGAGCACGCCGCTGCTGGTGATCAGGCCGTCGTTCGACTTGGCGACAACGAGGTGGTTGTCGGCGAACGCCGCTACCTGCGGCAGGTGGGTCACCACGATGACCTGGGCGAGCCGGGCAAGCTTGCGCAGGCGGCGGCCGATCTCGACCGCGGCCTTGCCGCCGACGCCGGCGTCCACCTCGTCGAAGACGAACGTCGGCACCGGGTCGGCGCCGGCGAACACCACCTCGATGGCGAGCATGACCCGCGACAGCTCGCCGCCGGAGGCGCCCTTGTGCAGCGGGAGAGCGGGGGCGCCGGGGTTGGCGGACAGCCGGATCTCCACGTCGTCGGTTCCGTAGGGGCCGGGCTCGGCGAGTGGGGTGAGTTGCACCAAAATGCGGGAGTGCGGCATGGCGAGGGCGGTCAGCTCGGCGGTCACATCTTGCGCGAACCGCTCCCCCGCCACCGCACGCAGCTCCGACAGCCGGGCCGCGAGCGAAGCCACCTGCGCCGACAGCTCCGCCTCCTCGGCAGTGAGCGCTGCGATCGTATCGTCGTCGGTGTCGAGCTCGGCGACCCGCAGGGCCGCACGCTCCGCCCAGGCCAGGACGTAGGCGATGTCGTCCGGTTCCTCGGCCGCCGCGGGATCCGCAGCGACATCGGCCGGCCCGTTACCGGGGGCTGGGGCACCGGGGGCTGCGGCACCGGGGGAGGAGGCACTGCCGACCGGAGCCGTCACGTCGCCCGCGTTCACGATGCCCGCCGCGACGGCGGAGAACCCGGAGTCCGAGGAGTAGGCAGACGCGAGAGCCGCAGGCGCCGACCCGGCCGTGACCGGCGTCGTACCTGAACCGGCTGGGCCGACTGACGGGCTAGCCGCCGCGGCCGGGCTCGGCAGCGTGACGGGAGCACCGTTCACGTAGGCGCTGACGCCGCCCGGGCCGTAGAGGCGGATGACGCGGGCGAGAGCGGCGCGGCGTTCCTGTACTGCCGCGAGCCGCGCCGGGTCGGCGTCGATTGACTGGATGTAGGAAGCGAGCTCGCCGGCCACCTCGGAGACCAGGTAGGCGGCCTCCGACAGCCGGCCGGCCACGCCGTCGATCTCCGAGTCGTGCCGGCGGACCGCGTCAAGCGCTCGCCGGGCGTGACCCAGCAGGGTCACCGCGTCGATGCCGTCGCTGCTGGCGGTGGGGTCGCCGAGCAGCGCTTCGTGCGCGGTGGTCGCGCCGGCGTGCAGCGCGTCGGCATTGGCGAGCCGCTCCTCCTCCGCGCGCAGCGCCGCCGCCTCGCCGGCCTCCGGATTGAGCCGCTCGATGTCGGCCAGCCCGGCGCGCAGCGCCTCGGCCTCCGCCGCGCGGGAGCGGGCCTCGGCGGTCAGCGTGGTCAGCTCGTCGCGTACCTTGCGGTGCCTGTTGTAGGCACGCTGGTAGTCGGCAAGCGTCTCCTCAAGCCCGCCGCCCGCGTACTTGTCGAGCGATTCGCGCTGCCGCCCCGGTTTCAGCAGCTGCTGCTGGTCGGACTGGCCGTGCACCGCGACCAGGTCGTCGGCCAGGTAGTTGAGCAGCGACACCGGTACGGAACGGCCGCCGGCGAACGCACGGGACCGGCCCTCGCTGGACACGGTCCTGGTCAGTACGAGAGTGCCGTCCTCGTCGAGTTCGCCGCCCGCCTCCTCGACCTGCTGGGCGACCTTGCCGCGCGGATCGGTGCGCAGCCGCCCCTCGACCGAGGCGCGCTGCGCGTCCGGCCGGACCCGCGCGGGGTCCGCGCGGCCGCCGAACAGCAGGCCGAGTCCGGTCACCACCATTGTCTTGCCCGCGCCGGTCTCGCCGGTCAGCGCGGTGAAGCCTGGGGACAGGTCGAGCAGCGCGTCATTGATGACCCCGAGCCCGGTGATGCGCACTTCTTCCAGCATGACCGCCCGCAGTCTCCTTCCCGGCCCAACCCGCAGTGCAGGCTTGACACACGGTGCTGGCTCGACCCGCGGTGCAGGCCCAACCCAGTGCCCGACTCTACCGGGGCCAGCCTCCGCACTCGGGCTAACCGTACCGGTGACGGGCGACAATCTGCCCTACAAAGATCATTTCGCTGAAATGTTTGCATTAAAGATCTTACAGAAGACAGTTTAAGCAAACATTTCCGAGAATGACCTTAGGCTTATCCGGCGTGTCTGCCCCTGCCCCGCCAGCCCGCGACCGGAAGCTCGAACTTGGCGACGAGCCGCTCGGTGAACTCGCCGCTGCTAGCGGCGCTGTGCAGCCGGGCCAGCCGCACCGGCAGCACGCCGCGGCGGGCTTCCACCCGTGCCCCCGGCGGCAGGTCGAACCTCCGCCGCCCGTCACACCAGAGCGCGGCGACCGCCGTGCCCCGATCCGCCTCGCCGCCCGCTTCTCCCCCGTCGGCTAGCTCGACCGCGAGGACCGATCGCGGTGCGACGACGAGCGCCCTGGCGAACAGCGCATGCGCGGCGAGCGGCACGAGCAGCAGCGCCTCCACCTCGGGCCAGACCACCGGCCCGCCCGCGGAGAACGCGTACGCGGTCGACCCGGTCGGCGTCGCGCAGACCACCCCGTCGCAGCCCCAGCGCGACAGCGGCCTGCCGTCTACCTCGATGAGTACCTCGATCATCCGTTCCCGCGCGCCCTTCTCCACGCTGGCCTCATTCAGCGCCCAGGTTCGCGCCAGCTCGGTGCCGTTGTCGCGGGCGGTCACGTCGAGGGTCATCCGCTCCTCGACCCGGTAGTCCCCCGCGACCAGACGGTGCACGGTTTCGGTGAGCCCGTCGGGCTCGGCCTCGGCCAGGAAACCCACATGGCCGAGGTTCACGCCGATCAGCGGAGTGCCCGTCGGCCTGGCGAGCTCCGCGGCGCGCAGCAGCGTCCCGTCCCCGCCCAGCACGATAACGAGTTCGGCGCCGTCCGCCGCCGCGGGGCCGGCCGGTTTCACGGTCGCGTCCGCGCATGACAACGTTGGCGCCTCCGCGTCGGTGACCCGTACGGCGACACCGGCCGCGGTCAGCTGCTCGATGACCTGCCGTGCACTGTCCAGCGCGTTGCGCCTGCCGGTGTGCGCGATCACCAGCATCGTCCGCGTCGATTCACCCATCGGGTGCAACATACCTTTCCGTCGGCCCCGTGTTTCGGCCAGCACGGCCGATCGGTCCGCACAGGGGATCTGACCGGTCAGCCCTGCGGACCGGTCTCGATCGCGTGCCGCAGGTCGTCGTCGTCGAGCGGCGGCGCGCCGCGCCGCAGCCAAACGAAATACTCCACGTTTCCGGACGGCCCGGGGAGCGGACTGGCCGTTACACCTCTTACGCCTAGGCCGAGGGACCAGGCGGCCGTGCACACTGCCCGCACCGCGTCCGCCCGGTCCGCGGGGTCTCTGACCACACCTCCGGCACCGACCCGGCCCTTGCCGACCTCGAACTGCGGCTTCACCATCAGCGCGAAGTCAGCCTCCGGTGCCGCGCAGGCGACCAGCGCGGGCAGCACGAGGGTCAGCGAGATGAACGACAGGTCAGCCACCACCACCGAGGGTGGCGGTGTGACCAGGGCCGGGTCGAGGGAGCGTACGTTCACCCGATCGAGCACGGTGACCCGCTCGTCGGTCTGCAGCGACCAGGCGAGCTGGCCGTAACCCACGTCCGCGGCGACCACGTGCGCGGCGCCCGCGCGCAGCAATACGTCGGTGAACCCGCCGGTGGAGGCGCCCGCGTCCAGGCAGCGCTTGCCGGTCACATCCAGGCCGGCGAACGCCGCAAGCGCGCCCGCCAGCTTGTGCCCGCCGCGCGAGACGTACTGCGGCCCGGCAGTCTCGTCATCCGCCACGGTGACGGCCGCGTCCCTGCTGACCTGCGTCGCGGGCTTGGCGGCGAGCTGCCCGCCGACCGCGACCCGGCCTGCGGCGATCAGCTCCGCGGCCTGCTCCCGCGACCTGGCCAGACCCCGCCGGACCAGCTCCGCGTCCAGCCTGGCCCGGACGGTCACGGCCGGGGGTCCCGATCTCCGGAAGCCCGATCCCCGGAAGCCCGATCCCCGGAAGCACTGGCCTCGGAAGCACTGGCCTCGGAAGCACTGGCCTCGGAAGCACTGGCCTCGGAAGCACTGGCCCCGGCCCCATGTCCTTGTCGCGGATCCGCGCCCTGCGCGCTGTGGGCCTGCCCGCTGTAGCCTTGCCCGCTCAGCCCCTGCCCGCTCAGCGCCTGCCCGCTCAGCCCCTGCCCGCTGTGCCCCTGCCCGCTGTGACCGTGTCCACTGTGCGTGGGCCGTCCCGCGTCGCCGAGTTCGCCCAGGATCTCGCGGAGCCGGTCGTGGACCGCCTCGAGGACGGCCGGGCGGTCGGCGAGTTCCAGGTCGTCAAGCGCGGCGAGTCCGGCAACGGCCGCGTCGACCCGCGCGTCTCCGGTGGCGGCGGCCAGCGGCTCCCTGGTGGCACCGGCCTGCGTGTCCTCGTCGTGGCCGGCCCGCTCGTTCCCGTCGGAATTGAGAGGCTCTGGGTGCATTGTCTGGCTACTCCTCGGGCTCCAGCTAACCAGCGCGGGCTCCGCGATACGCTACTCTCCCGCGTGAACGGTACCGCCCAACCAGGAGCGAGGCGCACATGACAACGGCCGAAGAGTGCCGTGAGGCACTGCAGAAGCTAACGGGCAGGCTGTCCGAAATGAGCCCCGCCGACCGGGAGCAGTATTTCGGCAACCGGTCGATCAGCGTGACCATTCCCGACCTGGGCGTCACCTACGCGACGGTGCTCGGGGCGGGCGACGACCCGGTGCGCGAGGTCGCGCCCGGCGAGCCGCCGTCCAACATCCGGCTGACCGCCAACAGCGACGAGGTGCTCGCCCTCTCGCAGCAACCGCTGAACATCGCCCGTGCCTGGCTCGCCAGGAGGATCAAGATCGAGGCCTCGCCGAAGGACCTGATCCGCCTCCGCCGGCTGCTCTAGCGCCGGGCGCCTGGCCGGCCGCGCCAGAACCGGTTGTTCTGGGCGGGCCGTCTGATCGCGATACTGCCTGCGATGATTGGCGATATGGGAGAGCTGATCTTGCTCCGGCACGGCGCGACCGCGTGGTCGAGCGCGGGGCGGCACACGGGGCGGACGGATGTCCCGCTGACGCCCAAGGGGGTCGCCCAGGCGGCGGCGCTCGCCCCGATGATCGCCAGGCGGATCGGGTCCGGGCACCTGGTGGCGGTATTCACCAGCCCTGCGCAGCGCGCCATGCGGACGGCCGAGCTCGCTGGTCTCGCGGACGGCGGACCGTGGGACGCGCAACCCGGGGAGGCGCGGCCCGGCAACGCGGGGGCAAGCGCCCACACCGTGGCACGACCCGTGCTGAAGCAGGACCCCGACCTGTGGGAGTGGGACTACGGCGGTTACGAGGGCGCCACGACGGCTGACATCCAGCGCGAACGGCCCGGCTGGTATCTGTGGCGGGACGGAATCGTTCCCGGCGACGCCCAGCACCCGGGCGAGACTGTCGAGTCGGTCGGTGAGCGCACCGACCGGGTGCTCAAGCGGGCCGCGCCGCTGCTCGCCGACGGGGACGTCGCCCTCGTCGCGCACGGCCACGTGCTGCGCGTGCTGACCGCGCGCTGGCTCAGCCTGCCGCCCTCCGACGGGCGGTTGTTCCGGCTGGACACGGGGACCATCTCCACGCTCGGCACCGAGCACGACGAACCGGTCATCCTGACCTGGAACATCCCGCCGGACTCTTAGCGCAAGCCGGCCAGGCCTGCTCAGCCCGGGATGTCGGAAGGGCTGGCCACACCGGGCCCGCGCGGCCTTGGGACCTCCGCGTCAGGGACGCCTGGATCGCCAGCCTCCGATTCAGCAGCGTCCGATTCAGCACCATCCGGTTCGGCAATGTCTGATCCGGCACTGGCGGGTTCCGCGGGTCGGGTCTCCTCCAGGAGCCAGCTAAGGAACGTCGGGGAGCCCGCGACCAGCGCGGTCGCCACGATCTCCGGCTCGTCATAGCTGTGGTGCTCAGCAATGAACGCCGCGAGGTCCGCATACCGGTCGGCGGGGAGCTTGAAGAAGACAAACCACTCTTCGGCCCGCTCGATCTCGTCGTTCCACCAGTAGGTGGAGGCGACCGGGCCCGCGACCTGACCGCACGCGGCGAGCCGCGACCGAACCGCCCCCGCGGCCAGCTCCATCGCCTCGGCCCGCGAGTCGGTCGTGGTCTGCACCTGCAGGTAATCGCTGGCCAGCGGGCGGTCAGCCTCGTTTCCCGCCATGCCAACTGATCGTACGCCGGCCCCGCGATAGTACGCTTACCAGCCTGGCACAACTGAAGAAGCCGAACACGCGCAAGGTGCACGGGGGTGGCTGTGGAGCTTATCCACTCGGGGAAGGTTCGCGACGTCTACGCAGACGGCGATGACCTGCTGCTCGTCGCCTCGGACCGGGTCTCCATCTACGACGTGGTGCTGCCCACGCCGGTGCCCGGCAAGGGCCGTATCCTGACCCAGCTGTCGCTGTGGTGGTTCGACCGGCTCGGTGACATCATCGCAAACCACGTGATCTCCGCGACCGGCGTGCCCCGGGAATGGGCGGGCCGGGCGATCCGCTGCCAGCGGCTCGAGATGGTTCCGGTGGAGTGCATCGCCCGTGGCTACCTGACCGGCCTCGGCCTCGCCGCTTACCAGCAGACGGGGTCCGTCTCCGGCGTGCGGCTGCCCGACGGGCTTGTCGAGGCGTCCAGGCTACCGGAGCCCATCTTTACCCCGACGACGAAGGCAGCCGCCGGGCACGACGAGCCGATGACCTACGACGAGGTCGCCGATCTGGTCGGCGACCAGACGGCGGCCGAACTCAAGCGGGTCACCCTGGAGGTCTACCGGCGGGGCGCGGAGCTGGCCGCGGAACGCGGCATCATCGTCGCCGATACCAAGCTGGAGTTCGGCTTCGCCAAGGACGGGACGCTCGTACTCGCCGACGAGGTGCTCACCCCGGACTCCTCCCGGTTCTGGCCGGCCGATGAGTACAAGCCGGGCAAGCCGCAGCACTCCTTCGATAAGCAGTACCTGCGCGACTGGTCCAATGCGATCGGCTGGGACCGCACCGAACCGGGACCGGAGATCCCCGACGACGTGCTCGCGGTGCTTACCGCTCGTTACACCGATCTATTCGCGATGCTCACTGCGGCGCCCTAATACTAATTTCCCGTAGAGTTATCTCGGCGCGCTTGAGTTCTTCCCCCTATTAGAGAATGCTCGAATCTTGCCGATGGCCGGCTGGACGGTGGCTGTAGGGGAGACCCAGTGCACGGGTATACGGGGCGGTTTATCACGCGTATTCGGATGGCGGTCGTGATGGCCGCCGCTCTCGCCGGCGTTGCCGGCGGTCTGGCTGCCTGGGCGGTCGCGGCTCCCGCGAGCCAGGCAAGCACAACGGCGGCCGGCTCAGTTACCGCGGGAACGGTGGCGGGCGCGAAAACCACCGCCTCGTTCGGCATAAACAAAGCAGCAGCCAAGACCATCCTGCTGCTTAACGGCGACCGGCTGGTGGTGACGGGCAAATCCACCGCGATCGCACTGGCGGGCGGCGGTTTTAACGCCGCCCTCACCGAACTCCGCCTTTCCGGACGCGAATACGTCATCCCCGATGTGGCGCTGCCGTTCCTCGGACACGGCCTTGACCTCAGCCTTTTCGATATCGCGGCACAGCCGGGCGGCTCGACGCTGAACTTGCGCGTCAGCTACACGGGTAAGACGCCCCGGCTGCCCGGGGTGACCATCACGCACGCGGCGAGCGGGGTAGCGACCGGGTACCTGACCGCGGCCGGCGCACGGACGTTCGGCGCGGCGCTCGCCAGGCAGTTCGCGGCCGACCACGGGCGCGCGAGCTACGGTTCTGACGGGATTTTCGCGGGCGGGGTGTACATCAGCGAAGCGAGCGGGCGCGCCGTGGTCTCGCCCACCGCGGGGCTGTCCCCGCAGGCGCCGCGGTCGCCGCAATTCGCGCTGCACACGGTCACCATCCGCGGTGTCACCCAGGCAGGCAAGGCGGACACCGGTGACCTGGTGTTCCTCTTCAACGCCACGAACAACGCGCTCTACGGTGACCCGTACGAGGAGACCTCAGTCTTCTACCACGGCACCGCGAAGTTCTCGGTGCCCACCGGGAAGTACTGGGCGTTCGCCTGGTTCACCACGATGACAAAGAAGGGCGTGGAGACCAGCCTGCGCGCCGTGCTGCTGCCGCGGATCACGATCAGCGGAAATGCGACGGTCACCATGCGGGCGGCGGCCGCGACCAGCGAGCTGGCGTTCGTGACGCCGGTGAAGACAACGGTGCTCACGTCGGTGGTGCAGTTCATCGTCATCGATCCGCACGGCAACGGGAGCGGCTTCGGCCTGGCCGCCGGGCCCGGCATGCCTGAGTACTTCAGCCCGACCACGCAGAAGATCGCCGCAGGCAAGATGACGGAGTTCGTGAACGCTTGGCTGACGGCGCCCGCGGCCGGGCCGGCCGCCGCCGACACCGCGCCGGACCTGTACTCGGGCGTCTTCCAGAACACCACCGGCCTGGTCGTGCCGCAGCGTTTCGCGATGCCGGCCTCGGCGCTGGCGACGGTGCACGCGGTGTACGCCTCGGGGACGCAGGCGGGGGCCGGGGTCGAGCTTCAGGGCTTCACCACGACGGAGCTTGACACCACCGGCACGATCGGCCTCATCGCTCCCGTTACGGTGCCCGCGCGAGTAACCGAGCACCTGACCGCCGCTGGCGTCTACTGGGCCAACGGCTACTACCAGTCCCTGAAGGCGCTCGGCGGCGGGCAAACGGATGTCATCAGGACCTTCGCCCCCGGCTCGGTGGCCACGCAGGACTGGAACGTGTACCCGCTGAACACCCCGACCGACTCCGCTCCCGCGGTCAACGTGCCCGGCGCGGACGGCTTTTTCGACACGCCGCTGTCCGCGACCCGGGTCGGCAACTCCCTTACGCTCAACATGAACCCCTTCACCGACGGCACGGCCGGGCACACCGGCAGCGGGTTCGCGCAGGGGCTGTTCGCCAGCATCGGCTCGATCGGGGGCAGCTACCAGATCACCGACAACGGCACCAAGGTCCAGTCGGGGAAGATCCTGCCGACGGCGCTATTCGGATCCTTCGATGACCAGGTGAACCTGCCCGCGGCGGCCTCAACCGTCGGCTTCACGCTCAGCGCCCAGCGGACCGGCGCGCTGTTCCCGCTGTCGACCGCGGTATCCGACACGTGGACGTGGACGTCGGTCAGCGAGCCGGCGATCACCGTTCCCGTGGGCTGGTTCTGCGCGGACGGCTCCCCGACGTGCGCGGTCCAGCCGCTGCTGACCTTCGGCTACCAGGTGGCGGGCATCGCGCTCGACGGAACCGCTCCCCCGGGCGCGCAGACGGTCGCGCTGACCGTCGGCCATCAGGCGCTGACGCTGACCCCGCCCGCGGTGACCAGCGTGTCCGCGGCGTACTCGGTGAACGGCGGGACGACGTGGCTGCCCGCTACGGTGACCGGATCCGGCGGGTCGTGGTCGCTGGCCTTCAACGCGCCGGCCGGCAGCTACGTGTCGCTGCGCGTGTCGGCGGCTGACGCGGCCGGCGGGACGCTGACCGAGACGGTTACCCGGGCGTTCGCCACGCAGACCGAGGTGGCGTTCGCGCGTGCGCATGCGGCGCATGCGACCCTCGACGCCCTGGTAAGGCCGGACTCCACCGGGCCCGCATCGGTGTCGCCCGGCGCGCCGTCGACCACCGTGCCGTCGACCACCGTGCCGTCGACCACCGTGCCGTCATCGCCCGATTCGGTGCACGGGTACCGGATGGCGTGCGCCGCCCCCGGGATCGGCCAGGCTCAGTGCTACGCCCTGTGGGCGGCGGAGCCCGGCGGCCCGGTCCGCACCAGCGCGGCGGGCACCACGGCGGGCGCGCCGCCGGCCGGCTTGGGCGCGAAGGATATCGAGCACGCCTACAAGCTGCCGGTCGGCCGCAACTCGCACGCCACCGTCGCGGTCGTCGAGGCGTACAACACGCCGCAGCTCGAGACGTACCTGAACGTGTACCGGAAGCAGTACGGCCTCACGCCGTGCACGACCGCGAACGGGTGCTTCAGGAAGGTCGGCCAGAACGGGTCCGCGACGCACCTGCCCGCCAGCAGTGTGCAGACCGGCTGGGACCTGGAGGCGACGCTTGACGTCGACATGGTGTCGGCCGCCTGCCCGAGCTGCCGCATTCTGGTGGTCGAGGCGAACGGCCAGAACATGAGCCAGCTCGCAGCCGCGACGGACACCGCCGTCCGGCTCGGCGCGGTGGTGGTTTCCAACAGCTACGGCAACCGCGAGTCTGGCCAGGTGCAGACCTACGCGAAGGCCTGGGACCACCCCGGTCACACGATCGTGGTGGCGTCGGGCGACTTCGGCTACACCGCCGCGTCCTTCCCCGCCAACCTCGCCACGGTGACCGCGGTCGGCGGCACCCAGCTAGCCAAGGCCGCTAACAAGCGCGGCTGGTCCGAGAGCGTCTGGAACACCCCCGGTGCCGGGGCGGGCGGGTCCGCCTGCTCCGCGTACGTGTCCAAGCCGTCCTGGCAGCACGACAAGTCCTGCCCCGGCCGGACCGTCGTGGACGTCTCGGCGGTTGCCTGGAACGTCGCCGTCTACGAGAAGGACTACGGCGGCTGGGGCCTGGTCGGCGGGACCAGCGCGGCCTCGCCGATCATCGCCGGCATCTACGGCCTGGCCGGTAACGCCGCAACGGTCAAGCCGGGCTACGAATACGCGCACACCTCGGCGCTGTTCGACGTGCGATCGGGGAACAACGACTGGTTCTTCGAGCAGAACGGCGCAGCCTGCGGCGGCTCCTACCTCTGCGTGGCGAAGAAGGGCTATGACGCGCCGACCGGCCTCGGCAGCCCCGACGGGATAGGAGCTTTCTGATCCTTCACCCCAGTCCTTCACTTACCGGCCAATTTCCGGGCCAGTAAATAATCCGGAGGTCTCGCATTCAGCCGGTACCATTCGGGGCACGGATCTTATGTTCGTCGATCCGTGTCCACGACTTGGAATCACGATCTGGGGAGGCCCTCGGTGGTATCTCAGGCGAGCAGGCTGGCCGACGTCCGGTATGACATCCGGGGACCGGTACTCCGGCGAGCTCGTCAGCTTGAGGCCGAGGGCCACGAGATCATCAAGCTGAACATCGGCAACCCGGCGCCATTCGGGCTATTCACCCCGGACGCGGTACTCGAGCAGGTGCTTGCCCGGGTCGGCGATTCGCAGGGGTACAGCGACGCGCGCGGTATCGCGCCGGCCCGCGAGGCGGTAGCCCGGTACTACGACCGGCGCGGCCTGCACGGCGTCACGCCGGACGACGTCTTCCTCGGCAACGGCGTGTCCGAGCTGATCGTGATGGCGCTCACGGCGCTGCTCAACCCGGGCGATGAGGTGCTCGTCCCCGCTCCGGACTACCCGTTGTGGACCGGCGCCGTCAACCTGGGCGGCGGCCGCGCGGTGCACTACCGGTGCGCCGAGGACCTCGACTGGAACCCCGACATCGAACACGTCGAGTCGCTGGTCACCGACCGGACCAGGGCTCTGGTGATCATCAACCCGAACAACCCCACCGGGGCCGTCTACTCCGAGCAGACGCTGCGCGGGCTGCTGGACATCGCCCGCCGGCACAGCCTGCTCGTGCTCAGCGACGAGATCTACGACCAGATCGTGTACGACGGCGCGAAGCACCACCACACCGCCGCCCTGGCGCCCGACATCCCGGTGCTCACCCTCGGCGGCATGTCCAAGACCTACCGGCTCGCCGGGTTCCGCTCCGGCTGGCTCGCCGTGTGCGGCCCGAAGCCGCCGATCGCCGAGTATCTCGAGGGTCTCGAGCTGCTCGCCAACATGCGCATGTGCCCCAACGTCCCCGCGCAGCACGCGATCCCGGCGGCCCTCGACGGGGCCATCGACATCACCCCGCTGCTACTGCCCGGCGGGCGGCTGCGCGACCAGCGGGACCGGACGTGGGAGCTGCTTAACGAGATCCCCGGGGTGGACTGCTACAAGCCGGCCGGCGCGCTCTACCTGTTCCCGCGCCTTGACCGCGAGACGCACAAGATCTCCGATGACCAGAAGATGTGCATCGACCTGCTCGAACAGCAGCACCTGCTGCTGACCCACGGCACCGGGTTCAACCTGCCGTCAACGGATCACCTCCGGATCGTGTTCCTCGCCCCGGTCGACGTGCTGTCGGATGCGGTCAGCAGGCTCGGCGAATTCCTCGCCTCCTACAAACAGTGAGTTGACTCTTCCCTTGGGGAAAGGCCGACGGTAGCAGGTGTGAACCTCCTGACGATCGGCGAGTTCGCCCGCGCCTCCCGGCTGTCGCCGAAGGCGCTGCGGCTGTACGCCGAACTTGGCCTGCTGCCGCCGTTCCGGGTCGATGAGTGGTCCGGCTACCGGTATTACGCGCCGTCGCAGTTGGAGACGGCGCGGCTGATCGCGTGGCTGCGCCGCCTCGGCATGCCGCTGGCGACCATCAAGGAGGTAGCCGGCTTGCCGCCGGCCGAGGCTGCCGACCGGGTGACGGCCTTCCTCCGGGTGGCCGAAGCCGATCTCGCCGAACGCAGGGAGCTTGCTGAATTCCTCATCAGCTATCTGTCCGGGAGGGACACCGCCATGTCCGCTGCTGCCGCATCCACGCCCGCCCCCCTCACCATCCGCTACGCTTCCGGGTCCGATCAGGGCCTGGTGAGAGACACCAACCAGGACGTCGCTTACGCCGACTCGGGGCTACTGGCCGTCGCCGACGGGTACGGCACGGCAGGCGACCGGTTCGGCGCCGCTGTCATCGACTCGCTCCGCCAGTACAGCGAATCGGTGACAGGATCAGCCGCCCCGGCGCCCGCCGACGTGCTCAACGCCATGTCGGACGCGGTCGATGCGGCGGTGACATCGGTGCGCTCGGGCGCGTCCGGTGCGGAGTCCGTCACGGACTTCGGGTCCACGCTGACCGCGATGTTCTGGTACGGGTCGCAGCTCGCCTTCGTGCACATCGGCGACTCGCGTGCGTACCTGCTGCGGGACGGCGGGCTGTTCCAGATCACGCACGATGACTCGGTAGTCCAGTCGATGATCGACGCCGGGCGGCTCACCCCGGAGGAGGCGGCGTCGCACCCGCAGCGCTCGCTGCTCCTGAAGGCGCTCGACGCGTCGGCCCGCACGCTGCCCGAGCCGATGCTGCGTGATGCTCAGGCCGGGGACCGCTACCTGCTCTGCACAGACGGGCTGACCACCGTCGTCCCGGCGGCCGCCATCCGGGAGACGCTGAGCGACGCGAGCCTGTCCCCCGAGGACATCGTCGCCCGCCTGATCGGCGCGGCCAACGCGGCGGGCGGCCCGGACAACATCGGCTGCGTCGTCGCCGACGTCGTCCCGGCCGGCTAGCGCGCCAGAAGCCTCCCAGCGCGAGCGCTTCTTGCTGTTATCTGAACCGATCGGCCGTCACCAGGATGGTGGAGGGGCCTGGCCGGGGTGTCTGGCGGACAGGGTTCGCCGCCATGGGGAAAATGGGCTCATGGCTACGCATGTCGCGCTGCTGCGGGGGATCAACGTCGGCGGCAAGAACAAGGTGGCGATGACCGACCTGCGAGCCCTGGTCGCCGAGCTCGGGCACACGGACGTGTCAACCTACATCCAGAGCGGGAACGTGCTGTTCACCGCGGCACCGGACGCCGATTGCGCGGCGATGGCGCTGATCATGGCCGAGGCGATC
>Ga0123355_10002097_pt1 | contig 28114 bp, 18 predicted proteins | sample TergutEmb28metaG_3_FD_89872 | JGI IMG/M metagenome (GOLD analysis project Ga0123355, IMG submission 89872) | Embiratermes neotenicus P1 segment gut microbial communities from Petit-Saut dam, French Guiana - Emb289 P1 | ecosystem: Host-associated > Arthropoda: Insects > Digestive system > Gut ... | reverse complement strand
GGCTTAAAAGAGCTTACAACCATCCAGTAAAGAGGGAACAAGAAAACAAATGACAGAAGGATTGCAACAGCAACGAAAATAATGTTGCCGATTATTTTTTGCTGTTTTACACTTTTATATCTTGCAGTTTTTACTTTAGTCATTTTTCTCCCCCCCTCTTCCCGATGTCGCCTGGTAGAAAACAAGGCCGCGTGAGAATCTTAATACCAAACCAGTGAAAATCATTATGATTATGAACAGTACCCACGCAAGAGCCGATGCATATCCAAATCGTCCAAAGACAAAGGCCTCTTCGTATAAATACAGCACAAAGAAATAGGTTGAGCGCGCAGGGCCGCCCGCCGTGATAACAAAGGCCGCGTCAAAAACCTGTAGCGCACCTATTATCCCCATTATCAAGCTATACAAAATTACTGGGGAAATCATTGGGATTGTGATGTTAATCAGTTTGCGGAAACTACCTGCACCATCCATTGTGGCAGACTCGTATAGCTCTTCTGGCACTTGCTGCAAGCCCGCAAGCAAGATAATCATGCGGCCGCCTATCCCCCACATGGTTATACCAATCAAAGTCCCCAAAGCTAAATCAACGCTGGAGAAAAAGCGTAGTGGGTCAATACCAAGTGTGCTGCCCAGTGCCCAGTTTACAAACCCAGCTTCTGATAAAAGCAAACGCCACATGATATTAGCACCTACTGTGCCGCCAACGATTACGGGCAAGTAAAAAATTGTACGGAAAATACCGATGCCCTTCATTTTGCGGTTCATTGCAAGGGCTGCTAGTAAAGACAAAATAAGAGAAATCGGCACTTGCCAAAACGCGTATGTTAGGGTGACACGAAGTGCAGTCCAAAAAACTGGGTCGTTCCAGAGCCGTACATAGTTGTCAAACCCTACAAATGTTGTCACCTGCCTGAGAATACTGTTGTCTGTAAGTGAGAGCCAAAACGACCATATCATTGGGTAGGCCGTAAATACAAAAATACCGATAAACCAAGGAATCAAAAACATATATCCGGCAATGTTTTCCCTGATCTCCTGCCGGGTCATTTTAATTCTTGTGCGCGGTTTTTTGACCGCAACATCGCTGCTCATATAAAACCTCCTAACAAGTCATTAAAGCTGACTTCACCAGTCAAGCATGATAGACAGCCATGCATTCCTTATTTTGTATTAAAAAGGGGTTGCCGCAAACAAAACTTCAACTGTTTTGCAACAACCCCTTTATTTGAGTTCAGTTTAATTCACAATAATCTAACGCGGGATAAAGAACTCGTTAAGAGCGGCTTGGGTCTCTGGCACTACTCGCTCTAGGAATGTATCCAGGTCAATAACCTCAAATACAAATTCTTCGAAAACAGCGCGCATAGCTCTGTCTGCTTCTGGCATACCGGCTACGGCAGGGCGGTCTGTCAGCACTTCAACATCGCTTATATGGCGGCTAAAGAGATCCAGTGTTATATATTCTGGGCTACCAGGCGCAAATGTGCCCTGTAAATATTCAAGAGAATAAGGATTGGCCGGTACGCCTACATGAAACCCGATATATGAAACAGCGGTTTCGTTTGTTTGTAAAAAGTTTAGCAGATGCAGCGCATAATGGTGATTGTCAGAGTTGGCATTTACCCCCCAAAACAGACCAGGGCCTGGGTTGCCTATACCGATTGGTGAGTTCTCGTCCCAGCGGCGCGGTGCCAGTATAAAGCCTAGCTCATGCTCTGTGCTTGCTATAGCTTGGTTGAGATTCATCACACTGTCAAAAAGAAGATTGCCAACAGCAAAGCTCACGTCATCGTCTTGAGCGCGAGGCATTACTCGCATATCCCAGTGCCTTTCTACTAAAGAGAAAGCCCTGCGTAGTTCGTCCATATTGGGGTTAAGGGTTGGAGCTTGGGTTTCATAGTTTGTAAAGTCAAACCAACCTGGGTTGCTTTGGCCTTTGCCAAGAGATTCTGTTGGCTGCCCCCAATACCATCCGGTATGAGCCCAGTAGCCAGGGCCTAGAGCTTCAACAGCTTCTTCCCAGAGTTCAAACATATCAACCCATGTCATATCATCTTCTGGATGACGTACATTGGCACGATCAAACAGTGTGCGGCTATATGCCATAATACTTGGGTTAATGCCCGCGGGGACACCAATAATACGCCCGCCTACCATGTACGCGTTGGTTCTGATTACATGTTCGATTTCCTGCAAGAAGCGGAAATCATCTATATAGTCGTCATAATTGATAAGAAAGCCGCCGGTACCAAACTGTATCCTGTATCCAGACCCAAAAGAAAACAAGTCAGGTGCGTCTCCACCTGCAAGCTGGACAACAAGCCCTTCGTGATATCTGTCCCAACCGCTGGGGCTGTAGTCTACTGTGATATGAGGGTATTGAGTCATGTAATAACGCACAGCAGCAATAAATGCGTCGTGACGCTCGGGAGCACCCCACCAGCTCATTCTGATGGTTGCTGGAGCAGAAATATCAATTGCGGGAGCGTCTGGTACCTGCTCCTGGGTTTCGTTTGTATCGCTGGTATCAGCAACGTTGTTATCTTGAGGTGCTACGACATCCGGCGTATCTGGCTCATCGTTACCTCCACAAGCAACCAGTACCAGCATCACAGCAATAATGGCCGCTAAAACAATTGTTAATCGAGTCTTCATGTAAATCTCCTTTCAGTTTATAGTGAAGAAACAGAATACTATCATAAATCGTAGGCTCTTCACATATGAATGTCAATAACAGGCATAAAGTTGTCATTCAAGGAATATAACATGCACAAATGATAAGGTGTATTTTGGTAAATCATAGTGAGATATAACGAAGGCTATTCGTACGCACCTATGCGTGGCGATTTTAGTATGCCCATGGGCTTTAGTACATATGCGTCTGACCACTCAGCACCTGTAGTGCGCCATGCGTTGGGGCCATGCCAGCGCGTGTTGGCTACATTATGAATAGCACCAAAAGTATTGTAACGGTTGCCAAAGGCTGTTATTTCCAGCTCGTGTGCGCCATATGCCAGTACGCCTAAATCCAGTGTATATGGTGCAAAAGCGACTGAACCAATAGGCTTACCGTCCAGCTTAACCCTCACCAGCGGGCACCTAAACAGGGTTGACTCCAGCACCATGTGCTTGCCACTACCTTGCACGGTGCATTTATAAGTTACATTGCCGCCATAAAAAGGTAATCCCATTTGCGTAATATCACCAAAGGATAAGGACTTGGGATAACTAGTAATAGTGGTGCGCTGGCCTTCCACTCTTACCCCGAAGTGCCCCAAAAGATATGCAGGCTCGGCAGGGGTGTGGGGGCTAAACTGTAGCTTTAGGTGTAGGCTGTTTTCTCCTTTTGCAAGCTTGGGCAGCCGCACTGTTTTTATATCACGGTCTACATAGTATCCGTCTGGGGCTGTTGTAATGGCTTGCCCATTCCATATAATCTCTGTTTTGTCTGGGGTTTCCAGTGCAAGAAAAATCTCGTCTAGCTCTATTTCTGAGCTAATCACATACCGCAAGTTAAGGATGCTGTTATTATCAGGGTTTTCCGGGGTCGCCCATGGCTGGGTTGTTTCGCTACGGGTGGGATATCCTAGTTTATTTCTATAGATATCATCTATGCGAAGGATATCTTCGGCCTCGGTGCTATCTTCGTGGAATGCCTTGTCCAGCACAAGTACATTGGGCTCGCTTAGTGCAAAGGAATGAGGGGCGGGTAATTGAATCCAGTTGTTTATTGTTGGCGGAATATCGTTTATAGGCGTTTTAGTCCTGCCGGGAGTAAGTTTTATCAGCAAACTATCATGGAGGTCTATTGTGCGGGATATAAGAGTTTGACCGCCTACGTATGTGGCTGCAAGCGGGATTATATCGCCGCTTAGTGTATCGTAAAGAGTAGGCGCATATTCACCTCTTATGCTCACAAGCACAGGTACCGGGATGGGTGTGTCTGGGAATGGCTTAACACCATTACCTGTAAAAAGCCACAGGTCGTTGCCATCCTGGCGCAGCTGATATATATGACTTGCGTTGGTGCCGTCCGGCAAAGTCATGGATATATCTTTAAACGGCGCAAGCGCGCTAAGCACATGACTTCTTGTGTATGGGACAATGTTACATTCCTTTGCGAAGTTACTGATTTTATCGCTCAAGCTGCCGTCCATGACCTTGGCAGGTTCCCCCGCGAAGACTACAGTACCGCCGTTTTTGCTAAAACACTGTAGTGCGGCAAGGGTAGTGCTTCGCAGAGTGTAGCATCCTGGTATTAGCACCGCGTCATACGCCATTTCGCCTACTGTGAATTTGCCGCCAGTTTCTTTATGAAGCTCCGGCAGTAGGGATTCCGCAACAAAGTCAAAATCAATTTGCCCATACAACAGCCACTCGATTATCTGGTGGAAGTTTTTATCCATGTCTTCCCGCATGGCAGCGGTTTTATCGCGTGCGCCAAAATGCAGCCACATGCTTTCTATTGGATGGATAACCGCTACGCGCACCACCGCTTTACCACGGGTCATGGCTGTATTTACCCTGGCAAAATGGTCTTCTATAAGTCCATATTCCTTGTACCATGGGGATTGATATCCAATGCTTGCTGGGTAGTCTCTCTTGCCTTCTCCCGCCATGGAAGCCCATGCTAGATGGTGCACACGCAAGGTTATTCCAAGTGCGGCTTGCCAGTCGCCTTGCAGCTTATGCCCACGGAAATCAAAATCCCAATTGGTAACGCCGTATAGCTCGCTAAGCACGCCTTCCCTGCCATATTGGCGGGCTGCACTTTGGGCTTGCTTGGCGGTAGAAAACTCATAATTATCGCAAAGCAGGTCAATACCTGGTAATTGAAATGCCCTGTAATGGCGCATTGCCTCGCCAATCAAGCGGGTTTGAGAGTTAAGACTTTGCTCAGACATCATATGCCCGGTTAGCATAATATTATTTTTTTCGCACCATGCTCCCAGGTTATCCGAGAATGCCTGAGTAAAGCGTTCACTCACGTGGTCATGGCATTGATAGCGGGTTTTTGAGGGTTTGCCATCTGGCAGCTCCCAAAAAACTTCCGGCAAGTTATCCAGCAAGCTTTGGCCGTAGGCTTTGCTATAGGTTTCTTCCAAGTCGTCGGTAAAGGGCATAATCAAGAACTGTTTGTCTTGCGAACGCCCCAAACCCTGCCAGCCAAAAAACTGCGGCTCGTCTGTAAATATGCCTGGTATCGTTTTCCCAAACCCATCACCCATATGGCTCAGGTATTTTTCATGGGTGACTTCTATAAAGCGGTCTACGGACTGTTTGTCCAAGGTATTTACATATGTTTGATCGTTGAACCAGGGGCTGTCTGCCGTTGCCACCTGATAAGCCTCCCAGATATTTTCGCTATCAGTGGGTACACTATCAAGGTTGAGCCGTTCGTATTTGCTTAAAAAACCGTTTGCTAAACATATCCGATAGCGTGCCAGCAGCTTTTTGCTATCGCTTCCTGCTTTTGGCCAATTGGTGGTATCGGCTGTATTATCGCCATAATTTTCATCCATTGGGCAAAGGGTTAAAAATTGCATCCTCAGCGAATGATCCTGGGTTACTAGACCTCCGGCAGCACCGGACGGCCACCGGTCTTCATCATAAAGATAACAGAGCATATCTTTTTTTATGGCTTCTTCGTGACATGCCTTGGCTATTGCCATAAACTCTTCGCCCATGTATGGGGTTTTGAGTCCCGCGCGGCTATGCATGAAAAAACCACCCATCCCCATTTCCTTAAAGGCCTCGATTTGCCGCAACAGCTCTGTTGTTTCTAGTTTGCAGTTCCAAGCCCAAAACGGTGCGCCTCTGTATTCGGCAGTTGGGTTTTTGAATAATTCCTGGCTAAGACCAGGCTCGCTACTTTTTTTGTATAACATGGTCATTCTCCCTTCTATGAATCCGATGTTGGTGCTTCTGTTACCTTTTTAATACCATGCAATGCTTATTCACACAAGGCTTTTGGTCACAATATGAAACGTAAGCAAAGAAATGATTAATGCTAATCCTTCTGCCACGTGTTACATTACTTGATATCAAAAAAACAAAGGAGATTTTGTATGTTGAAAATAATCGGAGATGCAATCCCCAACATGCCTTGGGAAGAACGACCCGCGGGCTGCAAGCAAGTTTTATGGCGTTACAGCAAAAACCCTATCATTGACTGGAACCCTACAGCCGATGTAGCCAGGGTGTTTAACAGCGCGGTAGTGCCGTACGGTGACGGCTTTGTAGGCGTTTTTAGGGCTGACCACACAGATATAACCATGCATCTGCATTTTGGCAAAAGCAAGGATGGCCTCAACTGGGAACTGGACGAAGATGAAATAAAATGGGTAAATGAAGACGGCACACCATTCCAACCAAGCTATGGTTATGACCCACGCCTTACAAAAATCGGTGACGAATACTACATCATGTGGTGTACCGGCCTTGCTATGCAGCCTACAATCGGCCTTGGCAAAACAAAAGACTTCAAAACATTCGTACGTTTAGAAAACGCGTTTCTGCCCTGCAACAGAAACGGCGTACTTTTCCCACGCAAGATTGGCGGCCGCTATGTACTACTAAGCCGCCCAAGCGACACCGGCCATACACCCTTTGGCGATATTTATCTTTCAGAAAGCCCCGATATGAAATTCTGGGGTATGCACCGCAAGGTCATGGGCACCAAAGGAGCATCCTGGCAAGCACTAAAAATAGGAGCGGGCCCCATTCCGATTGAAACAAGCGAAGGCTGGCTGATGATTTATCACGGCGTAGTGTATACATGCAACGGCTTTGTATACAGCATAGGTAGTGCTATTTTGGATTTAGAAAACCCTTCAAAGGTGCTGTACCGTGCCAAAAACTATCTGCTTACACCAGAAGCCACATACGAAACAGCGGGCTTTGTACCCAACGTATGTTTCCCATGTGCCGCCCTATGCGATGCGCCCACCGGCAGACTGGCAATTTACTACGGTGCCGCTGATACCTACACAGGGGTAGCATTTAGCACAGTTGAGGATATAATTGCATTTACAAAAGAACGCAATGATTTACAGCCAGGAGACGCAGATCTCGGACAGGAATAATCATGGATAAAAACAAGCTAAAAGAGCTGGCCTGTGCCGCAATTAGCGCAAACAAACAAGATATTATCCAATTTGGGGAAGTCAGAAAGGCTTGCCCCGAGCTAGGCTACGCCGAACACAAAACAGCAGACGCCATAAAACAAAAACTAGAATATTTAGCCGTGGAGGATATCACCCAAGTAGCCCTTACAGGGGTAAAAGGCTGGATGCGTGGCAAAAATAATAACGCAGCAGTAATGGTGTTGGGGGAGATGGATGCAGTAATCTCCCCTGCTCACCCTTTTGCGGATAAAACAACCGGTGCTGCACACGCATGTGGGCACGCGGCTCAGCTGGCGGTACTAGCAGGGTGCGCACAAGGGATAGGAGCTATAGCTACTCATCTGGATGGGGATGTATGTTTTGTAGCTGCCCCGGCAGAAGAATTTGTGCAAATAGAAGAACGCCAAGCCCTACGCAAAGCCGGTCGCATTGCTGCACTAGGCGGTAAACAGCAAATGATTATCGAAGGTGCCTTTGATGATGTGGACATGGCCATGATGGTCCATGCCCTTGCGGACGCTCCTGAGCCAACTGTTATAACCGGGGGCACATCTTTGGGATTTATAGGCAAGGATATACGCTTCAAGGGTAAAGAAGCTCATGCGGGAACGGCACCGTGGCAGGGAGTAAATGCGCTCAATGCCGCATCTCTGGCAATCCAAGCCATTCACGCATTAAGAGAAACTTTCCAGGACGAAGATATGATTCGAGTACATCCCATCATTACAAAGGGTGGCGATATCGTAAACACTGTCCCCGCCGATGTGCGTATGTCCTGCTTTGTGCGCGGACTGACATTTGAATCCGTTACAGAAGTAAATACTCGGGTCAACCGAGCCATAAAATGCTGTGCCGAGGCTCTGGGCGCAACCGCAGAAATCGAAGATATACCGGGATATGTGCCACTTGAGCATAATCCCGATATGGATAAGCTTTTTGCGGCAAACGCAAAAAAAGCCGCTCCTGGAATTTGTGTAAAGGACGGCATTATTTTTGGCGGCAGCACTGATATGGGTGATGTTTCTTGGTTGATACCCTCGATTCACCCAAGATTAAGCGGCTTTTTCGGCGCATTGCATAGGGGGGATTTTGATGTAGCCGACCCAGAACTTGCGTATATACTACCCGCAAAACTTCTGGCTATGACGGTCATTGATTTACTTGCGGATGGCGCAGGCGAAGCACTGGAAATAAAAAACACTTATCCGCGTAGAACAAAAGAAGATTATATAAATACCATGGGGTTTCTGCTGTGAATAAGTCAAAGTAGCATAAAGTTAATATCAACAAAAAAAGCGTATGATGTCATACGCTTTTTTTGTGCAATTCCTACAAGGCATAAAAAAACCGTAGCAAGGCACCCTAAGTCATATGATGAGCGAAATGTATATAAATGATTCTTTTGCTACTTGGTTTTTATGTTAGAATTGCCACAAGCTTACCCTGATTGAAGGCAAAATAGTAAAATATGCGAGGAAATATATGGTTTATAACATCTTACTTGTGAATAGTGAAAAGACCATGGTAAATGCCCTGCGTGATGTACTGGCAAGGCAGGAGAATTTGAATGTTATGACCGCATACGGTGCTACCGAAGCTCAGGATTTTTTAAGCAAACACTCCATTGACCTTGCGGTAATCGACATAAAGAAAGAACCAAGCGGAGCATCGGAAAACAGTAGCGACCTTAGTCTGCTTAAGACAATCAAACAAAATTGGGAATTTTGTCATGTAGTAATTTTTACGGAAATCTCTGATTTCGAGCCCCTATATACAGCAACCCAGTATCCAAAAACAAAATACATCCTCAAAAGCGACGGCTTTACCGCCTTGATTAACCTAATAAGTGTCAATCTACAAGAAATATATCGTGACCGCCAAACAGATGAAATCGTAACCCAAGCAAGACGACAGCTGATGGAAGCCAATGAGATTATTAAAAATGATATGTTTTTGAACATAATCCAAGGTGGCGATACAGGGGAATGGGCAAAAAAGATAAATTTATCAATTGACAGAGACAAAAATTTCATTTTAGTGCTTGGGGCCTGTAAGCAAATCAATACGGGCCTTGATTACGAAGAAAATAGTCATCAAAACCATAAAATCGCCAAAATGGTTTCCCTGTATTTAAGCAGTTATTGCAAATACGAGTATCTAATAGACAAGCATGGTAATCTGCTGTACTTCATACAACCGGCATATGCGGACGAAATAAATCCCCAATTTATAGCCGCCGTCAAGGTTCACCTAGAAATGGCCCAAGAAAACATTAGCACTGCAGAAAATGTGTCAATTTCATTTATAGTTGACGCGAATGTTTCCTGGGACTCCCTCAAGGAGCAAGTAGGCCGCTGTACAATGTTGTTTTCTGTTTATCACGGAATGGATGACTCCCATTTCATTACAGATGCAGACAGCCGTTTTCTTATGGGGATAAACCGCAAGGAAGAGGACGATATACTTTCCGGCCTTCCCGCCAAAATGATTAAGAACGATATGCAAAAGTTTCTGCAAGCGGGAGATTCGCAAGGCTGCGACAATGCGCTCCTTAGTTTCAAAGATATATTGGGGACGGGGTATTCCATCCATTCTTATGAGGCGCAGTTGATTTACTTGAATGCCGCAACAGCCATTCTTTCACATATACATGCCAATAAATTGGTATCTCAACTGGCTGCGGAGACTAGCCTATACAGGCTTACTCAAACCGAGACATTTCAAAACTGGGGAGAGGGTTTTGATTATCTTAGGAGTCTTTGCGAAACGATAATCAAAAGCCAGAGCCGGGAAAGCTCGACCTACGCCAAAAACCTTGTGGACAGAGTCAAGGGCCATATCCGTAAAAATATCTTTAATCCAGACCATATTACCTTGCCCTTTATTGCCGACATGGTACATTTTAATCCCTCATATCTATCTCGGCTATTTAAAAAGGTCACCAATGTCAGTATTTCTGACTATATCATGGAATGTAAGCTGACCCAGGCCAAGCATCTTCTTGCTGATTCAGATACCAAAATCCAGGATATCGCAGAAAATTTGGGTTATACATCTCAAAGTAATTTTGCCCGAGTTTTTAAGAAAGCAACAGGTATGACACCAAACGATTTCCGTAGCCAAAGTAATTGGAGCGGGCGTCGCGAGAATAAAAATAAGCACTAATACGGAGGAATAACATGTCTACCAATAAAGAAGTTGCATCGATTTTCGTTTCCCTAGATGGATGTAATAAAAAAGGCGATGGCAGTATAGACCGCCCTTATCAAACTCTGGACCATGCTCAAGCTGTAGTTGTACCAGGCCAAACTGTATATTTCCGCGAAGGGGTATACAATATTGAGCTTACGGATTTAGGTGTGATTTATTCCAAAGGCACCAAAGACAACTGGATTACCTTTGCAAATTATGAAAATGAAAAAGTAATCTTTGACGGCGGCGGAAGAAGTATGCTGATTTCGTCTTTTAACAGCTTGATTACCTTGTATAAATCCGAATATGTAATCATTGACGGTTTCGAGGTTCGCAACTTATGGGGCCATGGGATTACCAATTTTGACACATACAATACTATTGTCCGCAATTGCAAAATTCACAACTTCCACGGCCGGGGCTTAGGCGGTCATGGACAGTACAATACCTACGAATACAACGAGGTGTTCCATACCTGTATGGCCAATGAAGGCGCACCCGTTGACGGCGGCTGGAGCTCGGCCCTTGCCACCATTAACCGTCCCGGTTTTGTGCATTCCACTCACATCGTTATGCGGGGCAATAGGGTGTATGAGAGCTGGGGCGAGGGTATTAATACCTTTTTAGCAAAGCATGTGCTCATGGTTGACAACGAGGCCAGGGATAATTACAGCGTAAACATGTACTGCGATACTTCAACCCATGTAATTATGGAAAATAATCTTATCACATCAAAAAATATCAAATATTATCGTGACGGCAGCCCTGCGGCAGGTATACAAATATCCAACGAAGGCACAAAAACCACCGCCAGGGTAAAGCCATACCCATGTGCCGAGGAGATTATTATCCGCAATAATGTAATAGACGGTGCCGCCGAGGGTATTGCATACTGGGAGGATAAAAATAATACCTGGGAAAGCAATACCTACAGAAATATTAGTATCCATAATAATACCTTTAAAAATATCTGGGACTATGATATCCACATAAATAGAGTATCTATGCCCAACGTGCCGCCGCCTCAAAACGCAAAGGCCTATGACAATATACTTTCCGGCGCGGACAAGAGGCTTTTGATAGGCAACCCTGAAGCATGGGAGCTTACAAACAATATACCTTGTGGCGCAAATCAATGAGCATGATTGACATAACCGGAAACTGGCGCAATAAAAGTCACCCCTCAAAAGGAATCCATGTAAGTGAGCCAGTTCCTGTATTACCAGGAAATCCCTTTATTCAAACATTGGAATTGCCCCCCGGTATGTATACCTTACATTTTGCCTATGACCCATCACGGGATTATTTTCCTGGGTTGTCATTGTTTAACCGATACGAGGGTTTTTCTCTTACGATTAACAAAGAGGCCTATATCTTGGGTTTTTCCAAGGCACTAGAAAATGAAACAGAGGTTTTTAGGGCTACCTGTGACTTTAGGGTTAGGGATAAGAATGCCAGGGAAACTGTTATAGAAATGCAGTTGATGAACAATCGGCCTTTTGACACATACATTTCGCTAAATAATGAAGTACCTTCATCGTATGCCGCACTCCCCGTAGGGGAGGGTGCTAAGGTGCATCTTATCCGAGGGATTCCTTTTTTGTCTAAGCGAGAAGAAAAACCTCCCCGTCAATGGGAGATATTCGATTATATTCGCTATAAAAAGTTATGGGGCGGTTTTTGTGATGGACCGATAAATATCGGTGGTGCATCAGTTGGCAAAGCGCATTTTCTCGGCATGATTCATATGTTTGATATTGCCAATGGTTCCTGGTATAGCCATAAAGGGGACCATGGGTTTTCTCATTTTGTCGGCGATACGGCAGGGTATATCCGTGTGAGATTTGGCGACGGTACAACTACCGATATTCCCTTAGTTTTCGGCTTTAACCTATGGTATGGTCTTCCTTGGGATGTCTTGTGGAGCCAGCGGAACTACGCGCCGGAAGGTGAAGATCAACGGGTATGTGACGAAAGCTTCTTTGGCGGAAACAACGCATATCGGGAAATCATTCAGCATTGTGTAGGTGTAGACGACGCCATTTTGCGGATGGATATGCATACTCATAATCAGCGATATATGTTTACTGTGGATTTAGAGGGCCGCAAAGTCGAATCCATTGAAATACTGGGCACAGAGGATATGTATGGGATGCCCTTGGTGTCCGCTTGTACATTGGAAATTAGCGGAGAGCCCCCCAAGGAATTATCGCCGCTACCCCATATTGCCTCCCCTCAAGACGAAAACATAACGGTTCACCGATTATCGGATATGGAAAAACCAGGCTATAAGCCTATGACAGATAATATTGAGCAGATTCGCCATATCCTGTACACCTATCTAACCGAACGCCCCCACCTAAAAGTCCCTGAAAAACCACCAGGCTATTTTGGCCCCGATTATGATTTTGCCGGTGATGAGTACGCTGTGCTTGCGGCTACCTATCTTTACTATAACAGTGTGGGATGCGCCGCGTTTATTGGGGATAGAGGAACAGGCTGTTCCGGGCCTTTTGCCAGATGGCGTACTACTGTTTACGCAACGGGTCTTGGTGTATGGATGGCAACACGACCGATATTTGACGGCCCGGCAGATTTTCTAAAGAAATACCAACAAGAAAATCATCTGCCAAACCATGGTCAAATGTGGACACGAGGTGCCGGACAGCTAATACGTGAAACCATGGCTTTTGGATATACTAAGTTTATTGACGCATATATAGATTGGCTGGACAACGCACTCCTTACCGAAGCCAACCCTCCGCACTGGAACCGCATAGCGGGTCTTCCCGAGTTTGACACCACATCACACCAAGTAGGCGACATCATAGAAAAAGGCAATCGCGAAAATGACGGCCATGGGATTTGCATGTGGGGTCGCTACATGGTATGGCACTGGAAAAACCGCGATATCGACTGGAACCGCCGCCATTTTGCCGCCACAAAAGCCGCCTGCGACTGGATTCAGTGGCAGTTAGACAACGATGAGTTGCGGCCAGGACGGCGGGTGGATATCCTCTATACAGAAAGCGAGTGCGCACATGGGGACTACGATTTTTTCTCGTCATTTAACTGTCTGCATGGGCTAAAGCTTTCTATCCGAATGGCTGAGCAGCTAAACGAAACCGAAGCTGTGGAAAAATACACTCAGATATATAACCGGCTGGCAGAAGGTATCCTTACTCACCTGCAAGACGAAAGTAAGCATGGCCTCATCTGGCACACAGAAGAACGCACAGACTGGCAAGATCATGCCCACAAGCTGGCTCATATACACCTAGCCACCGAGGGTGATACCTACACCCCGCTGGAGGACTACACCGAAGGCTATGACGCGAAATATTTGGAAACAGATTTGCGTTCTTACAAATATGTAATGGCTCAATCCGATAACCCATACGACTGTTTGCGTATGTACGGCTATGGCCAGGGCATGATGACCCAAGCTGCTTTACTGCTAGACCAGATAGCAGACGCCGAAGCGTTTATCAAGCTAATGGTAACGCATAATTACCTGCCGCATATGGAAAAATGGCTCTCCCCTGAAGGGATTATCACCCATAAAAGCGGCGAGTTTTATGTAGCGGTAAACGGCTACATGGGGCAAGACAGCCACGTTGCCGACAGCACAAAGGCAGTCAGGATAATGTTGGGTATTGATGATAATAAAATCGGGAATTTGCGCATTGTACCGCGCTTCCCTGCCTCATGGACAACTTGCGCCATATCGGATTATCCGGTGCTGCTTACCGGCGGTAGAGGAACTATTTCTTACAAGCAAACCAGAAGCGAAACAGCTTTGATATTTGATTTCGAGTTTAGTAAAGCACCATCTAATTTTGATGTGCGCCTTGGCCCATTTTTATTGGGGGCTACAATCAAAGGCGCAACCATTAATGGTATACCGCATACAGCGGATGTTATCCAATCCGGTGACAGTATTTGGGCGTGGGTACGCGGCCTAAGCTGCACCAGTGGATGCATCCGTGTCGAGTGCTGATGGTATATATAACACTATAAGGAGGATTTTTAATGAAAAAATTCCTAAGAAGTACATTAGTAGTATTGTTGTTGCTGGCTTTTGCAGCTGCGGCAATGGCAGCATGTAGCCGCAACGGCGACGATGAGCCAGAGGAAACAGAAGCGTATGTAGAAGCAACACCGGAACCAACTCCGGAACCAGAGCCTGAGCCAGAACCAGAGCCTGAGTACGAAGAAGAGGAAGAGGAGGAAGAAGAACTACCTCCAGCAGTGCCAGAGATTTCAATCCCAATCGTAAGCGGCTTTGAGGCACTTGGCTCATTTAGCTCTTACACAATTGATACCGCCATCGGTGGTGAGCCACTAGACTTCAACCATGAAGTGCAAATTGCATGGGACGGCGTAGATACCTTATTTGTAAGAGCGGTTATCAACCAAGTAGATGGCACCCAAGAGCATGACCGCGCTTATTATGCTGACGACTGGTGGGCAGACGACACATTTGAAGTGTTCCTAGTACCCAACGTACCCGCAGACGAAGCAACCAACAGAGCAACTGCATGGCAATATGCTACAAACGCAAACCACGTGTTTACCTATGGTTTGAGGGGTACAACCCGCGATGTTAATTTGTCGCTTGAAGACACTGTTTGGACAGTTGAGTGGAGCATTGCTATCGACAACGAAGTACTGTTCTATATCACACAACGCGGCTATGCTTTTGGCAAAATTGCTGCATCCTTGCAATCTTCTAACTCCTTGCTTGGCGTAACCGGCGGGTTCTGGACTGTGGATAACTATGTACAGTTCAACTTCCAACAAGCCGAAAGAGCAGCTGTTAGATTCCCAGTTGCAAGCAATATAAACGATGTAGACAATTTTAGAGTCAACTACTTCACCCACAATGTTGGTGGCGGACGTTCTTCTGCTCGTCATCAAGTTATGACCGCATGGAATGGTTCTGACACAGTATTTGTGCGCTTTACCATGCACAACCCACATGGCGAAATCGCCCTTGCACCAGCTGGCGATGTAGATGATTGGTGGGCATACGACACAGCGGAAGTATTTATGGTGCCTGCAATCCCAGCAGACGAAGATGCCAACCGCGCAACAGCTACACAATGGGCGTCAGGTGCCAATTATCTGTTCACCGATGGCCTACGCGGCGAGACCGTAAGCATCAATCACTCTGGTTTTGACGAAGACACCAACTTGTGGTCTGTTGTATGGGAGTTAGCATTGACTGACGAGCTAATCGAAGCCATCAATGAAAACGGCCATGCATATGGCAAAATCGGTAGCTCCATCAACTCCAACGAAGAATGGCTGCTACTTGGTACCATGGGTGGATTCTGGCCTATTGAGAACTATATGACATTCTTCTTTGATTAATCACAAAAATATTATGTAATTGATAATTAAAAGTGAAAACAGGAGCCGCCTTACTATGTATAGTAGGTGGCTCTTTTTATTTGTTGTGCAAAGCACACGCAAATTAACAATAATATGTGCAAAAAAGAATAATTTCGCAATATTACGCTATTGACAAACAGATGCATAGTGTATATATTGGCGAAAATTGATAATTATCTAGATTAAACTGTTGAAAATTGTACTTATTAAACAAAATACAATCTTTTTTGACATGTTGCGACAAAAATCCTCGTTAGTATCGTCCACAAGCCGAAAGGCTTACAAAATATATCCCAAGGGAGGAACAAAATGTCTCAGATTCGCATGACACCAGAAACAATGCGTAGCCGCGCAGGAGAGGTTCGCCAACAGGGCGAAACATTCCAAGAAGTGGTCAATCGCATGGGTAACATCATCAACGAATTGCAGTCCGAATGGGAAGGGCAAGCTAGTCAAGCCTTTGCCGAGCAGTGGGGGCGACTACAACCCGCATTTCGGGACATGGTACAACTTGTAGAGGACATTAGCACCCAGCTCAACGGTACCGCCAATGCAGTAGAGCAGCTTGACCAGGAAATTGCCAGTAGATTTAGGTAACATACTGGCAATGGTGTAAAAAGCCCCCTTCCGTGGAAGGGGGAAAGACGCCGAAGGCGGCGAGGGGGTTGTGTCGGCAGGCCGCAATCAATGGCTTTCAGCGATTGCGCTACGCAGGCCGGCAACCCCCGGCCCTTCGGGCCACCCCCTTCTAAAGAAGAGGGCTTGATTGGCTGTGCAATGAGGTGAGATTGTGATGAAGAAGCAGTTACGTTCGATTGTATTACTGGCAGGCATAGTGGTTTTATCCTTATGCGCAGTCATGATAGTATCTGCCGAAGATTTACCAATAGACATAAACGCCATCAACCGCCACGAGGTCCGGGAAGGGCAAGGGACAACTCGTATTGGCGCAAATCTTTTCACAAGGGATTCCCAAATAGCAAATGAAGCCATAGCGGAGCAAGTGCGGCTGCGGCAGTCTGCCATCACATATTTATTTGCGGAAGTGCCATCCGATTATGAAGAAGAACCTCGCGTCCAGATAATAAGCGCAGCATATAATGCCGGGTTATTTTCAGAACCAACGACTCCTCGCAATATAACTCCACCACAGCCCGCTGACCAGCTATCCATATGGATAATCGTACCGATAATAGCCCTTGGTATGGCAGGAGGTTTTGTTTGGGCATTATTCTCGAGGTCAAAAAAGAAGGGGCAGGACGAAGGTGTTCATTAACATAACCATAGAAGCAGGGGGCCTACGGCGAGACATAATGATAGATTCGGAGCAAAAAATCAGTGAGGGGCTGATGGTTTTGCGCCAGAGCGGAAAGTTGCCAATGGGTTATTCCCCGGATTATTTCAGGTCAAGCCAAAACCAGCGTCTGGTCAGCGCATATAAGACCTTTGAGGAAGAAGAAGTCTTTGATGGGGATATATTGACTGTGATTTAGTTATTTGCTAAGCCCCCTTCCGTGGAAGGGGGAAAGACGCGGTCAGCGGCGAGGGGGTTGTGTTGGCAGGCCGCAATTGTTGGCTTTCAGCTATTACGCTACGCAAACCGGCAACCCCCGCCTGCCTTCCGGCGGCACCCCCTTCTAAAGAAGGGGGCTTATAATCGCTGTTTCGTGGTTGTACATATACTCAGGAGGCTACGTCATGGAAACCATAATCAAATGCAATATCCGAAACAGCGAGTTGGCAGTAGCAAAAGATAAACGCGCTTTTTTGGTATATCCGGCCATAGGGCTGGTACCTTGCGCTCTAGAGGAAACCGAAGACAGCGTTGATTTGGTATTTGACGCCCAAGGGATGGAACCAGCCGACACGATACTAAGTAAGCCCAAATGGGAGCAGCTACGCTTTCTGATTAACTGCGCGAACCTGTACGACTTGGATGGGGAATACGACTTTTCTCTATCACAAGAAAACCTGTTAGTTGATATTAATCTGATGCCAGGGATACTAACCCGAGACGCAAAAAGACCCAACACCGAAGACTTCCTACGGCGGTATAAAGCCCTGTCAGGAAGTATTTTATTGCCCAAATATAAATATGAGGACTATATAAACGGTGGCCAGGATTTATATAAGAAAAATAAGCTGCTGTCTGAGTTGACTGCACTAGAAACCATAGATGAAGTAAAAGAATTGCTGCAAAAAGAATACAAACGCCTGATATGGGAGACCAACACCACAAAGAAGCTGGTCCCCAGGCGAAATATATGGATAGCCCGGATAGCTATCCCAATGCTTACGGTCATGTTACTGGCCGCAGCATTTTTCGGCGGAAGAATGCTATTGATTGACATCCCCTACCGAGACAGCATGATTGCAGCAAATACAGCTTATATCAACCGTGACCCGTTGAGTGTACAGCGGATACTAAGGCCCTATGATATAGAGCGGCTGTCAACAGAAACCAGGTATTTCCTATCCAGGTCATATATATCTACGGAGGCATTGACAGATATCCAGCGTGAGAATGTACTGTTGGTACTGACCCCCATGACAAACCCAATGCTCTTTGACTATTGGATACACATGGGTCGGCTTGATTTTGATGAAGCGGTGGATATTGCGCAAAGGCTAGGGGATGATGAGTTGCTGTTATACGCATATTTTCAGCATGAAGTGTTTGTGCGTGGGGATATGAGTATGGCAGGGGAGGAGAGGGTGCAGTTGCTGGCAGAGCTGGGGCGGAATATTGAGGCTATTACACGGGCTAGGGCCGAGGCGGTTGAGGAGGTTTTTGGGGGGAATCCATAGAGTGGGTGTTACTTTTCTGGTTTTGTCACTTTTGGAAAAACCGGAAAAGTAACACTTATATGTATGAGTAGTGAAGATGGCCCACTTTGGGTAAATAGGGAGGAAAATTAATGTCACAAGAAATCCGAATCAACTACGAAGAAGTCTACAGTAAAACAGCGGAACTCCGCCAGCGTATCCAATCTGAGCTACAGGAAATGGAAGGCGCATACCGCCAAGCCGGCTCAACCCTACACAGCATGGATAGCCGCACAAACGCAGTAATAATAGAATCTATGGAAGCCAATAGGATAAAGGCTCAGGTAACGGCAGAAACCCTAACCAAGCTACTGTCCTTCATAGACACCGCAGCAAAGCAAGTAGAGCGCGACGAGTCAACAATAGCCAGATCCTTTAACCAAACAAGAGTAAGAACCGCAAGAAGGGGAGGTGCGTCCTAATGCCAAGAGGATTTACAGGAAAGCCTGCATCAATATATCTGATGAGAGCATCGACAGTCCATGACAGAGCGGCATCCAACAGTGCCCGTATAGCCCATGCAGCACCGGCAAGCGAAAGTGCCACAGCAAGAGCAATAAGAACTCGCAGCTTGCCTTTCGACCCAGATGAGGCCTTCATTGGCGGCCATATCCCTACAGGTCGGGGTAATTCAAGCAATATAGTAGTACGCCAAGAGGATTATGAAACTGTTTCACGAGCTATTAGCCATGCTGACGATAGAATTGGTGAATGTATGTATAACATAGCCAACGAAATAGAAGCACTATGCCAGACTGCCTTTGTACTGCCGAATGCAGTGCCTAGGTGTTTAAATATTTCTGATGGTATAAAGAATTCATTGGGCCAGTTTCGCAATGTAACAGAGGACGCACTACAGCAAGCCCGCAACTTTGCTCGTGAAATTTCTGATATTGGGTTTTAGCCAGTACGAAAAGGAGTGAGTGGGAACGGCGTAACCGCTCTCACTCGAAATGTTTTCATGCTTGGATGATGATTGGGAGGAAATTAACATGTCAGATATATTTGTATGGAACGAAACCCTAGGAGAGCAGGTACGCAGCCAAACGGAAAGAGCAATAAACGGCCAATCCTCAGATATGCGCAGCACTGCAGAAAGTTTTCGGTCCGAAGCCGACCGGCACGAAGCTCAAGCAGACCAGTTGGAGTCGCGGCTGCCAATTATGAAGACGATAACAGAAACAAGAGAAGACCATCAGGGTGGAACATATACGGTTTCCCGTTCAGTGGAAAATGTGCTGGCAACCCAACAGGCAAGGGCACAAATCCGTGAAATGAGAGCCCAAGCACAAGAGGTGCGCCGCGCTGCTGACGAACTGGAACGGGCAGCAGATGAGCTGGACAGAGAAGCGGAAGCACTAAACAAGTTATTTAGGGAATACTTTGAGCTAACCCAAAGCATAGATGGAGCCTGCGCAGCTCGTATGGAAGCAATCAGAGCCGAGATAGAGGCGCATATCAGAAATATAGAAGCCATCCGAGATAGCTTTGGCGCTGACTTTACATCAATGCTTGGTGATGGCCCACAAACAATATCAACCCTGGCAGTCGCGGCATTGGTTGCAGTTAATCCCCAATTGGCAGGTAAAATGGCAGGGGTACAATCAGTCTGTGCCAGTGGTCTTGACCCGATAAATCTTGCAACAGGTAACTTCTACTACACAAAAGAGGACATAAGAATCCCAAGACGATATCCCTTAGCATTTACGCGCTTTTATAATGCCATAGGCGGCTTCGACAGTGTGCTAGGCCCCAACTGGACACATAATTACAATATTCGCTTATATAATGAAGACAATGAAATCCGCATAGTCTTTGATGATGGCCGGACAGAAACATATAACCAGATAGCAGATAACCGCTATGTCTCTCCAATAGAGGGCAAAAACACTCTGGCTGTGCCTGAGGATGATGAAGGTGGCTTTGTGCTGATTTTGCAAACAATGGTTCAATACCGATTTGATGACACCGGGGCTTTGCGTCAGATAATCGACATCAACGGAAACACAACATACTTGGAATACAATGCTGAGGCTTTGCTATCCAAAGTCCACAACGCCAGCGGAAGCCTTATATTCTCATACAACGAAGAAGGCCGTCTGACTCAAGTAGCTGACTATACCGGACGGGAAGTCATTTTTGACTATGCCACCGAAGGCCACCTGCAAAAAGTAATCCACCCAACAGGCGCAACCTACCAATACGAATACGGCAACCACGGCTTGATAAGTAAAATAATCAACCCCATGGGCATAGTAACAGTCCATAACGATTATGACAAAGATGGCCGCACAATCCGCCAGTTAATGGCTGACGGCGGCATAGCTCATATCAAATACAACGACGCCAACAAATCCAACACCGTAATAGAGCAAAACGGCAATAAAATCGAATATTACCGTGACGAAAAATACCGTACCACAAGAATTGCCTACGAGCACTTTGATGAGCGATTTGTGTTCAACGATAACAATAACTGCACCCAATACACAGACCGCAACAAAAACAGTTGGCAGTACGAGCACGATTTGTTTGGCAATATAACTATGTCCATTGACCCGATGGGCAAGGTCACTGAAATGGAGTACGGCGACCTCAACAAGCCGACGAAAATAACCAACCCTAATGGTGGAATCATATCTTTGTCATACGATGACTACGGCAATATGATTAGCACAACAACTCCGCTAGGTCATCAAACCAACTGCGTCTACGACGAAACAGGCAATCTGGTGAAACTAACCATGGCCGACGCTTCGGAAAGCCATCTGAAATACGACCAACGCGGCAATATAGCATCTGTAACCGATAGCCAAGGTGTAACAACCAGGTACGAATACGACATCTTAAACCAAGTATCCAAAACAATAAACGGCGAAGGAGCCGCAACCACCTTCGAATACGACACCAAGGGCAATATCACAAAGGTAACCAACGCCCAAGGCCATACCCGCCATTATGAATACAATCTATCAAGCGAGGGAACCCGAATAGCCGACTTCGACGGCGGGATAGTAGAGTACAAATATAATCCTGTTGGCAAGGTAGAAGAAATAACTGACCAGCAAGGGGGCACCACCAAAATAACATATGATCTAATGCAAAATATAACTGGCGTAACCGACCCAATGGGCAGCACCATAAGCTACGAATACGACCAATATAACAGAGTAATCAGCACAATAGACCCGGAAGGCTACGCCACAACCTACAAGCATGACCCTAATGGCAATGTAATATCCGCAATCTCACCCTTGGGCGCACAAGTAAAAATCACATATGATGCCCTAAATCGCCAGAAATCTATAATAGAGCCGGGCGGCGCAACAACAAGGCTGAAATACGACCCACTAGGCAATGTAACCGAGGTAACCGATGCCCAAGGCAACATAACTAAACGCGAATACGACCTAGCCAGCCAATTGGCCAAGTTAACCGACCCGTTAGGTAATGAAACCACCATGACGTACACCCCCTTGGGGCAAATCCAAACAGTAACCAACCCAAAAGGGGAAACCCAAACCTATAACTACTATCCCGGCGGAAGACTAAAGTCAGTAATCTTACCCTGCGGCGAGACAGAGACATACGAATACAACAAAATCGGCCAAGTAAGCAAAGTAACCGACGCCCTAGGCAACGCCACAACCTTGACATATGACAGTCTGGATAGAGTCATAAAATCCACCAACCCCCTAGGCCACAGCAAGCACTTTACTTACGACGCCACCGGCAATATAACTCACATAAAAGATGAAAACGGCAACACAACTCAGTACCGCTACTCTCCCCTAGGTGACATCATAGAAGTAATAGACGCAACAGGCCATAGCACCAAATATGGCTACGATGCTGCCCGACGTCTGACAGAGTTACGGCAATATAACAACCCAGGTGAGCCACAAATAATTACTTACCAGCGTAATAAAAAAGGCGAAGTTATATCCACAACTTCACCCCTAGGTGACATAGTAAAGTACGACTACGATGCAACCGGCAATGTAACCCATAAACAAGACGAAGATGGCCTGGAAACGCTGTATGAATACAATCTAGCAGGCAGACTAGCCCAGATAACATACGCTGACGGCAGAACAGTAGCACTCACATACAATGCCCTAAAGCAACTGACAGAAATGCGTGACTGGCTGGGCACAACGAAAATAGAAATCGACGCCCTGGGCCGCACCACAAAAACCATTGACTACGAAGGCAATCAAATAGGCTACACCTACAACGCCGCAAGTCAACGCGAAAAACTGACCTACCCGAATGGCAAGGAAGTAGTATACGAATACAACGCCTCTGGCAGACTGGAAACAGTAAAAGCCAATGCCGAGACAACACGCTATACCTACGACCCAGCGGGCCGCCTTTCTCAGCGCATACTCCCCGATAACACGACAACCGACTACCAGTTTAATCCACTGGGCGTACTGTCCAGCCTGACCCATAGCAAAGCCAACAGAGTACTTGACCAGTTCAAGTACTCCTACGACCCGGTAGGTAATATCACAGAAATAGAAAAATACCGCACCGGCATAGAATCCGACAACGGTGTATTCAAGTACACATACGACCCACTAAACCGCCTAGTCCGGGCCACAAGCCCACAAAGCACAAAAATCTATGCATACGACAACCTATGCAACAGAACCTCCAGCCAGCAAAACGGTATGGAAACCCGTCATACATTCAACGCCCGTAATCAGCTAGTCAGAACCATGGAAGGCGATGCCACCACTGACTACACCTACGACAAGCGTGGCAACCTAACGCAAAAACTACAAAATGGCCAGTTGCAAGCCTCCTACGCCTTTGATGCCGCGAACATGATGGTGTCTGCACACAACCCCAATAAGGGCACAGCGGAATATACCTATGACGGCTTCCGCAACCGCGTTAAAAAGCTGGAAAACTATCAAGCTTCTGCCAATATCCCCGACCCAACGAAAGAAGTCCGCTATGTGCTGGATATGACTCGCCCATATGACAACCTGCTAATGACCCAAGGGCAAAATCAGCAAACACAAAGCTTCACTTGGGGCAATGGCTTATTGTCTGCATCCACAGACATCAGCAGTCTTCACTACTTGCAAGACCATATAGGCTCGCCCATTCGTATGCTTGATGCTGACAGTGAAACCCCCATGGCCTATGATGAATTTGGGGTACCAGTAATAGACTCCGTGCCAAACACTAACCCCTTTGGTTTCACCGGCTACCAAATCGACGATATCTCCGGCATGTACTACGCACAAGCGAGATATTACACACCAGACGCAGGCCGATTTGTGGCCGAAGACCCGATTAAAGACCAGCTCAACTGGTATGGATACTGTAATGCTAATCCCATTAACTTCATTGACCCTACAGGACTGTTTAATCAAAACATGTTTGGTGATGGGGTTTATGAGGAGAACGGGACGGGGGGTAATCGTACTGTTATTACTCCTGGGGGGAATCGTGCTCCAAGTACTCCCGGTCCTTCCGGTGGCAATGGTTCACATAATAATGATGATTGCCCTGCTAGGGGCAGAAGTCATGCGGATATGTGGTATCAAATCTGTATTGAAAATGGCTTGGTTGCTATTGATGGCATTACTGGGGATACAATTGCCAATTTACATCCTCCGCTTAATCATTGGATAATAGAATCAAGTATTAGCGCGAGTAGTATACGGACATTCGGATTGAGTCAACATGGTAATGATACGCTTTTTATTAATGGCAGAGCAACTAATTTTACTGTTAATGATTTTGCGTCTGGTTGTGGCGCGAATGAAGTGCGAATAGACGGATTAATGATTTACTATCTTAATAGATTCGACATGAGCTTTGATGGTGATATAATTATCACTTCCGGATTTAGAACACAAGCGCATGATGAAGCTGTTAGTTCTGGAACGGGTCAACATAGGTATGGTAGAGCTGTTGATTTTGGAATCGCAGGCGTTGCACAACAAACATTGCTTGATTATGCACTGGAGCTAGGATTTAATAGTCAGTTTGGATTCACATACCGTATTCGTCGTAGAGATGGTACCTTTGCAACAACAATCCACATTGACACACGAGGGCGATGATTATCAATACCCTTAGCAGAGTAGACAATCATTTACCTGAATCCGTAAAGCCCAGCTTTCGAAACCTGTCTTAAGCTAATCTTCACGGATTCAAGTGAATAATAAAGGGGATGTTTTTAGATGAAAAAAATACTAGTATCTTTATTAATAATTTTTATGATTATGTTTGTCGGTTGCTCAGCTGAGGTGAGCAGTGATACAAATCCGGAAAAAGAGGGCACTGCACCTGCAATTCCGGTTTGTGAGCTAGAGTCTGTGGCTCTAATTGATGTAGACAAAGCTGAAGAAATCAAGTGTTTCTATGACCCACCTTCTGTTCAAGATTTATTTAAGCCAAAATACGTAATGGCGTTTCCTCGAAATATAATTGACATATTTTTTTTCCCAGAAGACCTGATTGAACCAGAGGAAGAACCGAATTATGTGAGATTCTATCCTTTTGGTGAAATATTGGCACATGGAACTGAGGGAAAGGCATGTTATGTAATTTTTATTGCGGAAGGTTATCAAGTTGAGCAACAGACCAATCTATTGCAGGTTACTCCTATTGAGGATAATCAGCCGAACAGAGAACCTGTTTCCATGGAAATCACGCAAGCTCCAAATGTTAGCGTAGAAGAAATGGGCTATAAAATTATCGAAAATCTTGGGAGAGATAGACGCTTAGATTCTTTCTCTCTTCCCACCGAACATTTTCCATTTGCGCGAATTTGGCTTTTGGAGGACCTAGGGTATAGAACGATAGCAAATAGAGAAAGGATATATATTCGTGACAATATGCATGGTGGCGTGCTTATTGTTACTATTAGCGGAGATTCGTGGCGCACCGCAAACCTTAGAAATGCCCTTTTAACACTGGAAATAATAACGGATTCCGATAATGATTCTACCACAGAAGACTTATACCCCGACAGCTCCATTACCATCCAAGATTTATTTGACCCAAGGCTTGCAGTGATATTCATGGAAGGGACACCGTTGCTGGTTCGACATTATCCATTTGGTGAAATTATGGATGCAGACATGGAGGGTATGTCTAGTTTTGTAATTTATATTGAAAATTTTTATCAAGTAGAGCAGCAGGATAATTTTCTGCGGGTAACACCTTCTTGGGATATGCCTCAAGGTTTTCCAGAGGTATTTATGGAAATCAAGCAAGTCCCGAATATCACAATAGCAGAAATGGAATACAGGATAAAAACAACTTTTATTTTTGACCACTTTTACTCTTTCCACGGACACTATCCTGTAGATTTTTCAGTTGTTAGCCTTGGGTTTTACGATGATACAGATAGTATGGTGAACGATGTTTTTATTGACATATACATTAGAGATAATGGTAACAACGGCGTATTCGTTGTTACAATGCAGTATTGTCATGAGAGTTTTACAGGACACGGTGTTCGTTTTTTGAACAGTATTTGGACATTAGACGTTTTAGATGATTCTCTGTCTTAGGCTGGATGGGGGCTTTTTAGGACGGGGGACGGTCAATCGGCATCCACCAACAACAGCAGTCTCCACTATCTTTAAGACCATATAGGCTCACCCATTCGTATACCCAATACTGACGGTGAAACACCTATGACTTACGACGAGTTCGGTGTACCAGAAGTTGCCCAAACACAGGCGCAACGCCAAGTAAATTTCAATAACCTATTTGGTTTTACAGGCTATCAAAACGATGATATTTTTGGTATGTACTACGCACAAGCAAGATATTACACACCAGACGCAGGCCGATTTATGGCCGAAGACCCGATTAAAGACCAGCTCAACTGGTATGGATACTGTAATGCTAATCCCATTAACTTCATTGACCCTACGGGGCTGTTTAATCAAAACATGTTTGGTGATGGGGTTTATGAGGAAAACGGGACGGGGGGTAATCGCACTGTTATTACTCCTGGGGGGAATCGTGCTCCAAGTACTCCCGGTCCTTCCGGTGGCAATGGTTCACGCAATAATGATGATTGCCCTGCCAGGGGCAGAAGTCATGCGGATATGTGGTATCAAATCTGTATTGAAAATGGCTTGGTTGCTATTGATGGCATTACTGGGGAGGTTGTTGCTAATTTGCAACCACCACAGCCTCGACTAAATGATTGGTCAGTAACACCAAACTTTAGAGGGAATGACGTAGAGATATTTTCTCGTAGTCAACATTACAATGACAGACTTTATATAAATGGTGTAGCCACTAATTTTACTGTTCGTGAGTTTGCCTCTAGATGCGGTGCAGATGAAATACGAATTTGTGGTGTTTTGATTTACTACTTGCAAAGAATCAGAGACCACTTCGGTGAGCCAATTACTATTACCTCCGGCTACAGATCTTCGGCGCATAATGCCGCTACACCAGGTGCTGCTTCACGCAGCCAACATATGGAGGGTACAGCAGCTGATTTCATAGTGAATAACCGCCGCATGAGTGAGGTGCGAGAATTTGTACGGGATGAACTCGGCTTCGGTAATTTAGATGGGGGCTGGGGAGGACTTGGGATAGCTGATAATTTTGTCCACATTGATACACGAGATACTGGTCCATCTAGATGGACATACTAATGATTAAACGCACTACTCGTCATACTCTTATCCAGTCACCTATAGCCATATTGTTAATACTAAAAAGTCGGAGAGCTTTGATATTCTAAGCTTTACGATACGTTGTTTTGTGAATCAATGAGAGGAGAATTAATGTGAAAAAATATATTGCTGTGCTTTCACTCGTGCTTTTTGTCGTTTTGGTAAGTTGTGTATCAGATGCAGATGTTTTTCATTTTTCATGTGATGATGTAAATAGTGAAAATAATATTGATGATACCTCAAATAATGAAGCTGACTATCCATATGTTATGGATAGCGTATTGAGTGATATCGAAGAGGTTTACAAAGATGCAGAGTCAGAAGATGCTAAAGACATAACCGCAAATGAAAGCGATGTACCAGAAATACCACTTCACAATGATACAAATACTGAAAGTGTGTATCCTAATGATTTAATAGCCATTCATGATTTATTCGAACCTAAGAACGCTACAATTTATTTAGAAGGGATGCCAGAAGCTGTAAGGTTATACCCATTCGGTGAGATTGTTGACACTGAGGAAGAGGGGAGAGCAAGTTTTGTAATTTTTGTTGAAACCTATCCTAATATGCGTGTAGAGCAGAGTGTTAATCTACTGAGGCTAATTCCTAGCTTTGACCAAATACCAGATACACCGCCTGTGTTTATGGAAATTATACAAATTCAGGATATCACAGTAGCCGATGCACTATATGATATTAAATCAGAGATTTACTTTAATTTGTATCTATATGTTTACCATAGTCACTCCACGGAAGATTCTCATTTTAATAACGCCAATCAAGGTTTAAAAACACAGGAAAGCACAAGCAATTCTAGCAAAGATGAAAGCAAACAACCCAGCCAAAGAGCGAACCTTGGAAGCGCGTTGAATATTGGTTTTTTCGATAATCCAG
>Ga0123355_10002096_pt1 | contig 28122 bp, 14 predicted proteins | sample TergutEmb28metaG_3_FD_89872 | JGI IMG/M metagenome (GOLD analysis project Ga0123355, IMG submission 89872) | Embiratermes neotenicus P1 segment gut microbial communities from Petit-Saut dam, French Guiana - Emb289 P1 | ecosystem: Host-associated > Arthropoda: Insects > Digestive system > Gut ... | reverse complement strand
TCTTGTGGTCAGCTCATTTCTTTGTCACACACATACAGACGGAAAAGATAAGCTCCTGGAATAGCCCGACCGTTCATGTTTGCTGCTTTATGTTAGCGCTCGCATCCACTAAAACATTCGTTAGACGAATCCATATTCGTTAGCCGAGTCCGAAAAACAGCGAAAAAAATCTTCGTTAGCCGAAAAATTCGTTAGCAGGGGCACTCGTTAGCCGAGGTATCACTGTAACACTATTTTCGATCCCATAATATTTAGAGGCAGGTCATTTATGTATAATGAAAATAGTATTGGACCAAGAATCGAACCGTGTGACTCACCATGCTCAACTTCCCTTGCAGTTGAGACATATATTCCTTGTTTCATGCTATTTACAGGGGTGCTGATAAGTCCTTAGCCCGACCAGGAAGGAAACAAGCTAATGTTTTTGTCAGAAGGGCGTGAATTTCTTTCGGTGCCATGCCTTGCGGGGGGGGGGACTTGAAGATAGCTTGCATCTTGATGTTGTTGAAATCGCGCGCGTCCCTGATGTGCTTCCGAGCTTGTTTCCTTCCCGGTCGGGCTAAGGACTTATCAGCACCCTGGGTATCTCCACACATTATTTCTGGTGTGATGGGTAGGATTCAAACCATAAGTTTGCCACACCTCTAATACCATAGGAGTTTAGTTTAGACAATAAAACTTTATGATTTAATACATTATAGGCTTTTGTAAGATCTATAAAAATCCCAATTGGATTCATTTTTTTTAATGGCCTCCTGTGTACTTTTGATAAAAATCTGTAATGCTGTTTCAGTTGATTTTTTGTCCTAAAACCATGTTGTGCCTCAGTTAAAATTCCATTCCCTTCTATAAATGCCATCAAATCTATTACGCACCAATTCCTCTAGCAATTTTGAAAAAACGGATAACAGTGCTATTAGTCTGTAGTTTTGAATGTCTCTTGTATCCCCTTTTTTAAATAATGGTACAACTTTTGCTATTTTTAGTTGGTCTGAAAAAATCCATGATTCTAGGGATGCATTATAAATGTTGGCTAAAGGTTTCTTTAGCAGTTTTATGCACTGTTTTACCACATAATCAGGTATTTCATCAATTCCTGCCAATAATTTATTCTTAAGACCCTTTACTACTTTTTCCACTTCATTTTCTGTTACTGGAAATAAAAACATAGTGTTAGTACTGTCCTTTATTCTTAAATGTTGATTCTCAGAATTTGGCATTCTATTCCCTATTTTTTTTAGTAGTTCCTCTGAAATTTTACAGAAGTAGGAATTAAATAATTCAACTATGTTCTCTGGATTTGTAATGTCTTCGGAATTCCAAATTACTTTAATATCTTGTTTATTTGAGGAGGTTCTCCCAGTTTCCTTGTTTATAATCTGCCATACAGCTTTAGATTTGTGATTTACATGCTGTGTATACTTATCATTTTCTGTCCTTTTTGCTTCCTTAATTACTCTTTTATATATTATTTTTTACTTGGCAATATATATCTTTGCATCTTCTGTAAGGTTAGGTTGTTTTTTAGCATGCTTAAAAATCTCATTTTTTAAACAGACATCTTTATGCCTTGTGTGATCCATCTATTCCTTAATGGTTTCTTTCCATGTCTGAACTCCAGAGGTAAGGCTATTTAAAAAAATGTGGAACTGAGTTCATAAAGACCTTGAATTTTGCATTTACCTCAGTCTCTGAAAACACTTCCTGCCATGTCACCTTTTTTAAAAAGTATTCAAATTCCCTAATATTATTGTCTACAAAATGCCTTTTCAGAACTCTTTTATTTACACTAGCATGCTTTTTATGCAGTACAGGCAACACTTGGGCTTGATGGTCTGAAAATCCTAATTCTATTACTGTCGCAAGTTCCATACAATAATTCCTGTTTATTATAATTACGTCTAACAATGTGCTTGTACTTTTCGTTATTCTAGTAGGAGATTGGACAGTGTTTACTAGGTTATACATCAACAGTAAGTCTGTTAAGTCCTTTTGGTTGCTATCTTCATGAAGGAAATCTATATTCCAATCACCACAAAGTATCAGATTTTTATCTTTCATTACTAATTTCTGAATAACTAATTCTAACTTATTTAGAAATTGTCAAACTGTCCATCTGGTGATCTACAGATACACACTATACATAATTTATATCCAGGCAGTTCTATTAATGGCATTTCAAATTTTTTTTCTTCACTGATACCTGCAAAATAACTTATTTGTTTGGTTGTGAGACCATCTTTTACACAGATACCAGATCCACCAGGTTCACTACTACTCCTCCAAAAACACTTGTTAACTTAAAATCAACAATATTAGTACTCTGCCAGTGTTTTGTGAGGCATATTACATCTATCATGCTTTAACTCCGAGCATAACAGCACTTCCAATTTTGTTGTTTTTTCCTACGACTACAAATATTTTAAGGAAGGACAACTAGTTTTGGATTCTTGCGCTCCTTATCACTGCTGACTACTGGTGAAACTTTACTCTTGTCATCAAATCTGCTATCCATAAATAAATCATCACCTCTTGTGCTTTCTTTTTCTTCCCGATGTTATTGAATATGCCACCTTTTCTTGTGCTTCAAGTCCTTCCTGACCACTGTCTGTTAAGTCACTGTCAGAGTAATGAAACATTACAGTACAGTTTTTACTATCCTAACTTTATTTAACTAGTGAAGCATAGGGGACTGGGAAATATTAACTGTCAGCAAAGAAAGAAGTTTGTAATTACAGAGACCAATTTCCTGCAGCTCCTCAGTAAAACATAGCCATCCACTTTTCCTTCTTGTGGGACCAACCCATCAGTTGGTGCCTTACTAGTGATATACTCAGCGAAAAAAGAATAAGAGTGCTACAATAAAATAATGGAAGTTACAAACATGAAAAACTGGAGGAAGCATTCACATTATTGATGGGGCAGGTAAATTTTGAAAATGGTAGATCAAAATATGAAGTAATTATGGAAGTACAGTGCACTAATACTCTATTAAAGGTTCCTTCTGTATATTCTGATTTTGTAATTAACATCCTTCATCATCATACATAAATTTTAGGAGTTTAAAAAAGTTACAATATTTTGATTTACTGGCACTCTCAATATAATGTCAAAAATTGTGCTGTATTTGGGGTTTACTGCAGTTAACTTCCAGCATGGGACTTCTTTTATAAACTCCTAGTGCTACATGAAGGAAAAAAACCACTTGGAAGACCAAGGAATAAATGGGAACATAATGTTAAAATGAGTTTTAAATAACTAGGGTGGAAGTGTGTAAACAAAGTTCATGTGTGACAGACCAGGGCGCAGTGACTTGCTCTTAGACAGACTGCAATTAACCTTCAAGTTACATAAATTGTGGGGGATGACTTAAATAAATGATCAACTGTTAGCTTTTCAAGAAGGATTCTGCACCAAGTAGTCAGTTACAAACTATAATAATATGTTTTATGATTCATTACAGTATTGACAGGTGGCTGGTGCCACCCAAACCGAAGCCACCACCACGGTCTCTCCTTGGCAGACTCTTTGCATTGCGTCCATACCAACTGTCAAGACCATATGTGAAGAACAACTATGTGTACCTCATCTTCCTGACTTTCTTCATGCTTATCAATATTGGTCTGTTTGTTTCCCGATCTATCGAGTATTGCGACAAGAATGGGTATGTCATTGTTGCCCGTGCTTGTGGTAAGTTGCAGGACATAAACAGTTATATGTGTGACTATTCAGATATTGTTTATTTCAAACCTAAATTAAGAATTTTATATGCACATGCTCTACTTCTCTCGCCCTGTTTGTGAGTTTCCTTTCTGAACCCTTTGTTACATCTTGCTGATAACATTTATTATAGAAAATACTTATCTGTGTACAGCATATGTGTATTTTTATTTTGCTCCAGGTATGGTCTATTTGATTTTCTGGCATCTTCAAATCTAGACAATGATGCAGAATAAATTTCTCAGGCAAAAGTATGCATAGGGCAGATATTATCTTCAATCAGGAGTGTACAAATTTTAAATGTCTAGGGCCACCTCAAAATTCTAGGTTCCAGAGGAGTGACAAAGAGCAAGGTATGTTCATACTGCGGATGCAACACCATAAAAAATTTTGTCACCACAACAACCTGGCATATGAGATCTGTCCATCCCTGTCCTCATTGACACAGTGATGATGAGAATGATGTTCACCATAGCAGACCTAGCATTTAATGTGGGCTCTGCACTACTGCAAAACGGGGACCTCGCACTCTTCACACGCACACTAGTAGAGGTGGTGTGAGCAGAAACTCTGCGTACACATTTGACTCAGGATCAAACTCACATCCTTATGAATACGAGCCCAGTATCTTGCTTTTGAAATTACTAGGTCCCTTGAATGAGACTCATGTTCATACCAACACCAGTCAGGTAGTGGTTATTTAAAATGAATCGATAACCCTTTCCCTGACGGTTGTCAAGAACACTAAATTGATTATAAAAAATTATGGGTAAATGTTACTTGAAAAGTTACACATTTTGCTTGAATATTTTCGAATTCAGTCAATTTAGACTGTGTGGTAAGTATCCCAAAAGTTTACAAAGTTCTTGTTGTGACTGATTAAGAACAATCAAACATTATGTCCTGCTGTACTGAATACAGTAATGGTCTGCAGACTCCACAGCAGAGGGGAATTTCTAGAGTAGCTGAATAACTCTATTTTCACAAGAAGGACTGTTGTTTCATGCAGCTGAATTATGTAATTATCCACAAGAAAGTTGGAAATAATTGGTAAGTAAATATGAACCAAAGATAAATTTCACTGAAAGTCCATATGTGAATGAAAAAAACAAATTCAAATTATAGTTTCTGTGGAAGGGATAATTTTGTATCCAAAATTTCTTGAACTAGGTCGAGAAAGAAACACATGCTTGACTTTGTTTTAGTCATTGCTTGTACCTTTCAAAGTAATCCACACATCCACTGGTTAATGGGTTATCTGATCATGATGCTCAAATTATAACAATTAATAATATTACTGTGGATAAACAAATTAGCAAAACTCAAAGCATAAGAAAATTTAATAAATTCTCTATATCTCAATTTGTAATTAATCTCAGTTATGAAAAATGGGACGTTTTTATTGAGGAGAATGTTAATACGGTTTTTAACAACTTTCTTAACATATACTTGAGAATTTTCAACTCCAGCTTCCCATTACAGAAAATATACAGCACACAAAATAACAAACCCTGGAATACAATAGGAATAAAAACCTCATGCCAGCATAAAATAGAGCTTTACTTGATCAGGAGAGATAATATTAATTCTAAATTAAAGGCGCATTACAAATCTTGCTGTTTAATATTGTCTACAGTAATTAAGGCTGCAAAACAACTTTATTACAACAATAAGATTTCCAAGTCCAACAATAGAATAAAAACTACCTGTGATATTATAGAAATGGAAACACACAAAAAGCATACAAGTAAAGGTACTCAACTCATAAATATGGATGGAAAGTTAATTACTAATCAACAATCATTTGTAAACTCTTTCAATAACTACTTCTTAACTGTAACTGACAAAATAACTAGTAACATTAAAAATGATAAAACTTCATTAAATTGTAACAATCCCATACATTTTCTTCATAAAAACTTTAAGCTCCCCTGTCCAAACACGAAACTAAAATATACAACACTCAAAGAAGTAGAAAAAATTATCAAATCACTAAAATCCAAAAACTCTCATGGATATGATGGGATTCCTATGAAAATTCTAGAAGTAAGTACACCTCTCATCACATCTCCTCTAACAAACATATGTAAAGAATCACTTTCTCCAAGTGTATTTCCCTCCTGATTAAAATTTTCTTAAACAAAGCCATTACATAAAAAAGGAGACAGACTGGATATAACCAATTTTAGAATTATCTCTTTACTTACATCCTTTTCAAAGATTCTGGAAAAGGTATATATACAAGATTGTACCAACACGTCAACCAAAATAACCGAATGGCTTCAGAAATAATTCCTCAACTGAAAAAGGCTCCTTCAAACTAATAAATGAAATACTACTGGCAGCACTTAATGATAAATTGACTGTTGGTGGAATATTTTGTGACTTAGAAAGGCATTTGACTCTGTAAATCATGATATACTATTGTCAAAATTTGAATTTTATGAATTCAGGGGCAAAAACAACGCACTGCTAAGATTTCACCTCAGTGATAGATATCAGAGAGTACTAATAAATAATAGCTTTTCTAATAATACTACTTTTTCAGAATGGGACAAAATAAATCATGGTGTTCCTCAGGGTTCAATACTTGGCCCTTTGTTCTTCTTAATCTACATAAATGGTCTTCTGAATATAATAACTGACCCATTGAAAACGGTTCTATTTGCAGATGACACAAGCATAATAATTGCAAATCCTAGTCCCTCAAAATTTAAGAAGATATTAACAACATAATTGATAATATAAATGACTGGTTCAAAGGTAACTCATTATCATTAAACTTTGATAAAACATACTTTTTACAGTTTAGGCCTAGAAAGAGATATGAAATTAATATAAAAATAAGTTGTAACAATAAACTGATTAAAGAGACTAAAAATCCCAAATTTCTTGGATTAGATATAGATATTTTCTTGTCATGGAAAACCCATATTGATCAAATGATGTTAAAACTAGGCAGAGCACGCTATGCAATTAGATATGTCCAACATTTTATGTCCCATAATACACTAAGGTCAATTTACTTTTCATATTTCATTCCATCCTATTATATGGCTTAATTTTCTGAGGTAATTCTGCATACAGCTCTAATATTTTTAAAATTCAAAGAAGGATAATTAGAATAATTATGAATGCCAGAAATAGAGATTCTTGTCTTCAGTTATTCAAGAATATGAAATTCCACCATTAAAATCACAATATATTTTTTCCCTTTAATAGTTAGTTGCCAAAAATAGAGATTTATGTGAATCAAATCCAGAAGTTCATACCAGATTTAGTTACGACATACATACTCCAACTGCAAACTTAACAACTTTCCAAAAAGGACCCTTTTATTTTGGAATCAAAGCTTTTAATTACCTTCCCACTGCCACCAAAAATAAATCTCTTGAAATAAAACACTTCAGATCTGTTTTTAAAAGTTTCCTTCTTACAAATTCATTTTACTCAGAGGAATATTTTACTTGGAATTCCAATAGAGATCTTGGTTCAATGTAATTATTTTAAAAGTAAACATCTAAATATTCTTACATGTAATATAACTCAATGCCATTCTACATTATTACTTTTAATTTGAATTCTTAACTCTTAGGTATATTTCTATAAATACACATCTATCTAGATTTAGACAGATTCCACCTCCAATTGGTCTTTAAATTTTGTGTTGTTATTTATTACGTTATATAGGATGGATGTCCATATATTATAAGTTGTGTTGTAACATATAAATTGTAATCTGTAATTGACGTGTCCATTGTTAGATGTGTGACTGAATGGATGAACAAATAAATTAAATCAAATCAATCTCATTCCGATTTAACGCAGCGGGCACAGTGTTTCTGCCACTGTGGAAGCAATGAAAGAACTGACGTTTTGGCATAGCGTGTAGAAGGGTCAGCAACTATTCTTGGATTTCAGTGACATCCTGAAAACGACGCCGTCGTGGCTGCGATTTCATTCTCGGAAACAAGAAATCACTAGCGGCCAAACCAGCTAAGTAATGAGAATTGGGGGCAGCCATGTTCGTAGGGACCAAATATTACTACATTGTTAAGTCAGTCTACGCCGGCACCCTGTCGTGATGTTACGAGTCGTGGTTCCGCAATCTTTCCGCAGATTTTCGGCGGACTTCCTCCCTTAGACGTAGCAGAACTTCCCGATAGCAATGGTGGTTAATTTACTGTCCTGAAGGGACAAATTCTCCCGAAGAACAATGCTCCGATAGCCAAGAAACATTCATATGTTCTTGAAATTCGAATTGCTTTCTTCACCTTGTCGGGCGTGGTGTGGGTGTAGATTTCCACTGGACAGACTGCTGTTTGATTTCAGGTTCAGAACAGCAAACTCAGGTTCCGTATCCTCCGCTTTTGATGCAGTTTTCCCGAGTTCCAAACAAAACTTAACATAAATGTGTTGTTCTTTCACAGCAGCTGTTACAAAATAGCCCATTGAACTTTAAACGCACAACATTCAATAACTTCTCCGAAGCAAAGTTGAGATGATGACTGCAAAGCGCACTGGATACATTAAAAAATGGCGATACTGGGGCACCTAGTGGCACAAAATTATACTACTTGCCATTCCCGGTTGTAGCAACCATTGCAGATTCGGACGCGCGTTTGTAGGCGATGTACAAAAACAGAAATATTCTTTGTGCTTGTCACAAACGGTGATTACAAAAATTAATTCATAAGGAAGTTAATTAAAATTAAACGTACACCGTTGTAAAGAGCAATTTGAAGGTATTTGTACTCCTTGCCATCCAATGTATTTGTTGCCCTGCACACATCAAGATGATAGTCTCCTTTGTGCCACACATTTGCAGTGATGTCTGTTTAGTGTCTACAGTTACTCTTCATTCTCCAAGTTGGTCAGGGTTAAAGGCAGTGGCAGAGCATAAACTTCAACTTGCACAAAACCCCCCCAGAGAAGAATATTGAGAGGTGTCTGATCTGGAGATTTTAGATACCAGGAAGAAGACCCCCTCAGCCAAACCATCGTTCAGATAACTGTCTTCACCTCACTGTGGATTGTGGTGGCGCACTGTCTTGTTGAATAACAACATTTGATTTGATGGGGCTTTCAGCACAACTACAGCATGTCAAAGTATATAACTCCATTAAGTTTTTGTTACAAGTTGAATACTCTCTTGATGTATGCAGAGCAACCAATGGAGCACATGTTGGACCTGCATAGGTATGAAAAGAAAACTTGCTGAGTTGCTCTTTGAAATGGTGTATACTTGATTTCTGTTTGTCAATTACTTTTTTTACCAATAAATATTTGTAATCACTTTGCATATTTGCATGTCAACAATAACCTGTCTTTGGTGTCACAGCATTGTTGATGAGGTTCTTAATTTGAAACTATATGTAACAGCATATGCGACATTTTTATTACCCTTGGTCACGCCGAGGACATACGCGTTGATGAGAATGTCGTGGTCTTATATTGTCTTCCTAGAAAACACATTTTTTCTCAATATTTGACTCATAGTTTTCAAGTAGCTAGTAAAACTCATCTGAAGTAATGATGATATATCATTTTTGGAATCATTAACTTTGTGGACTGCAGCCATTGTTGCATGTTAAAGACAGTAATACAAGCACACTCTGTTTCTGGGGACAGGATGTTTCCCCATTCTCAAGCTACAAAATGCAGTTCAAAGCTACGCAAATGGGCCAGTTGGCTATTTACAACCTCCAGGTCCAAGGGTTGAAAACTAATATTTTTACCATAAGATGATGGGCAAAGCCCATAAAATTAATTATTCCAAAGTTACCTAAACTGTCTATATATAAATGATAGGAAGAAAGGAAGGAAGAAAAAGAAGGATGAGACATTGAAAAATTAGTTGAATTTATGTGATTTATTCCCCTTGAGCCCACAGTTACCCTAAATTTTCTTCTTTATAGCAGGTTTTGTTATCAACCCAGCAACCAGACTTTTTGCATTGCCCAATTAAAAATAACATCTAAGAATGATTATCACAGAGATATAGTCAGTTTCTTAAACTTGATTTTTAAAAAGCACTACTTTAATTAGAAAGAGGTCAAGGTCCAATTTAAGTGCCATGGTAATAATAAAAATATACAATTTTCATTACACTTCATATTTTTAGCTCTGTTATGTTGCAGGACAGTGCTTGAACTTCAACTGCATGTTTATACTCGTACTGATGTTGCGCCAATGCATCACATTCCTGCGTACACATGGGTTCAGCATGTTTCTACCACTGGACCAACACATATACTTCCACAAATTAGCTGGAGTTTTCATCTTCATACTGAGCATTGTCCACACCATAATGCACCTGCTCAACTTCAGTTAGTTTCAACATACTGTATATATTTTTTTGTTAATCTATAAAATAGGCGTTCAAACACTTGAGCCATGAATTTGTTTTTAAGAAGATTTATTTTCTGCCCACGTGTATCTGATTATCAAACAGTATTTTTTGTGGTTGAGAACTGCAAGGAAACATAACATCTGAAGCCTAGTCTTACAGTCTTCTTGTATTATAAACCCATAATTTAAGTACACATTCAAACAGGACAGTCATCCATATTGTCAAACCGGGAGCATATCTGTATTTCTTGATCATGTAACATTTAATATTCCTATCTGCTCTAACCACAAGGCTTCAGCATGTACTAGGAAAAGAATACTTTTTTTTTTTGTATGACTATTGCGTTACTCTGTTCTGAGAAATCATAATTTTCTCTCATGTCTTCTCTCCTATACAAATTAGCTAGAGGTGAGTGTTTCTGTTTATTTTCACATCCTGGCTTTGCGTCCAGTACAAAAGAGTGTGCCAAGCAGCCAAGCTATGCCTTGCATCCAAAGATCATCTGACTCTGTGTTAAAAGTTTATAGGTGGTAGTGGCTGCTGGTCTAACTCCCATACAGCAGTTTCTTACTACAAACAGAACCATTATGCCAAGTAGAACTTCATATATTTTATGTCACTAAATTTAGTCATTTTAGTATTAATTAATTGTGAATTTTAAAATGACTCACATGAAAAAAGTACGGTATGTTTGGCTACATTGAAAATTAATTCATTCTTTGTAAACTACAGTTAGAAGTTTTGTAATATAAATTCTTATGGCGCAATTTATTCAATACCAGATTTAACCTTTCGTGTGGGCATTGAAATTGCGTACTTTTATTAATGGAAGGACCATTTAGTTTGAATATTGGCTTTTTCAAACCTTCAATTTTCTTGGGCATCAAATGGCAGAAACAAAAGCAAACGATATATCAACAGCTAAAGCTACACTAAAATAGTTCATGGAGATTATTTGTCTTCTTGCTGTTTATAATTGATAAATGAACATATAATGACAAACTATGTGATATATTTGGTCAGTGTTACATGTTATTGGCCTTACAGGACATCTTAAAAATATCTGAGCTTGTTGTGTGAAAGTGTCACAGTGTCACAGCTATATTTTCAGGTTGTGTAGGATGATATTAATATTGGAGAAAATTTATGGTATGCATTCTGATGCACACCTGTATTTCAAAATCCACTACTGTTTTTAATGGGTCAATAAGTTTCTTATGCAGTTAATTGCACTACTTCTCGAAATGTTTGAGTTCATGAATGAAATGTTGAAAATCGGTAATTATAATTTGTTGGTTCATTCTAGGTTTGATTGTGGTGAAGGAGCCAGTCATTAATGGAACCAATTACACACTGACTGAATGGATCTTGACAGACAAACCGGGCATGTACGGTTTAGTGGGAGGTGTTGCTAACCCAACTGGAGTAGCACTCATCATTATCCTAGTAGTCATATGTATTTGTTCACAGTCATTTGTCCGTCGTGGTGGATCTTTTGAGGTATATACTTGCTGAAGTGTGCAAGATACAAAATTTACTTCTTAATTCTGTCAAGTTTTAAAAGAATTTATGCATATAAAATCTCTAATTTTTTTTCAAGGATATCAGTTTGTGTGATGACTAAATTTTATCTTTTTTCTTGGAAAAAGGGTTATTAAGTATTTACCTTCTGGTTTCTGACACTATGCTGTCTTATTGGTGGATACCAACCTTTTGGAAGTATGTATGTGTTTGCTTCCATTTTCGAGGATGACCTGCACAGATTACGAATGTGGTAGGTTATATGGGAAAGTTCAAGGAAGATCCATGTAAGGTGAAAAGGAGGTAGAATTTATAAAAACAAAATTTGTACAGTAAAAAAAATAAAAATAAAAAGTTGTTATGAAACACACGTTGCCAAAAATTTGGCAGTCAGATTTGAGATATACAAGGTTAAGTAAATATATTGAAGTTTATAATTAATACATTAAAATCCTAGCATTTTGTAACAAATTATTTACATAGGATGAAAAAAACATACATAATTGTACCTCACTATCAACTTGAGTAACAGTTAAAGTGAGAGTTGCTTATTCAGGTTGAAAATGTTTGTGTGTCATGTTTCAATTACATGTCACTGTAAGAACTGTTAACCATATGCCTTCTTCTCTGTTATTGCAAATTTTCAGTTTATTTAAATTAAATGCCCCTGTTAGAGTTCAATAGTTTTGTTTCACTTCCACTCTTGTTCACAGAAAATTTCTACAATACAGAATGTGCATTGTAGTTCAACTCATACACCAGATTTACAGAATGGTGTATCATTAGATATATTACTCTCGGTCCCCCCACCAAAGAAAATTATTACACTGAGAAAATTAAATGCAAGGAGTTAGTTTTTAAGCAAAAAGTAATTTCATGGTATGTGGTTTAAACGTGTATGAACGAAACACTTCCTTTACATCCACATTCTGGTTTTCTGGCAAGTCACTTTATCACTTGTACTCATTGCCAAATATCATTAGAATGATCAAAGCAAGGAGGATGAATTGGGCAATATATGTGATATGCATGGCAGCAAAGAAAAATGTATGTAGGCCTTTGAATTGCAAGTCATCCCACCGTCTTTCACTGTATAATCTAAGGATGCCCACACTCCACAGAGTTTTACTTTATCTCAAGTCTCTTGAGAACCAAGTATGGAGGTAAGTCTGTCCAAGACTTGCACCATTCAAGTAGCTGAAACTGCAATAAATATGCTGCTGACTACATACAAAGTTTCCAACATATACTGACGTGACCATGCCTGCATGAGTTAAGTCTGGATATAAGCCTGAAGTCCATTAAGGTGTCCATGTACAAGGAGACTTACATCAAGGTACATCTGCTCCAACCTAAATCTGGAGATAAGTCTGAGCTTTGTTAGTGCCCACTATCTGGGAGACATTTCTCATTTGTACATATCTACATATATTTCAGTTGACTAGAAGCAGTCGGAGGAAAAGTAATGACATTGCATTCATTAAGCTAGATGAAGAAGGTGCTATTTAAGTTCATATAACAAATTTGTTTCATATGTATATGACTTGCTGTTATACCACTTATATGAAAATCTCTCATTTCTTTTGTATAAAATTTCGCAAATTATATATTATCTTTAATACTGCACTTTTGTTGACACTTGAATTGACTTTATGAAGATTTTTTTAACAGCCTGTCACAGGCCCTATTTTTAATTGCTTATTAAAAAAATCTTTGCTTTTAATTCTCTATAAGCATGGCAATAGTGTGTAAAATTCAATAAATTGTTGTGCAGATTCATGGTTGAGACCTCTTAAATCTGCCATTGAATGGGAACACAGACTGTTAATTCGACACATTCTGATTGAAGTTAAGTGGTAGTAATAAGTGCCAAGTAGATCCAGTGAGCCACTACCTCAGTGCTCTTTATTTAACATTGGCCTGTACCAGGCACACACCCAAATGGATAGCTGCCATTCTGCAGCCCCTCCCTAGTTGAAATTTAAAACACACTGATTTGTAGACATGACGTTATAAGTGGTTTTAAATTGTTTACCCTGCAGCCAAAATCAGTCTTTGATATCAGCTGTTAAGTATGATACTGGGATTTTGGAAAATAAAATAATGAAGTTAAGAAAATCTTCAATACACTTATAAAACTAAGATGGTTAAACCTTGTGATTTAAATTTAAAGAGTGAGTCATTGAACACGCAGTTATATGTATAAATGTATAAATGCAATTGCAAATAGTTGTATGTTAATGTTATATTTATGACATGATGTTTGTTGCACCGTTTTTAAAATGATGGACAAATTATTTAAAGCTTCACTGCCAGCTAGTTCTCCCCCTTCCCCCCACCCAAAAGATAGTGAAAAATTCTGGCTGTGTGCCTTGCCCATATTCATTGAAATTTGTTTACATATACTTGTAGCCTGCAGCATAAAAATCAAATGGTGACTGTTTTCTCACAGGTTTGACTGCAGACTGTAAGCTTTAAGACTTGCACCATACACATAGATATTTAGAGACGTCAGTCTGTACATACTTGTCTTGAGAGCAGTCGTCTCATATATTGACTTGTACAGTGAGTGCAGACTACAGGGCAAAGAGACAGTGGTTGTGTGTGCTTGATCCATTATCTATTATTGTTATTTGACGTTAATCACCTTGTATATATTTGCAGTTTAATGTGTTGCTATTTGAAGACAGAATTATAAGGTCTCAGTTATGAATTAATTAAGTAATTTATGGAATTTTATAAATCATTATTATCTTTATGGAGAGGTAAAATTAAAGATTGCTGTAATACACATTTAAAAATATTACCTATAAAATCTTCAGCAAAACTAAAAAGCTGACTCAGGTGCAAAAAATTCAGTAAAGAAATAAGAGGTAGTATGCAGAGTGCGAACTTTATGCATAGAAGATATCAGAAAGCAAAAAATTCTTCAGAAATTAATGCAGTTACACAGGATGTATACGAAAGAAATTCTTTGACCAACTAAAAGAAGGTATTCTTCACCTAGCATAATGAAAGCACTCGAAAAACTTCTCCTCTGACTCTTACCAATCATCTGAACTATGTGCAAGTATATAAAAAAGTCTGCTAGTGAGTGGGCAATAACAAAATTAAGACTACCTCTAGTCTTAAGTTCTAATACACTTACTTTGAATTAGGTCTGCTGGTGTATGGGCAAAATAAGATGGAAACACCATTACAAAATAAATAATACACTGAATAATGAATAAGTAGTTAATAACAATGAAAGGGTTAAAAATCAAGACTCAAATGTGAAATTAGAATGCTTTTCAAGACTTTTAAATTTTGTTCTATTATCATTAGTTGCTGTTTGTACCTTTATGATAGACGTTTAGGATTAATTGTCTTATGAAGGACGGTTTTACAGGTATTCTATTGGACACATCTGCTGTACATTCCATTTTGGGTGTTGGTCATCTTCCATGGTCCCAACTTTTGGAAGTGGTTCATCGTTCCAGGCATCTTGTATTTGTTTGAGCGTTTTTTCCGCTTAGCCTCCATGCGTTCAGAACGTGGTAAAACATACATCAGCTCTGGAACTCTACTTCCTTCTCGAGTGACACACCTCGTCATTAAGCGCCCTCACAACTTTGATTTCCACCCTGGTGATTATGTTTTTGTCAATGTTCCTGCTATTGCCAAATATGAGTGGCATCCGTTTACCATCAGCAGTGCTCCTGAGCAGGAAGGTGAGTTTCACACATATAAAACACTGCATTTCTCAAGAGGGATAAAACACAGATCTTTCATGTAGAAAACATGATATTATGTATTTAAATCATAAATGTGGTTGTGGTTCTATTCATGGCAGAAAAACAAGAAGATTGGGTGGATTTATCTAGGCTGCCAGCTAGACTGCTATGACTGTAGACATATTTAATTTCCTACTTTGTCCTACTGTGGATGTAGAAACACTCATTTGAGGTCTTTATTGGAACTGCTCCTGTATCTGTCACTTCGAGCATCACACTCACTAACAGAAATGGGTTTTTCAAGGGATTTCACAACTACACTGAAATGGTCCAACACCTTCTGTTTTAATGTTTTTATTCATTCATTGCCTCAAGTAGGTTTTGCAGTGACAAATCAGCTGACAGTATTTGTTTGTTTAAATTCACAAAACTTCAGTGGAATTTAGATCACACACACAAAACCCTGTAAATTTTTAACCTCTCTCCTAAGCATTCAAAGGATACTGTGGTTGTTGACAGAATTTGTATGCATGGTCTGAATATGTTTTACCCCTTGTGGCATAATTTTGCTAACATGTTCCTTTTTAGCAGACAAAATATTTATGGTTTGTTATTCTGGATGTAATATAGGGTTTGTTATACACAATAATGATTACATTAGTTGGAAGGTTTGGATTAAAATTATTGACTAGCCTGTTTTTTTCAGAATTGTCCCTGTTCATTTAGCCTGTTACATAACTAGTCTCCTATATTGGTTCTGCAGAGGGAAGGAAAGCTTTAATATTACTGATATGTAGTAACATTTTTATGTTTGGCATTTTTATATGTGTGTGAATTTCCATTTCATGATCATTTTTCTGGCCCTTTCTGAATGGCATGTTGCCGCCCAACCCATGTCTCATCAACAGGTAGCATTTTACATCACTCTCACCATTACTGCTTTTTAACAGGATGCAGTATTTTGACTTGCACTCTTCAATTGTATGCCCTGTCAACAAGTGTCCTTGATTTTGATTGGCGCTACTTCTGTTGAAGATTTTGGATTACATTCAGTATGGTGATTGTGTTTCTGACTGTATGACTGAGAAATTGTTTTGATTCTGGGCAGAAGCATTATTTTATTTTCTCCAGAACATCCAGACTAACTCTGGGACGAATCCATCTTCCTATTCAATGAGTAAAGGTGACTTGAAACTGACAACTCACATCCATCTAGCACCAAGGCTAAGAATGAGAAAGATGTATACATTTGTTCCCTCGCATGTCTTCTTGGCATGCATGGGGTGGGGGAACTTTATGTATACTGTCTGTTTCTAAACTGCTTGCTTGTTAGAACTCTGCCAGAGATTTTCTGCCCATGGGAAAACTTAAGTGTTCTTAATAAGTGAGAATGCTTTTGGTGTGTTGGACACAACATTTAGAAATTTTGTATTGTTTCCAGTAACACACTTACCAAAATCATCCAAATGTAAAATATTACAAGATAATATTATTCTTTTCTTTCCTTATGATCTCAGACAGATATCCAGACTTTTCGCATCTTCTTATGTGTTGCATTCTAATTTCAAGATCACAATCAGAGACACCTCACTCAGTAGAACTCCTCTGGACAAGTGATCAGCCCATTGCAGATACCTCTACCTGAAAACAGACAGCCTTCACCAGAGACAGATATCCATGCCCCCAGCAGGGTTTGAACCTGCAGCCCCAGCATGTGAGCAGCTGCAGACCCATGCCTTAGATTACGTGGCCACTGGGATTGTCTTTATATTCCTTTATCCTACAAAATTTTAATGTGGCTGCTGTTTCTGATGATTTTCTTAGTGGTAATAACAAGTGTTTCTACCTTCTTTCTTCATCATGTTTCTCTTTACTGTGACTGTTATTTCTCTACCCTGACTATGAATTGTTACGTCCATCTTTCAGCTGTATGTAGTGCATAATACAGAATACTGTTACTGCAATATGTACATGCTGCCAAATCTCACACACCTTCATTACTTGTACAAGCCTATGTTAGATACATTGCTGTAGATATAACATAAAAGGTAAAAAAAGTAAATTGTGCTCTTGTACAGGCACTGAGGCTCCATACAGGCCATACAGCCCAGAGGGGGAGTAGAGGTATAAATCTACTCTTTTTTGACAACGGCACTAGAAGGGGGTGAGGGGTCAGCGTCACGCCCCGGCCGCTCTTTACCCCCTGGAAAGACCCGGTACCCATTGTAAGGAAGCTGGGTGGGCCCTAAGGCCAGTCTGGACAGGTGCGGAAAATCTCGCACCCACCGGGATTCAATCCCCGGACCGTCCAGCTCATAGCCAGTCGCTATACTGACTACGCTACCTGGCCCACAGATACAATGTACAGTTGTACAAAACAAGACTTATCTCATCTTAACAATGCCCACAAAAATGTGTTCTGAACTGATAGCAGGTCTCATTGTTGTACCTCATGGAAAGACTTGTTTGCTTGCCTCCATACCGCATCTGTGCAGGAGACACTAGCTGCCACAAATATGGTTACAGGTTGCAGGCTGTAGCAGACCAAACAGGCTTAATATTACAATAAATTTAAGTGTGTGCAATTTAATGTGAGAATGCTCATACATGCAGTTTATTGTGCTGAAAAATGTAGTTTGAAAATATAGACATTTCAAGTTATGGATATGTTTGTTGTTAGTGAATTTGCTGATGGATTGATTCCAGGTATATTCATGGCCTCTGATATTTGTTAGCGTTTGCTAATCTCATATCAATATAAGCACACTATGAATAAATTAAACATAACTTTTCAATGCTATGGAGGGTTAAAATCCTTTGCAACACTGTTTACATTTCATGACAATATATTTTGTACTGATGATACTTTGCTTATGTTTTCTCTGTACTGGAAATTTCGGAAAACAATATTATTGCCACAATACTCTTTATATTTAGCACAGCAGTTTTATGCACATTTCACAGTTGATTTCTCTGTTTGTGTGTGTAAAATTGTTCTACTCATATCTACAATGAAGATCCCAAATTTTGTTGGCTTGTGGGGTTGTGAATTTAATCATATTGTAACTGAGTATCTCTTTACCATTCATGAAGGATCAGTTATCATTTAGTAGTGATTTAATTTGTTGATAGAATTATATATTGTCATTAAAAATATTAATTTATTTATTATTGTAAGACAACTACATTTTGTGTGTTTTCAATTTGCAGCTAGAGGAGTTCATAAAGACTGTTTTCTAATACATCTTTTGATGTGTGATATTTATCTGTACAGTACTTAAAGGTTCTTACAGAAGAAAGCATGCCTCCATGTCTGGTTATTGCTGTGGAGAATTAGTAATCATCTCTTATTCTGAGAACAATATGGAACCCATAAATACACTCCAGGGACAGATGTGCATTTCACTAATGCTAAAGCAGGTGGTTCATGTAATTGCCACTGGCTTTTAGAGGGTTTTGTGTGTAAATATTTATACTTACACATATTCATAACTTAAAAATTTAGAAACTTAGTAAATGGCCTAATGTGATTTAGACAAACTCAGTACAATAATTGCAGCACTGTACATAATATTTCAGCATAAGTTCATCTTCTGAAGTCAAAAAATGCAGTTTCAGAATTGCTAGGCAAAATTAAATAAATTGTAAGGAATGAATTAATGAAGAACCAACCTTAAATTAAGGAAATAACAAATTGACTTAGTAATCAGTCAGTCAGTCATCCTTGATTCATACTGACCACCCTTGCTTCCCATTTTTCTTTTTAATTATACCATATTTAATTATATTTAAAGTCTGACATGTTCCTCCTATTTACCTGAATGTTTCTTCAGATGACATGTGGCTTCATATCCGAGGTGTGGGAGAGTGGACAAACCGCTTGTACAACTACTTTGAACATGAAAAGGAGAAACTGTACACTGATGAAGAGCAGCCGGCTGGGAACAGACAACTAGTCATCAATGGAACCCCTGAACCCAAAGGCATCAAGAGACCGCAGATGTAAGTTAAGTGTCTAACTCAAGGGTATACCTGCAGTATTTTGAAACATACTAGCTTCCCACTTTTTTCACTGCCATACACAAGTATAGTTAAGTAAGGTATTTTCTTTCTCTTTAAGTTATTTCCTTGTTTAATGTGAAATTTGCTTTTGGTGCAAAGCGTTTAGTTTGAAACAGTTCCCACCAGGCTGTTCCACATAGATTGCACAGCTGTATCACCAAGAATCATTTGCATCCAGTAAACTGGTTGAGAATTAGGTGGAAATAATATGTTGGCAATATCAGTCACTGGAGCACCAATCAGGCTTAAAGCACACATGCAAGTGTGAGTGTTTTTGTGCAAGATGTTCAGATATTTTACATGTCTTAGAAGCAGAAATGACCACTTTAATAGAAGAGGAAATTTGTCGTTGTCTTGTTGAACGTACAAATTAGTAATTGTGTGGAAACAAAATGCATGTTACTTGTTCCTGAAGGTTGTTGCACAGTCTTTCTGCTTCAGAGTATGTCTCATAATGGTGCTGCAAATGGCAACCAGTGTTTCCACAGAATTTGTTGTAAGTTAAACTTTCACCACCCTGCTTTGTATGATTAAGTATGGTTTGGATTCACATTATAAGGATTAATCCTGGAAGGAAAATACTGCAATTTTTCACACTTTTTTTCTCTTAAAATTGTCAATAATATAAAATATGAATAACACCTCTATTGGCATGTGCAGTATAAATTAATTTCTCCTTATAACTAGCATGGAGTTTTATGAATACAAGTTCTGATTTTAACAGGGTTAAGGCTGAATAATGGATAAAGGAAACAAAGATATGGAGTAGCAGAAGAACAGACTGCATTTTACTCTCAGTTCTCCAGCAATTCATTAATATTCCGAAAAGCTTGCATGTTTTTCTGGTGTTAAAGATATGATAAATAAGCAATAAGAAAAGTACTAGCTTTTACTGTATATCAACATCTTCAACAATGCATTACTGTGTGTTATTCAGTGTCTTGTTTAGTGAGAGACAGGAGGGCGTTGAATGTTAAATAAGAGCTCAAAACTGCTTTAATATTTCTTTGGGAATGTGGAAAGAATCATGGTACTCTTATGAAGAGTAAATATAAGATGGTCCACCCTGTCATACAGATGTTGTGGAAATGCATGGTGAGAGACATGGAATTATAAATATTACTTTCTGCACTTCTGGCCTTGTATGACAATCAAGTTCCTTAAAATCACACTATTTCATTTTTGTTTCATGTATGTTTCATGCAGTTGCAGAAACATACCATAAAAGTAACACTGAGGTAAATTCCATAAATATATTACCGATTTATGTTTACTGGTTAATTTTTGGTTCACACTGGAAAATAATGAATATTACATAGACCTTGTCTTATGTTTATGGGACCGTGCATCATCTTGATAGTTTAGTAAAGAGAAACCAACTTGATGCCACTTATTTTATTATTTTATTCAATGCTCAACATGTTTTGGCCATTAATACGACCATCTTCAGGAGCCTGCGACTAATTGGTAGTTATTTCATGGGTTGTATCTGGTTCGGTGTGTGTGTTGGCGTTCCGTTTCAGTGTGGCTATGGCGGTGTGGTGTCTTTATGCAGTCTGAAGCACTAGTAGTGCTTCAGACTGCATAAAGACACCACACCGCCATAGCCACAATGAAACGGAACGCCAACACACACACCGAACCAGATACAACCCATGAAATAACTACCAATTAGTCGCAGGCTCCTGAAGATGGTCGTATTAATGGCCGAAATATGTTGAGCATTGAATAAAATAATAAAATAAGTGGCATCAAGTTGGTTTCTCTTTACTCAACTATAGACCTTGTCTCTTCTGGGATTTTACACAGCATTGGTTGGTAGTTGGTTATCTAAGTAATGGGATGGCCTATCAATAAAGTCATCAAGGGTCAAGTAGTCCAAGAAGAATGCTGGGAAACGTCATGCTCCTTCCTTTCTTAATTTTTTCAATTACTTTATTTTTATTTATTTATTTATTTTTTTTTACCCTGGCCTCTCCCATTCTGCTTCTCTTTTTATTCCTCCCTCCTCACATTCCGGTGGTAATTTAATGCTTCAGCAACATAATACACTTGTTCACTTCCTCTAAGAACAAATCACCATCCCCTTTAAAGTATCACATCCACCTATTCCCAGCATTCTTCTTGGACTTTTGATTCTTGAAGATGGGCCCTATAGGCCGTCCCAAAACGTCTGTTACCATCTACTAACCAAAGCTGCATAACATCCCAGAAGAGCGAAGACCTCAATTACACAGTGGAGGGAACCTGGAACTTTGCATACTGTTATCTAGTTTATGCTATTGTGGGAAGTAACGGATAATAGTCTGTTATGCGGGCACCAAAGTTTTGGAGGATGCGTCTGTCTTCATATTCATGGTACAGGATTAAGCCACTTGTGGAAAAATTGTATAGAATGGAGGACTGGAGGGCTGAGAGAAAACTGATAGGAAACAGCAGCCATCATTGTATTCTCTACTCTTCCACCAGACCTGACAAAATTTTACCCATCTACCAGACTGCATGGTATTGCATATTTATATTTCTGCCAGAACTTTAAATTTCAAATGCCTACTCTAATACTTTAAGCAAGTTTGTTGCTCTGTTGTCTTTATTTCTTTACTTTTGGTGATTGGAAGGGGATTAAAATTTTGACTGAAACCAATTAAAATTTGCATATTTTCCATGCTACAAATGAAACGTATCTCTCTGAAATTGTTATTTTTCCCTTAATATCTTTGATGTTTAACATTGTCTATGACAAGAAATCTGCCCTGCAATATTCTACAGACGTTATTATAAAAAATATCACACAAACATATAATGAAGTAACGTTATAAACTCAAATTATTGAATGTGTAAAGCTTGAAGAATATTCCAGTATATATTGATGATTTTCAGTTCAATGCAGAGAAAGTTCACTGATTGTGACAGCTCCACTAATGGCAGAAGTAAAGCTATGGACTTCATAAAAGAGGGCAATTCTTCTCTAACTGGCTACCTCAATGAGAGTTCTTCCAGTGATGGTGACTTCAATCTCAACTCATCAATGCCACATCACTCTGACACTGACATCAGTGGCCCACACACCGGCAATAATGGTGAGTTTCCCTGAGAATTTGGACTGCAGTTTCTTTGTCTGTGGACCTGATGATGGATTACCGACTTTTGTTCTGTCTTCTAATACACAGATTTTATGCAGCATGAGGGTAGCCCAGGAAGTAACGTGTTTTGTCTTGGACAATAACAAAGCTAGGAATGTGAGATTTAGGTGCTAAAAATTGTCAGTACTTGACATTTATGTAGGAAGTTGTAAATCTAACTGACAGATGGCAGCTTCAAAAAGAAAGTGAGTGGATGCTTTTACAGGCAATGTGCTGTGATGGAAGTCCCTGTTGGTGAGAAAGAAATGGTTGGAGACACCAGTAACTTATTTGCAATGTTTATGAAAGTGGTAAGATTGACAGAAGCACTAGAGGTTGCTGGACGAACAGAGTTATGCTTTCTGGAAGAGGGAAAGCTGAGCTCCATGATTTGCGTCACTCCAGAAGTTCTGTCACAGATGCTAACTCTCAGATGCTTTGACGTGCTGATGTTGTCCTTTGCAGGAATTTACACATCACATTCACGCCAGTTAGTGAGATAAGGGTCAATGACATCATCCTTGCTCTTAAATCTTTGAAGGCATGGATAATGCGTGGTTGAAGGTGTGTGCGACATATGTTCTTTGGAGCCTCCAACTAGACCACAACAGCCAAGAGAAAAGTTGTTGCCACATTTTAAAACTGAGGGAGAGGTTTTCTTTTCCTACATTGTTCCAGTATGTGAAAACTCTGTCTGTCATTTTGAACCAGAGAGTAAAAGACATTCCATGCTATGGCACCACCAAGAAGAAAAAATTCATTCTTTGCCACCATGCTAGGTCAAGACAGCAGTCTTCTGGGACTGTGAGGGGGTGATTCTTGGGAATGTGATGGTCAGAGGTGAGACAGTCTATTCTGATGCCTATGTCAGTATACTGAAAGAACTCATGGAAGCGTTTTAGACCATTTCATCCTCACAAGAATAAGGCAGAAATCTCTTCAGCATGACAGTACCAGGCCGCACACAAGTTAGAAGACTTGGGAAGCCATTACATGCTGTGGCTGGGCAGAGTTACATCATTCACCCTGCTCCAGCGATCTAGCACCCTCAGCCTCCTTCAGGGCTGTTTGGAGCCCTGAAGGAGGCTATCCATCACATGAAGTTTGAAAACAATGATAATGTGGTTGGCACATTTAGAACTTGGCTACATGAACAGGACAAAGTGTGGGAGGCAGAAGATACACGCGCACACACACACACACACACACACACTTATCCTCATTGGCACAAGGCTGGAAAAGTGGAGGGAGAGTTTGTGAAAATGTAGGTATGCGGTCAAACCATCAGTCTTCATTCTGTGTAATTTTTATAATATAGAAATACATGTTAGCAGAGGAAAAAAATATGGTGTCTTCCTTTCCAGGCAATCCTCATATCTTTTTGCTGGTCTCAGTCAGTAATAAGGTAGAAAAAAGGTTTCAGTATGTGAAAGTTCAACGTAACATATTGTTGCTTATTCTGTAGAGGATAAATGAAGACAGTTTATGAGACATTAGTCATTCTCATGATGAGGCATTGAGCAAAATAACATATTGATGGATTAATTTTTCAGTGGCCATTTAAATAAAAATTTCTGAAATCAAACTTGATAAGTTTCCTTTCACTTTGAGTAACAACCAAAATCCATTAAATAAAATTAATTTTGAAGTGATTTATTACTGACTATATATCTTGCTGTCTGAAAACAGTATTGTTATTAGAAGGTTGTATAAATTGCATATTTGTAATTTACCTGTAAATTTTAAGTTGGTAGTCTCACTTTCTCAGCTGTACATTTCTGTAAGTTTCTTTTATTTTGTGTAATCCTGCCCACTGAAACTTGTAATTAATCTGGTATGTGGTTTGGAAATTCCCAGAAAACTATAACATTTATTATTTGTTGTTGCGACACAAGGACATTTTATTTTCGATAGATCAATACAAAATTAAGAATCAGGTCTGTGTTCTTGTTTAAGGGTGTGCTAGTGTATGTTAATTCTCTCTCCCTGATGGGTTAGTGTTTCCCCATCATTGTTCACCCAAAAAAATTATTCAAATAAATTAATCTGTATTTGTGTTACAGTTTAATATACAGTGGACAACAAAAGTTAAATCTGTAGATTTGGTCTGGAAATTCGTTGTTATGCATATGACCCATGGTCAGCTGCTTGATGAATGATATTGCTGTAACTGATTATTGTGAATAAGAATGTAGCAACTACATCATTGTATTACTGTGTAGTCACTGCTTTTGTTATGGAGGAACTTGCCAATGTGAAGTTAGGTTAAATGTCGTTTGGTAGCAGTGTTTTAAAATTTAATTCTTTTTAATTTGCTTCTTGACAGTTGCATACAAACTGTACAGTAAAGTATACTTCAAACCCATGAATGAATTAACCTTCACCACTGGTGTACTGTTTATCTGTTTTATCCGATAATGTTGCATATAATCTCATATTTTACACTTAAGATTAATCTTTAAGTTTTATCATAATCCACTCTTAAATATGCAAGAAAGGATGCTGTTTCTTGAAAAGTGAAGAAAATGTATGATTTTTTGGTGATTTCTCAAATTGTTTATAGACTGCACAAGTCTGACAGGTCCACCCAGAAAAATGACTCCAGAAAAAAAGTTGCACATGCTTCTCATGAGCAGGAAGTCTCCAATGTCAAAGTCACTTTCCATGCCTGACATGCAGACACGTGTGAAAAAAAGGGAGCGACTGATAGTGTAAGTAGTCTTTCCTGGTTTTCAGTACATATATGTATTGCAGTATTTTGAAAAATAAGTGATATTATTGTGTTTGTAATGTTCTCAACCAATATAGCAATTTCAGTGTTAGTGTCTCCTGTAGAAATTGTGTTCATCTTTCCACCCACATTCTTTATTTCCAGAGTTGAATGAGTTTTGTTGTTAGGGCTGGATATATCCTACACTAAAAGGTGTTTCATTTATTTCATTTTGGCCTGTGCTTGTTCACAGTAATCTATAATTTATATGAAACTATGATGAATTTTATTCGAGTTGTCAGAAATGCTTATTGTAAAAAAATTGTAGTATTGCATTTGTATTTGAAACTTCTTTTGGGTTTTTACATATTTCATGAAGTATGTGAAAGTTACTGACATTATGCAGTTACTCTGTGCGAGAGTTACATGATGCAACTTATGTTTTGAAATGTGCTACTTCAACAGAAATGCTCAAACAGTTAATTATATGAGACCATAGCATGAAGAGTAAAAAGTATAAACATGCGTATTAACCCTTTAAATGCCGAATTAAATCCCATTTGCCATTTGCTGGCATTATTATGATCTCACCATATTCTCCACGTTAGCGGGATAAAGGTTCAAGAATTTCACTACATTAAAATTGTTAAGTCATGTGAAATATCTGTGTATGTGGTGCTAGTTTTAAACCAATCCAAAAGTAAAAAAAATGTTTTAAAGTGTATAACAGTGTATAAATATTAATATTTTATTGTAGCAACATGTTTGAGTCTTATTAGACCATCTTCAGGCCATCATTCAGAAGTATGAGATACAATCAGTGCATATCATGTTTTATGGGATCCCATGTTACAAAGTGTACATAAAAAAATAGTTTAAATTATAAAAATTATAAAATCTTATACACGTATATTAAAAGTGCTTAAAAAGTATGTAATGGTATAAAATTTATATTGGTTGAAATGGAAGTATGTTACATATAAAATATTAGTGTATAAGTATCTTAATAATTTGAAGAAGATGGGAAGGTATTGCGATTCGCATTTGAATGAATGTCACAAACTGTCACAAACGACAGCACAGCCAGCACGCACACATACATCTTGCTTCTCAAACTCCACAATAACTCAAACCACCTTCATGTGGAAAAATTTCAATAATCATATCAGACATCCATTTGTTAAACTCCATCTAAGAATAAAGAGTACCTTCAACCATCATCTTATATATCAACATATATATGAATAGAAGTTTAATACACTCTAATTTGCAATTTACATGCATATGTGTACAACCAGATACTAATATACCAAATGTGTGACTAATAAATCGACAGAGAAGTGAATACTTAAATCAAAATTATGTGCATGATACAAGTATACTGCAACCTTGAACTTGAGTGCTAATGTGACTATGAGATTCAACCACCTTCAAATGTGAATCACATTACCTTTCCATCTTCTTCAAATTATTAAGATACCCATACACTAATATTTTATATGTAATATACTTCCATCCTAACCAATATAAATTTTGTACCATTACATACTTTTTAACCACTTTTAATATATAAGATTTTATAATTGTTATAATTTTAAACATTTTTTATGTACACCATGTAAGTAATATGGGATCCCATAGTACATGATATGCACTGATTGTACCTCATATATCTGAATGCTGGCCTGAAAATGGTCTAATGAGACCGAAATATGTTGCCACAATAAAACACTAATGTTGTGTTTTGATTGTAACTGTAAAGCATTTTGTTTTACCTTTGAATTCAAACACAAGAGGATGTCTTTAATTAAAAATAAAACAACCTAATTTGTTTTCTAATACTATTTGGATCATTGTTTACTAAATTAGCAGCTGTTGGATACATATAGCAGAAGGACAATTTTTACGTGACATGGAAAATAGACTGAAGTTTCTTTTTTCAATTCAATTCAATTTATTTTGCGTTCATTTGATCCATAGGGTTATGACCCATCGGATATGGAACTTGTCAATACAGAAATAGAGTACAAATATCATACATGGTGTAAGATACAACACAATTAATCTTGGGATATATCTAAATAGGCAACATTCTGATTGTAATGTAGCTGCAGAGAGTTATATTAGCTATGGTGTATATTCTAATATTTAGAATAGTGTATGATAAATCACAATAAAACAATAATACCATATAAGTGCAAGATACCGAAAATTATTACATATTAACACAATTATTATAATACTATGTGATGAGAGGTATTTACAAGTTAATTCTGATATTATTGTTATCATAATATTCATTTAACAAGTAGGAGTTTGTGTATAAAAATTTTTTACTGCCTTTTTAAATGTTCTTGGATTATCACTGTATGTTTTAATGTCCAGTGGAAGACTATTGAAAATCTTAATACCTGAATAATAAACTTCTTTTTGGTAAATGTTCAAATGTGCCCTAGGTAGGTGTAAGTTGGAAGTGTGCCTGGTGTTTATGTTGTGTATTTCAGAATTTGCAAAATACTGCTCCCTATTATTGGACACAAATGTAAGTAAGGAAAGTATATACTGTGACATCAGTGGTAAAATGTTTAATTCTTTGAACAAGTCTCTACAAGATTCTCTGTTACCATGCCCCATAATAATCTTAATTGTCTTTTTCTGCATTCTAAATACCTGAATACTATGGGAGGAATTTCCCCAAAATATTATTCCATAAGACATTACAGAGTGGAAAAGGGAATGGTAAATCATAATAATGGCATTTGTATTTACATAGGGCTTAACAGATCTAATTACATAGCAAGCGGTATTCAGTTTATTTATTAAGTGGTCTATGTGTGGTTTCCAGGAAAGTGCATTATTAACTATTAGGCCAAGAAATTTAGTGTATAGGTTGTTAGAAATTCTATTATTATCTAAGCATGT
>Ga0123355_10002095_pt1 | contig 28131 bp, 32 predicted proteins | sample TergutEmb28metaG_3_FD_89872 | JGI IMG/M metagenome (GOLD analysis project Ga0123355, IMG submission 89872) | Embiratermes neotenicus P1 segment gut microbial communities from Petit-Saut dam, French Guiana - Emb289 P1 | ecosystem: Host-associated > Arthropoda: Insects > Digestive system > Gut ... | reverse complement strand
GAACCCTGAGATGATGCGGCAGCTTGAGCGGAGGCTTACGCCTGTGCTTGTGAGTGTTTCCTGCTCGCGGATGAGCTCGCGCTGAATGGCGCGCACAGCGTCATGCTGCTTGCCGGTGAGCGCCGCGTAGAAACCCGTGAGAGGACCGCCGGACTGCAGCAGGTAGTCGCAGGCGGCGTCCACGTCCGGGAATTCGGCGCCCCACTCAAACCGCGAGGTCTCCACCCGGCGCATCCCGGCGTTGGTCAGCCAGGACGTGGTCGTCGAGGCTGATGCGATATTCCGGGAGGGGGCCGGGACGGCGGGGCCGCCGCCGGGGGAGTCCTGCATGCGTTCGAGGGTGCGAAGCCCGAGGCGTATGGCAGGGTTGTCGTCAGGTTTGGTCCACATCGCCAGCGCGAACGGCGCGCCGGGCGCGAGGACGCGGGCCAGCTCCCGCGCCCCGGCTTCCCCGTCGCCGAAGAGCAGCAGGCCGAAACGCGAGACGGCCGCCGCGGCGCTCGCGGGCTCGAGTCCGAGATTCTCGAAGGAGCACTGGCGGAATTCGACGTTGGTCAGGCCCTCGGCACGCGCCCGCTCCCGGGCGGTCTCGAGCGCCTGCTCGTCCTGGTCGCAGCCGATCACGGCCGGCCACCGGCGGGCGGCGGTGAGAGCCGGTTCGCCGATGCCGCAGCCGAGGTCGAGCAGCGGGGCCCGCCCGGACGGTGTGCCGAGCAGGTCCAGTAGCACCGGGGTCAGGGCCGCCAGTTGGGCCAGCCGCACCGTGTGCTCGTCGGCTGTGCTGGTCGGGTTTGGAGATTGGTCGTTCATCAGTCCTCGCATTGATCGGGTAACGGACACGTCGTGTTAGAGGGAGCTGTTCGCTTCAGCCAGTTCCAGGACCCGGCGCTTCAAGGCAGCGTTAAAGGTGTCGAACCCGGGAGCCACCCAACGCGCATTTCTCTTGGCCAAGCGGGACAGCAGACCGCTGAAATGCTCCCGCTGCGTGAGTCTCGTCCCGCCGCCGGGGAGCGCGCTGAGGATAAATTCGTGGACACCAGAGAACATGACCGCTGGCAGCCAGGGCATCCCGGGAAGCGTCGGGGTCCATGCCAGCCTGACGCCGGGTGTGGCTTCCACGATAGGCACACGGACTCTGTACGGGTGCCGCCCTGGTGGCCCCTCGGCGACCAGCAGCCAGGTGCCCGGCTTTGCACGCCCCTCGATCTGTCGGATAAATGTCGCCCATTCGGGGTAGCGCGCAAAGTCGGTGAGCACGGCCCACACCGCTTCAGTGCCGGCCGGTATCTCGGTGACGGCTTCTCCTAGAAACATTGGCTTCAAGCGCACAATTATTCCCTTCATCTCCGTGAAATATTTCAGTCCGGTACCCGCCGCGCCGCCTACCGCGTCCGCCGAATCCACGCGTCTCCTGAGTGAGCCGCTCGCCCAACGTCGCAGTCGCCCAGCGAACTCCACCGGCATTTTCGCGAACGAGATCAGCGCGGCCCCTGGGCCCCTATGGCTGCTCGCAGGATCAGCGGTAGGCGTTGTTGCTCGTGTGGTCACCACCGAGCCATCGGGCCAGGTCTTTCCGGGCGTCGCGTCGCCGTTCCTGGCTGATCTTCTCGACGTCGGGGTGGTCGACGGTGAACTCCAGCAGCAGGCCGTTCGGGTCGGTGATGTAGAGCGACACGCAGTAGCCGTGGTCGAGGACGAACGTGGCCGGGTCGCGGTAGCCGGCCTCGGCGATCCGCCCCTTGATGCCATCTTGGCTGTCCTGGTCGACCGCGAGGGCGATGTGGCGAAACGGCGTGAAGTTGATGTCGGTCTTGAACAGCTTCTGGTCCTCGGGGTTGGCGAACTGGAAGAACGCCAGGGCGCTGCCGTCGGCGAGCGCGAAGAACGTGTGGCAGTACGTGCGTTCGGCACCGAAGAGAACGTCCGATTCGGTCCAGGTGGCCACGAGAGGCATGCCGATGACGTCCTCGTAGAAATGTCGGTTGACCTCCTGATCGTCGGTGACGAACGCGTGATGGTGAAGGCGGATCGGCCCTATAGCGGTCTGAGTCACTTGGTGGTCTCCATTTCCAAATCGACGACTTCGATGAGCTCGAAGGTGGTGGCGTCGTTGATCACGATCGGCAGGGTGCCCAGGGCAGCGGTTGCCTCGGCCGCGTCCGCGCACTCAAGCACCAACACTGCGCCGGAAAAATCAGCCTTCACCCAGCCGCCGGTGATCGTGCCGGCGGCCCGGAGCTCCTCTATTCGCTGGAACTCCGCCGCTAGGAATGGCGACACGTCCTTCGTGTTGGTCGAAACGATAAGAAACTTCATACTGCTCTCTCCCTTGTACGGGCAGTGCGGGATGATCTGGGTGGATGTCGCGGGTCGGTGGGGGGTTAGGGGGCAACGAGGTTGAACGTGCCGTCGTGGATTTCGACGCCGTTGCCGTTCCCGGCGGTGCCGGTGAGACCGGTCAACTGCTCCTGGCTGTACATGTACAGCGGACGCCCGTCGTAGGTCACCTGCTGGGTCCCGTCGGCGCGGCTGGTCGTCCCGATCGCACCGGCGGTCGCGCCGCTACCGGCGATCGGCGCGCCGTCGCTCAGCACGGGGATGAACGTGCGCGCACACGACAGGTAGCAGGTGCTCCACGGCCTTTGGTCACGGCTGAATGTGTACACGGCAATCGGGACGCCGCCGATCCCGGGCAGCATCTCGTTGGCCAAAACGGTCTGCCCCGACGGCAGGGTCTCGGTCTCGATCGTGGCCGGCCCGACCGCGGGCTTTCCGTCGGGTGCGAGGAGGTACCAGGCGGTGTGCCAGGGCGGCAAAGGGAGCGTGCTCTCGAAGACTTTGTCGCCGAACGCGGCGTTCGCGATGCCGGGCAGGAACAGGTACAGCGGGTGCCCGGCGTAGGTCGCCTGGAAGGTCCTGAGATCGGGGCGGTACACCGCGCCGAGCAACCTTTGCTCCACACCTGTTCCCGCGATCGGTGGCTGGTCGGTCGTCAGCGCCTGCCAGTCGGCCTGCTGGTCGGTCTCGGCTCCGGTGCAGGAAAGCGGGCCGGGGATGCCGCCGCCGAACATGTTGCCGGGGAGAGGGCCGTTGACGAGCGTGGTGCCACACCCCGGGAGATACCCGTCCCCGTCACCGTAAGCGGGCGGGTCGATCGTGGACATGTACACGGCGGACCCGGCCGGGAAGATCGGCGTGGTGCTGCCCGGCGCGAATCCGGCGCCCGCGCCGAGGTCCAGCACCGTCCCATACATGGACGGCTCTGTGCTCAAGACGGCCTGTGCCGGATCGGCAGGTCGAGACGGCGAGCTCTGATCGGCTTGCGCCACGGCGGCGCCGCCCCCGAGGAACAGCGCGGACGTGACGGTCGCTGCCGCGGCGGCCGAACACGCGCGAACCCTGCGCGACCGGCGGAAGGGTGAGAAACGACAGGTAGGCATCTGTGACTCCTTATGTGTTGGTGACATGGTCGGATGATCCGGGTTGTTTCAGAGCACGGACTCCAGCACGTCGGGAACAATGGCTGGCCGGTCGCCATCTTCAGGTGATTGCCTGGTATGAGCGGCGGGTGACGCCGAGACACGCCCCGAACTCGACGCCCGGGTCGGCTCAGGACTATGTCGTCGGCGCACAGCACGTCCGCCGCACCCAGCCCGGTCTCCGCGACCGGCGGCAACTCGGGGGTGTCGGCTCGCACGGCGGTAGCGCCAGATTGTGGAGTTCTAGCTGGCATGACGATCACCTGCCTCCTGCATTGGCGTGCTGAGTCGGGGTCATGCTGCCGTCCGGTGGGGTGAGCTGGCGTCACATACCGATGTGATTGGTCCGTGCGATACCGAGCGATTCGAGATTTTGCGCGTTGGCCCCGGGGCATCTCCCCGGCGGGCGTGCGGAACCGGGGCACGAACTCCCCGAAGTCCTCGCGCGGCACCGTGATCGCATTGATCTTTACTACGCTCACCGAACCGGCCCCAGCTCAGCGCAAATCTGCCGCAGCACCTCGCTACGCGGCTCGAACACCTCAAGCAGGCCGACCGCCCTCACCGCAGGCGCAAACTCGCGCAACGTGTCGAGGATCTCCTGGCGCTCGGCGCTTCCCACCGCATAGGCATCGAGTCGTCGCGCGTTGACCATAAAGGCGCCAAGTGTGCCCTTGCGGACCTGGACGCCGTTGATGATCCTGACATCTTGCTCATCTTCAAGCAGGTCTTCCGGCCTCAACGCGGCCGGAACAACATGTCGGGCATGCTCGTTATCGGACACCTGCACCTCCGGGACAATCACGCGGTCTTGTATGACTCTCTTGACGACGAAGTTCGGCGACTCCGAATCTGGGCCCCGCCCGGCATCGACTTCCGAGATGCTAAAAAGTCCCTTTGGATTCCCGGGCGGGGCTGAGCGGGGGTCCCACCGTCGAGTTGGTCTTCCACTTCTCACTGGCCCGAGCGACGCGCTCGAGGTCCGGCGGTCCCGGGGGTGGGGTGGGTGTGGTCGCGGGTCGACCGGCGTCGGCGAAGAAGCGCTCGCTCCCGCCCGGTGAGAGCAGGCTGACCAGGACGGCGTCTTGGTCGTCCTCGACGAGAAACGTGTGTGGGACATCTCGGGGGAGGAGGACGAAGGTTCCGGGCCCGACCCTGAAGTCGCGCTCGCCGCAGCGGAAACGGACCTGACCCTGCGCCACCCAGACCCCTTCGTCAACGCCGTGGTGGATGTGCAGCGGCGGCGAACTGCCGACCGAATGATGCGACTCGATCAGCCCGTAGTGCCCTTCGGTATCGGCGCTGCCGGCCTTGAGCACGATTCGCTGCTCGCCGAGCCAATACGCCTCGCCGTCTTCAGGTCCGACGATACGAAGCCGTGTGATGTCTGCCTGACTCATTTTGCTACCTCTGTTTCTTTTCGTTGATCAATTTTCGGGATGCGGGTTCTTCTGGCGGCGAGTTGACAGTCTTGGAACTTCGCTACTGGACCCTGGCCAGCAACTCCACTAGCGCCTCGCTGGGCTGGGCCATCTCGGCAAGGATCGCGGCGGACGCCGCGGCACCGCGCCGATGACGGTCGTCCGACAGCAGCGCAGCAACCGCGCCGGGGACGCTTTCGGGCTCGTCGAGGACGATACCGGCGCCGAGCTCGGCGGCGCGCTTGGTGATCCAACGCTGGCTGGGGAACCGGGGCATGCTGACGAATGGCACGCTGCTGGCGAGCGCGGCCAGGATGGTGCCCATGCCGCCGGCGCAGACGACGGCGTCAGCGAGGGGAAGCACCCGAGCGAGCGGTACAAATCCGATGTCGTGAGCCCAGCCGTCCGATTGTGGCGGCATTGGTGCTGGCCGGCCCGGCATGGAGGTGACCAGCACGTTGACCTTCACGGCGGCCAAGCCCTCCAGTGTGTCGCGAAGCAGCGGGACGTCGTCGAGCATGGTTCCCAGGGTGACTAGGACCGTGGGTCGGGCGGGTTCGCCGAAGGCCGCTGGCACCCAGCTGGTTTCGCGGTCGAACGGCGAAGGACGGACCGCGATCCGGTCGGCGGGCGGCTCCCAGTCTTCGGCTTGCAGCGCGACGGGACAGATGTCGAGGTAGGCGACTCGTTCCGTAGGGTGCAGGCCGCGGGCCTCACCATACTGGCGCGCTGCGGCTGCGGTCGCCGCGGCGAACTCCCTGGGGAGCTCGGTTCCGAGCGAGTGCCGTGTCCACACCACGCCAAGCTGTGCGGCCACGAGCGGGCCGACCTCGTCCGCGGCATCGCAGATCACCAAGTCGGGTTGGAAGGCCGTCGCCGCTCCGCTCGCCAAGTCGAATGTCGCCGCCACCCGGGTACCGACGAAGAACGCCGCGACGTCCTCCGGCGTTCTCATGGTGGCACGAGGCGCTCCGGTCCTGGCGGAATGCGCGGCGGACAACTCGTCGAAAGTCGGCCCCGCGGCCAGCACCGGCACTGGCTCCACCAGCTCGCGCATCGAGCCGCTGGTGAGCAGTGACACCTCGTGCCCCGCCGAGAGCGCGGCGCGAGTCATGGGCATCATCGGCAGCACATGGCCATGGGCCGGCACTGCGGAAAACAGGATTCGCATCTTCGTCCCTTCTGCGCTGATCCGAATGGCCGACTGGCGCCGAGCCCGAAAGTCCGGTGCCGTGGTCAGGCCTTCTCGGCTTACGACTGATTTCGGTGTTGAGCAGGATGGGCTTCAGGAGTTCGCCTCGTCGGGGGCTGGTGCCCATTTGCGCGGTGCAGGCCAGAGAAGGTCTCGGCGTGCGGTTGGTGTGTGCTGGTGCTGGAGTGTGGTTCCTCGCCGCTGGCGTCGGCTTGTACACGGGCCGCGGGGAGGTATGCGAGCGCGAGCACGACGCCGGCGATGCTGGGGAGTGCTCCCCACCACAGGGCGACGTCGAAACGATGAGCCGACATGCCGGCAGGTCCGAGCAGGATGACGAGCAGGGCGACGCCGATCGCGGAGCCGACCCAGCGGCTCGTCATGATGACGGCGCTGCCGGTCGAAGCCTGGCCGGCGGGGAGGGTTGCGGAGCCGCTGGCGATGATGGTTGGGATTGACAGGCCGACGCCGACGCCGATGAGTAGCCAGCCGGGCAATACCCCAGCGACGTACCCTCGGCTGCTTGAAGTGAGGACGGCCAGCGTGATGCCGCCGCCGCCCACGAGGGTCATTCCGAGGCTTGCGGTTAGCTGGGGGCGCAGGCGAGATCCCCAGCGTCGCATTGCGTAGAGGGTGGCCGCGATGATCGCCGGCGAAGGCGCTATCGCCCAACCCGTCTGGATGGCCGACCATCCGCGAACCTGCTGCATCCACAGGTTGACGCCGAGCAATTGCACCCCGAAGGTGACCGAGACGAGCAGCATTTCGGCGTTCGCCAGGCCGAAATGGAAGTCGCGCAGCAGCCCCGGGTTGACCAGTGGAGCGTCGCTCCGAGCTGTCCTCAGTACGACCCCCGTCCCTGCGATGAGCGTGCCGGCCAGGCAGCTGAGGATGCCGGGCGAGCCCCAGCCCCAGCTTTCGGCCTGCACGAGGGCGAGGGCCAGCAGGCCGATCGTGGCGGCGGCGAGCGCGGCGCTGGCGAGATCGGGAATCTCAGCGCGGCTGTCGTGGCGGAGCTCGGGAACGGCGCGCAGGGTCGCGATCACGCAAGCCAGCCCGATCGGGACGTTGACGATGAAGATCCACCGCCAAGAGATGGCGGTGAGCAGGCCGCCGAGCACTGGCCCGGACACCGTGCCGAGCGAGCCGGCTGTCGTCCACACCCCGATCGAGGAGGTGCGGCTCTCCTCGGGCAGCGTGGTGAGAATCAGGCCGAGGCTCGCCGGCGCCTGGATGGCGGCGCCGAGCGCCTGCACCGATCGCAGGGCAATGAGCAGCCAGAGCGCCGGGGCCAGCGCGCAGCCAAGGCTGGCGAGCGAGAAGATCGTCAGGCCGGCGACGAAGCACCGGCGCTTGCCGAGCCGATCGCTCAAGCTGCCCGCGGGTACGAGCAGCGCCGCGACGATGATCGTGTAGGCGTTCAGCACCCACGAAAGCGCCGGCAGCGACGGGTGGCCGAGGGCCGGACCGATCGAGCGTAGGCTGACGTTGACGATGAAGGAGTCCAGGGCGCCCATGAAGGCGGCGACGCTGAAGATCGCCAGGCGCACTCCTCGTCGGCCACTAAGGGCGGAATGAACGTTCATTCCGCTGTGTCGCCGTTCACATCGACATCGATCCCGGTGAGGATGTGCTGGGACGCGGTGCCCTCGAGACCGCCTCGCCAGTTCGCGACGAGCTCGGCCCGCGACAGGACGACGCTCCCACTCCCGAACGAGACATACTCAGTTCCGGCCGCGTCGTCCAGGACCTGGTCGAGCCCGCCCCAGTCATGACGATCCTCGCACCACGCCATTCGGGTCAACGTGGCACGGATGTCCTTGTCGTCCAGAAGGCCGGCCTGGTCGGCAGCCGATGCTGGAGGGAGATCAAATACCTGGCTCATCGGTAATTTGCTCTCCTTGTCACATCGTGGACCGACCTTCGCGTCCCCAAGCGGGGACTGTTTCATGTTCCTGGCCTGACCGTCGCGCAGCCAGGTCCAGGTTGTCCCACGATCGAAGCAACTGACGCGGCCGAGATCGGCGCCGCCGGGTACATCCCGAACTTCCGGGGAGTGGACCCGGCTGCCGAGCGTCTCCTCCCGGCAGGGCGCGACCGTCACCGCGGAGCACGCGATCACGGCGAGACAACCGCCCCACGGCGTGACAACGGCTGCACCCGGCACTAATTACGATGAAGTCATGAGTGAACTCGGCCAGTTCGGCGTTTTGCTGCACGAATGGCGTGACCGCGTGGCACCCCCTGAGTCAGGTCCTGGCATCGCCAGCGGTTCGCGCCGCCGTACCGTCGGCCTGCGACGCGAAGAACTGGCCGAGTTGACCACGGTGTCGGCCGACTACATCAAACGCCTTGAGCAGGGACGCGCCCGCCCGTCGCTGCAGGTACTCAAGTCGCTGGCCCGGGCCCTGGCCCTGACGCGGGCCGAGTACGAGCACCTGTGCATCCTCACGGACCACTCGGTCGCGCAGCCAGGGCCGGTCAACCGGCGTATCGGTACCGTCACCCGGGAACTGGTTGACCGCCTTGAGAATGTGCCGGTTGCGGTGTTCGATGCCACGTGGACGCTGCTGGCCTGCAACTCCCTGGGCACCGCGCTCCTGGGCGACGCATCCGCGCGCTCCCCTCGTGACCGGAACATGGCGTGGCGGTACTTCACCAGCACGACCAACTGCGAGGTGGAGTCACCGCGGGAATCCGAGGAGTTCGAGGCGTCCATGGTCGCAGAGCTACGGGATGCCTCCAGCCGCTACCCGTCCGACCGTAGCCTCACCGCCATGGTCACCGCGCTGCAAGGCGTGAGCGCTTCTTTCGCCGACCTGTGGCAGAGCGGAGCCACCGCGAAGTTCCAGCGACGGCGCGGATTCGTCGACCACACCGCTGTCGGACGCGTCAGAACGGATGGCACTGTCCTGGCGGTACCCGAAGGCGATCTCAGGCTGATGATATTCACTGCCGAGCCAGGTTCCCCCGACGCGGCCAAGCTAGCGGCCCTCAGAGCCCGGACGTGATTGCGGCTGTCGTGCCATGTCAGCCCAGTCGGCTACGGTGAGCTTCCCGCCCGCACATGCGTCAATGCGCGGCGAGGAACTCGGCGATCGCGGCGGTGAGTTCTGGCGCGAAGTACGCGCTCGCGTGATCGCCCGGAACGCAGACGAACCGGGCATTCTGCAAGAGCGCCGCCAGTTGATCAGCGTCGGAGCGTTCGTCCCGATCGCCGATCGCGACAAGTGTCGGGACAGCGATCCGAGTCAGTGCATCCTCGGAGGTCGAAACGAGCGACTCCAGCACATGCAGCAGTGTCCGGGGATCCGCGCCACCCTGTGAGATCGTGTGCGCTCTCCGCGCATCGATCGAATCCGGCTCAATCGCGACCCCGTTGACGAGCGCGGTGAGCACGCGATGATTCGCCCCACCGGCCTGGGGGCCACTCACCTTCGCCAATCCCTGTCCGGCCACGATCGCACAGCCGGGCTCGGCGCCCCGCACGAGCATGCGCACTACGATGCGCGCACCGAGCGAGTATCCCCCGAGGTCGTAGTCTCCGTCACCGAGCCCGAGATGTTCGATGAGCGCGAACCCGTCGTCGGCAAGCACGTCTGACGGAAACCCGCTGGGATTGTCAGGTTTGGCGCTGTCACCGTAGCCGCGGAAGTCCGGAAGAACGACGCGATACCCCTGCTCGGCAAGCGTGCGAACCGGGTCGTGCTCGAGCATGCGCGAGCCCACGCCACCGAAGCCAGGCAGCAGGATCACCGTTCGGCCGGACCCAGTCTCAGTCCATGCCAGTTCCACGCCATCGGAGCCGGCGAATCGATGTGCACCCACTACGCGGTCTTCGTCTCGTACCTGGTCAGGACCACGCCGCCGGGAAAGGTTCGCGTCTCCACCAGGTTCAGATTCACCCAGCTGTCCAGAGCGGTGAAGAACGGCGTGCCGCCGCCGACTAGGACCGGATATGTTGCCAGCACGTACTCATCGATCAGCCCAGCCTGCATCGCCGCCCCAGCGAGCGTCGCACCTCCGATCTCCATCGGGCCGCCGTCCCCGGCCTTCAGCCGAGTGATCTCGGCGACCGCGTCCCCGCTGACCAGGCGGGTGTTCCAGTCGACCTTGTCGAGTGTCGAGGAGAAAACCACCTTCGGCGTGTCCCGCCACGTGCGTGCGAACTCGATCTCCGCCGGGGTCGCGTTGGGCTGCTCGTCGCCGGTCGGCCAGTAGGAGCTCATCGTCTCCCACAGCTTGCGCCCGTACAGAGACATGCTGTTGCCCAGCTCCTGGTCGAGCCACCACTGGAACAGCTCGTCGCTTGGCGGTCCGCTCCAGCCGATGTCGTCGTCGGCTGCGGCGATGTAGCCGTCAAGGGTCAGGTTCATGCCGTAGATCAGCTTCCGCATGGCCCAGCCTTCCGTCCGTGGGTGTCCGGCGTATAGACCAGCGCGGCGCGGGAAACTCATCGGTGCGCGATCTGGGCTCGTCGGTAGTTGCAGGGTCGACATGCCGAGCGGGCGAGACCCTACAGCCACCTGCCAGCAGAGTCTCACGCTGCTGGACACGCCCAGCGGGCATAGAGGCCCGCCTCCGCCCGAGGGCCTGAACTCGCGCATCTTCCGTTGAAAGCTGAGAACCTGCATGCACTTGAGGCGGATCGTTGGCGCCCGCGTCGTGAGGTAGGACTTAGATTCTCGCGGCGCGGAAGCGCGCGTGGAACTCGGCTGACAGGTAACGGTGCCGGGCGGCGCTTAGTTGGTGCTGTCACGCGGATCGGATGCTGATGTCGGGAGTGCCGAGAACCATGTCGCTGCTGCGCGGCGGGGTGGGCGTTCCGTACAGCTTCTCGGCATAGGCGGCATAGGCCCGCGGGGCTACCTCTGCCAGGATCGCGCGCATCTCCGCTGGCAGGGCCTCTATGCCGCCTTCGTACATGATCATGCCGGCCAGCACCGGACCCACCTCTCGCGGAATGGTCGCCGCCCCGTCCTCGACCATCTTTTTGTATTCCGAGGCGAAGACATACCGTTCGACGAGCGGCAGGATCAGCTTCTCTTCCAGGTCCAGGTGCTCGTACAGGGCAGGAACGAAGCGCTGCAGAGCCGCTGCCAGCCCGTCGCGATCGTCGGCTCCTGCTGAGGTGGCCCATGTGTTCAGGTGGGCCTCGATGTCCGTGATCAGGGCGTTGATGGTCGCGTGCTGGCCGTCCACGAACCGGATGACCGGGTCGCTTTCCTTCGACGCGCGAATTGCCAGCCTGGGATAAAGGACAGCGTCCTCGCCGGAGTGATGCTCGTGCAGGCTCAGGGCGAGTAGCCTGATGTGCTCCGCGATGACGCGCGCGCGCACGTCATCACCGGGCGCGACCTCCCGCACCAGGCCGGGCAAGAGCGCGAATTCTCGCCTGAACGTGGCATGCACGGTGTGCATGTGCTGGGTGTTTGCGTACGGGTTCTGCGAGTCGGTCATTGTTCCCTCATTTCACTGGGCTCGCACGCGGTGCCGGGCCGTCTGCTGATCAGGGCTTAGTAGCACCCCAGGCAGAAAGTTAAGCGATCGATTGAATAGTATCGCGAGAAGGCAAGATTAGTCAATCGATCGATTGAGTAACTGAGCAGGGGGCGATAGGCTCTTGGCATGCCCGCGAAGAACGACGCCAGGAAAGACCGCGGGGACCGGACGCGGCAGCAGCTGCTGCTGGCCACGCGCAAGCTGATCTCCGAGCGGGGCATGGTCGACGTTCACCTCCGGGAGGTGAGCGAGGCGGCAGGAGTGAACGTCGCAGCGGTCAGTTACCACTTCGGGAGCCTGTCGAACCTGGTGAACGCCGCGGTACGCGACGCTGTCGACGCCGCGATCGGCGAGCAGGCCCGGCGGCTGGCCAGCCTGCAGGCTGATGCCGGGCTAGCGGACGTCGTCGCCGCCTGGATAAGCCCGACGGTCCACGGCCTGCAAGAGGCGCCGGAAGAGCTGATCCTGCTGGGCATCGCCTCGCGGGCGCTATCGGACACCCCGCAAGAATTGCGCGAGTGGGCGCAAGAGGTCCTCGAGCGCACTCAAGGGCTGCTCATCGACAGGCTCCGGCCTATCCTGAGCAACCTGGACGAGGAAGAACTCGCTTTCCGCGTGTTCTGCGTCGGCGGGATCGTCAACCGGTTCCACACTGCCGCCGAGCTCCCAGCGTCGGCCGCCGTACCGTCAGCCGCCCTTGAGCGGTTCCTCGTCTCCGCCATCACGGGCCTGCTCTCCGCACCCAGTTAGATTCCGCCATTGCCCGACTGGCAGGTCGCCATCACTGGGCCGCCCAGGGTCCAGGATGTCGGCCGTGAAGGTCAGGGTGGAGGCCTGGACGGCGCCGGCCCGGACGCGGCGGGAGTACGCCGGATCGGTGTACGCGCCGATCTCCATCGTGCGCCTCCTGTTCCTGTGTCTTCGGCTGAGTGCTAGACGGTCACGCCCACTTGATGACGTCGGGGTGGTCCAGGCGTGGCAGTCGTCCGTACCAGGGGTCCTTGCCAGGGTGGCCGATGTTGACGACGAGGATCGACTTCCAGCGGCCGTCGGGGAAGAAGTCGGCGTCGAGGGCAGCCGCATCGAAGCCGCCCATCGGGCCAGCGGCGAGTCCGTAGGCGCGGACGGCGAGGAGGAAGTAGCCGGCCTGCAGCGCACCGCTGAACCGCATGGTCTCGGTCCGCAGCGCGTGGTCGTCCGCGAACACGTCCTTGAGTTCCGGGCGGAACGGCAGGAGTTGCGGGATGTGCTCGTGGTACCGGGTGTCCACCGCGAGGACCGCGACGGCTGGGGCGCTGGCGGTCTTGGCCTTGTTGCCGTCGTTCATGTGCCCGACCAGCCGCTCCTGTCCCCGCGGGGTGCGGACGTAGAGGACCCGCAGCGGCTGGGTGTTCCCAGCGGTCGGGGGCCACTTGGCCAAGTCCCAGATGCCGTCCAGTTCGGCGTCCGACACGGGGGTCGGGGCGAAGCTGTTGGCGGTGCGGGCGTCCCTGAAGAGCAGGGCGCGACCGGCCTCGTCGAGCATGGGGAGCGCTTCCGGCGCCTCAGCTTCGGAAGTAACAGTCACAATGATTCTCCTTGTCGCTTTGAAAAAACTAGTTACCTGGAACAGGCTAGCACACCGCTACACTGAAGTCATGGCGACCGGAAGCAACGTGGTGCATGACCCGCGCGAGTGCGACGGCGCCCTGACGCGTGCGTTCGGGTTCCTCGGCAAGCGATGGAACGGCGTCATCCTCGCTGTGTTGATGCCCGGGCCGGCCGGCTTCGCGGAGCTGAGGAGGGCGGTGAACGGGATCAGCGACTCGGTGCTGTCCGACCGGCTCACTGAACTTGGCCAGGCCGGCCTCGTCGAGCGGTCGGTGAGCGACGGCCCTCCGGTATCAGTCAGCTACGCGCTGACCCCGGCCGGCCAGGCACTGCTGCCTGTGCTGGAGGGCCTGGCCAAATGGGCCACGGAAAACCTGCCCGCGTGACGGATGGGTCGTGGCGTCAGGTAAGTCCTTGGCGAGTCCGCCGGGTGCCGCGACAAGTCGGCTACCGGGGTGCGACCCTCAGCTCCGCGGAGCGTCGGTGGGCTGCTCGTCGGGGCTCCGCGCCGGCAACGCGTAGGACGCGAGCAGAGCGAGCTTGTCGGCGTTGCTGGTGCCTGGTTCCGGGTGGTAAATGACCAGCATCTGGCGCGTGCCGGAGATGGCGAGCTTCTCCCGGTAAAGGGTCAGCTCACCGACGTGGGGGTGGTCCAGCCGCATCATGGCGCCCTCCCGGTGGGCGACGTCGTGGCGGGCCCAGAGTTCGCGGAAGCGCGGACTGGCCAAGGAGAGTGCGCCGACCAGTTCGATGAAACGCGGATCCTCCACATCGGCGCCTACCGACTCGCGGAATCCGGCCACGATCTGCGCGGACGCTTCTTGCCAGTCGGGGTAGAGGTCCTGCTCAGCGGGGTCGAGGAACAGGTCGCGGAGCCGGTTGCCGCCCGACACCAGTCGTGGCGACAGCGCGACGGCATACCGGTTGGCGGCAAGGACGTCGAGGTAGCGGCCCTCCACGAAGGCCGGAAGCTCGATCGTGTCCAGCAGCAGGCTGATGCCAGGGGGCACCAACTCCTTCCGCGGCCGACCGCGCGCTGGCCGGGGCCGGCTGGCTCCCTGGGACAGGCCAAGGTAGAGCAGGTAGGCCGTGGCGTCCTCGTCAAGCTGCAGCACCCGGGCGATGGACTCAAGCACCTGCCGAGACGGGCTGCGATCGCGCCCCTGCTCTAGGCGTAGGTAGTAATCCGCGCTGATGCCTGCCAGCATGGCGACCTCCTCGCGGCGCAGGCCACGGACACGCCGTACGCCGAGCTGAGGCAGCCCAAACGACTCGGGGCTGACGAGCTCGCGGCGGGCGCGCAGGAAGTCGCCCAGAAGGTTCGCTGCACCGCTCCTACCCCGGGTGGTCATAACCCCGAGTGTAGGGCGATGCGCGGGGCGGTGCCTGGTCCTGCTATCCCCAGGAACACGGGGACGCTGGTTACTCGGATGACGTCGCCGGATCCTTGAGTTCGAGCTCGATGGGAGCACCCACAATGACACAACATCCGAAGGACAGCATCGAAATGAGCAGCACCAAGTCTCTGGGCGGCACGTTCACCACCGCTGAGGGCCTCACCCTGACCCGGATGGGCTACGGCGCCATGCAGCTAGCCGGTCCCCGAGTATGGGGCCCGCCGAAGGATCGCGTAGCGGCGATCGCCGTCCTGCGCGCCGCCGTCGAGGCGGGCGTGAACCACATCGACACCGCCGACTTTTACGGCCCTCACGTCACCAACGAGATCATCCGCGAGGCCCTGGCCCCATACGACGGGGTGCACATTGTGACCAAGGTCGGCTCGGTCCGCGATGGGAACGGCGGCTGGCCGCACGCGCGCTCCCCGAGGCAGCTGCGCGAGCAGGTGGAGTCCAACCTGCGTACCCTCGGCGTTGAGGCCCTCGACGTGGTCAATCTCCGCGTCGGAGGCGGGCCGGACGGCCACTCGCCTGTGCCGGGCTCGATCGCCGAGCCCTTCGGTGCACTGGCCCAGATGCGCCAGGAGGGCCTCATAAAGCATCTTGGCCTGAGCGTCGTGGACGGCGAGCAGGTGGCTGAGGCGCAGTCGATCGCCCCGATCGTGACCGTTCAGAACTGGTACAACGTCGCCCACCGCGGCGATGAGGAGCTGATCGCCTCGCTGGATCAGCAGGGTATTTCCTACGTCGCGTTCTGGCCGCTGGGCGGGTTCAACCAGTTGCAGTCTGGTGTCCTGGACCAGGCCGCCGAGAGCCTCGGCACCAGCCCGAAGGCCGTTGCGATCGCCTGGCTGCTGCACCGTGCCCCGAACATCGTGGTCATCCCCGGAACCTCCTCGGTGGCTCACCTCCGGGAGAACCTCGCCGCCGCAGACCTCCAGCTCCCCGCGGACGCTCTGACCGCCCTGGACGGCATCGCCGAATGAGCAGCTACGGTACGTCCCACTCGGAATGGCATTTTCCCAGTGATCTTGGCATCTGAATGGCATACGTGTCCCACATGTAGCGGCCAACGACTTCGCAAGTGAGCATTCGGTAATTCGGCCGGGATTCTTTCGACCTCACGTACGAAGCCGTTGCGGGAGACTAGCTATCAGCTTTTGAAACCGCCTGCGGTCACAGTTTCCAAGACGCTGCGTTCCGCCCGGCGGAGAACCTTTGCAATGCCGACGGCCGGTGGTACGGTCGGCCAATCGGCCGTCTTGATCCCACAGGACGCGCAGGCAGCCCATGAGGGCGAGTCGGACGGAGGCGCAGCTGTGGTTGGACTGGTGGTGGCCGACACCGTCCTCGTTATACTCCTCGGGTTGCTCGTGGTCGGGCTGCTCCGGAGCCACGCTGACATCGCCCGAGCGCTGCGCGACCTCGGAGCCCCGATCGGCGACCCGTCGCCCGCCGCAGGCCGTCGCCCGACCGACCGCCACACGTCTCCGGTCGAGCTGCGGCGGAGCGAGGACGGCGCGGTGGTGCAGATGGGACCGGCTGTCCCGCCGCGTGCTGTCGGCACCGCCACGTTCGACGTCGACGGGACGACGCCGTTCGGGGACGCGCTGGCGATCTCGGTCGCCGGCGGCGGTCTGACCTTGCTCGCCTTCCTCACGAGCGGCTGCCAGAGCTGTGCCCACTTCTGGCAGGCGATCGACGAGGACGCCTCGCCGCTCCCGCACGGCATCCGGACCGTCATCGTCACGAAGGGCCCCGAGGCCGAGCACCTTGCGGCCGTACAGCGACTCGCGGGGTCCGACAGCCGCGTGCCCGTCGTGATGTCGACCGACGCCTGGAGCGACTACGAGGTTCCCGGGTCGCCCTTCTTCGTCCTCGTCGACGGCACCGGAGAGATGAGCCGCCGGGTCGGCGAGGGAGCGGCGCGGAGCATGGCAGAGGTGGCGCAGCTGGTCACCGCTGCCACGGAGGACCGCTCCCTCGCGCTGGCGGCACGCCGGGCGCCGACTGCCACGCCGCCTGCACCACCGCGCGGCCATCGAGACCACGTCCCGACCGTCGACGAGGAGCTCGCGGCCGCCGGCATCCGTCCGGGGGACCCGAGCCTCTTCCCGAGGACGATGGACGACCTGATACGAGGACGAAGGGCTCGATCGGAGCAATGACCGCCGGAGTCATCGAGGTCACGCTCTCTCTCGCGGCAGTGGCCACCGCCACCGCGGCCGCCTGGAGGTCGACGTGGTCGCCTTGAGGCGAGTCGATGCTCGCGAGCATCACCCCGCTCGGGGAGCGGGGCCGTGGCAACCGGTGGTGGCTGACCGCACTGGCGTACGAGGTCGGCTCGATCGTCGGCGGGGCCGCCATGGGTGCGGCCGCCGGAACGATCGGTCTCCCGCTGGCACACCTCCTGCTTACCTCCGCATTGGCGAGAGCGGTCGCCGGCGCGGCGGTCACGGCGGTGGCGCTCGCGCTGGAGATCGGCATGCGAAACGCTCGCTCACGCCTGCCGGGCCCACGCCGCCAAGTAGACAAGGCCTGGCTCGATCGCTACCGGGGATGGGTGTACGGCGGCGGCTTCGGCCTGCAGCTCGGCACCGGCCTCGTGACCATCGTGAACTCCGCCGCTATGTACGCCCTCGTGGGGCTCCTCATCGCCATGGGCTCACCGGCGACTGGGGCCGCGGTCGGCGCCCTCTTCGGGCTGGCTCGGGCACTGCCCTTGCTGGCGTTCGGCCGGGCGAGAGACTTCGTCTCCCTCCAGCAGGTGCATCGCCGTCTCGATCGGCTCGCGGCGAGCTCTCGCGCCGGCACGGCCGGCGTGCTGGCCGGCGTGTCAGTGCTCCTCGTCGTGGTGTCCGCGGCGGCGCGATGACACGGGAGGCCGTCCCATGCCGGTAATCAGCGCCCACCAGATCGAGATGTCGCTGCGATCGGGCATGGAGGGACGCATTTTCCGGCGGATGCCACCTGAAGGTGCTATCGCTCACCCAGTCGTCCAGGCCGCGACCTTCCCGATCCCGCCGCGCACGGGGGACTTCGGCTCCGGTGCGGTCGAGTCGATGCAGCCGAACGACGTGTTCATCACCCTCGTCGAGGTCGGGTCGCAGCACGCCGGCTCCGCTCTCTATCGCCACCCGCGCATGCCGCGACAGCTCTTGCCAGAGGAGTTCAGTACGAACCGCATGAAGCGCCCGCTCCCCGGCCAGTGCGGCGGCCAGTGGTTCTTCACCGAGAACGGCCGAGCGTTCAACCTCTACGTCGTGCTCGGCAGCTTCGCGGCCCGCCGGCACCTCGTCCCGACTGCGAACGAGATCCTCCTGGGGATCACGATCGGGGCGGCAGCATGATCCTCGAAGGCCCGTACCTTGCCGGCTGCCTCCTGCTCGTGGCGGCAGGGCTGGCGAAGGCCGTGCACCCCGATGACACCGCGAGGGCCGTCTCGCAGCTGCTGAGGCGTAGCCGGAACCTGGCGGTCGCCTCTCACGTCATCCGCCTCCTCGCCCTCCTCGAAACGCTCCTCGGCGCCGCCGCCCTCCTCCTCCCCGGCACGACGATCCCGCCGGCCTTCGTCGCCCTCTCCTACGCCTCCTTCACGGCCTTCGTCGTGCTCGCCCGGGCGCGGGGCGGAGTGCTGTCGAGCTGCGGATGCTTCGGGAAGGCGGACACGCCGCCGACGGTCGTCCACCTCGCGATCACGGCCGGCATCGCCGTCTCGGCCGTCGCGGTCGCTGCGGCGTCGAGCGCTGGCCGGACGACGCTCTGGGCCAACCTGTCGCCACAGCCGTGGCACGGCGTGCCGCTGCTCCTCACCTCGCTCGCTCTGGCCTTCGCCGCCTGGGTGGCGATGACGCTCCTCCCGGGGGTCCGGATGGCTGGAGTAGCGCAGTGACGGTGATCGAGCGCGGGTCGCGTTTCTTGGAGAAACACCTGTCGCGGCGAAGCTTCCTCGTCCGGGGGACGTTCGCCGCCACCGCCCTGGCAGTCACCCCGAAGCGATACGTGCTCCAGCCGGGCACCGCCTACCAGGCGTTCTGCGGAGAGTCGCAGTGCGGCAACGCGAACTGCAGCTGCGGTAGCGCCTGTTGCGAAGGCTTCACGACGTTCTGCTGCACGATCAACCACGGATACAACTACTGCCCGGAGGGCAGCGTCGTCGGCGGGTGGTGGGCCGCGGCCGACTCCTCGTTCTGCGGCAATGGAACGCGCTACTACCTCGACTGCAACGGGTTGTGCCACTGCGACACCGGCTGCGGCGACTACTACGACAACGGCGGCACCTTCTGCGACTCCGGTTGCGACGGCCTCGACTGCAAATGCCAGGGCGACAACTGCAACAACTGGGTCGAGAGCTGCTTCCAGTTCCGCTACGGGCAGTGCAACACCCACGTGGGCTGCACCGGACGCATCATCTGCCGCATGGTCTCGTGCGTCGCGCCGTGGAAGCTCGACTTCGACTGCGGATCGTCCTACATGTGGGACTCCGGCACCGCCGAGATGAACGCGCCGTGCAACACGAGCGTGCCCGAGCCCCCGCCCCCGCCCTGCGACTCCAGCTCCACGCGATGCAAGACCGTCGCCATCGCGAGCCCCGAGAACGGGGGCGGCTACTTCTTGGCCACGTCGTTCGGGAAGGTCATCCCGTTCGGGAGCATGAAGTCGCACGGCGACCTCGTCGGCCGCCACCTCGCCGGGCCGATCGTTGCCATGGAGGCGACGCCGGCGGGCGACGGCTACTGGCTGCTCGGCTCCAATGGCAGCATGTTCAACTTCGGTGCGGCCAAGTCCCACGGCTCAGCCGTGCACGAGCATCTGTCGGCTCCGATCGCCGGCATGGCGCTCACCCCGAGCGGGAAGGGCTACTGGCTCGTGACGCAGACGGGCATCGTCTACCCGTACGGCGACGCCAAGCTCCACGGCTCGCTCGCCCATCACCGCCCGAAGACGCGGATCACCGGCATGGCGGGGACCTCGACCGGAAGCGGCTACTGGCTCCTCGAGGAGTCTGGGGAGATCCACACGTTCGGGGACGCCGTGAATCACGGTTCGCCGTACGCAAGCCGGCCAGCGAACCCGGTCATCGCGATCAGGCGGTCCCGCAAGGGCGCCGGCTACTTCGTCCTCGGCGATCGCGGGACCGTGTGGGCGTATGGGGACGCCACCCGCGCCGGCGATCCGTACGGGCACCTCGGCCATTGGGACACGGTCGGGCTGGCCCTGAGCGCCGGCGAGGGGTACTGGCTGACGACGGCAGACGGCGGGATCTTCTCCTACGGCGGGGCGAAGTCGCACGGCTCTGCGAAGTAAGCAGCCTCGCGGGGGTCTCCCTCCACGGCTAGGCCTTGCCACAATGTCGGCATGAGCGGAGTGGCGTGTCCCTGCGGCCTGGGTGACGACTATGCCTCGTGCTGCGGTCGGCTCCATGCGGGCGCGCCGGCACTTACCGCAGAGGCGCTCATGCGCTCGCGCTACAGCGCATTCGCCGTAGGCGACGCCGGGTACCTCCTGCACACCTGGCACCCATCGGCCCGCCCGCTGACCCTCACCCTCGATCCAGAAGTCCAGTGGACCCGCCTCGCGGTGCTGGAGACACACGACGGCGGCCTATTTGACACCACCGGCACCGTGCGGTTCCGCGCTATCTATATCCAGGACGGCCAGCGTCACGTCCTAGCGGAGACCAGCAAGTTCGTCCGCCAGGACAAGCTCTGGACGTATGTCGGACCTGGCGACTGACGCGCAGCGACGCGGTTGCCCGGGGCTAGGTTTCAGGTATGCATTCGATTGACGACATCGCGACGGATTACGTGGACCGGGCCGCCGCCCTCGACCCGTGCTACGCCACTTACGCCGGGATCGCGGGGCACGACCACGAGCTGCCGGATCTCGGTGCTGACGGGTTCGCCGGACGGGCCTGGCTGGATCGCTCAACCCTGGCGGCCCTTGACGCGGCCGAAGCTCCGGAGCCGCGCGAGCAGGTCGCACGAGCCGCGATGCGGGAGCGGCTGGCATTGGCTGTGGAGTGCTATGACGCCGGAGACACCACCAGCGAACTAAACACCATCACCAGCTGGGTGCAAAGGGTGCGCGATGCCTTCGACCTGATGCCCACGGAGGGCGAGGAGGCCGCCGCTAACATCGCCAAGCGGATGGCCGCGGTACCGCGGGCTTACCGCCAGTTGTCCGCGACCTTGCTCGACGCGGCCAGGGATGGCCGCTCCGCGGCCAGGCGGCAGGTCGAGGAGGCCGCCGGGCAGTGCGCGGCTTGGGCGGAGCCGGAAAGTTCCTTCTACTCAGGATTGGCCGGGCGGCTGCGCGGAGTCCCGGATTCGATGCGCGGCGAGCTGGCCGCGGCCGCACGTGCGGCCACGGCTGCTACGGCCGAGCTCGGCGCCTTCCTCGGCCGCGAGCTGATGCCGCTGGCCAGGGAGCAGGATGCCTGCGGCCCCGACGTCTACGCCCGGGCCTCGCGTTATTTCCTCGGCGCCGCCGCGGATCTGCGGGAGGCCTACGCCTGGAGCTGGGAGGAGATCGCACGGCTGCGGGCCGAGATGGCACGGGTCAGTAAGCAGATCCAGCCGGGGGCCACCGTGGAGCAGGCCGTGGCGATCCTGGACGAGGACCCGGCACGGCGCGTCGAAGGGCGCGAGAACTTCCGTGCCTGGATGCAGGAACTGGCCGAGCGCACCATTTCGCAGCTGCACGGGACGCACTTCGACATCCCGCAGCCCGCGCACCGGATCGAGGCCGTGATCGCACCCACCAACGACGGAGGGATGTCCTACACCGGCCCCTCCGATGACTGGTCCCGGCCCGGGCGGATGTGCTGGTCGGTGCCGGACGGCGTTGAGGCTTTCTCCACCTGGAAGGAGGTCACCGTCGTCTACCACGAGGGCGTTCCCGGCCACCATTTGCAGATCTCGCTCGCCATGGCGGAGCGGGAGAGCCTGAACCGCTGGCAGCGCATGTCCTGGGTATCCGGTCACGGCGAGGGCTGGGCGCTCTATGCGGAGCGGCTCATGGGAGAGCTCGGGTACCTCGACGACCCAGGGGCATACCTCGGGATGCTCGACAGCCAGCAGCTGCTCGCCGCCCAGGTGGCCCTGGACATCGGGGTGCACCTGGAACTGGATGTTCCAAGGGGCACCGGATGGCGCGAGGGCGAGCGCTGGAATGCCGAGATCGCCTGGGAGTTCCTGCGCGCCCACTCCAGCTGGGATGAACGGCAGCTGCGCTCCGAGCTACGTCGCTGCCTCGGCTTGCCCGGTCAGGCCCCTTCATACAAGCTTGGTGAACGGATCTGGCTACAGGCTAGGGAGGATGCCATGGCACGGGCCGGCGGAGCCTTCCGGCTCAAGGACTTTCACGCAAAGGCACTCAGCCTGGGCGCCATGGGTCTTGACCCGTTGCGCGAGGCGCTTGCCCGCATCTAAGAACGCTCAGAATCCAAGTGGAAAGGCTTGGCCAGGTAGTCATCGGCGCCGAGGCTAAGTCCGGAGGTAGTGAGGTAGTTATGCCGGAATCCGCGTTCCTTCCTGAGCCGTTCACCGTCCGGGCCTCCCCTGAGGCGCTCGCGGACCTGCGCGCCAGGCTGCATGCCACGCGCTGGCCAGACGCACCCGCGGACGCCGGGTGGTCACTAGGCACGGACCTCTCCTACCTCCGCGACCTGGTCGCCTACTGGGCCGACCGCTTCGACTGGGCAGCCCAGGAGAGAGCGCTGTCTGAGTTCCCGCGGTTCCGCGCCCGGATCGACGGGCTCTGCATCCACTACGTGCACGCCCGGGCCGTCAATCCGGCTGGCCCGGTGCTGCCGTTGGTGCTCTGCCACGGCTGGCCGGACTCGTTCTGGCGCTACACGAAGGTCATTCCGCTGCTGACCGACCCGGGGGGGCACGGCGGCGACCCCGCAGACGCGTTCGACGTGGTCGTGCCGGATATGCCCGGCTACGGCTACTCCGACCGACCGACCGGCCCGCCGCTCGACTCGATCGCCGTCGCTGACCTGTGGGCCCGGCTGCTGGACGGCATCGGCTACCAGCGCTTCGGCGCCGTCGGCGGGGACATCGGGAGCGGCGTGAGCACCTTCCTAGCGCTGAATTACCCCGAACGGGTCACGGCCGTCCACCGCATGGACGCGGGGGTGCCGGCCTACTTGGGAGATCCCGCCGACCTGACGCCCGAGGAGCGCGCCTGGATGGCGGACATGGCGGCCTGGGGCGCGGCTGAGGGCGCCTACATGGCGATGCACCGCACCAAGCCGCAGACCGCGGCGGTCGGGCTCACCGACTCCCCGGCAGGGCTTGCCGCGTGGATCGTCGAGAAGCTTCGGGGGTGGAGCGACAGCGGCGGCGACATCTCGCGGTCCTTCACGATGGACGAGATCCTCACCAACGTCACGATCTACTGGCTCACGGAGACCATCGGTTCGTCCATGCGGATGTATCGCGCGAACGGCGAGATCCCAGCCGCGCAGCAGGCTCGCCGGGTCGAGGTCCCCTCCGGCTTTACGCTGTTTCCCGGCAACATCAGCCGGGCTCCGCGGGCGTGGCTAGAGCGCACCACCAACCTCGTGCGATTCACGCAGGCCCCGCGCGGCGGGCACTTCGCGCCACTCGAAGATCCCGAGTTCTACGCGGCGGAGCTGCGCGCCTTCTTCCGCCCGTACCGAGCGTGATTCTGCCAACTGCCGGGGTCTAAGAGGGTGACAGTGCCGACTCGACGCGAAATCTTCATCCCCAGGAAGTCGTCTCTGCGGGTTCATTATGACGCTTGATAGCCCCCAGGAATTGGCCTGCGATATGGGCCTGGCTTGCTAGTGGCCCGACGGCGCATACCGACTTCGGTCGTTGTCCGCCTCACCAACAGACGCCCTGGTCCGGGCTGGAATCCGCCGTGCTGACGCGCCGGTGCGGCTGCTGGCTTGAGGCCGTCTGGGGCTGATGGGATGATCGCGGCTGTGGGGACTTCGGAAGCCGGTGCCGCCGCTGGACCGGTGGCTGGTCCTGGCGCGCGGGTGGTGACCCGGCCAGGGCTGGTCAGCCGACTGGGAGGACCGGCCCGGGTGACGGTGGTGACAGCGCCGGCGGGCAGCGGCAAGACGGTGCTGCTGCGGTCCTGGATCAGCCAGTCGGGTCTACCCGAGCGCGCGGCGTGGGTGCCGGCCGGGCGAGATCAGCGGGATCCGCAGCCGTTCTGGCTGGCCGTGGTAGGCGCGCTGCGCCGGACCACGCCCGGCTCGGAGCTGGTGCAAGCGCTGACGGCGGCGCCGGATCTGGACGGGTGGGCGACCGTCGAGCGGCTGCTGACTGACTTGGCGCCGCTGGCCGAGCCGCTGTGGCTGGTGATCGATGACGTGCACGAGCTGGCGCCGGAGCTGTTGCGGCAGCTGGAGCTGCTGGTATTGCGGGCTCCGCCGGAGCTGCGGTTCGTGCTGGCTGCCCGGCATGACGTGCGGCTGGGGCTGCACCGGCTGCGGCTGGAAGGCGAGCTGGCCGAGATCCGTGCCGAAGACCTGCGGTTCACCCTGGCCGAGGCGGGAGAACTGTTCGCAAGGGCCGGGGTGCAACTGCGCGGGTCCGAACTGGCCGTATTGTACGAGCGGACCGAAGGGTGGGCTGTGGGACCGCCTCGCGGCGCTGGCGGCGGCGGCGCAGCCGGACCAGGGCAGGTTCGCGGCCGACTTCTCCGGAACTGAACGAACCGTGGCCGAGTACCTGCTGGCCGAGGTGCTGGACCGGCAGAGTGAGCAGGTGCGCCGGCTGCTCCTGCGCACCTCCATCCTGGAGAGAGTCAACGGGGAGCTGGCAGACCTGCTGACCGGGGAGCTGGGCGGGGAGCGGGTGCTTCAGGACCTGGAAGCCGCGAGTGCGTTCACGGTGCCGCTGGACTCGGTGCGGTCGTGGTTCCGCTATCACCAGTTGTTTGCCGGGCTGCTGCGGCTGGAGCTGCGCCGCACCGCACCCGGTGAGGTGGACGGCCTGCACCTTGCCGCCTCTGGATGGTTTGCCGCCCACGGGTTCTCGGTGGCGGCGATCCGGCACGCCCAGGCGGCCGGTGACTGGGAACTGGCCGCCGGGCTGCTCGCCGACCACTGGCCTGGCCTGCACCTGGACGGTCAAGACAGCACCATCCATGAGCTGCTGGCCGGCTTCCCCGACCGAGCCCGGGAGGTTCATGCCGAGCTAGCGGTGGTAGCCGCAGCCGATGAGCTGGCCCGGGGGTCGCTGGAGGCGGCGGAGCGGTACCTGAGCCTCGCGGAACGGGGCATGCCGTCGGTGCCGGAGGGTCGGCGGGCCCAGGCGCACCTGCTGCTCGGCGTCGTCCGGCTGCTGCGCGCACGCCAGCGCGGGAACATCGAGGCGGTGGCTGAGGAGGTGGAAGGGCTGCAGGCCGCGGCCGAGGCCGCCGGCACGGGACTGCACGGCCTGGGCGAGGACCTGCGGGCGCTGGCGCTGATCAGCCTCGGCAGGACCGAGATCTGGACTACCCGGTACGAGGGAGCATTTGAACACTTGGAACAAGGCATCGCGCTGGCGCGCCGGGTCGGACGGCCCTTCCTGGAGTTCAGCGGCCTTGCCGACCTTGCCATGGCCGAAATCTCGGGATCCCATACGCGGTTGGCCGAGTTCGGGGGGCCGCTCACGCCGATGGCACAGCGCGCCAGGCAGGCGATCGAGCTGGCGGAGCGGCACGGCTGGACTGACGAGCCGGCCTTCGGAGTCGCCTGCAGGACACTCGGATCGGCGCTCGCCTGGCAGGCACGGCCAGAGGAGGCTGACCCCTGGATCAGGCACGCCGAGCGCACGGTGACCGCCGAAACCGAGCCTGCGGCGGCGGTGGCGGTCTGGTACAGCCGCGGGACCCTGGAGCTCGCACGCAGCCGGGATCAGGAAGCGCTGGAGGCGTTCCGCGCCGCCGAACGGCTGGCCGGGCGCCTGGACAGATCGAACCAGGTCGTTCCCCGGGCGCGGACACTGCAAATGATCGCCCTCGTGCGCCTCGGTGACACCGAACAAGCCGAGCAGGTACTCGCCGGCCTCGATGACCGACTGCGAGAACGCGGCGACGCGCGCGTCCCGACGGCCGCACTGCGGCTCGCCCAGCACGATCCGGACGCGGCGATCACCGCGCTCGCGCCGGTCCTGGACGGGTCCGCGCCGCTGGTCTGGCCGATCTTGCTGGTTCTCGCGTTTCTGCTGGAGGCGAGCGCCCGGGGCGCGCTCGGCGATCAGGTCGCCGCAGGCCGGGCCTTGGAGCGCGCGCTTGACCTGGCCGAGCCCGACGGCTGTGTGCTGCCCTTCTTGCTCTGTCCCGTGCCGGGGCTGCTGGAATTCCATGCCCGGCACCGCACCGCGCACGCCGCGCTGATCGCGGAGGTCCTCGACCTGCTCGCCGGGAGCAAGCCTGCGCCGCCGCCCACCGGGCCCCGGCTGCCGGTCGAACCGCTGAGCGAGAGCGAGTTGCGCGTGCTGCGCTACCTGCCGACCAACCTGACGGGACCGGAAATCGCCGGGGAACTGTACGTCTCGGTCAACACCGTCAAGACCCACGTACGGAACCTGTACGCCAAGCTCGGCACCCATCACCGGGCCGAGGCCGTCACCCTGGCCCGCAATCTGGGCCTGCTCGCACCCTCCGCCCGCAGCCTTCACTGACCGCATCTGCCGCAGGCAAGCACCAGGACAGTGGACCGGTGTTCCGTTTTCCAGGGTAAGGGGGAGGGTATTTCCGACGGCAGTTGACCGCCCGGGGACATCCGCCGGCCCGCGGGGGCAGGGGACTTAGCGGCGGCGGTCTTACTGCTTCCAGGTCAATGCCCTGCGGCGTTCCCTCGACCGAGGAAAGCTACCATGACTCTGCACATCGACATTCCGACTCGGGCTCAGGTGAACTCGCTGCTCACCACCCGTAATCCGGCCAGTGTTTCGGTCTACCTGCCCACGGACCCAGCGTCGGCTGGACAGGCGGAGCGGATCGAGCTGAAGAACCTGGCTACGGAGGCCGAGCGGCAGCTGCGCGACCTGAAGGCGGCTGACTCTGCTGTAGCCGAGATCGCTGCGGCCTTCGCGGACATCCTCGATGACGAGACGTTCTGGCGCTATCAGGCACGCAGCCTGGCCTTGTTCGTCACGCCTGAGGCGCTGCGGACCTTCAGGCTGCCGAACCAGCTGGTGAGCCTCGTGCAGGTCTCTGACCGGTTCCACCTCAAGCCTTTGCTGCGCTCGATCACCTTCCCGCAAGCCGCGTTCGTGCTTGCGCTGGCGGAGAACTCGGTCCGGCTGCTCGAGCTGGTGGCCGACGACTCGCAGCCCTGGGTGGTCGCGGTGCCCGACCTTCCGGTCAGCGCGGCGGATGCCACCGGGCAACCGCCGGATACGGACCAAGCCCCGAGGCTCAAGGTCCGCGGCTCCCATGGGCAGGAGGTCAGGCTGGGTCAGTACGCGCGGCAGATCGACCGGGCGCTCCGTCCGCTGCTGAGCGGTCTTGACGTGCCGCTGATCCTCGCCGCCACCCAGCCGCTAGACAGCATCTACCGGTCGGCCAGCAGCTATCCGTACCTGGTCCCTGCGAGCATCCCGGGGAACCCTGAATCCACACCGGACGCTGAGCTGGCTTCGGCTGCCCGGTCGATCCTCGACCACCTGCGCACGGACGAATTGCAGGCGTTTCACGAGCTTTACCAGAGCCGCCGGTCTGACGGGCGGGTGGCGCAGGACATCGCCGATGTGGCGCGCGCCGCCACCTACGGCGCAGTGGACACGGTATTCGTGGACATCGACGAGGTGGTTCCAGGCTCGATTGACGAAAACACGGGCGCCGTGACCTTCAGTACGGCGAACGACGCACCGACTTACAGCGTCCTCGACGAGATCACCCGCCGCGTATGGCTCAATGGGGGCAGGGTGCTAGCAGTGCGCCGTGACGACATTCCCGGTCAGAGCCCCGTCGCCGCCATCTTGCGTTACGCGCCCATGGCGCCGGCTTGAGCGTGAGCGCCGGCCGCCGGTCGAACCGGGTCAGCCGCGGCTACCGCTCTTAGGATCTGCGGGTGAACGCGCCGTCCGGGCCTCCGGCACCTAGATGCACCCGTCTGGTGCTTCAGTCAGCACCGCCCGGCCCGGGTGCCGTTACGCACACAACTGCCGCGGTCAGAATATTCTGACCAGTCCTCATGGACAACTTCGTATGAAAATACGGAAGATGCAAAGTAGGAGCAGATTGGCGCGGTTCTGTGACATTGGAGGGTGGCACCCTGTGTAACAGTGCTTGTCAGATGACAAGTAACCTGCCGTTACCGTGTTGCACAAACTTCGCGACGTGCTGGAGCGCTCAGTGCAGACTACGGACGCGGCGAATGAGGCGTCCCCGAAGCCGGCCCCAGTATGGTGGCGTACCGGCTGGCGTGGCCGCGTCGGCTGGGCGGCCGGGCTCGCGGTAGCGGCGGTCGTGCTGTCTTGGTGTTACATCCTGCAGGCAAGGACCCAACCGGTTAACTCCGACGGCGCCGGGGTGGCACTGCAGGGCTGGGACATGCTGCATGGCAACCT
>Ga0123355_10002094_pt1 | contig 28140 bp, 18 predicted proteins | sample TergutEmb28metaG_3_FD_89872 | JGI IMG/M metagenome (GOLD analysis project Ga0123355, IMG submission 89872) | Embiratermes neotenicus P1 segment gut microbial communities from Petit-Saut dam, French Guiana - Emb289 P1 | ecosystem: Host-associated > Arthropoda: Insects > Digestive system > Gut ... | reverse complement strand
TAATTTATTACATAAAGAACAACTACATGTTTCGGCCCTTTTCATTGGCCATCTTCAGGTTGATAAATGAGAAACATTGGTAAGCAGCTACACTCGACTTGTGTGGGTTGTATACAGTGGGGAAGTCAGGGGTGGAGTGGGTATGAGATCTCACATGTGTTGTGTAGGAAGGGTGGTGTGGGTACATGGGTTCTGCTATATATAACCTCTACTAACATAAGATAATACCATATATTAACCTAGAATAAAATATAGCAGAACCCATGTACCCACACCACCCATCCTACACAACACATGCGAGATTTCGTACCCACTCCACCCCTGACCTCCCCACTGTATACAACCCACACAAGTTGAGTGTAGTTGCTTACCAATGTTTCTCATTTATCAACCTGAAGATGGCCAATGAAAAGGGCCGAAACATGTAGTTGTTCTTTATGTAATAAATTATACATATCTATACCACCGTATAGCTGTGTTAGACAGGTATACAAACTCCAATCTGGTGTGAAAAGAAACACTTTTAGCATGCTCTGAAACATCTTCCATATTCACATTTCAAACCAAAGTATTTTGTGGGTGGATGGTGCAAGATAAAAATAGCAGGGATAACAGTTGACTAGTTGGAGAAGGAAATGTGTCTGCAGCCAGCTGTTGGACACATTCCCTTTTTCAACCAAACAATTCAGTTTAGTTCCTGTACATAATTTATTTAATACTTTTCTTGTAATATAATTTATTTTGTATCTAAAGATTTATTGTTTATCTAGCATACTTTAAATTCTTGCAAGACTGTATAACTTAATTTCATAATTTCTCATTTAATTCTTTAAAGTAGTGAAACCTGTCAAATTGGCAATTTGTGTAAGTTGACCGTATCATATGCCCCAAATGTTGACAGTTCATTTTGATATGGAAATAAAATTCTGTAATGTGCCCATCTCTAACTGAAACGTTATCCTGTCAAATTTTTCCTACCATTATGTACTTGTACAGTATATTGTGTCTACAAGCTACATTAAATAATAGTTTGGTAATACTCATTTTTACTCTTCTTTTTAGTATATGACACTAAGGTGCAAAATTCTGGTTTACCACTTAAGATGAATGAATATCAAGAATATCTGGCCATAACAAATGGTAATTTGTTGTAGAATAAAAATAAATTACTTCCTATATTTGTGCAATCTATCTGTTTCTCGCGTAGTGTATTGCATGAATACTGCATTTTTTGGATTCGTTATATTACATTCTCAGCTGTGTATTCAGAGGAAGATATCAGTCTGATGGCCCAAGTCTGATATCAAAACATGTAAAGACAAATGTGCTAATGTATTCTATATTGAGCCAATGTAACAAAATTGAAAGTGTGTACAATTTTCAAAGAGTACAAACAAAAATTTAAGTACAACCTTGTTGACAAGCGCTAATGTCATGAAACATCAAGGAAACAACTTCTCTATTTTTTTCTTCAAGTAACCAGGTGTTTATAAACACATGTGACCAATACAGACAGGTTTTACTGTAATAATATTGACTTGTGGTGTTTTTGGGTTGCACTTCTTACATATTCATGTCTTCTGTCTTATTTTCATGTCATCTTCTAACATGTACAATCAGGTGCAAATTAAAGAAGAACCAAGACAATGGCCAAAGGTACTTATACTGATTTATATTTTATATAGAATTTACTTTTAATCTATTTGTCATACTTTTAGTAATTTTATTTCATATTCCTCTTTGTATTATTAATATGGAAACCAAGTGTCATTAGTTCCATTGCCTTGTACTATGCCTGCACTTTCAATGTCCTGCATGAGAGGTATTCCTTGATTCCGGGTTCAGTCAGTATTTTATTTTGATAAGATGTTCTGTGAATGAATGAATGAATAACTTCAATATTCCTTATCACTTCTACTGACAATTATTTAAGTAGCTTCTATTTACAGCAGAAGCCCATTTATCACTAAAAAATTGTATCATAAATACATGTGTGTGGCAAGTCACTATACAGTTGTACAAAATAATTCTTCTTTCATGTTCAAGTATTCTATATTTTACAAGCCTGAGACCGTCAGAATGTTAACTGTCTTAGTCCAAGTCTCAACTCTTGATAATATTTTGATGTATAGTTATGTTCATAATATATGCCTCTATTGTTCACTACCATGTTGGAGGAACATCAATTTCTGTTTCATATGTTTCATACTTGGGAGGCCCTGTTTTCAATCTCACATTAAAGACTGGGCTATGTTCACTGCAGATTTCCATTGTTTTCTTCAGACTCTCTGTGCAAATGGCAGGATATTATCTCAAATTATGCAATGAACATTAACTTCCACACCTGTTCTGACGATTTGTCTCTTATCTTCACATCAGTCAACATTGTACAACATGAGATACTGAAAACACTATTACAGAAATGACAAATAAATACTTGAAAAGTACAGGTATATCTTGATTTATGCTATTTGTGTGAGTTCAGGTGTACCAACCTCTGTGTTCATTTCCTCCTAAATAATTTTCTTATCATAATGAAGTTGAAGCAAGATTCTGTCTACAAAGAATGGCTTCTTGCACAACATTTTGAGACCTAGGTTGTCCCAAAATGTAGATAAGAAATTACTACTACACACTATATAATAGCCCAGAAGAGCATAGTTCTCAACCAGTTTCTTATCCCAGTCAGGAGAAGGTATAACAGTTCTCAGTAAATGTTGTTGATGAAAATCATCCTCAAAGTCTGTCCTGTGTTAATATCTAATTACCACTTCTATCTGTATTTTGAATCCTGGATCAGCAGTAATTGAGTCAGTTCTCCATTATTTAAATCATGTTGTAAAACAATTTATTGGATTTTTATACATACTCATTTTACAATTTGAAGAAAAAATACTGCAACAGCATTATGGAAAGACATCATATTCACTTCAGTTCTCTGTTTCAAAAGGTACTCGTGTATAAAATTTCTGAACAAACCATATTCAGCCCACAAGTCATTTTCTAATTTAACATTATGTGCTATATACTAAGGTCACAACTCTACAACTTATTACTTTCACTGTCAAAACATATTTGTAGTGCACTTTTTTTATTTGGAACAAAGTTTCAAATATGTTTTGAACATTTTGGCATTAATATTTTCCCTGAAGATGAGCAAATGAATGGTACATGTAGGAGACTTCTTTGATGTAAAAACGCGTGCATAGCAAATGTGGTTGTACTATGGTATGAATGATCAAAGTCCTAAATATTTACAAATTATGTGAGACATGAGGTTCTTACAGAGGTGTTGAAGACCCATGTCTCTTGGATGGTACACTGCTTCAAATGACAAGTAAGACTAACATTTCAAACAACCATAGTGCTGCACTTCAGGATCAAGCAATCCCAAGCATGTTTGTTTGTTTGTTTGTTTTTTTTTGGGGGGGGGGGAGGGGTTGGGGGGGAGTATTACTTAACCCTGAAGATGAAGTAAATAAGATCCTTCCAAAAGCTGTAAACTATTTACTAACCCACATGGCTCAACATCCCAGAAGACTTAGATTTTCAGTCACAATTTAGGAATAACTGATCTTAGTAATAGAAATCATGTTTCACCTGCCACAGCCCACAACCGTTTCTACACACTCAAAAAGGAAACGAATGTTTCATAGTATTTCCTTCATCTGGCATGAATATGAACTGCTTTGTTGACAGATGTTAACAGATGAGTGAATTATCAGAAAAGTTGATGGGTGGATAGAAGGATCGGTCATATATTACATAACAATGCTGTATCAACTGCAGCAATTGTTTAATATTAACACAAAAGAATTATTATGTTCAGTAAGATTCACAGGACTGGGGAGGTGACAGTTGTGTCTTATTTCGAGACACTGTCCCAGCATTCACTTGGAATGACTGAAGAAAACTAATCAAAATCTCAGTCAGTATAGTCAACATATGTACTACCAGGTACCACCTGACAAATTCAAAAGTGCCACTGCTTGAACCAAGCTGCTGTTCTTCATAACTCTTTAATACAATTTACCATAAGTCTACTTCTTTCTTAACACAAGAACATTTCAATGGAACGAAGATTTGTGTTCTTGTGCTGTATGATGTGTGCTTCTGTACTTTTGTAATCTTGTTTCATTTCCTGGAACATTATTTGCTTCCACTTTTAATTAAATATTCATTCATATGATGTCCAATGTTCTGCAGTCTGGATATCACTGGATGCTCCAGCCCCTTTCTTATGTGGAATCTCAAAATAATTCACTTTCATTTAGCCATTTTGAATGCAAGAAAAACTGAATATCCTTGCCAGCTATTTAATGTACACAGATGTGGTAGTGGAGGAACATCATTAAAAAGACATAAAATTTACCCTTAAAGTACAATTACTATTTACATGTATTCTTAAGATTCTAGGGTTAATAATAAACTGCAAGTATATGGGAACTCTTCAGTGTCTGGCAATTTCCATCTACACAGACACAAAGCAGTGTCATAATCTTATAGTCAGTAACGCAGGTTATATTATTTGTCAAATATCACTACATTTTGACACTTGTAGCTACTTTATATCCAATTATTTAAAAAGTAAAGTTGTCCCCATACAAGACATGAAAGCATGGAGAAGGAACAGAAGAGTAGCTGTACTTATTCTTCACCGTGGTGCTAGATGCTCCAGATGCTTTACCTCAGAGGAAAGAAGCTCAGGCTCATTGAATAGGAGGCTGAGTGGGCCTCAGAACTGGTATGAATATTTTGGAGAACAGAACGATTTTGTCTCTACCACAAATAAAAAAACAAAACTGTTTATTATTGTTGTCTGTACCCTTACCTTTCCTGAAGGTAACTATCTTCTCTACTTCTCTCACCTGTGTTTCACCTCTAACACTGTACAGTGCACCTCCCTGTATTTTTGGCAGACTTAATTTGTGCGACATTGCTGTGGTACCCTTGACAGCAATGAGCATTCCTCTCAAGGAACCTGTACAATAGGATGATGGGTGAGTGAAAATTTGGAATGAATATGTTAAGCAACATTTGTGGGCTAATGAAGGAAATATCCTGGCATTTGACTGGAATACAATGTAAAAAAGTTTGTTAAATATAGTCGATGTGAGATACAAAATTCAAACCATGCAACCCCCACACCCCCCCTCCACAAAACTATAAGTCTTTAAGCATTACTGCATGAGCCAGCTTAATTAACTATTTTCATTGCTACTGATCTTGGTTTCCGAGTTTATGGGTTCTTATCTTCTGTGAATGTTCACGATGGTGGTTTTTGTGGCTTCCATAACACTTTGTGCTATCAGGGTGCAGAAACAGCAAAAAAAAAAACTATAAACCATTTTTACTGTGATATAAGTTACCAATGTAGCAGAAGTAAAGGTGGTAAAAAACTGTTCTTAGTGGTTGTTGTGGTTTGAATAAAAATAATTTAGCTCATTGGCAAGTAAATGAACAAAGTTTTCCAATTATCAGTCAGTTGAATGTTGCTGCCATAAAAGCCTAGTAAAATGGCAATACAATTCACCTTGGAGTCCCAAGATGAGATCAGATGTTAGGACATTATTTTCTGCTGAGCTGTTCCCAATGATAGAATATAATTTTTTTAAAAAAATGCACATCATTAGAAACCCGACAATCCTGAATTCAAACCCTGTCCAAGGGGATGAAACGGTTGAAATGTGGGAATCATTGTATGTACATATTTTGACACAAGTCTTCATTTATCTGTCATGACAAACTGTACCCAACTTTCAAACAATGCACAACACAAACTTCATCCTATACAATTGTACAAAAAGGTAAACATCATGAGTTTCATTTTTTATTAATCAAGTCAGCATTATTATTGTCATATGGCCAGCATATGTCTTATTGGGTTCACAGGTTTACAAAGACAATGAGCTCTTCTATTACATGGACGGTTATGATACCAGTAAGTCCAACTGGATGCGTTATGTCAACCCGGCATATTCTTCAGCAGCACAGAATCTTATAGCATGCCAGTATAAGGTATGTACAATTAACATTAATGTAGACGATTTTATAATTACAACCAACAAGATGCAACTATTTTTGATTATTTATTTCTAAAAGGCTTTACATGTTTCGGGGGGGTTCCTCCACCCATCATCAGGAGCACATAATTGTACATTCAGGTTCAGGTATTGTCAACCAATACTGCTGCAGGCAGATACCGGCCTGCAGCAGTATTGATTGACAATACCTGAAGCATAGGATTTTACACATGTACAAATAACTGTGTAAAACCTTGCAGAAAAATATAAGCTAAACTTGTACATAAATGTCAAAAACAGTAAATTCACTTCTGTTTATACGCTACTTTTTCTACTTGTCTATTTCCCTGTGATGCTGCGGCCCAATACGGGCCATGGCCTTCTCATTCTTGAGGTTTCTAGATCACACACAATGACGCATCACAGTCGGCAGGACTTCTCTGGACAAGTGATCAGCTTGTCGCAGAGACCTCTACCTGACAACACACAACACTCACAACAGACAAACATCCATGCCTCCGATGGGATTCGAACCCACGATCTCAGCAGGTGAGCGGCCGCAGACCTACACCTTAGACCGCGCGGCTACTGGGACCAGCACTTGTCTATTATAACATTTATATCCTAATAGATGGATGTACAAATGCTTAAAATCAATCTTCATGGACGCCATCCCATTGTGTTTATTATGAAACAAACTACATTTATTCAGTCTAACACAACACAGATTTATTGTAATTCAAGTTGATTACTTTTACATATGCACTACATGTTTTGGCCTGCACTTAGACCATCCTCAGGCATGTCAGTACAAAAGCCTTACAAAGGAAGATATCCCGTTCAATAACTTCCTTTCCAAAATGGAACACAGCTCCTTTTAACATGGCAATTAGAATTTCTTGAAGAGACTACTTTATTAACATGGTTAAGTCAGTTGCAGACATTCTGAGTTAATTAACGAAGAGTGTTTGTAAAGCTAAGTATATTAAATTCCTTGTCCACACCATGAAAGCACCTGGAGGTGTGTGGTCATCTGCATGCACCAGCTATCTCATCCCTAGGGTAAGCGCCCTCAGTACCTATTGAATAGGTGGCTGAGTGGGCCCCAGAGCCAATCTGGATGCTTCAGAGAACAGTATAATCTCTTGCCCCTGCCAGAATTTGAATCATGACTTCTTGGTCATCCAGCACATAGCCTAGCCACTAAATTATTCTCTCAGTTTCTGATTTACATTTTGATTCTATATGCATTGTACAACTGCAATCAAATTTTAAGCCTTCAAATTCAGCGTAACTGGAAAATTTTATCTAACAGTTTTTAATGGGAAGCAAGAAATTGCAGAATTGGTCTTGTGCTGTTGACCTTGTCTCTGTGTGTCTGAACAGATGAACATCTACTTCTACACCATCAAGCCAATCTTGCCAAACCAGGAGCTGCTCGTTTGGTACTGCCGAGAGTTTGCCGAGAGGCTGAGCTACCCTCTGACTGGAGAACTGATGCTACAGAGGATACGTAAGGGACAACAGTACATTAGTACTGGTGTATGCAGTCAGTACATGAAGAACGTCTGTCATGTAGAATTGTTAAGATTCATTCTGTGATGAGAAGTTAAAATTTATTAGTAATACTGACTGTGTCAGGCAAACAACCAGAATACAGAAGATGTGATTACAAAGAAACTTCTTGCAAAACACCAGTAGCTACAAGTAGGATTACAGTGGCCACATAGGCTATTTAGTTCCAGTATATTTTTAATGAAGGTATTTCAAATGCCAAAAGATTTTATAATGGATTTTCCTACTAGTAAAGCTTACAGAAATAAATTTCTGAATTTAGATTTTAATCGTTTCTACCATAGTATGTGCTAGTCATTCCTCCAGGCTTTCTGTTGCTTTTGCATATCCACCTACTTCTAAAAGCCATTCTATTCATACAAGAACTCTCAAACAAATAATTTTGAGGTGTATCATCCCTGTTGTGTTTGTTCAAATAACAAGAATTTAGTATATTATACCTTCAGTTGAACACAACTATATTTCACTTAGTAGTACAGTAGGGATACAATTACATGTTTCGGCCCAATATGTGGGCCATCCCAATACCCAAAAAAACACCCCACACATCTTGTATATTGGCCCCTGAAAAGTTAGATCGCAACCTGAAGATGGCCCACATATAGGGCCGAAACATATAGTTGTATCCCTACTGTACTACTAAATAAAATATAGTTGTGTTCGACTGAAGGTATAATACACAAAATTCTTGTTATCTCAAACAAATAGTTTACATGTGCTGGAAAAGAACTCTGTAGACATAGAAGGGTGTTGTTAAAATCTGTGTGGTGTTGTGAATGGCTGCAGGTCAGCAAGTACAGCAGCAATCCACCCTGGTGCCCTCTGATTCTCCAGATGCCAATGAAAGCAACGGCGAATCTGCTGATAAGGACTGTCATCTTGTTGGTGGCTATGAATCTCACCCTGTCCAGGTTGTGGTGTCCCCTGGTAAGGAAGTGATGCACATAGGTGGCTACGAAACACGCCCAGCACAACTGACACCATCACCTAGTAAAGAAGTGGCAGGCCATGGTTATGAACCACGTCCAGCCCAACTAACACCCACAGATGGCTCTGTCCGATCAGATGAGGGTTACCACAGTAATGGCTATCATGATGATGGTTTTACACCTCCAGAGGACAGCAGTGATTCAGACAGTGACAACAATTATGTTCTGGATTTCAGGTCAGATTCTTTCGTATTTCTTAACCATGCTATCTTATTTCAACGTATGTCGACATGTCAACTATAGAAATTCTCTTTCTATGTCATTGTGAGGCTTGCTAATGTTACTCCATTGTTTATACAGAGCTAACCAGCAAAACAAAGAATAATAATTCACTTCTCCACAATCATGCAAAAATAATTATTTTAATAATTATTATATTTATTATGCATAATAATGACATTAATTTGTAAAGACTATACAGAGTGAGCACAAATGATCTGTACTCTCTTCGACTGTGAAGCAGTCAGACAATGTACATCATCTGAACAGTCAGATATTAAACTAAAATTTATGCTCACTATCTACATACCATCTGCTGTTACAGACACCTTCCAAATTGAGGCACTGCTTACTTAAATTTGTACAGTATACTTCCATGTTAATTCAAGTATGTCCAGCCAAGACCCTTAGGTACAGTATTCTTGTATGAATTTAATAGCCCTTTCTTTCCCTCTTCACAGTGGCTTGTTTCAGATTCACAGAGTTTTCTTCTCATGGACCTTATGCCTCATTTCTCCACCCAGTGTTATGCACTGGCCTGTGAATCCCTGAGTTTTCTTTGTGACCAAAACATTAGTGTTTTTCACATCATATGTATTTAGTCAGAATAATTGGCTCTATAAAACCTCTCTGCGGTTTCCAATGATGGAATTAGATGCCTTATTATATACGAGTATGTGTATTGGTCACAGTTGCATTTTGTCCTAGATGTGCTATATTCTGCAGCTTCTGAGAAGTAACACCTTTTGTTGTTCATTATGTGACGTATTCTGTATATTTAAATCTTCCACATTACCATGTTAGCAGATTAATGAACATAGTTTTGAAGTTATGCATTCTCTCAAAAGTAGAGTATTGACTGGCTGGATAAAGAGTATCAACTTTTCGACTTTTCAACTTTTCAACTTCACTAAGTCACTTCTGTTGTCATCACCAAAAGAAATATCAAAGATTTCTGTTCAGTGTCAAATTTAGTTCTCTCTCATATTATTAAATGGTTTACTGCTAATAATTTAATTCTAAATTTCAATACAACGAATATAATAAAATTCGTAATAAAGAATTCATCACATTCTACACTACACACTGGTGACAAAGAAAACTGTATAGAAGAGACTGTGAATACAAACTTTCTTGGTTTACAACTTCACAACCACATAAATTAGAAGACTCATATTGAGGAAATGATTCCTAAGTTAAGCACATATCATGCCATTAGGTTGATGGTCCATATCAGTAATATTAACACTCTCAAATTGATTTACTACACATACTTGCATTCTGTTATATAAAATATGGGATACGAGTTTGGGGTAACTCTTCCAAAAGCATGAAGATTTTCAGTTTAGAAAAGAAAATCATCAGAAATATGGCTGGTGCACAACCCAGAGCCTCATACAGAAGTCTATTTGAACAATCACAGATTCTGCCAGTTCCATGCCATACTTTCATTATTGAACTTAATTATCAATAATCAGGAAATTTTTCAAACAAACTCATCTATACACAACATTAATTCAAGGAATAAGCATATTTTTCATAGACCAAATGCCAACTTATTTTGTTTTCAAAAAAGTACATTTTATGCTGGCACAAAAATTCTCTACAGTTTACCACCTATTGTGACAATCCTCAAGAATGACAAAGCAAAATTTCAAGCAGCCTTAAAAAAATGTAACTACATACACAGTCCTTTGGACTCTGTAGATTAATTTTGTATGCGTAAAGATGATATACAATATTTTTGTAAAATGTTTTTAGTATTTTACACTTTTGATTTGTATATGTTTTATTTATGACTTGTTCCTACTGTCTAATGACACACTTATAGATCCATGGAATGTGTGTATACATGTATGTATGTTTGTATGTATCATCATTGTTTATGGCATTGTTATAGAGCTTAATCTTGTATGCTGAGCACAATTAATATCCAGTCTTGTTATGATATTCCCCATTTGCAGCAGTTAAGGTACAGCACATTCCCTTCTCCATAAGAAACATACTTCTCCATATCACTCCCCTTTTCCTTCCTACGTATATTGTACCTGACATGCAAGCAGGCTGTATTTTTTGTAACTTGCAGCTTCTGTCACATAAGTATAGGAGGACTGTAACAGTGTGATTGTTGGCTTGAGCAGGAGTTCGTTCCTTTGCCATCACATTCACAATAACTGAACCTATCAGGGGCTGTTGCTTCCTCTGGCTTGAAATGGCCAGAACACTGAACACACTACTTCAATTCCTGGAATTTTTCATAAAATCTCTGCACATTCTAATGATATCACATATCAAGTTAAGGTGAAAAGACTGAATTACATACAAATAGGCTCCTATAGAAGTAGCTTGTTTATCAGACATCCATTCTTCTGGGGTATAACACCGCATGGCTAGGTAAACGGTACCCAGTGTTTTGAGACAATGTGCTTCTCTGAACTTGGACATCTTGTGCCTTGAAGATGAGACCACCACATTTTCTCAAAACACTGGGCACTAATCACACAGTGACACTGCACCACATCCCACAGAAATGGAGACCTCAGCTACACTACTGCAAAAGTCTAAATCTTGTAACTCATTGATGCGTTTGCAATGTATTTGCAGAGGCAGTCTTTAATTACTGTGGCCTTCATCTCTTTACAACTGAGATTGTGTTTTATTGTTTCCACTTTCAGCAAGAAACCAACAGAGAGGGAGCCAACTGTGGTTGTGGAACCACCAGACATCCAGAAAAATGAATATCGCAAAGTAAAAATAAAGATCTCGAAAGCATATCATTACAAAAACAAGACTACTGATAACACAGAGAATGTTGAAGGTGGTGAAAAAGACTTGGTATCTAACCAGCAGACTACAGTAATGTCCCCAAGAAGGGCAGTCACCCCTACTGACACAGTGATCATTATTGATTCACCACCACCACCACCACCACCACCACCACCACCACCACCACCTGCACCATCAGTACCACCACCTAAACCATACTACGAACCAGAAGTGGTCAGCAGTGGTGGAAATACAATAAGCAGGCACAGTCCCCCAACAATGAGCATCCTTGAGAACATACTGACGAGGAACAGGACAGATACAAACAATAACAAAGATGCTCCAAATCACAGGTTACCAGCTGCTACTCCTCCGCCATCATCACCTACAGAAATGGCATATTCATACAAGAAATCACATCGCTATGGCACACTTCCCTGTAGTCCAGACTCAAGTTCAAGCACAGCTAATCCAACTGTAACTGCTACACCACAAACTCTCCCTCCAATCCTTCCCCATCCACCACCTCCTTCTCCCCAACATCCACATTTAATTCTACCCCCTTTACAACCATCACGCATGCCTCTTCATTCTCCAAGAACGCCATCTCCACCACAACATTCAGTTTACCACAGCGGTCCCCAGTCTCCAATTCCACACCCAGAGGTTACTTACCTCAATGGACAACCTGGCAACATGCTTCCATCAGCTCCAATCTTCAGCAATCACTCACCCTACCCTTACAACCTATATTCAACTCAAAATGGTGGCATGATTCACCATCAAAGTCCACCAGGTTCTACATCATACTCTCCTCCTCATTCTTCAAATCACATACTGGAACGTGGACCTCCTGGAATACATCACCCTCCACCTATGATTAGCTTACAGAATGGTGGACTTATAAATGGTTCAAATTCAAACTTACATCTGAGTCACCATCTACTGACACCATTGACACCATTACAGCAGTTGTCACCACGGAAATGTGAGAGGTCACTGTCCCCAGATGCTGGTGGCAGTAGTAGCTGTGGTCGCAGCAGTAGTCCTCACAGTCCAAACAGTAGCCACAGTGGCTCCAGAGGCTACAAGTCTCTGCCATACCCACTAAAAAAGAAAGATGGCAAGATGCATTATGAGTGCAACGTTTGCTGCAAAACATTTGGTCAGCTCTCCAACCTCAAGGTGCACTTGCGTACTCACTCAGGTGAACGCCCTTTCAAGTGCAATGTGTGCACGAAGAGTTTCACTCAGCTGGCTCATCTCCAGAAACATCATCTAGTCCACACAGGTCAGTAGAGCGGTCCTGAAATGTGGGAGAGACAGGAAGTTGCATGATGAAATTGCTGTAAGTTGGTGTAACATGCTGAAAATATCGACATTGTATGCACAGAGAAATTAAGGGCCACTTAAATTTTGGGACTGTTTGCTACCTATCTTTCAAGAATACAAAATACTAAAAACATGCAGAACTGTGGTTTTTCCTGTTGTTTAATATGGGCGCGGAATTTTCATCTTATACGAAGGGCAGAACAGGGACTGCAGGTGTTCAAGGAGAATATGGTGCTGGGGAAGATATTTTAACCTAAGAGGTATGAAGTAACAGCAAGCTGGGGAAAAATTCATAATGAGCAGTGTCATGAATTTTGCTCCTGATGAAATAAGACTGAGGTGGTCTAATCAAGGAAGATGAGATGGATGGGGCACATGGCATATTCAGTACAGAAGGGAAATGCATACAGGGTTTTGTTGGGAAAACCTGAAGGAACGAGATCACTGTTTTAAACGTGGGGGAAGATTTTGATTTCTTTACATTATAACTTGGTGGCATACACTCTATCATAATTCTACTCTTCTACTATTGAATACACTGAAATTTATTACTATGTTATATATGTACATAGCACTTAATAATACAATTTGTCTACCACACTACATATGTAAAAAAATGGGAAATCATGTACTCTAAATTGGTGTGATCTGTGTGGTCCAAACTTTTTGGTAATTCATCTCAAAATATTGAAGTTCTACTGTACCTGTAAAATTTCATGTGTCATATGAAACCCATAATTAAAGACATGGGAGACAGTAAAATGTGTGTGCATGCGTGTGTGTGTGCGTGTGTGCACATGAGAGAGAGAGAGAGAGAAATCAGAAGCTGAGTACTTCAAATGATGTCACATGCAGTGTACAGATGGTCAGTACCATAACAATTATTTTTGGCCCCCAGGTTAGGTAATCAGAGTGGATAACCTAACAAAAATTACGAATGTAAAATTCGGTCATTTATTGCATTTTATTTGCACTCTCCTGCATGAGGTAGCTGAACAGCTCCATCCTCCCACACCTATGCCACTGACAGTATTGGCATATGCACATATGTTTAACAAAACAATATGTTTATTTAATTGCCATACATCATAGTCTTTTACAAACACTTCTGAATGAATGCTTTATTCATAGTCTTATAGCATGGGCTTCAAGAAGCCACATTGTTTTCTCATACATCAAAATGTACGACTATTGTTTTCGTAGGAGAGAAGCCACATCAGTGTGACATATGTAAGAAGAGGTTTAGCTCCACTTCAAACCTGAAGACGCACCTTCGGCTACATTCAGGCCAGAAACCATATGCATGTGACCTTTGCCCCGCCAAGTTCACGCAGTTTGTCCACCTGAAGTTACACAAACGTCTCCACACCAATGAAAGGCCATACACTTGCCAGGGCTGCAGCAAGAAATATATAAGTGCAAGTGGACTCAGGTGTGTTTCCGTGCTTCCCATGCTACTTAGTACACTGATGTCACTAGTCACTGTAGTTGCAAAGTAACTAATCCAGAGTTAAGAATTTTTATTTAATTTGCATATACTGAGTAAATTCCCTCAGTTTGGCAATGTGTTTGTCTTACTACTTGGTTTGAGTTTTGGCATGAGCATCAATTATCCTGGGTCCATGTCATGGCTGAGGGGGTTAGTCACTGCGTTCAATCCCAGGCCAGCCCATGTGGGATTTGTGGTGAACAAAGTGGCAGCATTTCTGATTTAGTCTCCAAGTACAGTACTTTGGATTTCCCCTGTCATTATCATTCCACATATGCTAAATGTATATTCACTTATCTATCACCGACATCATAATATTAGTAACTGACAGCATCATCAAATAAAACACTCAAAATCAGCTGACCTCACTGAGGTTTCTCTTTGTCTTCCTCAGTCCCTTCAAGCAAATGCCATACTAGTATCTTATGTAATGTTATGACAGCTTCCTTTCACATCCCTTCTACCTCATTACCTTCTGTCATCCAATCATTTGACAATACCTACTTTGAGTTGCTGATAACGTTATTCATAATCTAGAACTAAATAAAATAATTCTTATTTATTTGGTACCAAAGAGTATGTGGTCAGAACATGGTGCTGATAAAACTGAACAAAATGCTTGTACAGAAAATTAGTAGCACAAAATTGTCAGCATGTGCTGTATATAAGTTACAGCAGCCTACATGCTTGTAAATGCAGTATTTTGTTGGTACTGGTGACCTATTTTGACAGATCATTTCCTATTTTATTTCTTAAAAACAAGTGCATATACATACTTGTGCAATAGGAGTTCACAAATTCACAGTTTCTCTCTTCCTAAAAGTTGTGAGAAATATCTTCTAAATACCATTCCTATTTCTTTCCAGTTCTAACACCTGTTGTAAGTAAAATATTCAGCAACCATAACACTTTACTATATTTAGACCAATTTCTGAAGAATAAATATTTTGCTTTCTATCTGTGGTTGTGTGCATTCCATAGAAAACCCCATTACATATGATACAGCAGTGCGAACAGCCTCCATAGTGTTTGCTTTCTTTGTTCTGCAGAACACACTGGAAGACAACAAGTTGTCGGCCAAATAACATAGAGGAGGAACTAGCGTTGGCAGCAGCAGCAGGTTCTCCACCAGGTTACTTTGATTATGCAGGCTCAGACATCAGCCTTGGTGAGCATTGCATTTGTTAATGGTGTCAGTTGTAATAAGGAAGTGTGTATAAACAGTGACAAGTTTTGTGGGTAACCCATGAACAGTCATATGAACTATATTACAATCAAAGAGGTTATGTTCAGGAAGAAGAAGCAGAAAAAAACAGATGCATATTTCATTATGGAAGTGCATGTTGTAGCTGATGATTTCCCTTCTGACAAAGGGGCATTTGCATTTGTGAATGCTGATGCAGTTATGTTTCTAACTTACATGCAGTTGTAGAAAAGCATACAGTCTTTGGCAGTGTCTCCTTGTGGCCTGTTTTCAAAAGAAAAGGAATTTAACTATGAGATCATTGTAGTGTGTGTATTTGTACAATTGTGCATTTCTTTGTGTTTGGCGACTGTGTGTGTGTGTGTGTGTGTGTATTTCCAGTTTTGAAATGACTGACCACTTTTCACATACATTTATGTGAACTTTATGTCACTGGAGGCCACTCCAGCCCTGAACTTTTTAATACTTATACCAATAACACTTCATTAGGTCCTGACAAGATGTGTGCTAATAAACTTGATAAAGAACCACTTAGGTATTTATTTATTTATTTATATACTTTTTAACAACACTGTATCTGACACTATACATAATGAAAGGTTATGACAAAAGTGGACTGTGAATTGGAAGGGATATCAACAGGAAACATTCATGACCTAAAGTGAAGTACTAAATAGGCTTGCATGTAGGAGGTAAGGAAAATCATTTAAAACCAAGATATTTATTAAACAGGTGCCTGGTTCACATCTCAGTTGGAATATTGGCTACCCTGACACAGGTGTTTGTGGTTTTCCTCATTCCCACCAGGCAAATGCTGGGAGAAGCTTCAGTTAGGCAATGACCAATTTCTTACAATTCATTATTCAATGATTATTCTTCCATTCTGTGCTATACAGTCTACGCTACCGACAGTCATTAAATAAATCACTAGGAACACTTCCACTGACTTACATGTATGAGAATGTGAGTGCTATTTGCAGGGTGCTAAACATTTCTCTTGCTGATTACAGGAAGTTTAGAAAAGGATACTCCTGACCTGGATTCAAGAGATTCATATGATGCTCAACAAACCCAACACTGCATTACAGCGGCCAACATCAGTAGTTCAGATCCCCCAAGGCCTAGTGTGATTGAGACATCCCAGCCTCATGTTATTGAGTGCACATAAACAATCTTCTGATTTTCTGGGTCAGGAACATTTTGCGAATTTTGACTCCTGTGTTGTTGCAGTTTAGTGAAATGTACATTAATGATATCAATATGAACATGAAACTGCAGAGTGAGTTCAGATATGCTGAACAGTGTTGAAATATCAGTATGGCACACCAGGTTATTTAATTATGTGTGGATAGCAAAGATATGTTCCTTTATTTATTTTTGAAATTGTTAAAGTAAAGAAATCTGTTTGAAGAGAGAGAATACTTATATCATTGGCATAAAGAAATATAATGAAGACTGATATTTCTTTTTAGTGGTACAATGACACAAACTTAAAAAACTCAGTGTTTTAATTCAGTTGTTAATTTATGATTATTTTTCATCTCTCTGTCATAATGATCACAACTACCACTACCATCATCATTGTTGTATTACATAAAATTTGTTTGTAAATATTTCTAGACTTTTCATCGACTTCATTTTTTTCACATCACATTCAAAATCACATACCATACCGTTCAGGGTTTGATTTGTATCCACACAGCAGGTGCAGTGAAAGGTCTCACTGTAGGAGATGCAGAGGTCTAAAGAGAGGCACATGGCATGACGATGTGCAAGGATTCCTTGACCAGCTGAGTGATATGGTGGTACATTAAAACCTAAAAACAGTATTGTTACAGCCCAGGTAAGATAGAATATTAAATTCGGAAGTAATTCCAGAGATGGTATAGTTTAGAATTGCAAAAATCCCTCATAATCTCTGAAACAAACTGAGCCCTGACCTCTTAATTGTATGTATTCATTTTTCGTTTCAGTCATTTTAGAATAGAGGTTTGAGGAAAAGAGTTGAGAGTCATTTAAACCCTTCTGTGGGCAAAGGGAAACATATTTCCCACTTAAATTTACCCCATATCATGTCTGCTCCATATGTACCCCTATTTACAGTATGCTGCCTTGTCACAGACAGTGGGAAGCATACATCCCACTCTGAAGTCACTTGTAATTTGCTCATGAAGGGGTTGCATGAACTAATCAAAGTCTGCATTTTTCCATTGACATGTATAGGAATTTAGGGCGATATGTTGAGGTACATGACGACAAATAGACTATACGCTGAGCAGCTGCAACACAAATCCTGGCCCAGTAGATGTCACCACTGGCCTGATAATGCTCTCTGTAACTCAATACTGTTCCTGCCATCAATAATTAGTTCTGTCTGTGCTAGTAAATGTATGTGTTACAACTGGTTCATGTGTTTTTCATGCACTTTGCATTATCTACAAATGTTTCTGCGTCACTTGGTAACATTGGCTGAAAAAAAAAAATAGGTAAAAGTAAATACTTGGTGGCATTAATTGTTTGATAAGTCTTCACAAAAGGTGTTCATGGATTTTTAGATGTAGCTTTTGTAACTAACTGTAGTAAATTCATGTGACTTGTTCATAAACACAATCTTAAAGTTATGTTGTGAGCCACCATACCATTATGTTTATAGTAACATACTGGAGGAAGGGATTTGTCAGTCGTTACACTGGAGAATAGCCCTCATGATGTAAGGAGTAATTTCTCCCAAGAATGTCCTATTTTAAGTCGCCAATACAAACCCTCTTCTACCAAATCTTAGAGTGTGGATATGTGGAAAATATTGTATCTCCTCACCAAATATTTTTCAAGCTTATGTTAAGCTATAGGGTCCTGTCAGACAACTTTCTAATGTTTTACTACTGGAAGTATCAACATTTATTTAATATCATAAATCCTTTTTTTCCCAGCAGTTGTAGGTCATTAACAATCAGTCATGTAATAACTATAGGCTTTTTTTTTCACAAAAGAAGAGTTCATATTAATAAAACTTAAAAAAACAAGTCTAGATGCAACTTTATTCATAATTTATCATCAGTAACATGTTTCGGCTTTGTAAGCCATCTTCAGACTGAGTACACAATTGTGGTACGAACTGTATATTACAATGCAGTAAGGGGTTTCAACGGGATCTAGCCTTACATCATAATGGAATATTATAAGAAGTATTGCACATTAAATAGATTTTAAAAATTTGTGAAATCTGTAAATTAGAATTTTAAAATTCAGGTAATACAAAATAATGGTGGTAATCTGGAGAATAGATGTTGAAGCATTGGCCACATGGAAAGGCTTAAATGCGGCGGGTAGGGTGTATATATACATATATCACCGCAGAAATGTAATGATGTAATGTTCTGATGCTTATAGTTATGTGTTTCGAATTCACTTAGTCGCTCTTTGGATTTTGGTGTGTTTTGATATATAATTATATTATATATTATAAGTTGTGAATGCTGTAGGCTTGCAGCATTCACAACGACAACATTGTACAACAGCTACCTATGCAGTACACCACAGTAAAACTTCTACACATACATTAACTAATAATACACATCACACTAGCTATACCAAGAAATTTAATGTAACTTATAATATATAATTATTTATCAAAATACACCAAAATCCAAAGAGAGACTAGTGGATTCAGAAAACACACACACACACACACATATATATATATATATATACAGCATCAAAATATTGCATCATTACAATTCTGCAGTGAAATATATATATGCACTATCCATTGATTTTAAGTTTCTCCATCTAGCCCATGCATCAACATCTATTCTCCACATTATCACCATTATTTTATGATATTACCTAAATTTTCAAGTTTTAATTTACAGATTTCAGAAATTTTTTAAACCCTATTTAATGTATAATATTTCTTATGCTATTCCATTATGATGTAAGGCTATATCTCGTTGAAACCACTTACAGCATTGTAATATACAGTTCGTACCACAATTATGTATTCAGTCTGAAGATGGCATATTCCAACACAATGGGGATGCCTTACCTAAATAGGAAGAGTTGTTAGATGGAATTACATTAATACTTAAAACAAACAGATCCAGTATTATTGTCAATTTTTCTGTTATCGACAAATGTATTTTGTTCAATACAACTCTTTGAGTGTATCAGTACAATAATTACAGCTACTCTTCAGATTGCTTAAGTTTTATTCATTCATGTTAAAATCAGTAAATAATGTAATATCTATACAATAACTCCAACCTCCAAAAGTTTATATCATAACTTTAAACTAAAGTACATACACCCGTAAAGTTGCATATGAAGTGTCTTATGTAAACTTCAAAACAAACGCCATCATCATGCTACACTTTAAAACATGACTGAAATATATGCTGAAATGACTGGGCTGAAACTGCAATGCCTCTTCATTCCTCCGATACGTGAATCACACTTTTTTACACTACCATGGTCTGGTCCTAATGGTTCAATCTTCACTGTTTTCTTTAATGGTATGTGTTATCACTTCAAGATGCAAAATTGTATATTGTTTGCTCTTCTTCCTTGAATTCATGTCGCCATTTAGCCTTAGGTTGTTATTAGGCAAGCCACTGACTTGCGTTCAGCTGGTCTGCCAGATGATGGCATTCACAATATCAGATATCCACATTAGGCAATCACATCATCATACTGCCTTGTGTTTACCATTTCCCATGGTAAATATTTGTATTGTTAAATTACAGATGGTGTTGCCTACATTCCTAACTTTAGCAACATTACATTTCACAGTTTATCATTTAGTACATCAACAAGGACATATTTGCCTGTCCTATTTGGTTCACTGAAAATCTGTTCAATATTTTCCATATTTAATGTGTATACTATTTCATAAACATCCATAACTGTGCCTTTTTAAACTATTTTTGCCATTCCATCATATCTTCAACTGGCCCCTCTTTAGTGTGATGGATATACTGAAAAGCAACAGCATATTTTGACTTCAATTACCTGCAGGATACATTTCATTTCACTATTGGATAAAAAAAATTAGATGAAGCATAAATATGGAATTAACAACATTAAGGGCCATATCGTGGCTCAGACAGCTGGTCACCTGCCTTTCATTATAAAAAGCTTAGATCCAATTCCAGGCTAGTCCATGTGGGATTCATAGCAGACAGTGTGGCACTGTGACAGGTTCTTCTTGAAGTACTTCAGTTTTCTGCTCTCAGTATCATGCCACCAATGCACCATAATCATTCATTCATTTATCACGGATGCTACGTAATCTCGGCAACTGACAGTGTTGTTAAATAACATACTTAAAAAACGACACAAAGATTTGGAGATTTTTCAGTTATCATCGCTAATTATGTTGGATCAGAGATGTATCTGCTCTGATTCAACAGATACAAAGTTTGAATCTCTCCTGGACCAGCAGCTGCAGTTTTCAATATAAGTTTTCAGCACTAAGATTAGTGAAATATTTTTATGTTGCATTCAGGAACTGAAAAACTGGGCAGACACAACATGGTGATTCTTCAAGTCTTCATGTTGTACACACATGTAAAAACGCCAAAATACATGTTACTACACAAGGAAATACTGCTGTTCTGCTTTATGTGTAATGGTCAATCACTTGTTTAATACCCAAATTTCCTTTCTTTGTGCTTCTATCTTTTAATTTCAATTAAAATGATGGGGCAAGAGAGTAACTAGATCTGTTCTTATAATAAAACCAATGAGAAGCACCAATTTCTCAAATTTATTTTTGGAATAGGACTCTACATGTTTTGGACAGTATCTCTGTCCATCATCAGGAGTCTAGCACTGTACACACAGGTTATGCTGACTGCTTGCTAGCAAGCAGTCAGCATAACCTGTATGACCTACACCTATTGCTGTGTGTACAGTGCTAGACTCCTGATGATGGACAGAGATACTGTCTGAAACATGTAGAGTCCTATTCCAAAAATAAATTTGAGAAACTACTGCTTCTCATTGGTTTTATTATAAGAATATGTCATGATGCATGGTCCTCAGAATGTCAAAATCACTAGATCTGATTGAAACACCAACTTCAGTGCACAGCAGCATGCCACTTAAATGTCCACCCAATTCATCAGACAGTTTAATGTATTTTCCTGTGCCTAATCTGAAATGTTTCCTTCATATGTTTGCTGGTTGCCAGACAGCTATGCTCTGTCATTAAGTGCACAACACAGTACAGCATCATATTTCATTCAACAATACATATAATTATAAATTCTCACTTTGTGTATAATCACAGCTGTATCTAATATTCTGCATAAATACATTATCACTGTCACGCAGGTCCAACTATAATTCTATTGCAATTAGCATAATAGTACTTCCTCTATGTTAACCTTCGTACAATACATTGTCTCTACCTGAATGATTTTGCTCAGCCTTGTGAGTATCTGCCGGTTCTAAAATCTGTAACTTGCACAATTTTTAAATCCAATGTCCCTTTATGTACTTCGTCATTTGTGAATTTTATTGGAAATATATGTTACATAACCCAGAAACATCATCATCCTATCTGCTTTCCATATTGCAGACAGTAGGATACACAAAACAATATTTTTAACACTCTTTATGTACATACACTGTACACTGGCTCTTACTTTGAAGAAAGAATGAACATTACTAGTGTCTGGAAAAGGAGCTCAGAAAAATATCAGTTTGTACGAATGACATAAACAAGCAATTTTAGTATGTTACACATGTTGCGATTTGTACTGGTCTCATAGTAGTGGTAGGGAGGTGAACACTAAAAGTTACTGGATTTTTAAAAAAGGTTGGATTCATTGTTGATATTAAATGTACTTGAAGTATTTTAGTAGCATCAAGCTTCTTGTATTAGTATGACTAATGCCACAAGAGAAGCTGCAGTTGTGTGGGCAACCTTGACTGCAGAAAGTTTCTTTGTGTCTATGACAGGCTGGGCATGTAGTGGCAATGACTGGGAAATAAAGACATCATGCAGAATTGTTGTGGCAAAATGTCTGGAAAAACAGCCACTTGGGATAATGAATACAAAATGGGAGAACAATGAGAGATTTGAGGTTCTTACAGTAGTGTCACTGCAGATTTTAGTCTTCTGGTATGTTATGATGTGTCATTTGGTAAAGATTACCCCAAGTTTTGAAGGACAGCAGAAGAATTATTTACCCAGCAACACATTATAACATCACAGAATTCTTGAATATTTATGGGAGGATAACATAAGTTGGGAATGCTGGAAGATAATCATGCAGGTGGTCAGTCGTTGCAAGTGCCTAAAATTGGCTCAGGACTGCTTCCAGAAGCAGACTTTGGATTAATAGCAATGAAACCTTAGACTCTGATATGATAAAATATATTATGAATTTAGCTTCATATTTAAGTTACAAGTAGAGTGCTGTTGCAAGTTCTGTTATGCCATCATTCATTTAGCTTTTGATTCATAATGTGGTCATCTACATCATGACACAAGGTAGACTGGTAGGTGTAGCCAACATTTTTAGGGAACCTGTTGCCTCCGTCTGCAGGACTGAAGGACCCACTGCCAGACTATGTGGTGTCATAACCCATTAAAAGACCTGACTAATATGGGTGTCCTGACATTGTTTTTTTTTTAATCTCTTCCTCCAGTAAACCTAACATTTCAGTTATGGTATAGAGTAAATTTTTAAATCAATGCTGTAGATAATTACAGTGGAATTCCTTTAATCTGAGTGCCAATATTCTGGAAATCCTGATACTTCAGCAGCTGGGTGAGGAGTTGTAAAAGCGGTTTACATCAATCTGTTCGCAGGGAACCCCATAGTGGGCCTATGGTAATTGAAAAAGCTACATATTTTTATGATATAATAAAAATACCTGATAAGTGCACATTCTCCAATGGCTGGCTGTAAAGTAACAAAAAAAATACTTGGAAGAAATATGGGTAGTATACATACTGTTACATACTATGGAATATTTGATATTCCAACAGCTGTTTGGTACTGTAAATGCCAGATTAAAGAAATTCTACTATATATTGGAAGTGAAAATGTAGAATGTATGTGCCTACAAATTTTTGTATGAAATTATTTTTATATGTAAAAAGATATTTGTCACTTCATATTAGGTTCCAGAATGTTTTCTACTGCACCATCTGCTTCATGTGTTAAGCCAGAGGCTTCGCATCTCCTCAACTTCTTTTTTGTAATATTTGGAAAGTTGACCATTGCTCCTCTGCTGTACATGTCTGTGTGAAATTCTTCTATTATATTATTTCTATTACTATGAGTGAAACATGCCAGTTTAGCATCTTGACAATTTTATTGCCACACACACACACACACACACACTACTTCACTTCAGCAATATACACCAATTCTTGAAAAAACCACGAGACTGGATAAATTGATTTCATGCAAAACAGGTGATAGTTTTGTAAATGTGTGAGATAAATTGCTATATTCATAGCTTTGAGTTTAATCTAGAGACTGAAGGAACTACAATACACTTTTTCTTTCCTCATCCTCCCTCCCTCCCTCCCCTCTTGTTTCATCATCCAAATTCTTTATCATTTTTTGTAGGACCACCTGGTCTATTCACATTAATTCATCTTCATCTCTGCAAGTGCTTCTAGAGGCCAAGATATAATTTAGGCTATGGAAGCACCAAACAGAATAGATGTCCACATGCCAGTGGCTTGTATTGCATATATGCATCCTGTGTACACATATATTCTTGTATCTAACATATGATCAACATTTCTCTGGTGGCACAGAACAGAACTTAAGATAATGTAACATCCTGTACCATTATGTGCTGACTTCAGAAAGTAAAATTTATCTTGTAGAGGTTAGGAAATGTAACACTTATGACTCTAATCTGATTCCCTCTAGTGAAGACCTTAAGAGTGTCTAAAGATACCAGCAATGATAGCCACTCTCACCTGATGATCAACTTTCTAAACATTGTGCTCAACAGTGGAATCTTTATTTTGTTGTATAATTGCACTTCGAAAATTAATGTGTGTCACTTTTGACAAAAAAAAAAAAAAGATGCATTCATTGTTATACTTAACACTTAAATATTATAAGGGTATTAAAATTGTAAACATTGTTGTGACTTTAATGTTCTGTCAAAAAGTTGCAGTTATGTGAGAAAACTTAATTTGCAGGATGTTGTAAAATTGTGGGTCCAGAATATTGCTTTGACTGTGAACCATCATAAGGACAGTAACCCACCGAACATAGCGGATTCATAAAATTAAATGCAAAAGTAAAATTAAACTAAGTCTATACTGGGTTACAGATTATTGTACTTACTTTTGGTTGATTTCTGGCTTAATACGTGTTTATCTTAAATACTGGTAATATGTGTTCATAAGTTGCTGTTATATAACGTAGAGCACTATTTTTATTTTCGTCATGATACACACATGAAAAAACTCTTTATGTTCTCAGGCATACACATTTTGTTTCTGTCAGTAATTTTGTAATTTTAGTCTTAGAGTTAATAGTTAGACCTGTTATTTACAGTTTATACTTTACCCTTGTGAATCTCAATGACGGTTATCACCCAAAACATTTTTTCCTCTCCTTTTATTGTATCTGCAGAGATTGTATAATTTATTCATGATAGGTTTGTCCATTTTGAATCTTTATGATAAGAAAGATATCCATGCGAGGTGAAGTACTTGTATCTATATAGTATGTACCATGTACACATGCTTGTTGTGATTAACAACCAGTAACCAAAATTTTCTAGGGGTCGCGTTCCTATGAAGAAGAGAATGATCTCATTACTCACCGTAACAGTGTTGAATTTGTCAGTAATCTGTAACGTGAAAGCTAGGTAAAAATGCTATTAAAATTTAGACTACAGCTAAATTCAATCGTATACCTATAAAACATGTGTAATACAATTCTGTGTTGCATAGTTTGGATTTGCATCAGTTGGCTGTTGCTAAATGTACATTTTAAATATCAATTCCGTGCATGTTGGCCAATATGGGAGTATAATGCTAGGCCTATAAGGGAAAAAAAATGTTTTAAGAAAATATATATACTGCATTTAGGTCATCTGTCATACTAACTTTTTGTTAAAACATGTTAATTTATATGAAAACATATATCCAAGAATTTTATTGTGCCTTGAATTTGGAGTAATTTATAGATGAGGCAGCTGAATTAGCGTCAGTGTTGGTAAAAATTTTCGTACCCTTTCATTAAGCCCTGTACCTAATTATTTTAAATTTCATAAAGATTACTGTTGTACATACGTCTTTTCTTTATGGCTGCTATTTTATGCCTGATTGCATAAAAATACAAGTGCACATCACAGAATATATTTATTTTATTTTAGATTTAATATTTAAGATGTAGAAATGACATAAAAGTATTATCATTATTTTAAATACATGTTATCGGCTCTATAGAAAATAGCTTGTGCATAATTTATTGTTGCTAAATGTGAATGTAAATATTTGATCAGTGCTGTACTTTGGTTACATTTTACAAAGCTGGTACAGAAACTCTCTGATTCTTTTATATGTATTTCATGCAAAGACTTAGACATAAGTAGACATCTTAAGACAATGCTCAATATAAATGCAAATAAAAAAACCTAGTGTTCTGTGTTACACAGTTTTTGATAATCTTTTAAAAAGCATATATATGATGATAATAATAATTAAGCTATCTAATTATTGTCAATTAAGGAAGAAAAAGCATATATGCATTTTGTTAATATATTTCTTATAAATGATGGAAAATTATATACATTTTTTAGGTACCTTAGCATGTTTTTGTCCAGCTTGTAAAATGTAGAATAAGGTTGGCTATATAGATTTTTCATCTCTCACTTTCTCTTACATGTTTTGATTAATGTGGTATTTATTGTTATTTAAGAACAGGTGGCACCACCTTCTCTGTGATTTCAAACAGAGTTCCATGACTGAAAGCCATAATATTTGAAGAAAATAAAATTGTTTATAATGATTGAAAAACTTCCTTATTTTCCAGTGAAGAGAAGAAGAGTTGCAATGTGTTGATTTAAGAACTCCCACTGAGTCTGTTCAAGGAGACACCTTTATTTGCATAAAGTAATACACATACATGCAAAGAATTTTGGCACATAAAATTCAGACATCAGGGAATCACACAAAAGAAAGAATACAACCTTCACAACACAGCGACAGTTCCAAATCAAGAATGCAAAGAATTCTTTACATATCAGTAAGTCATTCTGTACTAAGTGTTCTTATTTGCTTGCAAGAAATCCAAAAGTCCTATTGTAGTATAAGGTCGGTGTTCTACAGTTTTGTTGTGTGTGAAGAGCTGGTGTCTAAAATTTTATAGCAATTAATTCAATCAAACTTTCTCAGGCTAGCAGGTGAGTCATATGCTTGAAAAACAAGTGAACCTATATTTTCACAAACATTGGCTCATTCACCATTCAACCACCTGACATGTTTGCTAGCCCAAGAAAGTTTTATTGAGCTGGTGTTTTTTCTGCAAATAATTAAACTTTTTCTTTAATCCACTTCAACATTTTAACTTCTGTGTTTGTGTGCCTGTTTATCTGGACCAATATCAGGACCGTGAGAACAGGGCCCTACACAACCTGTCATTTTTTTATCACCATGTACACATTTAGACATGTATCAAGGCAAACAACACAACAGTTCTATTTTGCAGTGTAGAGTCCTGGCATTCTTCTGCTTAATCTAATCACCTTCAATTGAAAGAAGTTTTAGATTGTGGCACATAGCCGTTGATGCTGATATGCCTCTGAACACACATGTTTACAGTTTTTTGTTTCACACAAAATTAAAAAGTATTCAAATATCAAATTGTAAAACTATAGCATAAAAGTAATTTTTTGTTATTTGGATATTACAATGCAACAGTATCCTGTAGTACTGACTGAAAATTTTCATGCTCATCCACATTTAGTTGTATCATGCGACTTATTAAATTATGGCTCCAAAATTTCTTACTATCACATTATCTATTTTTTCTTTTCTTTTTTCTATTTTCCATTCAATAAATGTCTCATATGCCAATTTCTTTGTGACTGTTTTACCTGCCACAACGCCAGTAACACTGACCCTCTGGAAGAACATTCACATCCCTCCATTTTGCAATTTTGCAGTTTTTTCAAGCAGCCAACATTACATTTTCACATAATTTTTTCTGAGATACAACATGACAATGTGCGACAACAACTTTCAAAATTCTTGGCAAGGTAACTGATGTTGCATAATGTAAGATTTTCCAAAACTGTGCTCACATTTCATTTCCATGACATAACTACATTACATTATTCCATGGAATGTACAGTCAGGAAAACTGGCAAACATTAAAAGTTACTCAAAACTGCCAACTTGACAAATGTGCCTTTCTTTAGATGTTGACAGTTGCACTCATGCCTGCACGCTTACTTTGTACTGTGTATATCTGTCGTCAGTTCAGTTTAGTTATCTTAGGATCAGTGGCGTACCGAGGGGGGGGGGGGGGGGGGGTTTGCACCCCCCCCCCC
>Ga0123355_10002093_pt1 | contig 28146 bp, 30 predicted proteins | sample TergutEmb28metaG_3_FD_89872 | JGI IMG/M metagenome (GOLD analysis project Ga0123355, IMG submission 89872) | Embiratermes neotenicus P1 segment gut microbial communities from Petit-Saut dam, French Guiana - Emb289 P1 | ecosystem: Host-associated > Arthropoda: Insects > Digestive system > Gut ... | reverse complement strand
GGATGGGAAATCAATTTTACGTACAGCAATCTATGTAAGAGTATCGACGGAGGAGCAGGTGCAAGAGGGATTTTCGATAAGAGGACAGACGGAGAAGCTGAAGCAATATGCATTATTAAAGGATTGGGAGATATGCAATGTCTATACTGACGAAGGCATAAGCGGTAAAAACATTGTGGACAGACCCGCCATAAACAGATTAATTGAGGATATAAAGAGTGGGAAAGTCAATAATGTACTTGTGTTTAAAGTAGACAGGCTTACGAGGAACACAAAGAACCTTATTGAATTGGTGGAGCTATTTGAGGAATACAATTGTGCTTTTAACTCACTAACAGAAAGCATAGACACAGACACCCCTAGCGGAAGAATGTTTTTGAAAATAATCGGTATATTTGCAGAATTTGAGCGAGAAAATTTGGTTAGTAGGCTTAAAATGGGATTTGAAAGAAAAGTAAAAGAAGGGTATACTTTAGCAACTAACACTGTTAGTTATGGGTATATTAAGGGGAAAGGGCAGAGGGTGCAAGAAGTACAGCCAGAAGAAGCAAGGATTGTAAAAGAAATTTTCTTGATGTTTGTAGATGAAGATATGCCCATGACTAAAATCGCAAGAACATTAAACGAAAGAAAAATTAAAGCCAAAATGGGTGGCTTGTGGAATACTTCTACGATAAGAAGTGTGCTATCAAACTCTACATATATTGGCAAAGTGAGATATGCAACCAATGACAAAGAAAAGTATTTTGAAGCGGATGGACACCATGAGAGGATAATATCAGACGAAGTATTTTTCCGGGTGCAAAAAAAGTTGAAGTTGATTGCAAGTATAACACAGACCAAAAGACCGAAAGAAAACAATTATTTTTGCGGTGTGCTGATATGTAGTGTTTGTGGAGGAAAGTACACCACACATCACAAACCATATACAGACGAAGATGGCGAAAAATATTATAGAACCTCCTACAGATGCAACAACAAAAGATATTATGATGCTGTTATTGCTTGTAAAAGCCATAATATAATCCATGATAAATTGGAAAGGGCATTTGTTGAATATATTGAGAGAATAAATGATTTTACAGAAGCCGAAAGCATTGAACTAACAGAAGAAAACCAGGACAACAAGAGGCGCGAACAATTAGAGTATATCGCTATATGTGAAAGCAAGTTAAGCAACCTACGCGATAGAAAAAAACGAATTATGCAGCGGCATGTTAATGGAGAGATAGAGTTTGAAGAATATAGGGAGCTATTGGATGTTTTAAACGAAAGATTTGAAGCATTGGAAAGTGAGCTGTCTAAACTAAGCCTTGAATCAGCAAAAGAAGAGGAAGTTGATAGCACCTCGCACATGGATATTATATTGAGCCTTAAAGAAAGTTGGAGTTATTTTAGCAACAAGGAAAAATTAATGTTCTTGCAGAGGTTTGTTGGGAGGATGGTAATAGTCGTAGAAAAAGAGAGAAGGAACTGGAATATTGTTAGCATAAAAGAGGTTACGTTCAATTAGGGCCTGATCCCACTAACAAAACGCACGCGTTGTCAAAACCGCCTTGATTGACGAAAAGTCGTCTCACAAATATGCATTTTCTTATAGTGGGAACAGGCCCTATTGGTTTTGATCATAGCTCTATTCTGCCCGAATACAACATCAATATTTGTTTGGTTTTGAAGGTTAGGCCGCGATATAATGTGGTTTTATGGTGAAGATGGACAATGTGCGGTAGAGTACTTTCCTTTAGTACGTCACCAACACGGTTATTATGCACCCCTCCGGCCCTTCTTCTACATCATATGTGGCATTTACCCCAGAATCCTGCATAACCCCCACGGCTTGTTTTATGGTGTTGGTGAAGATGCGCACATCCCGCACATAGGTTTTTATGCGCCCGGCGGCAGCTTTTTTTTGCAAGCCGTTAAGGGTTTTGTGGATAAGCTCCTCGGTTTTTTGCACGGTCAGCCCGTCTTCGGCTATTTTTTCGATAATTATAAGCATAAGCTCTTCGGCGGCGGCACATTCTCGCTCTTTTTGGATGACCAGCAGTGCCCGGGCATGTCTTTCGGATAGATTTTTCTCAATCAGTGCTCTTTTTACTTTATCCGACAATTTAAGCAAGCGCAGTTTGTTAGCTATGGTGGATTGATTTTTGCCCAGTTTTCTGGCCAAATCATCCTGGGTAAGGTTGTGGTCGATAATAAGCCGGTTAAAGCCCTCGGCCTCTTCTATGTAATTTAGGTTTTGCCGCTGCAAATTTTCTACCATGGCCAAAATAGCACTTTGTGTGTCACAAATGTCCACAACCACCGCCGGTATGGTAGGTATGTTGGCCAATTTTGTGGCTCGCAACCTACGTTCCCCCGCCACCAATTGATAGCCGTCTTCTACAATACGTACGGTTATGGGTTGCATCACTCCGTACTGCTTGATGGATGTGGCCAGGTCTACCAGGGCCATAGGGTCAAAATATCGCCTGGGCTGGTGGGGGTTGGCAAAAACCATGTCCACCGGCAGGCTGTATATCTTTTGCTCTGTCACTTCGTGGAAAATATCCAATTTTTCCGCCGTATTCATAGACCTCACTCCTCAAAATGTAATCATAACCACTTAATCCAAAACCCATCCAATGAAGCTTGTCTTTTTTCGCATGGCTGCGTTAGTTCCTTCTTGCGTGCCATTGGGCACACAGCGTCGTCATTGCCTAGCCCTGCAAAATAACCCTGCACTTTCTTTGGGCGTTTTTCGGGTTAAGTGGCTATAAATGTAATTTATTACCTATTATTAGCATTATACCATTATTTTCCATATTGTCAAGCACTTTTTGCAAATTATGGATATTTTTGGAAAATATAAAAGCGCACGGTGTGCGCTCCTACTTATTTTTTCTGATTTTGACAAGGCTATGGACTATATCACTGCCTGGCAAGGGTATCTCTTTTATCTCGCAAATTTCCCCGCCCAGGCGTTTTATCACTCCGCAGGCCTCGGCCACTTCGTCTTTATAATTCCGCCCTTTCATGGCAATAAACATCCCGCCGGGTTTTACATAGGGCAGGCAATATTCTGTTAGCTTTGGTAAAGCGGCCACGGCACGGGACAGGGCATAATCAAAACTGCCGGCTATATCCTTGCGCTGGCGCAAAAACTCCTCTGCCCGGGCGTGATGGCATTCGGCACCATCAAGACCCAGCATCTTTACGGCTTCCTCCAAAAATACTATCCTTTTGCGCAGAGAGTCCAACAGTGTCAAATCTACCTTTTCCCGGGCAATTTTTATCACTAGACCAGGAAAACCAGCCCCGGTGCCTATGTCGATTATTTTTGTGTTTTCACCAATCTTCAGATGCGGCAATACTGTCAAAGAATCCAAAAAGTGTTTGACGATGATGTCCTCGTCATCTACAATGGCCGTTAGGTTAACCTTTTTGTTGTATTCTTGCAAGAATTCTTTATATCTAAACAGCCTATCCGTGGCCGTATCATCCAGGCTCACACCTAATTCCTGTGCACCCCTAATCAGCAGTTCTCTCACGCATCCCACGCCTTTCCATAAATACTAGCAAATTAGAAACATCCGCCGGGTTTACCCCTGTTATGCGGCTGGCCTGGCCTATGTTTTCCGGCTTTATGGCATTAAGCTTTTGCCGGGCTTCCAGGCGCAAGTTGGCCACTTGTTCATAATCCATATCTGTCGGTAATTTGCGGCTTTCCAATTTTTTAAATTGTTCCACGTGGAACATTTGACGTTTGATATACCCCTCGTATTTTATGGAGATATTCACTTGTTCCCGCACATCTTCGGGCAGAGGCGGTCTGTCGGGGTCTATGGGCTCCAGCGCAGCATAGGTAATTTCCGGCCGCTTTATAAGCTCTGCCAGACGTACTCCGGATGCAATCTCTGCACTGCTAAGCTGCCTAAGCAGGGTATTTGCCGCATCCGGCGAAACAATTACCTTGCCCAGGCGAGTAATCTCCTCGTTAATGCGCCGTTTTTTCTCAACAACTCTGTCATGGCGGTCTTGGTTGATAAGATAGCCAAGTCCCTTCTCCGTCAAGCGCAAATCCGCATTATCCTGCCGCAAAATTAGACGATATTCCGCACGTGACGTCATCATCCTATAAGGCTCGCCAATGCCTTTTGTCACCAAATCGTCAATAAGCACACCAATATAACCCTCGGAGCGGTCGATGGTAAGCTGTGCCTTGCCCAATACTCGTGACGCGGCGTTAATACCTGCAATAAGCCCTTGGGCCGCCGCTTCTTCGTACCCACTGGTACCGTTAAACTGCCCGGCAGAAAAAAAGCCGGGTATGGCTTTAAATTCAAGAGCAGCAGAGAGCTGTGTGGCGTCTATGCAGTCGTATTCGATAGCATATCCAAAGCGGGTTATGCGGCTGTTTTCCAGGCCCGGAACGCTGCGGTACATGGCTATTTGCACATCCTCCGGCAATGACGTGCTCATGCCAGAAATATATAGCTCGCTGGTATTTTCTCCTTCGGGCTCTACAAAAACCTGATGGCTTGTTTTGTCGGCAAAGCGCACAACTTTGTCCTCTATGGATGGGCAATACCGCGTAGCCACGCCCTCAATATCCCCGGAAAACATGGGGGAGCGATGCAGATTGGCACGGATAATACCGTGGGTGGTCTCGTTGGTGTGGGTGAGATAGCAGGAAACTTGTGGGCGGGCTATGTCGGCGGCGTGGTTTTCGAAGGAGAAGGGGATGATATCCTCATCACCTTTTTGCTCGGACATCTTAGAAAAATCCACGCTGGCGGCGTCTATACGGGCCGGTGTGCCCGTCTTAAAACGATACATACTTATGCCCAGCCTGTCCAGTGCAGCCTTAAGGTCAACCGCCGCCGCTAAGCCGCCAGGGCCGCTGTTTACGCTTACTTCGCCCCAGGTGCAGCGGCCGTTAAGGTATGTGCCCGTGGCCATTACCAAAGCCTTGCAGGGGTACAGCGCGCCGGAGCGGGTGACAACACCGGCAATGACACCATCGGTTATGTGTATGTCTACCACCTCGGCTTGTATAAGTTGTAGTCCGGGTGCGGCTTCCAGGGTTTTTTTCATTTCTATAGAATATTGTACTTTGTCGGCCTGGGCCCGCAGAGAATGCACCGCCGGCCCTTTGCCTGTGTTTAGCATACGGGATTGCAAATATGTTTTGTCTATATTTTTGCCCATTTCGCCCCCAAGGGCGTCAATTTCACGCACCAAATGCCCCTTGGATGTGCCGCCGATGTTGGGGTTGCAGGGCATCATGGCGATGGAGTCTAAATTTATGGCAAACAAAACGGTGGTGCAACCCATGCGGGCAGCGGCCAAGGCGGCCTCGCATCCCGCGTGGCCTCCGCCGATGATTATTACGTCCACGGGCTGTGCTGTGTATAGAAATTGTTGTGTAGCCATCATGCTCACCATCCTTGTGGGTTTTGCGAATTTATGGGTTTTGCGGGCGGCCATCCTCGGTCGCCCAGACTATGCATTTTATTTACCCAAACAAAATTCCGAAAAAATCCTGTCAATAAGCTCATCCTCCACCACAATGCCTGTTATCTCGCCCAAATAGGCATAGGCGGCCTGTATGTCAATGGCTATAAAATCAATAAACATGCCGCTGTCTATGGCCTCCACGGCATTTGTCAGGGCTTCTTTTGCGGCAGCAATAAGGGCTATGTGTCTGGTATTTGTAACAATACCCCGGCCGTATTCCATTTGCCCGGCAAAAAACATCTCTTTAATTTTCTTGCCCAACAGGTCTATGCCAACGTGGTTTTTGGCGGAAATTTCTACGATACAGTCACCAAAAATTTCTGTCAACACGGCCTTGTCTATAGCAAGCGGCAGGTCTGATTTATTTATCACTACAAGGGTATTGCGCCAGTCCCCATGACCAAGAGCGGTAATTTCATCACGACTAATGGCCACAGAGCCATCCAGCACCAGCAGCACCAAATCCGCCTGCCTGCCTTCTTTAATGGAGCGCTCCACACCTTGGCTTTCCACAATGTCTTCCGTGTCTCGCAACCCCGCCGTGTCAGCAATCTCCAAAAAAATATCACCTATTTTGATGGTTTCACGTAGCACATCACGGGTAGTGCCGGGTATGTGGGTTACGATGGCTCGGTCTTCCTGGGCCAGGGCATTAAGAAGGGAGGATTTGCCAACATTGGGCTGGCCGATAATGGCGGTTTTTATGCCATCGCGTATAATACGTCCTTGTTCCGCCGTAACCAGCAGTCCGTCCAGGTCTTTGGTTATTTCCTCCAGCTGAATTTTTATATCCTGGGCCCAAATATCAGCTTCTTCGTGCTCCGGATAATCAATGGCCATTTCTATGCGAGCCAGCAGGGCCAGCAGGCCGTCACAAGACTCGTCCAGCAGACCAGCTAAGCGGCCTTGCAGTTGCTCCACAGCCGCGCGGTGAGAAAGCTCTGACCTGGCATTGATAACATCCATCACAGCTTCGGCTCGGGAAAGGTCTATGCGGCCGTTAAGAAAAGCCCGGCGGGTAAACTCCCCGGGTTCTGCCAGACGCGCACCATGTTCTATCAACAACATCAGGATTTTTTGCACCACAACGCTTCCGCCGTGGCAGTTTATCTCCACCACATCTTCACGGGTAAAAGATTTTGGCGCCAACATAACAGAAACCAGCACCTCGTCAATTTTTTCGCCGCCGTCGCTAATCCAGCCGTAATATATCCTGTGGCTTTTTAACCCGGTGTTTTTAGTGACAAACACCTTGCCCAAAATTGCAAGGCTGTCGGGGCCGCTAATGCGCACGATGGAAATAGGGCCGCCAACGAGAGCGGAAATGCCGGTGATGGTGTCGTCCATATTAAATTTACTGATATTGCCCATTGTATACCCCGCAAAAACTTACGCCCCGCCCATGATACGGGCAGGGCGCAGTGCTTATAATCTAATTATTTTGGGCGGTTGCCCTTTGGAGCTATAACTATATTTCTAAATGGATCTGTGCCTTCGCTATGTGTGGCTACATATCTGTCGTTTTGTAATGCGCTGTGGATAATGCGCCGCTCGAAGGTGTTCATGGGCTCCAAGGTAACGGGCCGTTTTGTGGCCTTAACTTTTTTGGCCAAATTTGTTGCCAGTTGCTCTAAAATTTCCCGGCGCTTTTTGCGATATCCTTCAGAATCCACAATTACATTTAAGTACGGGGCCGTGCCCTTGTTTACCGCCAGACTTACAAGATACTGGATGGCATCCAGGGTTTGGCCTCTTTTGCCAATAAGTACGCCCATATTTTCGCCGGACATTGTTACGTCCAGCTGTTTTTCGGAAAGGGTAGTTTCTACATTAATAACTATGCCCATGGCCATGCCTATTTCTTTAATGAAGGTTTGGGCCGCTTGTTGGGGGTCGTGTTTTATGGTTACCTTTACATGGGCAGGCTTGGCACCCAAACCCATAAAGCCCTTAGAGCCTGTGTCTATTACCTCAATTTCAACGTCATCACGTGTAACCGAAAGGATGTTTAAGGCTTCTTCCACTGCCAAATCCACGGTTTTTGCCGTTTTTTCGATAGATTTCATATCGTCTGCGACCTCCTCTAGCGGACTTTCTCGTCTTTGGCCTTTTCGGCTTTTCTGATATAGTATCTGTGAATAAACTGGTGCTGACCTATCATAACCACGTTAAGCATAACCCAGTACAGACCAACCCCGGCGGGTGCCATGATGGTAAACCAGCCGAACATTAAGGGGAAGATAAGCAGCATAACTTTTTGCATCATTTTGGCCTGGTCGTCCATAGGCGGGTTGGTTCGCATCATCAAGTATTGCGACAATAACATGGTTGTTGCCGACAAAAGGGGCAGCATAACCCCGGGCCAATTGGTGCCGGCAGGTGCGATAAGATTAAGTGTGAGGAAGGTTTGTATAGACACCTTTTGGTCGTAAAGATATTGAATGTTGGCCAGTTGTTGGCCGCTTATATTGGAGAACAGTGTGTTCCAGTCTGTGTCTGAAAATACATGAATCAGTCTGTTCATATCTGCCGCGGCATCCAGGAAAATTGCGGTGCCCACGGGGGTTCTGTTTACGGCTATGGGGCCGATAATATCGCTGATAAATTCCGGCCCAAGGTCTATGATGGCCATGGACAGGGCGGTATAGGCGTATTCCACATTGCCTACAAACAGGAAGGCTTGATCCAAAACACGAAACAGGCCTATAAACAACGGCCAGGTTATAAGCATAGGCAAGCAGCTGGCCAGCATATTTACCCCATGCTTTTGGTTAAGGGCCTGCATTTCTGCTGACATTTTGCGTCGCAGCTCCGGATCTTTGCTGTTGCCGTATTTTTCTTTTATTTTGTCCATTTCGGGTTTCATGGCCCGCATTTTCATGGTGTTGCTCATCATTTTAAACTGGGTTGGAAACAGGGCCATACGTACGATGATGGTCATTATTATGATAGACACGCCCAAGGCCCCTGCGGGGGTAAAGACGAAAGACCATATGTCGTAGATAAAATTAATTATCCAGCCCAGCACTGTAGAAATAGGCCCTATTATGGCACCTGGTTCATTTCCGATAAGGTTGTTGTTTAGGAAAATGCCGCCTTGCGTAAAAAACTGTATCAAAAAGATTTCCTCCTTAGCACGATAATACTATTGAACGTTCCGCGTAGAACATAAACCAACGCCGGTGGCTTTATCACTCACCACTTACCACTTACCACAGGCCTAAGTTGTAGAATTTTTTTGGCGGCACGGGGTCGTAGCCGCCCTTGCTTAAAGGGTTGCACCGTAACAGGCGAAAAACGGCCAAAACAACGCCCAAAAGTGCCCCGTGGGTTTTTATGGATTCGTAGGCATAATGTGAACAGGTTGGGCTGTAGCGGCAACGGGGTGCTAAATATGGCGAGATACTCTTTTGATAAAGGAACACCAAGAACAAAAGAACCTTGGCCATTTGGTCAGCCCCTTTTTGCGTATCGCTTCTGCTGCCACGCTTCGTTAACGAAGCGTGGTTACGTCGAACCCTCCGTCTGCCGTAGGATGCCGTGTTTGCGAAGTGCTTGCCGCAAGCCGGATTTTATCTCGGCAAAGTCAGCTTCCGCTATAGAAGCCCTGGGCAAAAGCACTATGTCGTGTCCTTTTTGTATGTCTGCTTCCAGTAGCCGCCAGGCTTCTTTAAGGCGGCGGCGCGCCTTATTGCGCACAACAGCTCCGCCTACTTTTTTGCTGGCAGAAACACCTAAGCGGTTTATGGCTTTGCTGTTTGGCAGAACAAAAACAGTAATATGCTTTGCTCCCATGATCCGACCTTTTTTATATACAAGCTGAAATTCTCGGTTTTTCTTTAGGGTGGTTGTATGTTTCAAAATAATCGTAGCCTTTCGGTGGGGCAAGAGGAAGGGCCCGCGAAGCGTGCCTCGCGGGTCTTTAGCCTTTGCGTCAATTATGCGGTAAGCACCTTTCTGCCCTTTTTACGGCGTCTGGCGATTACGTTTCTGCCGTTTTTTGTAGACATTCTTACACGAAAACCATGAACCTTGGAGCGTTGCCGCTTTTTTGGCTGGAATGTCATTTTCATAAAAATGCACCTCCTTCAAAAATTTAGATTGTTCCCTTTAAGGATGCTTCTTTGTTGGATAATCTATTGCTTACAAAAAGTCAGATGAAACCATTATAGGTGATTTTTGTCCCGCCGTCAAGATTTTTATAGCAAAAGTGTTTTTGTTTTTGCCGCAGTTACACAATACACCTGTTCAAAAACCTTGTCGAGCCATTTTTTTGAACGTAATCTGTGAAGCAAAGGTGACAGATTGATTGTGTTTAACGCAGTCGTATTGTGTGAAATAGCTTCGGAAAAGGCCCATTAAACATAGTTGACACACAATTTTAATAAAAAAGTTAAAATTTTGAAAAATAATTGTAGCTTTTCTGAACGACTTGTGTTATAATTCGTGTGGTAGGAGATCTATTGATTCGAGGGGTGGTATGATGAAAGCGCACATGTCCACAGTCCAGGCCGGAGACTTCGAGTTAAGGTATTACAAGACGACGCAGCCCAGTGCTGACGGTAGCATGACTTTTCATGGAGTTTATGTGGCCAAATGCTCCGGTGAGCACATCATCGAGCAAGCTGACAGCGGACCTATCGGAGAGGATTCGCGTCAAGTTGACACAGTCATCCACAGCTTGGCAGAGAACACTGTAACGCCTATGGTTCTCTATGAGGTTTTGGATGAACTGTTATCCATGGGACAGGCATAGCTTGTCAAGCACAAAGAGGACATCAAAGCGCACCTCCACTCGCTGCGATGTCCTCTTTCGTTTTATCCCGTTTTATCCGGCGCTGTTTCTTTGGCCATAATGTTCATGGCAGCATTATGCTCACGTATAACCTGCATTTCTGACATATACGCCCGTTGGGCTATGTCTTTCCATTTGTAGCGGCATATATATCGCCAGGTGATTACCGCACGGCCTATGGGGCTGTCCAGGCCATCAGCCAGACTTTTAATTTCTTTTTCCAGCCCCAGCAGAGCTATTTTTGCTTTTGTGATGTCTGTCTCCAGCTCCAAAATAGCTACAGCCATATCTTCGCCGTGCCTATGGTTTCTGGTTTTGCTGCCGTTGCGCCCTAATATGGCCCCTGCCCCTTCTTGACGCGCCCGCAGCGTGTCAATTTCCTCACAAAGTTTGTTGATGTGCCCCTCCGTTGCAAAAACCCTGCCAAAATAATTTTTTAATCCGTCTGCTGTCATTAATATCGACCCCCGCATAAGATATTCTAATATTAGTAATACTAATATATCATGTCAGCAACTGTGTGTCAACACTTTTTTTGAAAATTTTTCCGTCAGCACCTTGACTGGCCATTTCAAAAGGGTTATAATGGTCTGTGACGCCCTTCGTTATAGGAGGTATTTAAATGACCAAAATAATCATTCATGGCCTGGGTCGCTTGGGCCGTTCTGTTTGTGCAGCAATGGACGACCAATTTACTGTAGCGGCCGCCATAGAAGCCGCCCCAACACAGACAAATGACGATTTTCCCGTATATATGAATGTGGAACAATGCACACAGAATGCGGATGTGGTGGTGGATTGTTCTGTTGCCCATGCAGTACCGGCCTTGCTTACTTGGGCCGTAGCGCGGCAGTTGCCCCTGGTTATTTGCACCACAGCCTTGGATGATAGTACAATAGACCAAATTAATGATGCCGTTGCAAAGATACCCATTTTTCTTTCTGCCAATATGTCTTTGGGTGTTAATTTGGCGGCAAAACTGGCTCGTACAACGGCCAAAGCCCTTGACGGCAAGGGTTTTGATATAGAAATTATAGAGCGCCATCACAACCAAAAGCTGGATGCCCCCAGCGGCACCGCCGTTTTGCTGGCGGATAGCATAACTTCTGCCATAGGGGAGCAAAATATGGTATACGGCCGCCATGGTCTGCGCAAACGTGCGCCCAACGAAATAGGCATACATGCCATACGGGGCGGCACCGTTGTGGGCGAACATACCGTTATCTTTGCCGGACACGATGAAGTTATCGAGATAAAGCACGCCGCCCTTTCCCGAGAGGTTTTTGCCCGGGGTGCCCTGGTTGCCGCAAAATTTATCACAGGCAAACCGCCGGGCCTTTATACCATGGATGATTTACTGGAAAATTAATGATATGGAGTGGATATATTGAAAAAAATACGCAACGCATTACTATTGCTATTACCGGCACTATTTTTGGCAGCATGTTCTTCCGAGGGCGCAGACTCCTTTTTCTCCTTCGAACACAACCTGCTGCTAACCTATGAGGTAGACGGAGAAAATCCCTTTTCCTATCAAATTTTTAATTCCTTTGCCACAAACAACCGCGTGCAACGCCGTATAGTAACCGAAGGCATGGGCCATATAATGGCAGAGGTGCTGGAGGTGCGAGACGGCGAGCTTTTGCTGGTAAATGCATCCAGCAACCTGCCGGAACATGTAAATATTACAGACGACACAGCCCTTCATGCCATTTTGCTTGCCGAACCCATAACCGTGGGCAATCATTGGATGGAAAGCCCCTTTGACCTCGAAAATTCCTCCACACGGGAAATAACCGGCACGGGCATAACCATCACCACACCCGCCGGCACCTTTGAAACCATCGAAGTAACCCTCACATTCGCCAATGACGATACCTTTATAACCCCTGCGCGCCTGCGGGAATATATTGCCCCCGGCGTTGGCATGGTGAAGCAAATAGCATATTCGGGCATCTCTACCGACTGGGCAGACTGGGAAACCGCCGAAGAGCGCATTGTCACCACCCGCCTTGTAGACATACAGAGGAACGCAGCCCTCACAGAAACCATAGATATCCTATATTCCATTGACGGCGATTTTACACGTATGGACATATTGCATACCACAAACAACGACCTTACCGAACTGTACGCCCCCGTGGCGCAGCGGTTGCTGTCCAAGTCCCTGGGTGTGGCCGCCAACGAAGATATATCCATTAATTTTGCCATAATCAACCCAGAAACACGGGCTCTTAATTTAGATTTTTGCACCCATTTTGCCGCAGAAATATCCAAAGTGGAAGGTTTTGAGCAAGAGCAACGCATATTGCACGCCGTGGTTAACACTTTTGGCATATTATACACCGCCACCAGCGTGCGTGTAACCATAGACGGTCAGCCGTACAGCGGCCCCAATATAACCAAAGCCCATACAGAATTTATACCCGTGGGCGTGGGGTTGTGGTATGAATGATTTAACCATAAAAACCAATGTGCGCCGCATTTTGGCAGAAAATGGCCTGTACCCTAAAAAAAACCTGGGGCAAAACTTTTTGACCGATGCCCACGTGTTGTCTAAAATTGTGGCGGCGGCAGATATAACCCGCGATGATCTTATAATAGAAGTAGGCCCCGGCCTTGGTGTGCTTACCACAGAAATGGCAAAGCACGCCGCAAAGGTTGTGGCCATAGAAATTGACACCAACCTGGCGGCCATTTTGCAAGCCAACGCCGCCCCAAATGTGCAAATTATCAACCAAGACGTGCTAAAGACCGACATCGGCGATATCATCGCCCAATCGGGCTTTTTTCGTGCCAAAATGGTGGCCAATCTACCATATTACATAACCACCCCCATTATATTTAACATCTTGGAGACAGGCCTGCCTGTGGATACCCTTGTTGTTATGGTACAAAAAGAAGTGGCTGACCGTATGCTGGCGGCCCCCTCTACCAAGGCTTATGGTCTGCTGACCCTGTCCGTAGCATATTACGGCCGGGCATCACTGGTGGCCAATGTGCCGCCTAATTCATTCCATCCCCGCCCGGATGTACACTCCGCCGTGGTTAAAATTGACGTAAACCCACGGCAGGATGTGGACCACCCCATCTTTGCCGCCATAACCAAAGCTGCCTTTGGCAACCGCCGCAAAACCCTGCAAAACTGCCTGGCGGCCTCCGAACAACTGGGCATCACAAAAGAAAAAGCCGCCCAATTGCTGGCGGCGGCGAGGTTGCCAGAAAATATCCGTGGCGAAGCCCTTTCTTTTGAGGACTTTGTGCGACTGGCCGGTCAACTACAAGACGCCCGGTCAACTACAGGATAAACTTGGTGGAGCAATAATTTATAGGCAGTTTTTAATGTGACGCGTATCGGTGGGTATCACATGGACGCAATGACAGAACTAGGGGAAATCTTTTCAAGCAAAGGTACTAACCCCGGCTCTACTATAGGGACGCTGACTTTGTCCAAAATTGGCGATAGGCTTGGCGGGCAGACAGCATTTTTGTTAATGTGCGCCGCCTTATAAACACTATACCAGAGCTAATTCCTACTTCAGAGGGAACAGCCGTATCTATATCCATATCGTTATATCTTCATCCATAGGCAGAGATTATCTTACCTTTTGACATCACACTCGCAGACCAAGTTGTCACCACAAGAGAAGATATTATCGCCGTTTTAGGAGGGTCTACCTGGCTTTTAGGAGGCAATATGTGGTATGAATTGCCGCAAGGCACGGCTAACTTTAATATTCGGAGAGACCATTTGTACCATATATTGTTTGTGCGGCGTAGTTATGTCAGCTTAGCGCGGCCTTTTTTTATTGCTCGAAAGGCCAGCACACACAAGGCCAGTGCCCCAAGGCTAGCCACAATTAACCCAAAATACATACCGGACTGCACAAACCTGGTGACGGCTGTGTGGCTGTAAACTGCTATGGTGGCAGGGTTTTCCAGGGCTTCCGCAAAAAATGGGTGCAGCAAAATGGCAAAGACCCCGGCAAAGACCCCATGGGCTATCTTGCAGGCGATATACACGGGTACATTTATGTCGGTTTTGCCAAGAAAATTAATGCTTTGGAAGAGTATGGACAGCCCACCGAAGGATATTATTGCGGAGGCCAGGGCCACAACACCGCGGCTAATGCCTTGCTGGCTTAACACACTGACGCCGTTGGTCATTTCTACAATGCCGGTAAAAAGCCCGGCGTGCAGAGCTTGAGGTATGCCCAGTGCCCTCAAAAGTGGTGCAAACAGGCCGGATATGGCGGCGTAGACCCCGGATAATTCCAAAAGGGTAGATATAACCGAAAAAAGCACGATAAAGCCGCCGATAAGCAACATGGTTTCTACGGCATTTAAAACCGCCCGCCCAAAAATTTGCCCAAAGCTTTGGTTGCTTCTGTGCCATGGCTGGGCACTTCTTGGTGACACCGGTACAGCACCCTCTTCGCGCCTGCCGTAAAACCGCATACACAAACCCACGGCCAGACCGCCAAGATAATGGACGGCCAGCATAAAATACCCCAGGGCGGCACTGCCAAACATACCTGCGGCCACTGCCCCCAAAATAAACAGTGGCCCGGCATTGTTGGTAAAGGCAGCAAGCCGCTGGGCCTGCACGCGTGTAAGCTCGCCCCGGGCCCGCATTTCCCCCACGACCTTTGCCCCTACAGGATAACCGGAAATAAGCCCGATGGCCAGGGCAAAGCCCCCAGTGCCCGGCACCCTAAAGACAGCCCGCATACCGGGGGCAAGTGCCGCCCCAAAAAAGCCAACCGCGCCCAAGGCCATTAGCAAATTGGCCCCGATAACAAAGGGCAGCACCCCTGGTAATACGCTGTGGGCCCACAATTCCAGCCCTGTTCTTGCCGCCGCAAGGCTTTCTCTGGGGAAGATTATTATTAATATATTAAGTGCCGCCACAATGGCTGGCAGCAACATCACGCCGACTTTTTTAAAATGTCCCATACTAAGAAATTATGCGGGCGAATATAAAAAAAGACTTGCCGAAGTGTGATCGAGCAAGTCTTAGCTGTAATATGATTTTTTTATCAAATCGTAAAGTTTTCCCCGCATAACCGCAATGGATGTGATTTTTGCCACTTCTCCCAAGTTTTCTTTTGTTGTTGCGTGCCCCCAGGCATGAAGGGGTATCCATTTCGTGCACATAGATAAAATATAGTCCACATCATATTCGCCAAAATAGCCTGTCATATAGGGTTTTTCAAAGCAAAACAAGGCACTGGCGATGTAAACCAGCTCATATTCAACGGGTGCGTACATGGCATCGGCAAAGTCTATAATATATACATTTAACTTATCGTCCAGCAATATATTGTCGCAATTCCAGTCTCCGTGGCAATAGACCTTTTCGCTTTCGTTGATGTGCATATTGGCTAGGTGCACCAGTCTTTCTGCCAAAAATGACGGGGGAAAGCCCTCTTTGCTCCATCCATCATTATCGATTGCATACTGCATTACATCGACAGGTGTAAAATTTCCGCACTGCTCGTTCAGCTTGTCGGTTATGCTTCGCATTTGTTTTCCAATACTCACTTTGTCCTCATAGTTTAAGGTGCTCTCGATTTCGCCGAGTGTTTTTCCGCAAATGTACTCCATAATCATGTACTGAAAATGATATTTATCCTTAATTCCGCCATGGGTAATGAGCTTGGGCGCAGGGACTCTTTGCGCATTTGCCCATTTCATGCCAAAAAGCTCAACATCTACATTTGTGCCGTAATCTTCGCCAATTCCCTGGGGCGCAAATATTTAATGACATAGCGACCAACCTTAAACACGGCATTTGAGCCGGGTTTAAGGTGTTCTATATTTTCTGAGGGCAATTTTTCTTTTTGAAAAATATGCTTCACCAGCGGCGCAAACGCCGGAATTGATTGAAATACCTTTCCCCAGTCGTCCCAATTATCAATTCGTTCTTTGAATAGAGATGTTTTTTCGCTCATTAGTTTAGTTGGTTACCCCCTATTTATTGCCGTATAACTTGACAACCTGTGCATCACACGACACCTTCAAAGCCAGGGCGGATATCTTATCGAATTTTTCTTTGTTGCCGCTGATGTAGAATTGATGCACTGGTAGGGTGTCATCTACTCTGGTCAACCCTGCATCCCCCAGTGTTTTTTTAAGGTCTTGCGCCAGCACAACGGCGGGGTCAACAATGGTAACATCACTGGGCAGGGCTTTTTTTATGCTGTTTATTAACAAAGGATAATGGGTGCAGCCTAGTATGGCTGTGTCTATACGATTGGCAGCCATATCCGCCAGATAAATTTGTGCTGTCATATCCGCCACGGTATTGTCCGACCAGCCTTCCTCCGTCAACGGCACAAACAGCGGGCAAGCCACCGACATAACCTGGGCATCGGGCCTTTGGGTTAGAATGGCGGTGCGGTGGGCGCCACTGGCCACGGTACCTGCCGTGGCCATAACCCCAATGCGCCCTGTTTTTGTGGCCGCCAGTGCCGCAGTTACCCCCGGCACAACCATGCCCAACACGGGTATGTCTGTCATTTGCTCCACAGTGCCAAAAATACGGGCACTAATGGTGCCGCAGGCTACCACCAATGCTTTTATGTCTTTGTCCATCAAAAAATCTATGATTTGGCGAGAAAACTGGGCCAGTTGCTCCGGGGCTCTGTCACCGTAGGGCGCACGCAGACTGTCGCCAAAGTATATAAGATGCTCCTGGGGCAGGGCGTCCATAATTTGCCGGGCTACGGTAAGGCCGCCTACGCCGGAGTCGAAAATGCCTATGGGTTTGTTTTTCAATTTGATGTTCTCCGTTTCTGAAGATAATGCGGGCGACCACAGGTCGCTCCTACAGGGCTAATTCTATTAGTTTATCCACCAGTTCCGCATAACTCATGCCTTCTGCCCGCCACAATTTGGCATACATCGAGATATTGGTAAAACCGGGCATGGTGTTAATTTCGTTGAAAATAACCTGCCCATCCACCAGGAAAAAGTCCGCACGAGCCAGGCCACGGCAACCCAGGGCGGCATATACGGCCAGGGACTGGCGGCGCACCTCATCCACCACATGGGGCGACACATCCGCCGGGATGATATTGCGGGATGTTTTGCTGGTGTATTTGGCTTCATAGTCATAAAAGGCGGTGTCGTAGGTTATCTCTCCTACACCGCTGGCCATGGGTTCGTCATTACCCAACACGGCGCATTCCAGCTCCCGGCCCAGGGCTTTTTTCTCTACAACAGCCTTGTTGTCATACTTTATGGCATCTTGTAATGCCGCTACAAGCTCCTTTTTGTTTGTGGCCTGGTTAATGCCCACAGAAGAGCCTGTGTTGGCCGGTTTTACAAAACATGGATAGCCTATTTTATATCTTATGGCTTTGGCCACGGCGTCTATGTCGGTCTCTATTTGGTTTTTACAAAATACCATATGGGCCATTTGTTTTATACCAAGCCTGATGGCCAGGGCTTTGGTATGGGCTTTGTCCATACATATGGCACTGGCGGCAACACCGCTGCCCACATATGGTATACCAGCCAGTTGCAACAAGCCCTGGACGGCACCGTCTTCACCGTTTTTGCCATGCAGCACAGGAAAAGCCACATCAATATGCATTACCTTAAATTTATCACCCACAAGGCGCAGCAAGCCTTTGTGGGATGTATCCGGGCTTAACACCACAGGTGTGGCAAACCTTTCCCATTGCAAATTTTTAATATTATCCCGCCCGCCGTCATATAAAAACCACCGCCCGTCTTTTGTGATATAGATAGGCAGGATGAAGTATTTTTCCTCATCAAGGGCGGCGATGATGTTTGCGGCAGAAAGTTTTGACACATCATGCTCGCTGGACACCCCGCCAAAAAGCACAGCAACTACTTTTTTATCCATCAAAAATCCTCACTCTCGTCAGTGTTACTTATATAATATGCTGGATACTAATCCTTGGAAAGTAAGTTAGCAACGATATTCATTTCATTTTCATTAAGGCGGCGGTATTCCCCCGTAGCCATGCCCTCATCTAGGTCAATACCCGCAAAGGCAATCCTTTTAAGGGCCAAAACATCAATGCCAACCGCTGCAAACATGCGCTTTACCTGATGAAATTTGCCTTCTTTTATGGTTATTTTGGCATAATTATCTGTAAGTCCCTCCAGCACCGCCGACATACAACGATAACCATCATCCAGCATCACACCTGCCGCAAAAACTCCTATTTCCTTCTCTCCTATTTCCTTGTCCAATTGGGCAACATACACCTTTTCTACATGCTTTTTAGGCGACAACGCCCTGTGGGCAAAACCGCCGTCATTTGTAAGTATTATAAGCCCTGTGGTGTCCTTATCCAGACGTCCAACAGGAAACAGGCTCATCCACTGGTACTTATCTTCCAGCAGGTCAATGACGGTGTTGTCTTCCTCGTCATATGTGGCGGAAATAACCCCATCGGGTTTGTTCATCATAATATACACATATTTTTCGTACTCTATAAGCTCGTCCCCAACGTAAATAACAGAAACTTCGGGATCTATGCGGGTTTCCGGCCGTGTAACCACATGGCCGTCAACCGTCACTGCTCCCTGTTTTAAAATGGTCTTAACCTCCTTGCGGCTGCCAAAACCCCATTGGGATATAAGTTTGTCTATACGCATAAATGGCATACTAATCAATCACTCCATCGCGAAATTGGCCATTGCCATACAGGCGCAACAGCATTATAATTAATTATAACGGCAAAAAAAAATATTGCAAGAAAAATGTATGGGTGGGCTCCATATTTGCCCGCCCGTGTAGGGGCGGCATTCTGCCGCCCGGATAAGGAGGACATACTATGGATAACCGCATCGTAAAACTGGCCCAAAGCATTGTTAACTATTCTGTGGGGCTTAAAAAAGGCGAGAAAATTCTGATTCAGCATTTTGGAGCAGAATCCCTGCCTCTTGTACGCCAGTTGGTAAAAGAAGTGTACAAAGTTGGCGGCCTGCCCTTTGTGGATACATACCTAAACACCCTGCGGCGTGAGCTTTTACTGGGCGCAAGTGAAGAGCAGCTTAACATAATGGCGGATGTGGATGCCAAGATGATGAGCCAAATGGATGCATATGTGGGCATACGCGGCGACCTTAACCAAAGCGAACTGGCCGACGTACCGGGAGACAAAATGGGCATGTACCAGCGGCTGTACGGCAAGCCTGTGCATCTGGACATGCGTGTGGCCAAAACCAAATGGGTTGTAATGATATATCCCAATACGGGCTTTGCCCAGGCCATGGATACTAGTCTGGAGGCTTTTGAGGATTTCTATTTTAAGGTATGCAATCTGGATTACAACAAATTGTCCGCCGCCATGGATAATTTGGTAGAAATGATGAAAAAAACCGACAAAGTGCGCCTGACAGGCCCCGGCACGGATATTTCTTTTTCAATAAAAAACATGCCGCCCATAAAATGTGACGGCAAGCGCAATGTGCCCGATGGCGAGGTATATCTGGCCCCCATACGCGACAGCGTCAATGGCAAAATATCCTACAACGCCCCAAGCGTGTACCAGGGATTTACCTTCGAAAATGTGGTGTTTGAATTTGAAAACGGCAAAATAGTGCGTGCCACCGCCAATGACACCGAAAAATTAAACGCCATACTGGACACCGACGAAGGCGCCAGATATATTGGCGAATTTGCCGTGGGTACCAACCCATACATCACTAAAGCCATGAAAAACACCCTGTTTGACGAGAAAATATGCGGTAGCATACACCTTACCCCCGGCAATGCCTATGACCTATCATTTAACGGCAACCGCTCCGCTGTCCATTGGGATTTGGTTCTTATACAAACCCCTGCATACGGCGGTGGCAATATGTATTTTGATGATGTGCTGGTGCGTCAGGATGGCCTGTATGTGGTGGACGAGCTAAAATGCCTTAACCCGGAGAATTTTGGATAAAGTAGGTGTGGTATGTTAAAATGGATAGATGAACATGAACTTCTTTTCGTTGGCCTTGTGGCGCTTCTTGCAGGTGCGGCGTTGGTTATATCTTCTTTAAGACTCGGCCTGAATATAACTCATAACCACCATGCACACTGGCTTAATGATACTTGGGGTATTTATAATCACCGTCGGCGCAATTACGCTTAAAGAATATAATTCAGAAAACCTTAAAAAGAAAAACAACGAAGCCCAGAAGACAAAGATATTGTCGAGAAGATAGAGAGGATATCAGTCACTTTAAATATGTCTGCTGATGAATTGCACGAGGTGGAGACGCGGCTTAAAGAGCGTATTGCTATTGTAAAGGAGCTGTCCGCAGAAGCAAAAAGGGCCGAAGAGATTGCTTCTTTACACTCGGGGCAGGTTGACGCTGTTGATAAAATACTTGATGCTAAATTTGAAGGGCTAAAAAAGAAGGGCGCAAGAGTTTTTGGCATGGCGTTTTTGTCAATCTCTTTTGCGTGGCTCTTGGTGCGCTTGTTTCGTTTTTGCTTTTTTCATAATCAACAAAACAGTGATGCTGTAACGACCAAAACTTTGCACCATACACCAAATTCGTCATCCCAGATCAAATCCGGGATAATATGTAGTAGGCGACCTGTGGTCGCCCACGATACATCGGAGTGCCGGGGCTGGCGCGCCCTACTTTGTAGGGGCGGATTCCATATCCGCCCGCAAGAAAAATCTTGGATCAAATCCGGGATGACGAATTTGTGTAGAGCTTTAAATGTTATGCTATAGTAGGGGAGCGAGAGGACATGGAAATTAGACTGCAAAAATATATGGCCGACTGCGGCGTGGCCAGCCGCCGCCATGCGGAGGCTATGATTGAAGCCGGCAGGGTGGCTGTAAATGGACAAACCGCCATAGTAGGCGCGAAAATAACCCCAGGGCGGGATGAAGTGTGCCTAGACGGCGTTGTTGTCACGCCTGCCGGGGCGGACTATGTATATATTTTACTTAACAAGCCCATCGGGGTTATCACATCCGCCGCCGACCAATTTAACCGCAAAACGGTGTTAGATTTGGTTGGGGATATTGACGCCCGCCTGTTTCCCGTGGGGCGGCTGGATTACAACACATCCGGCCTTATTTTGCTTACTAATGACGGGGATTTAACCAACAAGCTAACCCACCCCCGCCATAGCGTGGCAAAGACTTATATGGCCAAGGTGGATAAGCCCCTGGATGAGGCCGATGTGGCCGCATTTCGCAAGGGCATAAATATTGATGGGCGCATGACGCTGCCCGCTGATTTGGAGATAATTAGCGCAAACAAAAAGACCGCTAAAATTACCCTGCGGGAGGGACGCAACCGCCAGATACGCAAGATGATAGAGGCTCTGGACAACAATACCGCGGCCCTTAGCCGCATTGCAATCGGGCGTATAACCCTTGGCAACCTAAAACCCGGGGAATACCGGCACCTTAGCCGCGACGAGGTAGCATATCTAAAGGGGCTGTGACGTATGGGTACCGAAATTAATGTGATTATCCATGGCTTTGGCGGCAGGGTGGATGATGTGCAGTATCTTGCCAACCATTTGCACAGCCGCGGCCTTGACGTGCATACCGTACCATTGGCGGGCCACGGCGGCAGCCGCAAAGACCTGCTGGCTACATCACACACGGACTGGATACAGTCCGCCATGGCAGAAGTGGACAGGTTGGCGGAACAGTACGACAAAATCAACCTAATAGGCTTTTCTATGGGCGGCCTTATAGGCCTACACCTGGCCGCCGCGCACAACGTAAACAAAATGGTCTTTGTTAACACCCCCATATATTTTTGGAATCCAAAAATCATCGCTGCCGATGTGCTGCGGCTGGACAAAGAGAAAATTGCATACTATGCGGCCAGCACCCGCAGCACCGGGCCAAAGCCGGGCATAAACTTTTTGCAGATGCTGGTAGCGTCCAAGAAGATATTGAGTAGTGTTGATTTTCCCTGCCTTGTGCTGCAATGCACCCATGACGAGGCCGTGCGCCCCAAAAGCGCGGCGTATCTGAAAGAAAAGCTGGGCGAGCAGACCCGGGTAAAACACTACAACGGCGGGTGCCATCAGGTTTTTGTTAAGGCCACGGAATTGCGTGATGAGGTATGCGGAGATGTTTATGAGTTTATCACGGAGTAATCAAGGGTTTTCGTAGGGACGACCGTCCCGGTCGCCCGGTTTTGTAGGCGGCAAAATGCCGCCCCTACATCATAATGACATTTAGAAAATGTGGTGGAATTTTGGCGCAACATGTGGTATACTGTTGGCATTATTGTGTCGAACAGGGAGGGTGCCACATGAGTAAAGACGCTGCCAAGGAATTTGGGAAAGAGCTTGGGAGGCAGGCCGGTGAAGATTTTCGACCTGCTATGAAATCGGCCAGCCAGGCTTTAACTACCGTGATTGACTGCGTTAATCTGGTTTTATCTCCATTGAGGCTTGCCAATTTAGTTCTTGGCGCACAAATGGATAAGGTTTGGCGGAGCCTGGCAGAGAAATACGAAAAAATACCGCCGGAAATGTGCCAAGAGCCGGATTTGAAAATTGTGCATCAAATATCGGACAAACTGAAATATAGCCTGGATAGCGATGAGTTGCGAGATATGTTTGAAAATTTGCTTATATCCAGCATGACAAAGGGCCGGACAGTGCATCCCCTTTTTGTTGATATCATCGACAAAATGACAACGGAAGATGCACAGTTGTTTAAACTGATTTGTAACGCCTATTCACTTGTAACGCCTGTGTTTGGCCTCGAATTGCTCCTGGTAGAATTTTTTTCGTTTAATTCGATTAATGTGAGTAGTGTTGACGACTACCGTAGCAATCATTTCCTGTGTTGTCCCACATTTTGTTCGAGCGGAAAGATCTCCGGAGATGTGTTTGAAAAGTTGTCAAATACAGAGTACCTTCCAAAGCACGATAATGTACGATTTCATATAGATATCCTCGATAAACTTGGACTTATTGAGCAACAAGTCCAGGAAAAATTGACCGAGAAGAGACGCCTTTTTGGCTTCGAGGGCTCTAGTGTCGAAAAGGACAACGGGCACGAATGGCAAAAATATCGGAGAGCTATCGAAAGACCTGATATAGCCGAATGGGTTGAGCATAATCGCATTTTTCACGATGACAGCTCCACAATTGTTGGAATATCTCCGTACAAAATTGCTGTGTTCGGGCGGCGCTTGCATGAAGCCTTGCAGTCTCCATGCTGCGACAATTCATAACTGGCAACGTAGGGGCGAACTATGTTCGCCCGCTAATGGTGCGGAGTGCTGATGGTGGCACTCCCCGCGGAACATTGACATTTCGATTGTCCACACGCAATAATCCAGAAAAAACTGGACGTGGGGTGGCGGATTTGGTATAATATGTGGTAAGGACTGCTTAAAATGGAGATATTATGCTTGCAAAGATGATGGAAAAGCTTAATATCAAGTCGCCCGGGGTTGCCAAGGGGCTTCTTTTGGTTGCCGGTGTGGTGCTGACTGTTTTGGCTGTGGTATATATAAGTGGGCAGCTGCGGGGCGGCGGAGTTGTTATAGAATTTGATGCTGACGCACACGCCTATGTGCCGCAGGGGCCGGAGGACGCTGTGCCGGTATATGTGCCGCGGCGGGTTATAGTGGTATATGTAAGTGGTGAGGTGCGTAATGCCGGGGTTTTTGAGTTTTATGAAGGAGACCGGGTGGTGAATGCTATTGAGGCCGCCGGGGGTTTTACTGATTATGCCGACCCCAATGCCATAAATTTGGCGGCGGTGTTGGTGGACGAGCAGCATATTGTGGTTTTTAGTTTGGAGGATGGTATGCCCCATACGGCCACGGCGGTTGCGGGGCAGGACGGCCCGGCTGGGGATGGGCGTATTAATATAAATACCGCCACGGCGGAGGAATTGCAGGCCTTGGGCGGCATAGGCCCGGCGCTTTCGGAGAGGATTGTTAGCCATCGGAATGCCCGGGGTGGCTTTGAGAATATAGAGGAAATTATGAACGTAAGCGGCATTGGCGATAGGATTTTCGAGAGCATAAGGGATATGATAAGGGTGGAGTAGGAGCGGCTGGTTGTGCTGATTGATTTAACTACGGAGGTATGTGCCATGGCAAACAAAATTTTGGTTGTGGATGACGAGAAGCTTATTGTAAAGGGCATAAAATTTAGCCTGGAGCAGGACGGCATGGAGGTTGCCGTGGCCCATGACGGCGAAGAGGCGTTGCAGCTGGCAAGGGTGGGTAATTTTGACCTTATTGTGCTGGATGTGATGCTGCCAAAACTGGATGGGCTGGAGGTGTGCCAGGGCATACGAGAGTTTTCTGCCACGCCCATAATTATGCTGACGGCCAAAAGTGAGGATATGGACAAGATAATGGGTTTGGAATATGGGGCGGATGATTATATCACCAAGCCTTTTAATATATTGGAGCTAAAAGCCCGCATAAAGGCCATATTGCGCCGCAGCACTAAGAAGGTTGGCGCCGACAGGCCAGATAAAAGTGTGTTTTCTGTGCGCGGGCTGGAGGTAGAGCCGGACAGCCGCCGGGTTAGTGTGTCGGGCCGGGAAGTTGGGCTGACCGCCAAAGAATTTGACCTGCTGGAGCTTTTGATGGAAAATGCCGAGCGGGTGTATACACGGGAGGAGCTACTTAACACCGTGTGGGGTTATGATTATCCCGGCGATGTGCGTACGGTAGATGTGCATGTGCGCCGCTTGCGCGAGAAAATAGAGGAAGTGCCCAGCGACCCTAAGTATATTTATACAAAGTGGGGCGTGGGGTATTATTTTAAATAGGAGCAATATGATTTTAGATAGATTGGACAAACTTAATAAAAGCAGGACATTGCGGCTGCTTTTGCGGGTGGCAATGGTTTTTGAACGGCTGTTTGGCAATTTGCGCACCCTGCGATGGAAGCTTTTTTTGTCTTATGTGCTAATAGGCATCATACCCATATTTGTGATGTGGGGCGGCAATGTTGATATTGTGGAGAGTCATTTGGTAGAGCAGAGGGCGGGAGAGCTTAGATCCCTTGCTACCTTTAATGCTGCCGAACTTGGTGCTCGGAACTATATGCACGAGACGCCGGTTATGCGCGGAATGTTAGACCGAAATCTTATGGCCCAGCAAGAAAGCCGACAGGCGTGGATTATGATTGTGGATAATATGGCCACGGTTATTTTTGACTCTCTTGAGACAGAGCAGGGCAACACATGGGCCACTGCCGGCGTTATGCAGGCCCTGGGCGGCACACACCACGAATCCGTAGGAGAAGATGGCGCAACCATTTTGCAAGTTGCCCCTATTTTTGATGCAGACGGCGAGGTCGAGGGAGCCATTATGATAGCCCATGTGGTGGACTTTGGCAATCTTATAGATAATATTAACAGCACCACAATAACTTTTATAACTATCTTGATATTGGCGGTTTTGGCCATTGTAGTTGTTATGGCCCAATGGCTTATACGCCCTATGCGGCGCATACTTGCCTCTGCTGATATGATTTCTAAAGGGCAGCTGGAAGAGCGGATAGACATAAGAGGCAGGAATGAATTTTCTGCACTGGGTCTGGCTATTAATGATATGACGGATAAACTAGCCAGGGCAGAAAGTGCCCGCCAGGAGTTTGTTTCCAATGTATCCCACGAGCTTAAAACACCACTAAGTTCCATCAAGGTGCTGTCAGAATCCCTGCTCCATCAAGGGGGCGTGGAAAACGAGATGCACCGGGAGTTTTTGACGGATATAACATCAGAAGTGGACAGAATGACGGATATTGTAAACGAGCTACTGACCCTGGTGCGTATGGACGAAGTGGAGCTGCCGCTTAACATCAGTTCTTTTAACCTTAACCGTATGCTGGAAGACGTTATAAAGCGTCTTAGACCCTTGGCCCGACAAAGAGAGGTCGAGGTGGAATTTGCCGACTTTAAACAAGTGGACATTGACGCGGATGAGATGAAATTAAGCCTGGCTATATCTAATTTAGTAGAAAACGCCATAAAATATAACAGGCCGGATGGCAATGTCAGAATTGTGCTGGACGCGGACAATAAAAGCGCGTTTATTACCGTGGCAGATAACGGCGTGGGCATAAGCGAAGAAAACCAGGCCCAGGTTTTTACCCGGTTTTTTAGGGTGGACAAAGGCCGCGACAGAGAAACCGGAGGCACGGGCTTGGGACTGTCTATTACCCACAAAACCATTCTGCTGCACAAGGGCAGCATAAAATTAACCAGCAAGGAAGAAGAAGGCAGCACCTTTGTTGTGCGGGTGCCGCTGCAAGCCAGATAAGATGTGTAAAACACATCAGGGAAAGGCGGAGGTGAAAATAATGCCCAAAACAACCATAAGAACACAAAAGCAAAGGCGCATTTTGAACATAGTTGCCTCGGCATTGCTAATATCCATGGGCCTTATGATACTTATTGCTCTGCAACATCTTGTGCGGGATAGAGGATATCATACGCAAGCAGAGACGCTGGCGGTTAATTTTTATTTTCGTGACAGCGATGATCACTGGAGCTGGGAAATGCGCCACATAGATCTTGCGGATAATACCGCAATGGTAGAAAGCGTGCTTAACGGCTTAGCGGAAGGGCCGCGCACAGCTGGGCTTTTGCCCAGCATACCCGATGGGGTGCACGAGATACATGCGGGACTGCGCACAAACACCGGGGAGCTACAAATCACTTTTCCGGCTTCGTTTCACGAAATTTCACCAATAGAGCGTATTGTGGCAATAGGTTCCCTGGTGCACACCCTTACAGACCTGCCTTTTGTGGACAATATCAGGTTTTTTGTAGGTGACGAGCCTATGCTGGATAGAGGCGGTGACCTTTTTGGCCTACGCAACAGGGGCAACACCACATTAGAAGGCAGAAACCCATGGGAAGAAGAAACCGAAGTGGTTGTGCTGTATTTTCCCAACGAGCAAATGACAGGACTGGTGGCAGAAGAGCGCACAATATCCATAAACCCCTTGCAGCTTATCGAGCATTTTATTGTGGAAGCCCTAATAGAAGGCCCCCAAACACCGGGGCTGTTTCACGGATTGCCCGCAGACGCCGGCTTGCCGCGGATAGAACGCATGGATGCCGTTGTTATTGTAGACTTTGCCGCAGACTTTTACGACAATCTGGGCAGCGGCTCCCGCGGGGAAGAAATGATGGTGTTTTCTTTGGTCAACACCCTTACAGAGCGGGCGGGAATACGCTCCGTACAAATACAAATTGACGGCCTCGCCATACAGCCCTACGACCAAAGTGCCTCCCATATGGACCTAAGCAGACCCATAGAAAGAGACGAATCCCTGATAGTTGACTAGGATGGCAGTTATGTGCATAATATAAAAAACCACCCGGAGAGCATATGCCCCGGGTGGTTTTGTTATTTCAGTGCGTTTATAAAGTCTATGTGGTTAGACGCGACCATACCAAACATTAACCAGTAGCAACTCTACAACATGCCCATCAAATTCTAAAGTGAAGTCAATGGTAGACCACCACGGATTAAGCCAATTCATGCTTACTTGAATGAATCTTATATAGTCCGAGTCAACTGATAGACGCCTGATGTCCACAAACTGCATGGCGGATTGTCCATTAGGCAATGTAGCTGTTATAGTTACGTCTGCATAGGGGATAAAGGAGTCAACACCATGGATTTGTGGTATTATGTTGATGGCTGGTCCTGGCATAACTGTCAAAAGACCATTTACATTGTGGTTAAATTGTCTAGCTCCGAAAACAGCCGCTACATACAAATCATTAACCAACACCATCTCCACAACCCTGCCGCCAGACTCTACGGTAAGGTTGATGAACTCCCAGTCGGCATTAAGCTTTCTTACATCAATCATGTTGATATAAGCCTGGTTG
>Ga0123355_10002092_pt1 | contig 28152 bp, 22 predicted proteins | sample TergutEmb28metaG_3_FD_89872 | JGI IMG/M metagenome (GOLD analysis project Ga0123355, IMG submission 89872) | Embiratermes neotenicus P1 segment gut microbial communities from Petit-Saut dam, French Guiana - Emb289 P1 | ecosystem: Host-associated > Arthropoda: Insects > Digestive system > Gut ... | reverse complement strand
CTACTGTACTTGGTATCAGAGGCTTTGTTACTTGGCATGGAGTATAATATCCCGGCAGCAGAGGAAAAGCTAAGTTTCGTTGAGGGCTTATTAGAAGACGCAAACCATGATACCCTTGATTTATACCATTTAAACAAAGGGTTTCTTTGCGCCTATGCTGGTGATTTAATTGGCAGCCTAAAACACTATTATAAGGCTGTTAGTCATGCAGAAAAGGCAGGTAAAGATACTAATGTTTCGGCATTGATAAATATAAGCCATACTTATATATTTCTAGGCAAACCCCTCCAAGCCATAAGATATGCTGAGCTTGCCAAAGCGCATGAAAAAAGCGATATTACAATGCTGACATTGGCGGTCATAGAAAACAACCTTGGCAATTGCTATTCACATGTAGGCGAGTATCGAAAGGCCAGTGAAGCACTGGAATTATCCATTGCACAAAGCAAGAGTGTCAATGCAAACGACCTGACAGGGGAGGTCTTGACAAATAAAGCGCGACTTAAGCTTATGATGAGAATGCACGAAGAATGTATAAACTTATGCGGCCAGGCATTGATATATCTTGAAAATGAGCACAAAGGGTTGTATGTAGGCACATTATTAACCAAGGCCGACTGCTTGCGCGAAATGAAAAGATATGATGAATGTCGGGAGTTATTAGTGCGTGCACGAGCCATGATTGAGGAAGGCAACTCTGATGTCCTAATGGAAACCACGAACGATGACGAAAGGGTAATTACGATTAACGCAATAAGCCATCTTATGACCCTAGATAATAGCGACTCTGTAAGCTATATACAAGATGTTGCTATCCCCCATTTTAGAGCCGGCGGATTAAGCAAGTTTGGGGCATTGTATTACTGCGACCAACTAGAATCCCACTTCATCAAAAAACGTGCCAAAACCAAAGCCAATGCAATAGCCGCCATATCCCGGGATATTTACCGGGAGATATTTCTTGGCGAGATAGAGTTTGATTGATGCTAAAAAAACACCTACTTACAAGAAATCTGAATTCTTGTAAGCAGGTGTACAGCTGAAAGCTTGTTTTGAATACAGCATTTTAGAATGACATGAGCCCGATGTGACGAAGGGGGGATATCATTCAACCCTTGATTCGCGTTGATAAAGTGGCTTTATAATACGAAAATACCAACCCGCCCGGTTTTGATGATACCGACAAAAGCGATTTTCATGCTGTGTTGGTGACGGAATTGCCCGTAATGGGCGGCATATCTACATTACCCTTTCTAATATCTGTATGGCATTGGTGGCCGCGCCTTTACGGGTGTTATCGCTTACAACCCACATGTTAAGGCTGTTTTCTAAACTCTCATCCCGCCGTACCCGGCCAATATACACATTGTCATTTCCTGCCGCCACAATTGGCATAGGGTATGTTTTTGTTTCAGGGTTATCGTACAGCACGGCGCCCGGGGCGCTTTCCAGAATGTGTCGCAGTTCGTTCATTTCAAAGGGTTTTTGCAGGCTTATGTTAATGCTTAGGCTATGCCCGTAATATACAGGCACACGTACCGATGTTGCAGTGATTTTAAGCTGCGGTGCGTGCAGCATTTTTTTTATTTCTTCCATTATCTTGGTTTCTTCGCCTGTGTAGCCTGTTTCGTCAAAGCTGCCTATATGGGGGATGAGATTATGGGCAATGGTGTATGGGAAAAATGTACCGCCCTGCCCATTAAGCGTCATGTCCAAATCGCGGATGCCCTCTACCCCGCCCCCGGATACCGACTGGTACGTAGAAATAACCACGCGCTTAAGCCCATATGCCTCTTGAAGGGGCTTAAGCGCCACCACCGCCGGCGCGGCGCAGCAATTAGGGTTGGCTATTATCCCCTTATGTGCGGCGATATCTGAGCCGTTGACCTCCGGCACAACCAGCGGTACCTCCGGCTTCATCCGCCAGGCCGAGGTATTGTCTATAACCACGCAGCCCTTTGCCGCCGCAATTGGCGCGTAGGTACGGCTGGTATCATCGTCTACCGCAAAAAGCGCCGCGTCTATGCCCCTATCGAAGGAATTTGCCGTTAACTCTTCTATAACTATTTCCTGCCCGTTAAACATAAGGGTCTTACCGGCCGAACGGGCCGATGCAAACAAATACAGCCGTGATACAGGCAGCTTGCGTTCCTCCAGTATTTTAATAAACATACTGCCAACCATTCCGGTTGCGCCCACAATTGCACATGTGAATGTTTTCATTATCATCTCTCCTGCCGGTATTATTTTATATAAACCTATCGTGGACAACTCGCTTAGCCTTTTCTGTATGCCGGTCGTCTATTAGCACTGTTATTTTAATTTCTGATGTGGTAATCATTATTATATCTATATCGTTTTCATGCAGAGCCTCAAACATGGTGGACGCAACGCCGGGGCTTGTTAGCATACCGGCACCTACTATCGAAAGCTTTGCCAGGTTATCATTATGGATGACGGTTTCAAAGCCCAGGCTTTCACGGTTTGTATCCAGTACCGTAAGGGCGGCCTTGGCGGCTTGCTTTGCCACGGTAAAGCTTATATCTGTGTTGGTGCCGGTGGGGGTTTGCAAGATTATATCTACAAGGATATTCTCCTTAGCCAGTAACGAGAAAATGCGGTATGCCGCGCCGGGCATGTTTATGCCTATAACGGATATTTGCGTCACGTCCCTATCTATTGCCAACCCGCTTACATGTAAACTTTCCACGTTTGAACCCTCCTTTATTTCCGTGCCCGGTTCCTCTGTCATGCTGGAGCGTATTATTAGCTTTACATTGTAGCGCTTGGCCATTTCCGCCGCCCTGTTTGCCAGTACTTGACAGGACATTTCCAGCATTTCGTCGTAGCTTATTGTTTTTAGCTTTCTTGCGGTGGGTACTACCTTTGGGTCTGCGGTGTATACGCCGTCTACGTCTGTACATATTTCGCATAGGTCGGCCTTTAGCACTGCCGCCAGGGCTACCGCTGTGGTATCCGACGCGCCACGGCCCAGGGTGGTTAGGTCCCCTTGGCTGTTAACGCCTTGGAAACCGGCCACCAGTACGATATTTCCTTTATCCAGTTCCTTATTAATGCGTGTGGTTTGGATATGTTTAATACGGGCATTGCCATGCTGGCCGGTAGACAGCAGCCCAATTTGGGCCGCGTTTAATGATATTGCAGGCAGGTCTAATGTATGAAGTGCCATAGCCATCAGGGCTACAGACTGCTGTTCGCCTGTAGTAAGCAGCATATCCAACTCGCGCTTACTGGCTGCCTGGGTTATCTCATGGGCTTTTTGCAGCAGCAGGTCGGTTAATCTGCCTTGGGCCGATAATACCACCACTACTTTTTTGCCTGCCCGGTACTCTTTGGCTATGCGGTTGGCTACGTGCATGATTCGGTCGGCATTGGCTACAGATGTCCCGCCGTATTTTTGAACTATTAACATATATGCCCCCAGGGGAATGCGAAATGGATTTGTAACACGAATTAACTCACTGTATCTATTATATAAAAAAACACAGGAAAATTTCCTGTGTTTTTTCGTCCAAAATGTATCATATGGTTGGGGATGTTGCAATGATGTGCTGTGTGCGGATTGGCGTTGGCTTGGCGTGGCGCTGCAACGACCTCATCCGATACACAATTTTTGTGTGGAATTTCGGCATGGGATATGGTATGGTTGCCGTGGGCGGCGTAACGATTTTATGGCCGCTAGACTGTATAGGTGGCTTGGCAATTAGCAATAGATTAAATTTATATAATGAGCAGGAGGAGCGGTCGTGAAAGATTTTTTTAATGGTTTGGTGTCTAAAATTCATGAAGCAGTAATTGAGGACTTCAAAGATATTCAAAAACAGGTTGGCGGCGAAAAAATATATGCCGCCGTATTGGCGACAGATAGTGATTGCATTACTCTGGGATTATGGGTAAACACTATTGAGCAAATGGAGAAAAAGGATATTGAATACGGCTACAATGATTTTGATGCGTATTTGAAAAGTTTTGAACGATATAATCTATCCGATGAAAAAATGGAAAAAATCAAGAATGGACCTCCACCAACCACAAAATGGACTCCTGATGAGTGGGCATATAGCAGCACCAAAGCGGGGGGAACAGTTGATATAAGTAAGTTGCTATTTGATAAGAATAGAACTCTTTATGATGAAGCAAATGGTTCTGCAACTGATGAGATTTATGATGAGTTTTACAGCCTGTTTATTGAAACTGCTACAACGGCTTTTCGTAATTTAGTACAAGCAAATGCTTTTGGGCTTGTCCCCGAAGATGTAACATATTTTCTTTATATGACTGATGATGACAGGGTTAATGATATTGTAAAAGACTCCGCAAATGTATTGAACGCAACAAGAGTATGTGAAGAATTTTTGAAGGATTCGGGGTTTTAAGAGACACTACTAATTAAGTATATCGTCGCACAATGAACCCAAAAGCCCTAAAGCGTAATTATTGAGATTATATAGCGATTTCGTTTGAAATTGGGCTTCAGGCTGCGCCGGAAAATGCATTGAAGCGTTGCATTTTCCGGCTTGCTTCAGCCCATTTCAAATCGAAACGCCTATATAGCGATTTCGTTTGAAATTGGGCTTCAGACTGCGCCGGAAAATGCATTGAAGCGTTGCATTTTCCGGCTTGCTTCAGCCCATTTCAAATCGAAACGCCTATATAGCAATTCACCTTTAAATCGGCCGGGCCTGTCGCCGAAAACACGTTGAAGCGTTCGAGATTTTCGGCTCGGGCGAGACCACATAAAGGGGAATTGCTATTGATGATGCTCTTACTTCCCATAGAACATGGGCTTGCTGCCAAGATAATCACGCACGATGTTCAAACTCTCACCAAACCTGTATTATGACAGTGGATTATTCACTTTACAATGTACATCTTATGCCTTACAATGTATGTATGTTAAGCGAAAGGAATGTTTCATATGTCGACAACAAGTATGAGTATCAGAACGGATGTTGAAATCAAAAGACAGGCAGAAGAATTATTATCAGAGTTTGGGTTGAACATGACAACAGCGGTGAATATGTTCTTGCGTCAGATAGTTAGAAATCAAGCTATCCCCCTTGAACTGTCCATAAATCCCACAGTAGTAGGTAGAAGTGAGGGGAACTATGTTCATAATGGAGAGGGCAAAAAGAACCTGTTCGACTTGGCTGGCAAAATAGAATTTGTTGATGGTTATGACCATAAGGCACTTAGGGAGGGGAACAAGTGATACTTGTTGATACATCTGTGTTGGTTGATGTACTAAAAGGGGTGCAAAACGAAAAGTCTGCATTGTTCAAAAGAATAATTGAACACAACTTATCCTATGGGATTTCTGAATATACATACTTGGAACTTCTGCAAGGTGCAAGGAATCATAAGGAATATAGTAATCTGAACGAATATCTTTTGGACATGACTATTTATATGCTATCTAAAACAGTTGAAATATATGAACATGCGGCAAGTATGTATTTTAACCTGAGAAGACAAGGCGTTATACCAAGAAGCACCATTGATGTCCTTATTGCGCTTACGGCGATTGAACATGGATTGACGTTATTACACAACGATAAAGATTTCGACGCAATGGTTAACAAAATTCCTGAACTGAGGTCTTGTTCATGAGACAAAATAAGAGCAATACCAGGTGCTGGTGTTAAGCCAAAGCATGATGCAAGACAATATGGGATAACTGAAAGCTTGCTGCATGTAAAATAGCAGCCGCCGATGAGACATTGTGATTCATCTGGCGGCTGCTTTGTTTTCAAGTATAGCCATGTTGCGCTCGCAAGTGTCGATGCTCATTATAATCAAGTCACTATAACCGTTTTTGGTTATGAACACTGGCGTTTTTACCTCATGGCATAGATTAGAAATGCTTGTTGTATTTTTCAGTTCGCTCCATTTCAAATCGAAACGCCTATATCACTGATTTTTGGCAAAGCCCTTACCCGCTTAGATAAATATAAGCATAACCCGATTACAATATACGAAGCGCCTTGGATAATAAACACGGTATCAACATTTGGAAGCAGTTCCCCTGCTAATCCGCCAACAAGCGCGCCAATAGCGGCGGCAATCCCAAACAGGCTTGCGTTAAGCGTGGTAATGCGGCCTATTGCGTGTTGCGGCGGCAGCTTTTGCACTAGAGTGTTGAAAAAAATATTGATAGTACCAGCCAGCCCGGCATACAGTACAAAAATTAAAAGCGCCCTAACAAAATTGTCCGGGATTACATAAACAAACAAAATCCTAACCACACCTGCCCCAATGAAACACAGCATAAAAATTTTAGATAGTTCCAGCTTAGGGCCAACAATCCCGCCGATATATGACCCAATAACACCCCCAACCAGTGCAAGGGCTGAAAGCAAGATATATCCGGAAGCCGTACCAATATGCACCTCTGCAAACAAAGGCAGATTAACATGGGCTGCGTTCCCAAAAAGGCCCATGATAGTAAGGGCAATTATAAGAGGCAGTAAAACCCCTTTGTTTATAATCGAAAGCCCTTCTTTTAACTCCGCAAAATATGTTGAAAATGCAGCCTTGCCGGTTTCTCGCCCGGCTTCTTGCAGCGCGCCTGTGCCGAGCCTTGCAGAAAATAGCAAGCCAACAAGCAAAACCCCGGCATTAACCCCATATACCAACTCAAAACCCGCGCCCCGGGCCATAAGTACATACAGCACCACGCCAATAACAAGCCCGCCTATTGTGCCCGCCATTTGCATAGCAACATTTGCCTTTACCAAGTCCTCGCCGCTAACAATACTTGGTACCAGCGCAGTAACCGCCGCCGCGCCAAATACCCCCATAATGCTAAACACTAAAATCGCAAACAGCAAAAACCAAGGGCTGGCTTGGGTCAGTAAAGTGATGCCCAAAATAAGCGCAACAACACCAAACTGCACCAGACAAACAACTCTAAGCAAAATAACTTTACGCCACCTGTCAACAAAAGGCCCCGCAATAAAGCTTGCGATTGTTGGGGCGGCCAACATAAACCCGGCAACCCCCGTATAAACAGGGTTTTGATACAGTGCGTGAATTACCCACAGCATAAAAATAGTGAATATACCCCTGCCAATATTAAAGAAAGACGCAAACAGCAAGAAACTCTTAAAATTTTTGTTCTTAGCTAATAATTTTGACATAAAAAATCACCTCGGCTCTGATGATAGCGAGGTGATTTATCGGTTTCAATACTAATCCCGGTGAGTTGCGTTTTCATCCGGGCAAGATGCATTTTCGTTTATGTGTATTTCGTCCAGCTTACGGTTTACCTTTAATGCTATTGCCCTATCCTTTAAATACTCTTGCATGTATATGGCCACATAAATTACAAGAAAAAGGATACCTGTGCGAAGAGAAAAGTCCCGGCCCGTAGGCTCTATAACAAGCAAGGTTCCCACAACCAGCACTGCCGTTGTAATAAAATGAACCAATCTTAGAACCGGTGCCCCCCCGGGCATGGAGTCTTCGAAAAACACAAATATGAGTATCGGAAGAACAGCCCCGAGGGCCGCCAGTAGAATACGCATCAAGTCCCGGCTGTACAGCACCAACGGGCCCCCGGAGGCCCATGCCATGCCGCCGTTTACCAATATCAGCACTGTTGTGGCCAGGCAGAAATAATTTCGCATATGCCAAAGGTTGGCCTTAAACAAAGCCCATTTGTTATCCCTTCGCCATTTCATATACCAAACCTCCCTTTCAGCGCCGGTACGAACTGGCGGGAAATTATAACCGTTTCGTTATTAATAAGCTTTGCCGCAAACCGGCCTTCCCCTGCCGGGGCAATGCTGCGTATTTTTCGTATATTCACTATAATTTGCTTGCTTACACGCAAAAAATCGCCGGTGCTTAGTATATCTTCTATTTCGTATAGTTTCAGGCGGCTTCTGTATACTTCTTTTTCCGCGTATACGAAGGTCTTTTGCTCTACACTTTCGGCATAGTAAACAGCGCTTATGGGGAGCATAAGCGCTTGGTCATCTGCGTAAACTGTTAAATCGCCGGGGCTTTTTAGCATGTCTATAACGCGGGATATCTTATCCGTCATTGTACGGACATTTATTATTATGCTTTCTTCTTCCCCCGGCTTAGGGTCTTGAATTATTATTCTCACCCGTTATCACCTGTTATGCGAAATCAATGAGAAACAGTCCCCGACCGAGCCGAAAATGCGAACGCATCTACGCATTTTCTCCTTCGGGCAACGGGCGACAGGCGGGACTGATTTCGAATTATTTCGCTATGTTATAGGGTATACTCTGCGGCTTGGTGTTCGATATTTTGGGATACGCGCTTTGTTGTAAACTTGATTATGCTGTATGTTGGGTCTGACGGGCCTTGTGGGTATACGTATATAAACTGCTCTTTCCAGTGTTTGGTTTTTGACTCCTGGTCTGTCAGGATTTCCGCTTCCCCTACTAATGTTAGGTTATTGAATTCGGCATAGCAGCATATGCTGGCCTTATTGCTGTTTTGCAAGCGCTTGTATTTGTTTGAGCCTACAGGCGTAGAGAAATAGATTTCGCTTACGCATTCCTGGTTAACCAGCCATATGGCTGATGTTGAGGGGTAGCCGTTTTCGTCTAGTACGCTGAAAGCGGCGTCGTTGCGGGTTTTAAGGAATTGGGTTGCTTTTTCTTTTGCGTTCATTTTCATCGCTCCTAAGTTTTTTTGCAGTTTCGCATTCCCAGAGTCTGTGAAGGCTTTCTTTGTGTTAACAGCGAAACGGCTTTCTTGGATTATACATTATATCCTTGTGGTGTTATTGTAAAAAACGGACATGTTATCGCGGTATTCCTGGGGCCAAACGCCGCACACCAGCTTAAAATCCCGAATGAAATGGGATAAATCATGAAAGCCCGTTGTATCGGATACATAGGTTAGGCTGTTTCGCGGCTTTCTTAGTAGGCGGAAGGCATGGTTAATCCTAATTAGCCTGGCATATGACTTTGCGCTTATGCCTACATGCTGCTTGAAAATCCTGGCCAGCTGGCGCTCGCTATAGTGGATGCTGGATGACAGGTCTTTTATTATGGCATTGCCGCCGCTTTGTACAATTGTATGGAATATCAGGCCAAGCTGCGGGTGGTATTGGGCGTTTATACTTCTTAGAAGCAGCATGTCCAGGGCCGCGGCCAGTTCGGAAATACTGCTTGATTTTTCTAGGGCTTGGGAAAGTGATTCGTTTAGCTTTATGTCTATTGCGTCTAGGGGGATGGATTTGCCGGTTAGTTCGCTTTGGTTTATGCCTGTAAAGGTGTATAGCCCAGCCGGTTTGAACTCTATGGTTATTATCAACTCCAGCTGATTGGCATGGCTGTCTACTGTATATGGCATTATTGTTGGCCCGTCTAAATATGTGTATAAGCTTTTGCCGTCGTTTTCCATTGTTAAGGTCGCGCACCCGCTTGGCATTATTGTAAAGCCGCTTACAAACAGGCCGCTTGATGGGAATGTTATATTGTAATTGGATACATATTCGCTCAGGCTGGGGTGAGGGCGCAGGCATATAAAATCGCTGGTTTTAAGCAGAATGCGCTGAGTTTCTTTGTATGCGTGCATGTCTTTTTTGGAAATCATGTATTTCACCTAGCCATTCATGTGGTAAAAACCGGAAAAGGTTTACCATTATTGCCAAAACCGAAAGAAGCCTTTATCGGTATCATCAAAACCCGTGCCCCATTGCCCACTATTTTGCACATATATAGTATAATTATAACAGCAAACCAACATCAAGGGAGAGACTAAGATGAAAGTATTCATAAACTTAAAATCCCCAGCCAAACGGCGCCCGATATTGCAGCAAACCCCATACTCACTGCCGGAAGACATTACAACCTTACGGCAGTTAATAAATGCGATAGTACGCCAAGAAGTAGAAACCTACAATAGCCGCGGCCTGGAAAACATGCTAATCCCCTTTTTGCCGGAAGAAGAAATAGCCGCCCAAAGCACTACCGGCAAAGTGGGATTTGGGCGGCTGTATTCAGATAAAAAAGCCGACCCAGACAAGGCCGTATCCACCGCCCTGCTGGGCTTTGAAGACGGGCTTTTTAGGGTGCTAATAGGCGAGGACGAAGCCATAAGCCTAGACGACCCCGTTAAAATAACCGAAGGCGCCGTTCTAACGTTTATCCGGCTCACATTCCTGGCCGGGCGGCTTTGGTAAAAACTAATCAAAACTAAACATACGGAGGGAAACATGCAAACCAAGAAAGACGAACCAACAAGGAACCCGGCAATAGAAGCCGATTTTGAAGCCCGGGCAAAAAAAGCAAAAAAAGGCTCAATCGGCGATTTTATTATGGCAAAAAGAGCACGAAAAGGAATAGCCGGCAATTTTATCATGGCCCTATGGGCATACTATACCCACTACAAAAAAGACAAATGGGGCCACAACCCTGCCACAAAGGAAGCCCGCGAGGCCCTAAAAAGCGCCTACACAGCCCTAAGCGGCCATGACCCAACCGATATACGTACCCTAGACGACTTTTTTAACCCCAACATAACCCAAGCTTTAGCCACATTCTTAGGCGAAGAAGAAACAAACCGCATCCGCAATGAATGCGAACTAATCCTGGAATTGCCATATGCCTACAGCACATACCGCCCTTCTTACCGCTCCAAAAACGCGAAGGATTATGCCTCGGCACAGCATATCCATTCATTTTTCGCGGTAGTTCTGCAATCAATTGATTTCACATGTTATGACCTGCCACTGGAAGAAGTGCTAACCCATAATTGGGCACACTGGACAGAAAGCCGCGCCGCACTGGCACTGCGCCACAACGACGTAAAAATCCGCGCACTAATAGAAGAAGCTATCCTGGGCGACAACAACATAACCCTAAGTTACACACTCCTCAGGACAATTGCGAAAAGCGGCAACCCTGAAGCCCTGGAACTACTGGGCAAGCTGCTGCTGGCCGCCAAAGGCCAAGAAGGCCTGCGACAATCCATAGTAGAAACCTGCGACCAGGGCACCTTAGAAAGCCATATCTACTTCCTAAAGCTAATCCTGGAAAACGACATGTGCCGCTTTTCATCTATAATTCGGGCCTTTGGCACATGGTCCGGCCTTGCATACGGGGACCAAAACCAAAAAACCGTAGAAAAATGCATGAGCCTTGCCTTGAAATATCTTACCGATGCATCTCACATAGAGCCCGCCCTTAACTCCGCAGACACATTAGAAATCTACCTAGCCCTATGGGCAATATCCTGCCGGGATGTACACAGCGCAACTACCCATGCTCACCGCCTTATATCCGCGCCCGAAAAATACAAGCGGCTGGTAGGCTGGTACTTCATAACCCACACCGCCAATGAAGAGTTTAGGCATGGACTTGCCATAGAATACCTGCATATCCGCGATATGGAAGAATTGGCCTGGTGCACGTCCAACCTATACAGAAGCTACGAACTAAACCGCTACAACGCTTCAGGAGGCGCCACCCCTGCAGAAAACGAAAAACAAAAAAATGAAAAACAGTACCCACACAAAATGTTCCCCTCCTCCCCGGCCGACCGCACAGCACTTTTCAACAAGTTAGCCGAAACAGCAGAATATATAGGCAATAAAGACCGAGCTTTTACAGAAAGCGTATTCCCCTGGTACACCCAAAAGCTAAGCGCCGAAAAGCCCTGCTGGGTAATGCTGGCCCTTGCAGCATACGACAGAAGCCCGGAACTAACACGGGAACTAACCAAGTACCTGCACTTACTGGACAGCGACCAGCGTGTGGTGTTCTACACCCGCTTACTAAACCCGAAAATAGCCGAAGAAAGAACCGCCTTGCTGGAAGGCCTGTCCGATAAAAGCCAGTATGTGCGCAAAGATACAGTAACCCGCCTAAACTTCTACCCCATGGCCGAACCGGATATAACACGGCTAACCAAGGGCCTAACATCCCAAAGTGCAAGCCTAAGAACAAGCATAATGTCCGTGCTGCGCAAGCAAGACGAGGCTTTAATCCTGCCGGCAGTAGATTCACTGCTTGCAGCCAGTAACAAGAACCAACTAATAGCAGGTGTAGAACTACTGGATGTTTACAGTACCGCTAACCCTGTCCTAAAGGAAAAATACGCCAGCCAAATAGCCGCGTTAAAATCAGAGGAAAAGATTCCACAAGATGTACTCATCCTGCTGGAGAAATTGGGCAAAAATGAAGAAAAAACCGACACTAGCCAAAGCCTATATAACCCAAGTTCCCCAGACTTTGATTCAAATGCCCGCGAACTCATGCGCCCCGACATTCCGATAATAAAAGACCGGCAGCTAAAATCCCTAATTGTGCCCAATGAAAAACCCATCTTAGCCCTATACGAAAGAATGGCCGAAGTACTAATTCGCAACAAAAACCATGAATACGAAGTAGAGTACGGTATAGGCACAAAGCAAAAAATCCTGCTAGGTTCCAGCTACAGCCTAATGCCCAAAGCCGGAAGCACCCGCCAAAAAAACGGCCTATACCATATAAACGACTACCCATTAACAGACCAGTGGCTGGAAGCCGCAGGGGAATTTGCAAAAGACAAAATAGCTTTGGTACTGGTCCGAAGCCTATTTGCAGGCACCAGCGTCTCAAACTACAGCGCAAAAACTCCCGATGAATGGTTTATTAACCTATTCGAAGGCTACCCAGTAGTGCGCAACAATGTTGAACTAGACAAAAAGATAGCCAACCTGCTAAAAGAAAAATCCGTTAAGCCAGCAATGATAGACACAATACTGCACTCCATCCTACACAGCGACACCACGGAAACCGACGAAACAGCCCTATTCGACTTTGCCCTTTCGGCCTATGTAAACTTAGTACGCAAAATCCCCCAAGACCAGCTGGGCCGGGAGTTCGAAAAGGAAGTAGACCAATCCAAAAGGCCAAGCTATCAACGTTATGCCACAACAAAAAACCATGGCGTGCTTAGTGCAGAATACCTACGCTACTGGCGCGCCCACGCAGTAAGACGCAACACAACAGACGCCCAGTTCACAGCTATATTCAACGAACTTTGGTACCAATTTTTAGCTTCTGGGATGCAAGAAAACCTAAGCCTAACCAACGACGACATGCTGCGCGCCCACCACATGGGCCTAATAAGCAATGACGCAATAGCCCACCACTTCTCAACCGCCCCGGGAGCCCTAAACAATATGCGCTTGATGACCTCCGTAAAAACCCAAGGCCCCCACCTGTTTGATAAATACCCGTCAGGCAAGGAAATCTTCGATAAAACCCTGGACACTGTAATAACAATAGAAGAAAACCGAGGCGACCTGCCAACAGAGGTAACCAACCTGGCCAACAACATCCAGCGCTTCGAAGGCGGGGTAAAACACTTTGTAAACCTACTGGCGGCCCTTGGCACCACAGGTTTCCATAGGGGATATGTATACTCACCCCACAACCAAAACGCGGCAATCAGCAAAACCACCAGCCTAAGCCGCCTGCTGCGCTTCTGCCATCCCACCGCAAATTGCACCCCCGAAGCCCTGCGCGCCGCCCTAAAAAGCGCCAAAATCCCAGAAAAACGCGCAATTCAAGCAGCAATTTACGCCCCCCTATGGGTAAACTTGCTGGAAAAAGCCCTAGACATCCCCGGCCTAAAAAGCGGCGTTTGGTTCTTCCACGCCCATGTAAGCGAAAACTTCTCCGTAGAAAAGGAGACAGAGGTAGGCATATTCGCGGCCATAACCACGGAAGAGTTTAAAGACGGGATTTTCGATAAGAACTGGTTCTTCGATGCATATAATACCCTTGGCGAAAAGCGCTTTAACGAACTATACAAAAACGCCAAATATATAACCGATTCCAACAGCGCCCACAGGCGCTCCCAACTATACGTAGACGCAGTGCTGGGCCGTCTTAACAAAGATGAATTAAAGGCTGAGATAATAGAGAAGCGGAACCAGGAAAAACTCCGGGCCTACGCCCTCATCCCCCTTGACGGCACAAATGACGACGCACTTACCCGCTACGACTATATCCAGCGCTATAAAAAAGAAAGCCGCGAATACGGCTCTGCCCGCCAAGCCAGCGAAGGCCGTGCCGCAGAAATTGCCCTGGATAACCTAGCAATAACCACAGGCTACGACAGTACCGACCGTATGATATGGGCCTTAGAAGGCGCAAAAATAGACCAACTGCGCCCATTAATGTCCCCCCATGCCATAGACGAAATAGAAGCATGGCTGGAAATAGCCGAAGACGGCACCCCAGAACTTGCCCTAACCAAAAAAGGCAAACCCCTAAAAACCGTACCAAAAGCCGTAGCAAAGAACGAAATAATACTGGAAATCAAAAACGCCGTAAAAGAACTAAAAGGCCAAAAAAGCCGCGCAAGATACAGCTTCGAAGCCGCAATGATATCCCGTGCCACCTTCACGCCAAAAGAAATTACAGGGTTGCTGACCCACCCTGTACTAGGCGGCATGATGTCAACATTGGTATTGAAATATTGGGGTATATTAGGCTTCCCATCACTGGCGGAAAGCCCTGAAGGGCCTATTCTTGTAATAACCGCCCCGGACGGCACCCGGCACGATAAGCCCCCCGCAGGCACGGAAGGCAACACCGGTATAACCATAGCCCACCCCCATGACTTTATGGAGAATGGCGTCTGGAGCAGCTTCCAACAATATATTTTCCGGGAAAAAATCACTCAGCCATTTAAGCAGGTTTTCCGGGAATACTACCCAATAACCCAAGACGAAAAGGACGCCGTAAACATCTCCCGCCGCTACGCAGGCCACCAAGTCCAGCCAAAGAAAACGGTAGCGCTACTAAAAACCCGGGGCTGGACAGCAGACTACGAAGCGGGCCTCCAAAGGGTATGGCACAAGCAGAATATAATAGTACGTATGTACGCCATGGCCGACTGGTTCTCCCCAGGCGATGTTGAAGCGCCTACCCTGGAAGGGATACAGTTCTTTAGCCGGGACAAAGGTGCGCCCTTGGCATTTGCCGATATCCCCGCCGTAATTTTCTCCGAAACCATGCGGGATATAGACCTGGTAGTAAGCGTGGCCCATGCTGGTGGCGTTGACCCGGAAGCCAGCCACTCAACCATAGAAATGCGCGTTGCCATCGCCAGGGAACTTTTGGCAATGTTGCGAGTTGATAACGTGACCTTTAAAACCGCTCATGCCATTGTTGCAGGCAGTATGGGCGAATACTCCGTTCATATGGGTTCCGGAGTTATGCATATGACAGGCGCAGGTATGCTGGCAGTTCTGCCGGTACATTCCCAGGCTCGCGGCCGGATATTCCTGCCTTTTGCCGACGAAGACCCGAGAACTGCGGAAATTCTCGCAAAAATACTGTTGTTTGCCGATGATACTAAAATTAAAGACCCCAGTATTTTAGAGCAGATAAAAAGATAATACCCCCATCCTATTATTGGGTTATGCAAAACATGCACATCTAGGGTAAAATACCACATACATTAATGCCGAAGGACGTGTAGTATATGCCTTTGTTAAAAGTGGTATTTGTTTGTACCGGCAATACCTGCCGCAGCCCAATGGCTGCGGCAATGGCCGCACAAATTTTTGCCGAGGCCGGATTAGCCGCAGAGGTTTTTTCCGCCGGGGTAAGCGCTATTCACGGTCAGCCTGCCAGCCGCAATGCCGTTAAGGTAATGGCGGAAGGTGGGCTTTGTTTATTGTCTCACAGGGCAGCGGCTATATCCGGCCATATACTAGAGGACGCAGTACTTGTGCTAACCATGACCGGTAGCCACCGTGCCGTTTTGCTGTCGGACTATCCAATCATGGAGGGAAAGGTTTTTACTTTGGCCGAATATGTAGGCGACGACATAAACATAGCGGACCCTTTTGGTGGAAACGCAAACGAGTACCGGGAATGCGCATCTCAAATACGCGCACTTTTGGAACTTGTGGCAAAAAAGCTTTACAATGCGGTATAACGGAGATGATTGCATGAACAAACATGTGCATTATGCATTAATGGGCATAGTGTTACTGCTAATTGTATTTCCAATTGCACTGTGGACACTGTTTGCTGAAGATGAATATATCACCCATGAGGCTGCAAGCAGTGTTTCTACTATTAGCGGCTCATTTACAATAATAAACCCAGCAAGGCCGGTTACAGCGGAATTGCGGCAAAATACAGCAGGCGGCCCCCTTATATCAACGATAAACATACCTATTACAGCTGCCAACGTGTCAACCCCGGCTACATTTACATTCTCTAACGTGGCAGCAGGTACATATAGTTTGGTATTTCGGCAGCTAGGGCATACTACCTTTACAATAAACGGTATTGCAGTTGCCGCCGGAAGTAATATAGACATATCTCGTGACCCAAATTTCCCCCGGCAGCTTCCCTTGCGCCCAGGAGATGTTAATGGTGACGGGCAAATAAATGTTACAGACCTTATCATGTTTCTTCAAAATTGGCTTACAAACTATGCAAGCGCCAACTTCACAGGTTCGGGGCAGGTTAATGTTGCCGATTTAAGCCTGCTTTTACAAAATTGGATGGCCCAATCAGTAGTGGTGCAGGCAACACCCGTCCAAATGCCAACGCCCACACCGCCATCTCCAGCACCCACCCCGACCCCGCCAACGCCCACACCAACCCCGACCCCTCCAACGCCCCAGCCGCCCCCAACCCCTCCACCTCAGATGACAATCCCAAACCGGCGTCTTACTCCCCTTGAACGTGACCAGTGGGTAGCCAATTATCATGCCCGAGGCGGGGTTAACGCATTAGAGTTGGAATTACTGCATCTTATAAACATGGAAAGAATAAATGCGGGAATTGCACCGCTTGCTGCAAATCCGGCCCTAATGCTAGGTGCGCGATTTGAAGCCCAAAGCATGTTAGATCTTGATTACTTCCTCCCGCCAATCCATCCTCATTATGGGGCGTTCCCTGGGGTACCCCGGGCACTGTTTGGTTTTAATGTCAGCTTATTAGGCGGGGCATTGAATGTTGCCCGCTGGGAGCCCCAGCCGCAAAGTATTGTACAAACCTGGATGAATAACCGGGACCAACGCGCAAACATACTAAACCCAGGCTTTGTAGAAACAGGAGTTGGAGTAATAAGTGCCGGTACGGGCGCAGGCTCATTTAGTAACCTATGGGTGATGACGTTTGTAGAAACCGACGCAGGCACTGTTAACCCACCGGATGTACCACAATCTGAGATACAAATCCCAAACCGGCGCCTAACCCAAGCCGAGATAAACAGGTGGATAGACGAATATCGCGCCATGGGCGGCGTTAACGAACTTGAGCATGAGGTGCTGCGCCTAACAAATATTGAAAGGGCTCGCTTTGACCTGGCACCCCTTAGTTTAAACCCCACCCTTATGATGGTTGCCCGTTTTAAAGCCCAAGGCATGACTGACCTTAACTATTTCAGTCATATCAACCCTGTCTACGGCACGTTTACCAACATGCCCCGGGAGTTGTTCAATATCTATGTAATGTCGGAAAACTTGGCCATATGGTACAGAACGCCCCAAGATGTTGTAGCAGCGTGGATGATTTCCCCAGGGCACAGGGCCGCTATCCTTAACCCAGACCATACGGAACTTGGTGTCGGGTTCCATAGGGACCGCTGGGCTCAGAGTTTTAGGTAATATTGTCGTAAACCGCATGTTTCGCCAAACATATCACCACAAACTATCGTACATTATAAAAAGCGTATAGCATTTCAAATTTCCCTATACTAAGGAGGCACCAATGGGTACACTAGGACTAGACACAGAACGCGGCCTGTTTTTGGGCATCGACTTCGGTACAACAAACTCCGTTGTAAGTATCTACAACTTTCAATCCGGCGAGGCGGAAACCATACCTATAGACGGTTCGAATATTTTCCCCACCGCCATTCAATTTGAGTCGGACCCGGAAGACGAGGATAAGCTTTCTCGTATTTTCGGTGTACAGGCCAAGGAAGCGGCCATTATTTATCCCCTTTCTACGATATTATCTATTAAGCGCTACCTGGGCAGCGACGCCAAGATTACCGTAAACGTAGACGACAAGGACTATCAGTTTACCCCAGAACAAATTGCCGGGGAAATATTGGGCCATTTAAAACAAAAGGCCGATGAATATGCTCAAGAAGAGATGGGCATTACAGGAGAATTTTCCGGCTGCGTAATAACCGTCCCCGCAAACTCGACGGACAAACAGAAAAAAATGACTAAAGAAGCGGCTGTTTTAGCGGGTTTTGACCCAGAGAGTATATACCTGCGCCTGGAGCCGGCCGCAGCAGCAATCTCATATGCCGTTAACGAAACCAGCGATAAAAAGGTGCTGGTATATGACTTTGGCGGAGGTACTTTCGATGCCTGTGTGCTGGAAGTTAAAATCGAAGAAGCCGGGGAGCCCACTATTTCCATAGTAAGTACCTATGGGGATAACAACTTAGGCGGTAACGATATAGATAAAATTATAATGGACATGGTATACGAGGAGTTCAAAAAGCTGACCAACGAGGAAATAGACCTTTTTGACGACAGTATCGACGACGGTGTTTCTAAGCGTCAGAAAAAGGTAGCTTTAGTGCGTTTGCAGCAAGCCGCCACCCAGGCCAAGGAGCGCTTAAGCCAAACCAAAGCCACAAAAATTACCTTGGCTCCGTTTATCCAAGAGCCGCGCATAGTAAATATCAATATGGAAATCACACGGGAACAGTTTCTTACACATATGCGGGTAAACCCTTTAGGCGACAGTCCCGCTATCTTTGAAAAATTCCAAGGCAAATCTGTAATAGACTTAACAGGCGAGACTCTTGCCTGCGTAGACCACTGTCTGGAAGCCGGGGGCCTAACAGAAGCGGATATAGACGAGGTTTTCCTGGTAGGCGGCAGTTCGTCCATTCTGTATATAAGCGAGCAAATCAACCAGCGCTTTAAAAAAGAGCCGTTCAAATCCCGGATAAGCCCGGCCCTTAGCATTTCCCAAGGTGCGGCCCATTACTGCAATATGATAATGATGCCAACAGTACGCGGCCCGGTGGTACACGAAAAAACCATCCACCCCCTGGGCCTGGAAATAGCAGGCCGCCGCTTTATGGAAATCGTACCCTCAGGGCTGGATATCCCCAAAGAGGGCCTGACAATAGACGCGGCAGAGCCTTTGGTAACCAATTTCGACAATATAACCAGCATGGCAATAGTGGTATACGAAAACACCGTACCCAGAACTTCAGACAAGGCACTGGCCGTAAGCCAGGACGGCATGAAGCGCCTTGCAGGCACGTCGCTTCGGGGTATCCCCCAAGGGGAAAAAGGCCGGGAGAAGGTAAAAGTTATCTTCCATGTAGGGCAGGATAATATGCTAAAAGTGACCGCACGCAGCTTATCAGTTGACGGCGTTGTTACAGAACTATCGGTAGACGAGTTATACTAATCCCCGTGGTGATATAGGCGTTTTGATTTGAAATGGGCTGAAGCAAGCCGGAAAATGCAACGCATCAATGCATTTTCCGGCGCAGCCTGAAGCCCAATTTCAAACAAAATCGCTATAACCACGGTTGACCTTGCTATAAAGACGCACAGCACCATCCAAAGGGTGGTGCCGTGCGCGTTTGTATTTGACGAAATAACATACGCAGTAAAGGGGATTTAAATGTCAGCAGCAAACTTCGACGCCCATAGGGACCCACTATGGCTTTCATGGCAGCAATTGCAAACTCAAACAGATGCAGCCCTTTCACAAGGCATAACTCACTACTTCAATTGCATAAGGCAAACCGCTTTGAATGCATTATCCCTGGAAGCGCTGGCCTCTGCCCGCCTAGGCCAAAACGACGAGCGGGTTTTTAACCACTTGGTACTCCTAATGGAAACCTATCGGGAGGTAATAGTCTTATTCGATAGCCCAATCAAAAACATATCCCCAGATTTGGTACAGGGGCTTTGCGATATTTTATGTTCACGGCTAAAGCAGTTTGAAGACGGCGCCCTAGGCCAGGATAACCCGGTTGCTAAGGAGAAGCATATAATCTTAGAAAACGCCATAATATCTACAGCCCGCTATATAGAAAATCTAGAGCAGTCATATCTTTCGGAGCACTGCCAACCCGATTCCCTGAACCTATGCCAGGAGTTGTTGGCAGGCAACACAGAAAGCCAATGGCAACAGTTGCTGGAATCCATAATGGAAAAAACCCTGCAAAGCTTACACACCCACTACATCCAAACCCTGCAAACCTGCCTGGCAAGCATAGATGACCTGCATACCCGCAAAACTGCAGCCTATTACACAGACCTTCTGGAGCGGGAATGGGAAGTACTTGGCATAATTATCCAGGTACAGGTAAAAGCTATAGAGGCTGCATTCGAAGCCTCCGAAGATGAAGCTATCGATGGCCTATATCCAATCCTGTCCAAGCTGCGGGAGGCCTACCAACAAACCGGCCCGCTTGTAGGCGGCCTGCGGAAAATGATGCAGCAAGCCGGTTCCCCGCGGCCTGTGCCGGATATTACAATGGAGGATTTTGCTAAGCTTTTGGCTGCCGGCATAACCGCACCTCCTCCCGCAACCATCGACAGCCATGCTTTGATGGCCGCTTTGCTGCCAAAAGCCGATGAATTATTCGAAAGCATACGCGCCAATCATCTTGAACAAATTATTAATCTGCAACAAGCAGTCACATGCGAGATATCACTAGGGGAAGAGATACTGTCTGTTTTTGAAAAAGCGGGTATAAAATTAGTTTTGATACAAAAGTTGCAAGAGCATGAACAAACTGACCCTCCAAATGTTCCCACTACAGATGAACCAGTAAATAGCGACGAAATCCCTGTAACTCCGTTGGAGCCTATCGGCTCTTCCCAACCTCAAAAATCTAATGAGGACAATATCGAAAATGACATCCTATCCGGCATAATCGAAACATTAGAAATAAAAGTAGAAAGCTTAGCTGAAAGCCTCCAATTCTTCAGAGAAAACGGTACAAAGCTGCTAAGTGCTATATCTACAGGGCTGCCGGTTCTTTCGGAAGAAAACCTAACGAACGCTGCTAACCAATTGTTATCCGCCTGGTGCGGAGCCCCCCCGACGCTGGAAACCATGAATGATTTCCTAGAGAGTTGCGCATCCCTGGATCCGTTTGTTACTTATAACGAGCAATTTGGCAAACATGTGTCAAACTCATCCGCTAAAGTAGAGAAAGCCTCCATTCGTTTCAAGAAAGAGACATTGCTGTACGAAATCAGCACATATGAGGAAATCTTATATCATAGTGTTTCCCGTTTAAGAAAGACGCTTCAATCGCATATTTCCGAAGCCGTTGGCATACTAGATGAAACATTTATTAAACTGGAATCCCTGCTAACCGAAAGCGGCATCACAATAATTAGCCCAGCCCCCCACGAGCCTTTTAACGGGCGCGAGCACGAGGTGCTGATAGCGGAGGAAACAGAAGGCTTTGCTAAAGGCGAAATTGTAAAAGTAATGACCAGCGGCTACAAATTTAAAGACCAAGTAATATTACGTGCCAATGTCATAGCCGCACGATAAGGCAGCCTTGGAGGATAACATGCACTGGAAGCGCTACAGGGACCTGCCCAATAACGAAAAATATAACGAAACCTACTATATAATAGGCCTGGACATAGGCAACGATTCTACGGGAATAGCCTTCTACAATTTATACGAAAACGCGCCAGAGCCCATAGACCCAAGTGGCGGCTACGGCAAACCCACTATTCCAACAGTAATGCAATATATTACAGAAACCAAAGAATGGGTATTTGGGGAATACGCCATACTAAACCAAGGCGCTGGCACAGAAATAACCCTGCAATCTCTAACCCGGCGGCTGGGCCAGTTAGACTATCAGGAGATAGGCGGCAAGCCCGTAAGCGTGGTATCCCTAATGGGCATGTTTATCCGCGAACTTTTGGCAAGCCTGCGCAATATCAACCCGAAGGCCGAAATCGTAGGCATAGTAGCGGCGGTACCAGCCTATTTAAGTGAAGGGGCACATGAAGAACTGTTAAGGGCGTTTAAATACGCTGGGTATGAAAAAGAACTGATAGCTCTGGTGCCGGATAGGGAATGTGTGCTTGCCCACCACTTCCAAAACTCACCGCCCCGGGATGACAAGGTTCTGTTATTGGACTATGGAAGCAGAGAAGTGCGGGGCGGGGTGTATGTTGCAGATAAGAACATGGGCGTAAAAAGTCTATCAAGTATATTTGACGACACACTCGGTACAGGGATGATAGATGAGGATGTATATGGCCTATTCGAGTCCTATTACAATGCCGTACAAGATAATAGTAAAGGCTCAGAAGCATCTACCCATGATAACAGCCAAGAATATGGCGTAAGTCCGCCCCATCGTACCCCACAGCTAACCGCATTCACTTACCAACACAAGGACATCCTATTCCAAAAAAATATCCGCACAAAGCCAGCTAAGCTATATTTTAACTTTGTATATCCCCCCTTCCAGCAAACCGTTACCCACTCCGACACTGAAATGCTGATAAAACCCTATCGCCAGCAATTTAGCCGTTTTATTCAAGATACATTGGAAAAGACCATTGCAACGGGCATAGCCGGAGGTGTACGGCCCAAGGCAATATCCCCTCATGATATAAGCAGTGTAGTATGTGTAGGGGGCGGTTTTGAAATGCTGTGGGCCCGTGAAGAGGTGTCTGCCGTGTTTACTCAATCACAAATCCGTATGTATAAAAACGCCAAGCTGGTAACGGCAGAAGGTGCCGCGTTGGTTGCCGCAAAAATGCTTAAAGTAACTAAGGGGTACAATTTCACTGTAGAGGACCGTCATCAATTGCCCGTAGATATTGGGATAAGCACGGGGGATGTTTTTCTGCCCTTGGCCGCAATGGGTACATTCTGGTGGCAGAAACGTCCGCCGACTTTGATGATAGTAAATAGCCCTGTAAACGGTGAAATGCGCCTGACCTTAGTAGAGCGCACCGTTACGGGGGAATCTAGGCACCTGGCAGGCTATAATTTGACAGGGCTACCCACTCGCCCAAAAGGTACTACTCGCTTGAAATTCGGCCTCAGCTTCAAGTCTAATACAGATATTGCCTTGAGGGTTGAGGATTTAGGGTTTGGGGAGTTATTTCCAAAAACGGGTTATTCAGGGGAGTTTGTAATAAAGTTAGCATAGGTTTAGCGGTGTTTTCAGCATGTTCCTTCTCACGACTATAATGTGGAGTTCTGCATATGGATAATAACAATGATATAAAACTTGTACGTATGAAAAAAGCGGCAAACGCCCTGTTTTCTGATATAAAAACACAAGCCTTTCCAGCTGATATGATAGTTCTTTTTGGCTCTTTTGCAAAGGATAGCATTAACGAGTATTCCGATATGGATGTCTGCATTGTATCAGATGAAGACTTGTCTATCCCTCAAAAACGCAGTATTGAAAATTATTTTTATCGTATGGCACAAAATGAGTTTAAACTAGACTTTGTGTATTGTGATAAAGGCAAGCTAAAAAATGGGACGCAGGTGTTTGCAGGAATTAGGAAAGAAGGGAGAATTATCTATGAGCGACTATAGGAGTATAGCGCAATTGGATTTAGAAGATGCAGAATTTTGTTTTGCTAATGGAAGGTATCGCCTTGCGGTATTTCATTTTCAGCAATTTGCGGAAAAAAGTGCAAAGGCTTTGTTAGAAAAGAAAGACCCGGGGCATAAACAACTAAAGTCTCATGTGGTAGAGAGTATACTTGAGGCATATGATGAAACCCATGCAACCAGCGAAATAGGAGATAAAGCAAGGTATCTTACCGGATTTTATTTTAACACCCGTTATCCGGGTGATAACTATACGAAAATATCGGAAGCTCGAGCTAAAAGAGCAAAACAGTTTTCAGCAGACTTAGATGTATATTTCAAGGCAGAACTTGATGCATTAACAATAATATCTAATGGCACAACGTTGAAGATAGACTCCCTACCGCTGCTAGACTTACTATAAAGAAGGTGCTAAATGAACTGGGAAACCTACCGCAAGCAAATAGAAGAAACCGGCACATACCCAGAGGACTGGTATATCCTAGGCATAGACCTGGGCACAACCAACTCTGTAATCTCGTACTGGGATAACCAAGCCGGCCGGCCCGAGCCCATAGATATCAGTAACGGCTTTGGCAAAATCCCATTACCGTCTGTAGTACAATACCGCCCCGACGACGACCATGACGAATGGGTAATAGGCGAAGAAGCATATCGCAGCATGAAAATATACCCGGAAACTACTATCCGTTCAATAAAGCGCAAAATGGGCACAAACGAAACCGTCCGGCTGGGCAGCAAGGACTATCTCCCAGAGGAAATCTCCGCAAAAATCTTGCAGGAGTTAGTTGGTCATGCCCAAAATATGAACCCCAAGGCGGAAATTGCCGGTTTAGTAGTGTCGGTTCCATATGATTTTGACGATGCCGCGCAAAAAGCCACCGTTCGGGCCTGTGAAATGGCAGGGCTAAAGGACAAGCTAATCTGCTTGATAAAAGAGCCCAACGCGGCAGCTTTGGAGTATAACTTCCGCCGCCAATTGGAAGAAGACGAGCGGATAATGGTGTTCGACTTTGGCGGCGGAACGCTGGATATAACGATTTTTCACGTAACCGAACGGGACGAAGCCTGCATAAAAATGCAAGTAATAAGCCAAGGCGGCGAAGCACATCATGGTGGCGACGACATTGACGCCACCCTAATAACCATGCTTGGCGGCTTAATAGAAGCCAAAACCGGGAAATCCGCGTCCGAACTGGCTATAGAAAATCAGGTTGAACTGGTCGCTAGGGCCAGGGAAGCCAAGGAAAGACTCACGGGTGTGCAGCGTTTCCGCATTCCATTCACCTTCTGCATACCGCCTTTCGTTGAGCAAATTACCAGAGAAGAATTTCATAATCTTATCCATCCTTTCATAGATAAAACCCGCAAACTTGTACTAAAGGCCCTGCGCGAGACTTATACCGGTAGCCTCACCCCACATGATATCAATAGGGTGCTGGTAGGCGGCGGCTCGTCCCAGATGCCTTGGGTGCGGGAAATGCTTTTAGATATTTTCGGCGATAAAGACAAAATTTATTCATCGGAAAGGCCGGCACTGGATATTTCCTTGGGCGCCACATATTACGCCGCCATGAAAATGGGACTTCTTGCAAGCCCTGATGTGAAATCCGAAAAACTTGGGGCTGCTACAGCTACCCCCCCGCCTGCCGCACCTAAAATGTCTGTGGAGTTTGAAGTTACAGTCAGCCATGATATAGGCCTGGAACTTGCAAGCGGTGCCCGCAAAAGTTTCTTTCCAATGATACGCCGTGGCACGTCTTTTGCACTGGCAAAGAAGAGCCATGTATTTACGCTTTCCGGTGCAACGCCAGAGGAAATGACGGGACTTGATTTAAAAATCCTTGAAAGAATAGATAAAAATGACCCATACGAGGCCTGTAAACTAATAGGTGAGGTTTCCATAAAAGGGTTGCCGGTTAGGCCCAGTGGGAAAACTAAACTAAGGGTTACGCTAATGGTTGAGGAGGAAGGCGGGCTGGTGCGCGGTATGGTCGAGGATATGGGGTTTGGGACAGAATACGCAGCCAGTGGGTATAAGGAGAGTTTTGACCCGGATAGGTTTAATAAAACTGAGTTAGGCGGATAAATTGTAGTAAAAAGCAGAAGGAGGAAAACACATGGGTTATCTAGGCATAGACTTAGGCACAACAAACTCGGTAGCCATCATTTACAACGACAAGAACGACCAGTTAGACGTAGTAAAAATAGACGGCACTGACGAAATACTGCCAAGTGTAGTATGTTACCACGACGAGGGCGTGATAGTAGGGGCGGAAGCCAAAGCGGGAGCCATAATATACCCGGAAAGCACCGTAATGTCCGTGAAGCGCTTGATGGGTGGCGGCGAACTGGTAAACGTAGGCACAGGCGAAAAATCTCCGGAGGAAGTAAGCGCAGAGATTTTGCGAAAGCTAAAGCAAGCTGCCGAGTCCCAAGCCGGCGAACGGTTCCAAGAAGTTGTAATCACCCACCCTGCATATTTTAACGACAGGCAAATATTCGCAACCAAGCAGGCTGGCCTGCTTGCTGGCTTTGCCAACGTTCACCTGCTAAGCGAGCCCCTGGCTGCGGCAATAGAATATGGTTACCGCCAAAACTACGCTCAAACCCTGCTTGTATACGACTTAGGTGGCGGCACATTTGACGCTTGTGTTTTGCGGGTGTCTTTGGATGAAAACGGCCAGGAAATTTTCCAGGAACTATCCGACGTAGGGGACATGAACCTAGGCGGGGACGATTTCGATGCAGAACTTGTGTACTGGATGAAAAACAGTTTCACAGAGCAAACGGGCGTAGACCTAGACAGCCTAGAAATAGCAGAGCGCAAGCGCGTAATGCAAAAACTAAAACAAGAAGCCGAGCAAACAAAGAAAAAGCTGTCCGGCACCAACAAAGTATCCGTACGCATTAACCCGCTGGTAATAGTAGACGGTGTACCAAAGAACCTAAACGCAGAAATCACCCGGGAAGAATTCGAGGCTATGATACGAAAGTATGTAGACCGCAGCCGGGACATAATAGAAGAAGCCCTAAAGCGGGCCGGCACCCATACCGATGAAGTATCCAAAGTGGTACTGGTAGGCGGCTCGACATTAATACCTATGGTACGCCGTATGGTAGCCGGCTACTTGAAAGAGCCGTACCGCGCAACAGACCCTGCAAAAAGCGTAGCAATGGGCGCAAGCATTTACAACTACCTGATTCACCTGCCGGACAGGCAAGTGCGTGTTGGACAAATAACCCGCCAAGTGTTTGGTACGGAAGCGGTAACAAATATCGTAACCATGGAACGGCAAGCCATAGAAATTATCCCAATGGGCAGCCCCATCCCCAGCCGAATATCAGACAGCAACTTCGCTTCCATGTCCGGAGCCAACCGGGTAAACGTAGATGTGTACCAGTGGGAGAAAGGTCATGAAGCCGACCGGAAATATATAGGCACGGTGGCTCTGTCCGGCTTAACAGGCGTCACCCAGCTTGAAATCACCTATGCAATAGACGAAAACAATATCTTTGAAGTATATGTAAAAGACATGGCCACCGGCCGGGCTGAACGTGCCGAGTTTGACCGTTCTAAGCCCGCCGCCCCGCCGCCGCCAAAGGCCACCGGTAGCGACAAGGTAAACGTGGTGTTCCTAATAGATACAACCGGTTCCATGGACACATATATAAACGGCGTTAAAGACCGTGCTATTGAATTCTCTAACATCTTAGCGTCCAAGGGTGCTGCCTATAAACTCGGCCTGATAGGCTATGGCGACCTGGGAGAAAACGAAAAACCCAGCGTATACAACTTCACAGACGACGTTCCAAAATTCCAAAAGCAGGTGAAAAATATTCCCCGAACCTACGGCGGTGATATACCAGAATCATCTTTGGACGCACTGGAAACCGGGATAGAACTGCTAAAATCTCACCGTGACGAAGCTGGTGCACGCAATATTTTCATACTAATAACAGACGCTCCCCCCCATATACCGACAGTAACCGGCAAGTACGTAGCCGATATATGCAATATGCTTCTTGAACGTGGCGTTACCACATATGTAGTGGCCCGCAAAGACAGGGAAAGCATAGACGCATACGACCCCCTAACTAAACCTAACGGAAAGTTTTACGACCTTAACGATAAGTTCTTCGATATTTTGGATAACATAGCAATGAGCATCGCCGAATTAATAAGGCTGTAGGTTACTGTAGTTTCAAGAATAATGAAGGGTAAAAGTCGCTGATTCTGCGTAAATGTATGCGTGGAATCAGTGATTTTTATTCTGGAACGATAGTGAAACTGCATTCACATCAATAGTGAGTTATACCGATTCCAATCATCAAAAAAAGCACCCCGCGCCAACCAGGCGCGGGGTGCTTTTTTTGTATATAACAAACTCAAAATCAAGTATCACAAGTTACAAGTTAAACAGAACCTCACCGACATCTACCAAGTACTAACCCTACCGAGCCGAATAAGGCGTATCAGAACTAAGATCCCACAAGTGCCATCTACCACTACCAGGCAGCGAAGTATCAAGCACACCCCTGTCAAGGGAGTAGTTAAGCACGCGGTTATTAGCGG
>Ga0123355_10002091_pt1 | contig 28154 bp, 26 predicted proteins | sample TergutEmb28metaG_3_FD_89872 | JGI IMG/M metagenome (GOLD analysis project Ga0123355, IMG submission 89872) | Embiratermes neotenicus P1 segment gut microbial communities from Petit-Saut dam, French Guiana - Emb289 P1 | ecosystem: Host-associated > Arthropoda: Insects > Digestive system > Gut ... | reverse complement strand
TGTTTGTGGCATTACACCGTCATCAGCAGCAACAACAAGTACCGCAATATCAGTAACTTGTGCACCCCGTTGACGCATCGCCGTAAAAGCCTCGTGACCTGGGGTATCCAAGAAAGTAATACTCTTGCCATTAGCCGTAACCGAATACGCACCTATATGTTGTGTTATACCGCCTGCCTCGCCTGTAGCAACTGTTGTCTTGCGAATAGCATCAAGCAACGATGTCTTACCGTGGTCAACATGACCCATAACGGTAATAATTGGCGGTCTTGTAATCATTCCGCCGTCATCTTGCTCGTCGGCAATATGGAACTCATGCAACTGCTCTTCTTTGGTTTTTTCCAAACGAAGTTCAAGCTCAACACCAAACTCACTCGCAACAAGCTCCATTGTAGGGAAGTCAACAATACCGTTGATGCTGGTCATAATACCAAGCAACATAAGTTTTTTGATAATATCTTGAGATGTAACACCGATTTTTTCAGACAGGATTTTGACTGTGAGGTTCTCGGTGGTTATGATAGCTTTTTCGATTTTGATAGGAGCAAACGCTTTGATATCTTTTGGCTTTTTGTTTTTTAATCTGCGTGACCCTAAACGGCTCTCGTCCTCGCTCGGCAAAAAGCCTTTGCGGATAAGAGTACGCTTGTTCATTCCGCCTTTTTTGTCGTCAAATACTCTTGCACCTTCGCCTTTTTTCTTATCTGGTCCAAAACCTTTTTTGGCTGGTGACGATGGCGGCATAGCACCTGCTGTAGTAGCACCGCCCGCTCTTGACGGCGGTCTGACTCCGCTAGGAGTTCCCGCACCTGCTTTTTGTCCAGGGCGTGTATTGGGGTCAAAAGTACGGCTACGAGTTGCTACATTATTTGCAGTCCCTATACCTGCCTTACCTTTTTTACCTACTGCTGGCGGTGTATAAATAGGTGTATGAACACCCTTAATATAACTTGGCTTTAGCGGAGCTTGCTCTGGTTGCTCCTTAACTTTTTCAACTTGTGGAGGCGGAGTTTGCACCTTATCTTGCCCCGAATCACTTTCTGTCGATTCAAGTTTAGGTTCTTGATTAGGTAGCTTTGCTTTTAGGTCAGCTTTAGAAGTGTCAACCTCTGTAGGTTCTACACTTAATATTTGCTTTTGGGGCTTTGCCTTAATCGGTACTTCGACAGGCTTTGCTACCTTAACTTCTTTTTCCGCTTCTTCCTTAGCTCTTTGTACAGCGTCTTTTTCTTCTCTGGCATTAAGTGCACTGTCAATCATTTTTCGCAAGCGCCTTAACTCGGCAAACAATGACGAAAAATTGCCTTCCTCATCCTTAGTAAGGCGCTTTTTTAAGAGCTTTACATTTTCGAAAAGCACTTTGTCAGAACTATTATTTTCGGTTGACTTTTTGCTCAATACTTACTCCGTTTAACTAGTTTATACTTTTAATTTTTGATATATTTCATCCGGCACTTGGCACTTAAACGACCTGTTAAAAGCCTTTGTTTTGATAGCCTTGTCTATGCAGGCGGTAGTGTTACATATATATGCACCTCTGCCGTCTGCTTTGCCCGTCTTGTCCAAACAAAACTTGCCGTCACAGGTCTTAGTCACCCTTATAAGTTTGGACTTATCTATCCGTGTCCTGCAAACCGCACACATACGGCAGACAGAAACAGATGTTTTTTGATTATCTTTTGGCATAGTTATTACTACTCTAACTCGCCCAAACCTTCTTCAAATATTTCTTCTCCGCCCTCATTTTCGATGACAATGTCCTCTGCTTCGTCGTTAGATTGGGCTTGAAGTGATGAGTACGGTTGTACATCTATTTTCCAGCCTGTCAGCCTTGCTGCAAGTCTGGCATTTTGTCCGTCCTTACCGATAGCAAGCGATAACATATCGTCAAGCACAACAACCCTTGCAGCTCTTTCATCATCGTTGACCTGAACCATTACAACTTTAGCAGGACTTAATGCTCTGGCGATAAACTCTAATACATCCTCGCACCATGGTATAATATCAATTTTTTCTCCGCCTAATTGCGATACAATTGAGTTAACTCTTGCACCTCTATTACCTACACACGCTCCTACGGGGTCAATAGAGCCATCTTCACACCAAACAGCCATCTTAGTACGGTAACCTGCCTCTCTGACAAGGCTCTTAATAACAACTGCACCTGATGCTATTTCCGGCACTTCGATTTCGAATAGTTTCTTAACAAAACCTGTCGCTGTCCTCGAAATCGTGATTTGCGGACCTTTGTGACCTGCTTTAATTTTTTTGACAAAAACCTTAATCCTATCGCCCACACTAAAACGGTCATTAGGCATTTGGTCTTGAGGCATAAGCGCCGCCTCTAATTTGTTAATCTCGACATAAACATTCTTACCGTCTATACGGCGCACCGTACAAGAGATAAGCTCGTCTTCTTTTTGCGACAATTCTTGATACGCAAGGTCGCTCTCAACTTCACGGAGTTTTTGCAGGACAATTTGCTTAGCCGTCTGGGCTGCAATGCGTCCGAATTCCTTAGAACTGATTTCTTCCGAAACAACATCCCCGACACGGTAAGTAGGCTTAATAAGACGAGCGTCCTCTAGGCTAATCTCACGATCTCTGTCCTCGACTTCTTCGACTACATTCTGAAACGCAATTACCCTGATTACATTGCGGTCTGGTGACATACGAAGCATTACAGCTTTTGGTACACCAAAATGCTTTTTGTATGCGATACTCAATGCAGACTCAAGAGCCTCGATAAAAATCTCTTTTTTTATCTTTTTTTCTTGCTCCAGCGCCTCTAGCGCCAAAAAGAAATCCTTGTTAATCATTACAATGCTACTCCTAAAATCATATATAACTCCTTAAATAACTTCTTAGATTTGTATTGTGATTAAAATTTTATTAGCGGTCGTACTAGTGCGATTTTACTGCGCTCCAAACTTATCTCACCGCTCTTTGCCTCTAATTTAATTGTATGTTCGCCAGCCTCAATCAACTTACCCTCTAAGATTTTTTTACCTTTAAGCGGTGCGTATAACTTAACCTCAACCTCAGTCTCAATCGCCCTCTCATAATCCCTGTCTGTCTTAATTGGTCTGTCTAAACCAGGACTACTTACATTAAGCACATACGGCTTGCCACCTGTCGGGTCTAACTCATCAAGCATCGGGTCAATCACCAAGTGAACCTTCTCGCAGTCGTCCAAACTTATACCTGCTTTGTTATAAATAAATACCGTCAAATTATAGGCATCATACTTCTTCTTATATTCAACCTCTATTATCTCATACCCTAATTCCGCAACCGTACTCTCTAAAGCATCTCTAACTTTTTCTGTAATTTGACTCATTTGCCCCTTTAATATACAAAAGTGGACTTTTGCAAGCCCACTCCTATTTCTCCTAATATGCCCATTATATATCATTTACCCCAACCTGTCAAGCGTTTTTGCACCATTTTGCCAATAAATTTTATTGAAGCAATTTTTCAAATCTTTAGTCGTGTAATTTGGAATCGCTATAATCATATTACAAACTCTATTTAAGCTTACACCGTTAGCACCACGGACATATTTGACGAGGTGAAATTTAGGTTATCACCTAATGCTACGGCTGTAATAATGTAGGTTAGATTTGGATTAAACTCAGCTATTTCAAAGGTCAGTCTACCGCCTACGATGTCGTTTGCGGATATGTTGTATGTCCGTCTGCCACTGCTGTTTGCACCTGTCCATTCGATTATTATTCTGTAATATGTCGCATCGGACGCAAGAAAGGTTATTAGCTCTATTTGATTGCTTGACAGATGACGCAAAGTCGGCGAAGGAAGTTTGATTGCAGTCAGTACAGCGTATTCTGAATCGGCAAAAACAATGCCGTCACCTACTGCCTTGACCTTGACTTCTATTTGTCCGTGCGGTACTCGCTCAAGCATTTCGCTAAGCTCTGTGGTCTCAAATGTATGTGTAGTTGTGATACTTGTCACACGCACTATATATCTTATCGAATACTCTACACTATCCCACCTTATCCTTGTTCCGGCATCACTATCAAACCTAAGTCCATCAGGAACTTGCAAGCGAGGCAAAACAGGAGCAAAGACTATATGCACAATGTATGTCCATTCGGAATTTAGATATCCGCTTGCGGGCAAAGCAACCGCCTGTATTCTTATCGTATACTCGCCGACATCAGCAAGTCTTTGTGATAAGTCATAGCTTGTAGTGCCACCGCCAGCATTAAAGAATAATCCGTCGTCATCAACAACAATAAGAAAGAATTGCACATTGTCCATGCTATCCCATCTCAAAATGCCGTAATCGTCAACCCTCAACCCTGTAGGTGCGCTAAGTCTTGGAGTTCCGCCAGTCGGATAATCATTATTTTGATTGTTACCACCCAAAAACTCACACGCAACAAAAGTCGCAAGTATCACTAGTGTTATTATAATAGCAAGCCCAACCAAGGGCTTAGCAAGTCTTTTTCCCATAACATACCTCATAGACATTATCAATGTCTAATATACAATTATTGCCAATTTAATCGTATTTCTTAAGTATGTTAAGGAATTAAATCTGTTTATGTGTAATACCTAGTCGTAGGGGCGGGCGTCCTCGACCGCCGAACAACAATTATCCGCATAATTTGATTAAAGTTTTTTACTATTCGGGCGGTCGAGGACGCCCGCCCCTACGACTAGCAACAAGATTTGCCGACTAACTATTATATTCGGATTTTTTCAAAAATATTTTGCTGACAATTCCTGCAACCACAAATATCACAGCAACACCTATTCCTACTCCTGCTATTATCAATGCTGCGTCCATAAATAATGTATATGGGAGCATATCAATCATATTAGAATTGCTAAACTGCCAGTTGCCTTGCGGAAAAAATATATAATGGAATATCTCAAATGACCGCTCCCATGTTGCAAGAATGAGTAGTGCCATAGATATAATAATAGTCAAAAAAGTTATTCCGCCGATTATCGCACCAGAAGTTAATGCTCTAACAAACCGTCTGCGTAAAAATATACCTAAGATAATTAGCGTAAGTAAGCCTACCATTAGTAAGCTCCATGCCGTTATCCTAAAGCCCAAAAAAACTTCTTTGACATCCCGCATATGGCAAAGCTCGTCCTCGGTATAAAAAGGTGTCGGCTCTGTGTCACCGTCAAAAATCACATAGATTTGGAGAGTGTCACTACGACCTGCAAAATAATCTCTGAGTTGGTCACGCACTTCTCTAAGCTGCTCTTCACTCAATCCCAATTCAAACGCCGTATCATTTTTGTTAAATTGCCAATTATAAAAAGCTCTTGACTGCACTACAAAATCTGTTGTCATAAGCATTAACCCGACAATTACAAAAAGACAGGATATAGAAGTCAAGACAGTATGCCACTTTTTTTTGGTAGCTGTCATACTCAATTATTATGTCCGACTTAGAATAATCCTAGTTGTCCAAAAGGACCCATAAGTTCTTCGGACATTTTGTCAGCTTTTTGAGCCGCATCGCCAAAAGCAGCGATTATTAGATCCTCAAGCATTTCGATATCGTCTGCGTCAACGCATTTTGGGTCAATCTTAACAGCCTTAAGCTCTTTTTTTCCGCTTAAGGTTATTTTGACCATCCCGCCGCCGCTTGCACCCTCAACCTCGCTCTCTGCAAGCTCCTCTTGTGCCGCCTGCATTTGTTCTTGCATTTTTTGGGCTTGCTTTAGCATTTGCTGCATTCCGCCCATGCCTCCGCCGCCACCCCCACGAAAACCACCGTACATAAATTTATATCTCCTTATTTTGTAATGCATAACGCATAACGCATAACGCATAATGATTGATGAGTGTTTTGATTGATAATGCACTAGCTTAACGCTCGTCCGACATTATGCATTTTATGTTATGCATTATGCGTTAAGAATCATTCTATATTTATATTCTAGCCTCAAAGGATTATATTGCTGTTTGCTGTATCTTATACCGGCATCGCCCATATCCTCAGCTCTGTTGACTAGCTTTGCACCCATATTGCGCCCGACTTTTGCAAACTCTCTTACCAAAAACTTGCTTACGCTAGGCACTTCTTTTGAGCATTTTTCTATATGAACAAAAAATGTTTTGCTTATATTATCGGCATATTCAGCTATTGCAAATCCTAATACCTTATCCCCGACAAATACCGCACCGCCTATCAATCCTAACTTGTCATAATTCTCCAGCATTCGTTTTGCCGCCTTGTTATCGTGGCTAAATGACTTTGATGCTTTTTTGTATCCTGTGACATACTCCTCTAAGAATATTAGGACATTAGGAATGTCAGCTTGCTCAATCAATCTAAAAGTAGCCTGCGGATACTCTCTCAAAAACTTATTGATATGATTGCGTAGTCCGTTATATTTTTTGCCTGTCATCTCTGCTAACGCATCAATATCGTATATATAATCACACCAATTATCCGCCACTTGCTCTGCTGTTCCGCCACCAAATTTTTTTAGAACCTTTTCAACGCACTCTTGCGGAACTCTGTCAATTACAAAGGACTTATTTTGTGAGCGGACATATACAGCAAGTTCGTCTAAAGCACTCTCTATATCTCTACTGCCTATCGGATATGCATAACTCTCCTCATTACAGTTTGCAATAATCGGCACACCTGACTTGGTTATAGCAAATGTTGACTTAAAATAATCAAACCATAAGTAGTTTGCTCCAAAAGTAAAGTCGCATATCCCATAATCTCTGGTAAAATCTTTGCGCAAGTCAAGAAGTTTTTTTTGTGTAAGTTTGGAAAAAGTCATAAATAATTATAGAAACCTATTAACTACATTATATCACCAAACTATTTGCAAAAGCAAATGTTTTGCTTGACTTAAATTGTATTTTATTATAAAATGTATCTATGGACAAAAATAACGCTAAGAACTTTGTTAAAGAAATTGCGGATATTGATAATGACTTTCCGCAGTGGTATACAGATGTTGTACGCAAGACTGAGCTTGTTGACTACGGACCTGTCAAGGGTACAATGGTTATACGACCGTACGGTTACGGTATTTGGGAAAATATCCAAAAAGAGCTAGACACCCGTTTTAAGGATACAGGACATGTCAACGCTTATTTTCCGCTTTTTATCCCCTATAGTTACCTGCTTAAAGAAGCCGAGCATGTAGAGGGTTTTGCACCTGAGGTGGCGCTTGTCACCCATGTAGGTGACGAAGAACTTGCCGAAAAACTTGTCGTGCGTCCTACCAGTGAAACAATTATCTGCGATATGTATTCTAAATGGATACAGTCTTGGCGTGATTTGCCCATACTTGTCAATCAATGGGCGAATGTTGTCAGGTGGGAAAAAACTACACGACCATTTTTGCGTACTACAGAATTTTTGTGGCAAGAGGGTCATACGGCTCACGCTACCGAAAAAGAAGCACAGGACGAAACTATCAAAATGCTTAATGTCTATGAGGAGTTTTGCCGTAATATCCTAGCTATGCCTGTACTTACAGGACGCAAATCCGAGAAGGAAAAATTTGCAGGGGCTGTCGCTACATACAGCATAGAGGCTATGATGCGTGACGGCAAGAGCTTGCAAGCAGGTACTTCGCACTACTTAGGCGAAAACTTTGCTAAAGCTTTTGATATCAAATACCTAGACAAAGACGGTGTACTTAAGTATGTACACCAAACCTCGTGGGGTGTTACGACTAGGCTTATCGGCGCAATTATAATGGTTCACGGTGATGAACGAGGACTTGCTTTGCCGCCTAAGGTTGCCCCTATTCAGGCGGTTGTATTGCCTATCGCCTCATTTAAGCCCGGAGTTAATAAGGCTTGCGAAAAACTTGTCAAAGCACTCAAAAAAGCAGGTATTAGAGTATATTTGGACGACAGAGACCAAAGCCCCGGTTGGAAGTTTAACGAATGGGAAATGAAAGGTGTTCCCGTGCGTATAGAATGCGGCCCACGGGATATTGAGGCAGGTGTTGTTACCGTTGCACGGCGTGACCAAGCAGGTCAAAAATTTACTTTACCTATCGATAAAATCGGCAAAAGTATTAAGGAACTTTTGAATAATATTCAGAGTGATATGTACACTAAGGCAAAAGATACTCTTAATAGCCGTATAAAGGAAGTCTATAGCACGGCAGAACTTGGAGTAGCTTTGGATGAACAATGTTTTGCACTTGCTATGTGGTGCGGTGACGAAAAATGTGAGTTAGAAGTCAAAACTAAATTTTCGGCGACAACCCGTAATATGCCGTTTGACCAAAAACCTATCGCAAAAACCTGTGCCATCTGCGGTGGCAAGGCTAAGTACAAAATCTACTTTGCTAGAGCGTATTAAGTTGATTGAATATTGAATAATTTAAGTCAACACCCAATATTCAATTATCTTACTCTTCTTCACCTTTTATCTTGATAATAAACTTACTGCCCACACCAAGCTGACTCTCTGCACTAATTGTCCCGTGATGCAAGTCGATTATTGAGCGTGCTATAGAAAGACCTAAACCGCTGCTACCGCTTTTGCGCTCTCTGGCTTTATCGCACCTATAAAAGCGTCCGAATACTTTTGGCAAATCTTCTTTTGATATTCCTTCACCTGTATCAACTACTTCAATAACAACATCATCGTTGTCGGCATAACTATTGACAGTTATATCGCCGCCCTCCGGAGTGTATTTTACGGCATTATCAATGATTGCCCGCACCGCTTGCACTAACAAATGTTTATCCGCACTTATCGGAGGTGCGGTTTTTTGATTGTAGGTGATATTATGTTTTGATGCTGTCATTTTATACCCTGTAACAACTTCTTCTAGCGGGTCACCTACATAAAAAGTTGTTTTTTTGAGTTCTGCCCATCCAAGCCGTGCCAGCATAGAAAGTTGCTCGACTATCCGTTGCATATTATGCGACTCTCTATAAATAGCCTCCACACTCTCCTCTAGCACATCGGGCTTTTCTGTCCCCCATCTTTTGAGTAGATTTGCATATCCTTGTAGCACCGCAATAGGTGTCCTAAGCTCGTGTGAGGAGTCCGTTACAAAGTTTCGTTGTCTGACAAATGCCCTCTCAATAGTGTCAAGCATTCCGTTAATACGGTTGGTAAGCTGTCTAAGTTCTGTCTGGCTATCCACCTCATCTAATCTAACACTCAAATCAGCCTCGGTGATGTTGTCAATTTGCTTAACAATTTTTCTTATGGGTCTCAACATTATGGTGCTGGCTATAGCTCCGATAATTGTCGCAACAATCGCCAGAGCTCCCGTCAAAAGAAAAATCCATATAAAGGTTCTTAATAAACGAAAATCATCGCTAAGAATAATCTCGCCGTTATCTATGGCGTTACTAACGCTTATAATGGCTATTATTCCCAAGATAGTCATTATAAGAGAAAACAACCCGCTAAAGACTATGGTTGTTTTTGCTGTAAGACTTAACCGTCTCCAAATATTAAATCGTCCGCCTTGAGGCTGGTCAAATTCGTTAATGTAGACTCCGCCCTTATTTGATTTAGCCATAATACCCCCTGATTGGAAGTAAAAGGTAAGAAGTAAAAAGTGCGGACTTGTTTTTACACTAGAATATTCCTCGACAACACTTTTTACCTTTTACTTCTTACTTTTTACTTTCATCTCTTACTTTTTATACCCGTCTTTTAGTCCTACGATACGATTAAAAACCAATCCATTTTCTTTGCTGTCTCTAACAAAGTATCCGTTACGCAAAAACTGGAATCGTTCGGCTTTTTTTGCTTTGCCTAGATATTTTTCTGCTTTGCCGTGTTTTATTATAAGGGAGTCATCACTAAACCGCTCCTCAAAACTTCCCTCGCCGTCTTTGAGTAAATAGTCATATAATCTTGTTTCTATATCAACACAATCACTAGCGTTGACCCAATGAATAACACCCTTAACCTTGATACCACTCTTGTCTTGCCCGCTCTTAGTCCCCTCAATAATCTCCGCAATTACCTTAGTGACTTTGCCGTTTTTATCTTGCTCATAACCTGTACATTTGATTATATAGGCATTCTTTAGCCTTACCATACCGTCGGGGGTCAATCTATTATACTTAGGCGGCGGATTGACTTCAAAGTCTTCTCTCTCAATGTAGATTTTTTGACCAAAACTAATCCTTCGTTTCTTTGGCTTTTCGGCATTAGGATTGACCTCAAATGATAATGTTTGTTCGGTCGTATTGTTAGTCAAAACAAGTTCTAATGGGTCAAGCACCGCCATAGCACGAGATGCAGTCATATTAAGTTCATCTCTAATAGAAAACTCTAGTTGTGCAGAATTTACTTGGCTGTTAGCCTTGGCTACTCCGATATCTGCACAAAATGACTTGATAGCACTAGGCGAAAAACCTCGCCGTCTAAGACCTGCCAGTGTCGGCATACGGGGGTCGTCCCACCCTGCCACTTGTTTTTTGTCTACAAGCATTTTGAGGTATCGCTTAGACATAATTGTGCGTGTAATATCAAGCCGTGCAAATTCGTATTGATGTGGGCGAGGACCTTCCCAACAATTATCAAGCACCCAATCATAAAGAGGTCTATGGTCCTCAAACTCTAGCGTGCATATACTGTGGGTTATACCCTCAATAGCGTCCTCCAAAGGATGCGCAAAGTCATACATAGGATAAATACACCACTTATCGCCTTGCCTATGATGAGGGGTATTAAGCACTCTATAAATAACAGGGTCACGCATATTGATATTAGGGCTTGCCATATCAATTTTTGTACGCAAAACAAGCGCTCCGTCAGCGACACGCCCGTTTTTCATATCCTCGAACATCTCTAGGCTCTCGGCAATAGGACGGTTGCGATGTTTGCTTTCTTTTCCGCCTTCGGTCAAAGTTCCTCTCGCCTGCCGTAGTTCCTCAGCGGTCATATCGTCTACATATGCCTTACCTGCTTTAATTAGCTTAACTGCACACTTGTACATAACATCAAAGTAATCCGATGCATAAAAAATCGGCGGGTCAAAACCCAACCACTTGACATCTTCTATTATTGACCTAACATACTCGTTTTCTTCTTTGAGCGGATTTGTATCATCAAAACGAAGATTACATACACCTCCGTAACGCTCCGCCAATCCAAAATTAAGACAAATCGACTTAGCGTGTCCGATATGCAAAAAACCGTTAGGCTCCGGCGGAAAACGGGTAATAATCTTACTCACCTTACCGCTTGCAAGGTCTGACTTGATAATATTATCTAAAAAACTTTCCATATTACTCGTCCTTTGTAGTGTTAGTTGTCATAGCGATTGTTGTATGGTCTTGCGGTGCTACTTGTTTTTTAAGAGCAATTATAAGCAAAATAACACCTGTCAATGCTGATACAAAAGCTACAATGATAAATGTTATCCAGCCATGACGACCCAAACTATTAAGAGAGACTGCTACCCCTCCGATAATTAACGCAAGTCCTGCTATACAAGTGATTGTAATGTATGACAGAAGTTGCTTTATTTCACCTTTTATCACATTTTCGCCATCGCTCAAAAAAGTCCAATGAGCCGAAATAGCTGACATCGAAAAACCGCCGAACAGCCCTATAATCGGCGTGATAGCAAAACCTACAATTATCGCCACAACTGTCGGTGTGCTACTTAGCATCGAAATAAATAATAGCAACGCAAAGTATAACGCACAAAGTATAATCGAAACCGAGCATCTTTTTGTAGCGTTAGTTATATTTTTTGGAGGTAATTTGTAACCTAAAAAATACGCAAAACCAAAGGATACAATACCCAGACACAAAAATATCTGTGTGCCAAATCTTAGACCCGCAACCTGTGCAGTAGACATAAGTATTTGCGACACTAGCACGGCACAAAACAAAAGTGCAAACAGACACAAAACCATTCCTACAAAAAACAGTTTTTTTGTTCCGACAACAGTCTTAAAATCATTAAATAGCACTTTAGGATAATTTTGTTTTTGAACTCCGATTTCCTTTGCCTCTATCCGAGGAACATAGTTATATGTCCCAAAAAATATTGCTGACGATGCGACAAGCATAACCGTTGCAGATACAAAAATAATGTTAAGAATATTTTGCCTACCTAACGGCTCCCAAAAAAACATAGTGACAATTGCGAACATAGCAACAATCGCCGTAATCACAAGCCAAAATAGATTAAGTTGTTTTAGTTCGTCCTTATCACCTGCAATGCGTATAGCAATCTTAAAATGTGTAGCCGAATACAACAATGCTCCTAAAGCAAAAAAATATGTCGCAATAATGGCATAAATAACTTTGACTGCACTGTGGGCTCTTAGAGGCATATTAAAGAGAGCAACAAATCCAAAAACTGTCAATAGCACCGACAAGAATAATATCCAATGATAGCGTCCAAGAGCTTTTATAGGTGTTCGCCTTACAAGGCGCAAAACAAATGGCAAGGTAATCGCTGCCAAAACAAGAGGCACTCCTGTCGCAAAACCAACAGCAATAGCAGGCAAACCGTGAGCATATGCAAGAGGAAAAATAAGTGCAAAAAAACAAACCCATGACATAGCTGTTACAGCTATTCCTGCACTTAACGCTAGTCCCACATAAGTAGGAACCATTTTTTTACTGTTTACAAGAGTATTCACCTCAATTTTGCCCCAAAATCATCAGATAATTTTTTTAGTATTTTTGTAATCGCACTATCTGCATCGTTGTCAATAAGTGTACGGGTAGAATCACGGAAAAACAGCGAGTATGCCATACTTTTATTGCCTGTCTCAACTTGCGAACCCTTGTATACATCAAATAATTTGACTCGTTCTAAAAGCTCACCTGCACTTTGCTTAATAGCCTCTACAACATCCCCTGCAAGCACATTTTCACCAACGATAATGGCTATATCACGGCTAATCCCCGGATACTTTGGCAAAGGTGCAAATCTTACTGACTTAGCTTGATACTCTTCAAAAAGTGTATTAGTATCAAAGCAAGCCACAAAGCAGTCACTAACCTCAAAAATCTCGCTAGTCATAGGGTGTACCTTGCCAAAATAGCCAAGACAAGTATCATCAGCTGTAATATCAGCACTAATGCCTCCGTGCAAAAATGGTTGCTTAGAGTAATTTAGCTTGTAGTCATCGACTCCGCAAAAACGCATTATATCATTAGTGATTCCCTTGATTTCCTCAAAAATATTCGCTCCGCCACTGATTGCAATTGTTAGCTTATCTCTCTCTACAGGTAATTCCTTAACAGGAACGGTCTTTGGCAAATATACTCGTCCAAGCTCAAACAATCTTACAGTCGCATTGCCTCTTTTTTGATTAAGACTAACCGACTCAAGCATTCCTGATATAGTTTGAGTACGCATAACGGCATAATCTTCGGACAAAGGACTGTTAATCTTAATCTCGCTAAGTAGTGTCTTGTCTGTTATACCTAAAGCCAAAGCTCTCCCAGCCTTAACAAAAGAATAATTAAAAGCCTCGTATAGTCCCCCTGCACACATCATATCCTTTAGACGATCACAAAATATTGCGTACTCTGTCTTGCCGCCCTGTGTTACGCTAAGCGACTGCATAAAAGTCGGTGTGATTTTGTCATAGCCTATCAATCTAATTATTTCTTCGGCTAAGTCTGTAAAATTATCTATGTCCTCTCTATAAAGAGGGATTGTACACAACAACTTGCTACCCTCTGATTTAGTTGTTATCCCTAAACTATTAAGAGTTTTGACAACAACTGTCTTTTTGATGTCAATCCCTAATATTCCTGCAATATCCTTGACACTCGTTTTGATAATTTTGTTTTGCGGAAGAATTGTAATAGATAGAATAGATGGCTTGACATCAACAATATTGCCTATCACTCGCCCTGCTTTGAGTTTGCTGACAAGTACCAATGCCCGTTTTAGACCTATTTCGGGGGATAAAAAATCCAAGCCTTTTTCAAATCTTGCACTTGATGCGCTCCGTAGCCCCAAAGCACGGGAGGTCGCCCTTATATTACCTTTATTAAAACGAGCTGATTCTATAAAAATTTGAGAAGTATTTGAGGTGATTCCCGAATACTCACCGCCCATCACACCCGCAATTGCAAGCCCTTTAGACTTGTCAGCAATTACCATAGAACCCTTAGGCAAGGTATACTCAACCTCGTCCAAAGCACGAAGTTTTTCTTTATCAAACGCTTGCCTGACTACAATACCACCGTTAAGTAGTTTTGAGTCAAATGCGTGTAGCGGTTGCCCGACTTCTAACAATACATAATTAGTAATATCAACGATATTGTTGATAGGACGCATACCCGACTGTCTAAGTCTATGCCTAATAACTGACGGCGACTCTTTAATGCGGATATTATCTGCTGTCGCACCCATATACCTTGTACATTCGTTATATTCAATTGAAACAGGCACAGCCTCTAAGCTACTTTGAGTAGCCACAAAATCAAGGTCAAGAGGTTTAAGTTTTTTGCCGGTAGCGGCAGCAATTTCCCGTGCCATTCCGTATATGCTGTAGCAATCACCACGATTAGACGGAATACTTATATCTAAAGTTACATCATCAAATCCAAAAACTTTTTTGATGTCTTCGCCTACTTTACCCTCATTAAGTATCCAAATACCGTCCACAGCCGCATTAGGACACACCTCTGCCCCTATGCCAAGTTCTTGACCGCTACAAAGCATACCATAACTTGTCACACCTCTAAGGTCAGCTACAGCAATACTCATATCACCGACAAGTTTTGCCCCCGGCAATGCTACAGGAACAAGATTACCCACCGCAATATTGCGTGCGCCTGTCACAATGACATTATTTTTGCCGCCACCAATATCTATGTCGCATACCTGTAATTTATCGGCATTAGGATGCTTATTAAGTGCCGTTATTTTACCAACAACAACACCGCTTATATCCTCACATTCCGTGATAATCTCTTCAACTTCAAAACCTATGCTAGGGAGTAGCTTAACAAGCTCACTAACAGGCATATCAATCTTAACATATTCTTGTAACCACTTAAGCGGGAATTTCATTAGGTCTCTCCTATAATCGGGGTCTTATATAAAATTGATTCTAAGCTCAACTGTACTGACAACTAAATTTTTGGCTACTAATCGTAGGGGCGGGCGTCCCCGACAACCAACAAAGATACTATCATACAAATTGCTTCAAAAACCGCATATCGTTGTCAAACATTACACGCAAATCATTTATACCGTACAGTATTGTAGTTATACGGTCTAAGCCCATTCCAAAAGCAAACCCCGAATATATATCGGGATTGATACCGCACCCCTCCAGCACACGGCGATTGACTATCCCCGCTCCCAAAATCTCTATCCAACCCGTACCCTTGCAAATACGGCAACCAGCACCTTTGCAACCGGCACAGCTGGCATCAACCTCAACACTAGGCTCAGTAAAAGGAAAATACGACGGTCTAAGACGGGTCGTTGTCCCTGCTCCAAATATAAACGAAGCAAAGCCATCCAAAATCCCTTTGAGGTCACACATTGTTACACCCTTGTCAATAACTAATCCTTCTAGCTGATGAAACATCGGCGAATGAGTAGCATCAGGCTCGTCAGCACGATAGACTCGTCCGTGTGAGATTACCTTGATTGGGGGCTTTTGTTTCTCCATTACTCTGATTTGCCCTGTAGAGGTATGTGAGCGAAGTACAATATTATCCGCTACAAAAAGAGTGTCCTGCGCATCTCTTGCGGGATGGTCAGGAGGGATATTGAGTGCAGAAAAATTATAATAGTCTGTCTCTATTTCGGGAGTATCAACCACACCAAACCCTAGTGACACAAAGTACCCGATTATACGCTCCCTAACCTGAGTAAGAGGATGCAATGCACCACGACTCTTACCGCTGTACGGTAGCGTGATATCAATTTTTTCTTCTGCCAATTTGCGGTTAAGGTCAGCTTGTTTGAGAATCGTTTCAGCTTTATCAAAAGCCCCCTCAAGCTTAACTCTGGCATCATTAACATACTGCCCTATTTTTGGTCTTTCTTCGGCAGATACATCTTTAAGTCCACGCAAATAAGCGGTAAGTTTTCCGCTCTTACCCAAAACCTCTACTTTGAGGTCATTAAGCACCCTAAGCTCATTAGTTACGCTAATTGCTTTTTCTGTTTCATTTACAAGTTGACTGATTATTTCTTGCATATATCTAAGTATAACATATTTTTTGGTTGTTATCAAGCAAAAAAGGCGGTCATTTTGCTTGACCGCCTTTGATTTTTAACTTGTAGGCTAATTGACTATTTATTTACTTTCTGCTATTTTGTCCGCTTGAACTTGGAGGCTTAGGCGGTGTCGGAGTTGCTGTTGCCTTAGTTGCAGCAACAGGCTTTGCATTAGGTCCTATGTTAAGCATATGTTGCATTGTAGTAAACATAGTCGCTACATTTTGGAGTTCGCTCGGCACAATAATTGTAGTTGCTTGCCCGTCAGCAACTTGCTTGAGTGCCTCAAACCCTTGTATAGTCAAATACGCAGCATCAGGCTTAGCTTCCATAATTTTTTTGATAGCTTCGGCTTGACCTTCTGCCTCTGTAAGAAGAGCGATTTTTGTAGCTTCTGCTCTAAGAATCGCCGCCTCTTTTTCTCCCTCTGCTACAAGTATGTTAGCTCGTTTTTCTCCCTCTGCAAGCAAAATCGCCTGTCTGCGCTCACGCTCAGCTCTCATTTGCTTTTCCATACTATCTTGAATAACAGGCGGCGGTATAATATTACGCACCTCAACTCTGTGGATTTTTATACCCCACGAGTCACAAGCAGCGTCAATAATCTTGTGCATTTTGTTGTTGACATACTCTCTGCTTGTAAGCGTATCGTCAAGGTCCATTTCTCCGATAATATTACGAAGCGTAGTTGCAGTAATATTTTCGATAGCTTGCAAAGGTCTTTCAATAGCGTAAGTAAAAAGTTTCGGGTCAATTACCTGCCAAAAAACTACATCGTCAATCATCATCTTGACATTATCTTTGGTTATAACCTCACTAGGCTTAAAATCAGCTACTTGTTCTTTGAGCGATATGGGCGGTAACGAACGGTCAAACAACGGATTGACCCACTTTAGCCCTGTGTCAAGAGTTCTGTGATACTTTCCAAATCTCTGAACAATCACGGCTGTTTCTTGCTTGACAATTCTAACACTTCTGACAAACAAAAAGACAAGAATTGCTAACAGCAAAACACCTACTACTATTGCTACAATTATTCCTGGATGCATATTATTTTTTCTCCTTATATTGTTAGTTTTTACTTTGAATGATTTTAATATTCGGGATGCCGAGGACGGCGTCTTATATTACTTCCTCTACAACTACCTTATTACCCTCAAAAGCAACTATTTTAACTAATGTATCTTTAGGCAAGTTAGTGTAATGCTCATCAGATTGATTACATTTTATCCTAGCTCTCCACTCCACATCATTGATAAGGATTGTAGATTTGCCGTCAACCGAATCTTCAGTGAGCCTTACCTCATTGCCTATTTGTGTCTTTGTAATATGGATATCCTCAGTAGGCTTAATCAAACACTTTTTAGCAAGCGGTCTAAACGCAAAGAAACCAAGTGCCGCTACCGCCAAGAACACAACAACTTGAATTGCAGGGTGTATATCAAATGGTGCTAAAACTAATGCAACAATACCACCGGGGGCAAACCAAATACTGATTATCTCGCAAGTGTACATCTCAACTAGGACAGCTATAATTATCGTAGCTCCCCAAATCACCATCATAATAATCGCTAAGTCGCTCATAAGGTTAGTCCTCCTTTTTACCTACTATCTTTTCTTTTTGATTGTTGCAAGTCGCATAATATCGTTAGTAAACAAAACACCAAATATAACAACTAAAATCGGAATAAAAATCCCCCAGTAAGGCACCCAAAGAGCAATGTCCTCATTTGCGATACCACTTATTATACTAATGTTACCTTTTTCCGAATCTACAAATGCCACAATATTGCCATTTTGTAGTGTAGTATAAATTTGGTGCGATTCAATACCGCCATGTGTTTTCAAATTACCAAGCACCCTGCCAGTCGGGTGACCGTATGTGTTTTGCCCGACAGAAATAATAGCATAAGTCGGAGTAAGCGCTCTCAAAAATTCGGGACTTGAACTAGAATTACTACCGTGGTGACCTACTTGCAAAACATCAATATTGCTAGGGAAGTTCGACAACTCCAACGCTTCTCCCTCTGTCGCACTAGTGGCATCACCTGTCAGCATTACACTTCTATCCCTATACTCAACTAAAAGAATAGTACTTATATTATTGCGCTGACTTGATACAGACGAAACAGTCCAATGCATAGTAACTGGAGCAAGCCATGTAACAGTTACTCCACCCCTTTGCACATATAATCCTGCACTATTCATACGCACATTTTCTGCGTAGTTGAGATTATATATTCTTTCAGTAGTTTCTCTCCACCCTACTGTTGGATGCACCGTAACGGTAGAATAAGAAGCAAAATAAGAGTAATACCTTTCACTACGATGCAACCTTCTGTCATACTCTGCTTGCGAAAATGACGGTGGTCTAAAAACTGTTCCGACAGTATAATTTGTAAGCACATAAACAGCATTGCCGATATGGTCAGCATCACTATGTGTCATAACAAAATAATCTATCCTGCGGTCTCTTCCTGTCTGACCGCCAAAAATATTTGCACTTAAATATTGACTAAATTGACTTTGTGAGCGTCTATGTCCTGCGTCAACAAGCATTCTTGCCCCATCAGGAAACTCTACAAGGATAGCATCACCCTGACCGACATCTATAAAATGTACTTTAAGTCCCTCGTCACCCTGAGCAACAAGTTGACGGGACATATCATTACCATAAATGTTGTGGTTGACAAATCTCTCGATTGTAATTCCAGCGAAAAACCATCCTGCGACAACAGACGCTACCGCTACAAGAAAGAATATTGACTTAGCGGCAAAAATACCCTTATTAAAAGGACGACGGCGTCTTTGCTTTTTGTTGCGTGAATTGTTGTTACGACTATTATTGTTTCGACTGCTACTATTGTTACGATTGTTGTTTCTATTACTCATAATTATAATCTTTCGGTATTGAGTGCCTTTTTTTAAGACTCTCTAATTGCACGGGCAGGGCAAGTTTCGACACAAGCACCGCACTCTATGCATTCGGCATTGTTTATCTCATAATACTCTGCCCCTGCTCTAATTGCACTGACAGAACATTGTTTTTCGCATATTCCGCACGAAATACACTCACTGCTTATAACATATGCCATTTTTAATATTAGTTGCAAGACAAAAAAGCCGCATTTGCGACTTTTAGTCTAAGTAATTTTCACTATAAATCTATTACTGATATTATTTGCTTTTGATTGCATTAACAGGACATGAGTCAACGCACGCACCGCAATCAATGCAAGTCTCGTCAATAACATAAATAGGACTTGCTTCTTTGATAGCGTCAACAGGGCAAGTGCCAACACATGCTCCACAGCTGATACATTCGCTTGTAATTTCGTATGCCATAATAAATCTCCTTGTCGTGCGACGACAGCGATTGCTAGCAATCTACTTTTCACAGATAATTTGTGAATAAGTCTACCATTGTCACATCAACTATCTTTGTAATGCATATTGATTAACGCATAATGCATTATTTTACACATTATTCTTTGTCCGTTGTTGCAACTTCGGCAACAACAGGGGCAGGAGCAACCGCAGTAGCCCCATCACCTTCTTCCTCATCCGGAGGTGGTGTTTTGTCTGCGGCATCACGCACTCTTTTTTCTAAAAGTGCTTTGAAATCAGGGTCTTTGTCCATACGGGCTTTGATACTTTCCCGCCCTTGTCCAAGTCGTTCGCCGTCGTAAGAGAACCACGAACCTGCCTTAGTAACAATCTCATAATGCAAAGCCAAATCAATAAGGTTTCCCTCATTGCTGATACCCTTGCCGAATATAATGTCAAACTTAGCAACCTTAAAGGGCGGAGCAAGTTTATTTTTGACAACCTTTACTTTGGTGTGGTTGCCCGTAGCCTCTTGCCCTTCCTTAATTGACTCAATACGGCGTACATCTAATCTAATCGACGCATAAAATTTGAGAGCTTTTCCGCCAGCTGTAGTTTCGGGGTTGCCGTACATAACACCGATTTTTTCTCTCAACTGATTAATAAATATGATAAGAGTATTAGTTTTATTCGCCGCACCGGCTAATTTGCGAAGTGCTTGCGACATCATACGGGCTTGCAATCCCATATGACTATCACCCATCATTCCGTCAATTTCAGCTCTAGGAACAAGTGCGGCAACGCTATCTACTACAAGCACACCTACGGCACTACTTCTGACAAGTTGCTCTGCAATATCAAGTGCTTGCTCACCATTATCGGGTTGCGAAATATAAAGGTCAGAAAGTTTAATACCTAGATTACCGGCATAAACAGGGTCAAGAGCGTGTTCCGCATCAATAAAAGCCACCGTACAACCAAGCTTTTGCGCCTCTGCTACGACATGCAATGATAGTGTAGTTTTACCGCTTGACTCCGGTCCATAAATCTCAACAATACGACCTCTCGGAAGTCCGCCTATGCCAAGAGCCAAGTCAACAGCCAAACAGCCTGTAGAGATAACATCAACAGCATTTTTGACATTATCCCCAAATTTCATTATTGAGCCTTTGCCGTGTGCTTTTTCAATATTCTTAATAGCGTCTTCAAGCGCTTTGCGTTTTTCTTCTATTTGGTCTTCATTAAGTACATTAAGTTTTTTGCCTTCACCCTTTGCCATTTTTCAACTTTCTCCTTTGTCGTGCTTAGATTTATTTATAATAACTTTGCTAAATTGTATAATATAAATTGTGGCGAGTGCTAATCCATATACATAAACTACAATTTCAAATATTGTATTAAATATTGTCATCGCCCCGAAAGAACCCGAATAAAACCCGAACATCAGACCGTTTAGTGCATGGAAAATCAAACCTCCCGCACTTATCAATCCTACTAATACCGCTAATGTATTATGTTTTTTTAGTAGTGCATACACTAACAACCACGATATCAAGGTAAAAGCAATGTTAGGCAGTGCAAACGACATAAACCACGGCACATATCCATAAACAACTGACCCAGGCGCAAGCACTCCAAAAAATCTGACTAAGTATACCGTATTCACCACCGAATGGAATACGCTTAACGCAATAAGTAATTTACGGTGTTTCATATAAATCTCCTTGCGTTGTCGAATAAAAATGGAGCGGAAGACGGGATTTGAACCCGCGACATTCGCCTTGGCAAGGCGACGCTCTACCACTGAGCCACTTCCGCAAAAAATGGATAACAATCCATTTGTTTACATATATAAGTATACAATTATAAAAACATATTGTCAAGCAAAAAGCTACTTGCCAAAATTATTTTTTGACAAACCTAATTTGTCGTCACTTATAAAAGAATCACAACTTATTTGTAGCAACCATATAATATGAAATAAAGAGAGGTAACAAATAATGAAATACATAGCTACGCCAATGCGTATTCCCCCGACAACTCCAAAACCGCCTATCGGCACAATCCCGCCTGACTGCGACCACTTGCTAAAACAATACTTGGTCAATTCGGCTATGCGTGTCGTTTGGCTTGACCATGTATATTGGACTCGCTTATTGCTTGTCAGTATCGCCGAACGGCTTAAAGATGAATCAGCTACAGCAACTCGCCTTTTGCAGAATCCTGCTGATATCGCCGCAGTGTTCGCTAATTTTTATCCAGCTGAAATTACTAACAAAATTACCGACCTGCTTACCGAACATCTAAAAATAGGTGCGGCTCTTATTACCGCATTGCGTAACAATAAAAACAGCGAAGCCGAAGAACTTAACCGTCGTTGGTATATTAATGCAGACGATATGGCAAAAGCATTTGCCTCGATTAATCCCAATTATGATTATAACGAAATGCGTAAAATGCTTAATACGCATTTAGACAACACAACTAAAGAAGTAGCCGCCCGACTAAAAGGCGATTATAATGCTGATATCGCCGCTTTTGAAATTGTTAAAAATCAAGCGATAGAAATGGCAGATTCTCTTTCAAACGGACTTGCCGATATGATTAAGAACCAATATTGATGGAATATAATAGCGGATTTTTGAGGGGTTTTTGTGCCAATTAAGCGGTTTCGACGACGCCGTACTAGAAGTACGGCTAGGAGAATTAGCGTAAAGTGGCTCAAATAGACCCAAAATATACGCATTATTATTCCATCAATACTGGTTCTAAGTCAATTAGCAGTTGACTATTCTACCAATATACTTTTTTTCTTGCAGAGCGTTTTTTAACTTTTGCTTTGCTAAGTTGTTTGAGTTGTTCGAGTTGTGCGCCTGCTGTGCTACGGATTGAGAAAGCAATGTTATTAAGATGGTCTTTGACACGCTCTAGACTGGTAATAATAGCATAAAAATGCACACCCGCCTCTACATTACACTCATCCTTATTAAGACGGGAAATATGTCCGAACCCAAGCTCGCATTTCTTTTCGCCTATCAGCTTGCCTATGCCTGTGATTTCTTCTAACCTTTGTTTGTCACGGGATTCGAATATCTCAAGTGCAAGCGGAAACATATTAGAAACTTCTCTATGCATACTCTCAAGGTCACTAATAGCAGACTCCGAAAAAACAACTTTGTTTTCTTTCATATCTTCAGCTTCGTCAAGAAAATTCATCGCATGGTCACCAATGCGCTCAATATCTGATATGACATGATGTAAAGAATTAAAGACTTTTTCGTCCTCTTTGAATATACCTTCTTTAGATAGCTTAACAAGATGTCTGCCAATACCCTTGTAGATATAGTTGATTTTTTGCTCTACGCTGACAATCTTATGCTTGTTAGAAGTGTCAGCAACAAGTGCCGCTCGAAATGCTGTTTCGATGTTCTCTCGTGCCATATCAGCCATATTAGCAATTTCTTGGAATACAGAGTTTTTTGCAGCAGATATTGTTCCCTCGTCCATTCCTGATACTATATGAATTTTTTCGTCAATATGATAAAGTTGAGGTTCGAGAATCACCTCGCCCGCTTTGGCAGGAATCATCTTAATAACTAATTTTGTAAGCGGTCTGGTAAACCCTATCAGCATAGCAAACAGGATTAGATTATAAAACAAGTGGAAAAACGCAGCCGCAAATCCAAGACGGCTAGCTTCAGGAAAACGCAATGCCTCTACTATCCATGTCAAAAACGATACCGATTGCGACCGCAATATCCAAAGTAATGGCAGAAAAATCGCCGCACCGATAAGGTTATACATAAGATGCGTTAATGCCGCACGCTTAGCGTTAGATGATGCTCCTATTGATGCGATTAATGCGGTAAAGCAAGTTCCGATATTAGCTCCTAATATAATAAATATACCCGCTTCTAACGGTAGAGTCCCTTGCCCTGCCATCAAAACCGCCATACTTGTCGCTGCCGTGGAACTCTGGATTATCCCTGTAAATATTGCACCGACAAGCAATAACAATACCGGTCCTATAGGATTGCCCGAAAGTGATTCAAATACTCTCTGAAAACCATTCCTAAGTTGCCCGCCACGAGGAAAAGCTCCATTCATTAGATGCATACCTACAAAAATAACGGCAAGCCCTGTGATAATTTCGCCTGCAATACGCAATTTAGGTTTTTTTGAAAACATGAATAGCGATATGCCCACTATTCCTGACATCATAAAAACTTGATTGATAGGTAAAGCGGCAAATGCACCAAAAAATGCGGTAAAGGTTGTTCCCACATTAGCACCCATTATAATAGCCGTCGCTTGAAGCAATGTGATAACACCTGCATTAACAAACCCGACTACCATAACAGTAACTGCAGTAGAGCTTTGGATAGCGGCAGTCGCTCCCGCACCTATACCTGAGTTAGCAAAACGATTGTCGCCGATACGGGCAAACATCTTTTTGACGCTCTTGCCTGCACCTCTCTCAAGTCCGTTGCTCATAAGCTTAATGCCAAGCAAAAACACGGCTATACCGCCAAGCAACATACAAATACTTGTAAAAATTTCCATCTATTTACTAATTATTACCTTTTGTCATTAGTTAATTTATTTGTCTGATTATATTATCTATATTATACCTCATTAAAGCAATCATTGTCAAACTAAAAAAAAGTGCTTTCGGAAATATTCTTACTCCTTACAAAAACTATTCTCAATTTATTTTTGATTGCAAATACTATTATCCTCTTAAAGGAGATTAATCAAATAAGAAAATATAATCACCCCTTGCGAGTTGTCACAATAACAAGATATAAGGAATTATTGTGCGGCGAACTAATCCAACTGAGCTTGTCAATGCAATCAATGTTCTTTTAGGTCTGCTTCCTTTGCGGCAAGCATTCCTATACGCCCCTTGCTCAAAAGCTCCCTAATCTCATTCTTACTAAGTCTCTCACCGTCTAACTGTTTCACAAAAAAAGTCGATTGAAATACTCAATCGACTTTTTGACTAATTTATTCTAATTAAACTTATAGTTGACTTTGACACCTATACCCATTGTTGATGCTAGGGTTATGCTTTTGATGTAGGTTCCTTTTGCGGCGGCAGGCTTTGCTTTGACGATAGCCTCCATAAGAGCATTAAAGTTAGTGAGTAATTTTTCCTCGCCGAAAGATTTTTTGCCAATCGGGCAGTGGATGATTGCTGTTTTGTCTAGGCGATACTCAACTTTACCTGCTTTGGTGTCTTTGATAGCTTTGACAATGTCAGTTGTAACTGTGCCTGATTTTGGGCTAGGCATAAGACCTTTAGGTCCTAAAATCTTAGCTACTCTACCCATTTGACCCATCATATCGGGAGTTGTGATACACACATCAAAGTCAAGAAATCCGTCACCTGCGATTTTTGCGATGATTTCTTCCGCACCTACGATATCTGCACCTGCTTTTTCTGCTTTGTCGGCGTTTTCGCCCTTAGCGATAACAAGCACTCGCACTTTTTTTCCTGTTCCGTGAGGCAAAACAACTGTGCCACGCACTTGTTGGTCTGCTTGACGGGGATCAACACCTAATCTTACATGAAGTTCTATAGTTTCATCAAATTTTGCCTTAGCAGTCGCTATAACATTTTTGACTGCCTCTAAAGGCTCATATTGTACTGTCGTATCGACAGCTTTGAGGCTATCTGCGTATTTTTTTGCTAATTTCATATCTTTGCTCCTCCCCTTAGTCCACAACGGTCACGCCCATACTGCGTGCCGTTCCTGCAACCATACTACAAGCTGTCTCAATATTAGCCGCATTAAGGTCAGGCATTTTGAGAGTAGCAATTTCTTTGATTTGTGCTTTTGTTATAGAACCAACTTTTTCTCTGTTTGGCTTAGCAGAGCCTGTTTCAATTTTGATAGCTTTCTTAATAAGGATAGCTGCAGGCGGAGTCTTAAGCTCAAATGTAAAAGACCTATCAGCGAAGATACTGATAACAACAGGAATAATTAACCCTTCTTTATCTTTGGTTCTTTCGTTGAAGTCCTTGGTGAACATCGGTATATTGATACCGTGCGGTCCAAGTGACGAACCTACTGGAGGTCCGGGTGTCGCCTTGCCTGCTGGAAGCTGGAGTTTGACGACTGCCATTATTTTTTTTGCCATTTTTTCTCCTCGTATACCTTACGGCATACAATCGTGGTGATAGCGACATTGACATTAAAAATTTTGCCAATATCTCCCAAAAAAAGTAAGAGATGAGAAGTAACAGGTAAAAAGTGTTGACGAGTTAATTAGTCTGTTGCCATCTAAAATATACTAAGTCCGCACTTTTTACTTCTTACTCTTTACTTTTTACTTTAGTTTCTCTATTTGTGCAAAGGTTAGGTCAACGGGTGTATCTCGTCCGAACATACTGACTATTACTCTGCATTTACCGCCTGCCATATCAAGTGACTGAATGTCGCCCAAGAATCCGTTAAGCGCACCGTCTGTAACCTTGACTTTTTCGCCTACAATATAATCAACCTCTATCGTACCAACCTCAAGTTTCATACGCTTGATTTCTTCTTCGGTTAGAGGCAATGGGCGTCCTTGAGGTCCAACGAATCCCGTAACTCCCCTAGTATTAGTAATCATATGCCACATTGAGTTGTCGTAATCCATCTTTACAAAGACATAACAAGGAAACCGTCTACGCTCAACTGCCTTAAATTTACCGTTTTTTTCCTCAACAACATCTTCCATCGGAATTTTGATTTCGAACAAGCGTTCTTTGAGGCGGTTGGTGTCGGTAGTGTTTTTTTCAAAAACTGTGTTAAGATTATCAACCACCATATTTTCGTAACCGCTGTAAGTATGCAAGACATACCACTTAGCTTTGGATTCGTCCGCTTGTTTTGCACTAACGCCGGCAACCGAATAAGCTGTACCGCTTGTCGTGTCTACAAGTTCGGTATCAGTGGGCAAAGTCGGCATGGCAACGGCTTGATTAAGCTCGTCTGCACTATCCGGCTCTATAACCTCAAATTTATTTTCTGTATCACTCATTATCTTTAATCTACTTGCCTATTTGATAAGAACAAGGTACTTTCCTTTTCTTAGTTTTATTTTATTTCAGCATTACTACAAAATACAACTTATCGTCGCCACATTCGTGTCAAATAACTAATAAATGTCGACGGATCTCCAAAGATTTCCCCCATCATTCTTCTAAACAAGAACCCTAAAGTTGCGTCCATTATCATAAGTGCCACCAAGAAAAATAAAACAATCCCAAGCACAACTGCGGTAGTCTTGACAACCTTGCCAAAAGACGGCCAAGTAACCTTTTTGAGTTCCAAAAAGATTGCCTTAATCCATCGCCAAAGTCCAAAGCCTTTTTTGCCGTCAGACGCTTTTTTTGTTTTGCCCTTGTCGGCGTGACGCTCTGTCCTAGCCTCGTGCTTGGCTTGAGGGGTATGTTTGCCTGCGTGGCGTGCCAAACGCTCCTCGTGCCGTTTTTGCTTATCGCTAATGGCCTTAGGCTCGTCCTCCGAGACTTCCTCATCAGTAACCGACTCGTCAGCTACTGATTGGACATCTGATTCTTGGTCGGCGACAATATCGTCAGACACATCTGCCGTATTATCGGCGGACACATCCTCATCGTCGACAATCAAATCCTCTTTGTCTGACATATTTATTTTGTCTCCTTGTGAGCAGTGTGCTTTTTGCAAAATTTGCAAAATTTACTCATCTCGAGCCTGTCCGGGTCATTCTTTTTGTTTTTCATGCTGTCGTAGTTGCGTTGTTTACATTCTTGACAAGCAAAAGTAACCTTTGTTCTCATATATACTCCAGTATCTTGTTTGTGTTAATAGCCACCATAACTAGCCCCAAACAAGACCACACAAAAAATGCCCACTCAAGGCGGCATTTTGTCTAGTATACCACATTCCAAAATTAAAAGTCAACTAATTTTTTCACTATTTTTGGTTTAATCACAAAATAATTTGACATTACAAGGCTAATCGTGTATACTCTTAATAATCCTAACTCAACCAATCTTTCCCATCTTTATATCTACCACCTATTCCCTAACCCCTACTTCCTAATATGTACCCGTAGCTCAGTTGGATAGAGCGTAAGACTCCGACTCTTAAGGCCGTAGGTTCGAATCCTATCGGGTACACCATATAAGACCTCCCATTTGTCGCTTATAAAAAAGCACATTTGGGAGTTTTTTTATGCCATTTTGAGCAGGTTTTTTAGTTTTGGCAAGACAAATGGAAGTAAGTGTTTTTTAGTTTTGCAAGGCAGAGAATTTTAGCCGAATTGACTGTTTTTAGGATTGAGTGTATTACTCCAAATACCGACTGATAAAAATCGTCTTAAACAACTTCTCATTTTGCAGAAATTTTTCACTTTCATTAGACAAAATATTAGACATAACTGATTTTGTAAACTTTGAGATGTTTTGAGTTCATAAAAAAGACCCTAAAACACTGAAAAGCAATGTTTTAGGGTCTTTTTTCACCATTTTTGTTGGTGGGCCTTCAGGGACTTGAACCCCGGACCAACCGGTTATGAGCTCTTAAAATTCATACATTTTAGGTGATTTTTAATGATTTTAAGTAATCATTATTTATCTAAAATAATGCCATATATTGTGTGTTTTAGACTAAAAACATAAGATT
>Ga0123355_10002090_pt1 | contig 28182 bp, 25 predicted proteins | sample TergutEmb28metaG_3_FD_89872 | JGI IMG/M metagenome (GOLD analysis project Ga0123355, IMG submission 89872) | Embiratermes neotenicus P1 segment gut microbial communities from Petit-Saut dam, French Guiana - Emb289 P1 | ecosystem: Host-associated > Arthropoda: Insects > Digestive system > Gut ... | reverse complement strand
GGGTTCAGGCTCCACGGCGAGCTGCCCGAGGGCGCAACCGCCACCGACCTGGTCCTGACCGTCACCGAGGCCCTGCGCCGGCGCGGCGTCGTCGGCAAGTTCGTCGAGTTCTACGGAGCCGGACTGGCCACGCTGCCGCTCGCCGACCGTGCGACGATCGGCAACATGTCGCCCGAGTTCGGCTCGACCTGCGCGATCTTCCCGATTGACGCCGAGACGCTTCGCTACCTCGAGTTCAGCGGGCGTCCGCCGGAGCAGATCGCTCTGGTCGAGCGCTACGCCAAGGAGCAGGGCCTGTGGCACGACGACGGCTCCGAGGAGCCGACCTTCAGCGACACGCTCGAGCTCGATCTGGGCACCGTCGAGCCGAGCATCGCCGGTCCGCGGCGGCCGCAGGACCGGGTCCCGCTGTCGGATGCGAAGGAGCTGTTCGGTGCCGCCGTCCGGGACTTCCTGCCGGCGATGGGCGACGAGGACGAGTCGATCGCGGAGTCGTTCCCGGCCAGTGACCCGGTCGCCACCCACGTGTTGAACGGCGCCGTGCGGACCGCTACGCCGGTCACGCTCGCCGACGGCACCCGGACCGAGCTGGACAACGGACACGTCGTGATCGCGGCGATAACGAGCTGCACCAACACGTCGAACCCGTCGGTGATGCTCGGCGCCGGGCTGCTGGCCCGCAACGCCGTCCAACGAGGCCTGCAGGTCAAGCCGTGGGTCAAGACCTCGCTGGCTCCGGGCTCGAAGGTGGTGACCGAGTACCTCGACCGGGCGGGCCTGACCGAGTACCTGGACGCGCTCGGCTTCAATCTCGTCGGCTATGGCTGCACCACCTGCATCGGCAACAGCGGCCCGCTCCCGGCCGAGATCTCGAAGGCCGTCGGAGACCACGATCTGGCGGTCGTCTCGGTTCTGTCCGGCAACCGCAACTTCGAGGGGCGGATCAACCCGGACGTGAAGATGAACTACCTCGCGTCGCCGCCCCTGGTCGTCGCGTACGCGATCGCGGGCACGATGGACGTCGACCTCCAGTCCGAACCGCTCGGCGAGGACGATCGCGGCGCCCCCGTGTACCTGAAGGACATCTGGCCGAGCTCGGCGGAGATCGCCCAGACGATCGAGGAGGCCGTCCAGTCGGACATGTTCCACAAGAGCTACGGCGAGGTGTTCGACGGCGACGAGCGCTGGAACGGCCTCGAGGTCCCGAGCGGCGAGCTGTTCGCGTGGGACGAGCGCTCGACCTACGTGCGGAGGCCACCGTTCTTCGACGACCTGCCGGCCGAGCCCGAGCCGCTCGAGGACATCCGCGACGCGCGCGTTCTGGCAGTGCTCGGCGACAGCGTCACCACCGACCACATCTCGCCGGCGGGCTCGATCAAGCGCGACGGTCCGGCGGCGCTGTACCTGAACGGCAACCACGTCGAGGCGGCCGACTTCAACTCATACGGGTCTCGCCGGGGCAACCACGAGGTGATGATGCGCGGCACCTTCGCCAACATCCGGCTCCGCAACCGGCTGGCGGGTGGGCGGGGTCCTCTTCCAGAGGGCGGGGTGACGCTGTACCTGGCCGACGGCACCGAAACGGAGATGCCGATCTACGACGCGGCGATGCGCTACCAGGAGCAGCAGATCCCGCTGATCGTGCTGGCGGGCAAGGAATACGGCTCAGGGTCGTCGCGTGACTGGGCGGCCAAGGGCACGCGGCTGCTCGGCGTGCGGGCGGTGATCGCAGAGAGTTTCGAGCGGATCCACCGCTCCAACCTCGTCGGGATGGGGGTGCTGCCGCTCCAGTTCAAGGCTGGCGACAGCGCCTCGTCGCTGGGCCTGACAGGACACGAGAAGTTCGGGGTCGCCGGCCTCGCCGGCGATGATGAGATACCCCGCGAGCTGACCGTCACCGCCGACGGGAAGAGCTTTGAGGTGACGGTGCGGATCGACACCCCGAAGGAGCAGCGCTACTTCCGGCACGGCGGCATCCTCCAGTTCGTCCTGCGCGAGCTGCTGGCGGCGTAGACGATGGCGATCCCGGAACTGCTCGAAGAATTGCTGAGCGCACCTGGCCCGTCGGGCCAGGAGGCGCGACCGGCTGCGGTCTGGCGCGACTGGTGCAGAGAGTTCGCGACCGAGGTCGACGTCGACGACGTCGGGTCCTCGTGGGCCCGCCTGGCGGGCAATGCCGGCGGGCCCACGCTGATCGTGGTCGGCCACATCGACGAGATCGGCATCCATGTGACGCACATCGACGACGACGGGTTCCTCCGGTTTGGCCTGGTCGGGGGCTGGGACCCGATCGTGCTGGTCGGGCAGCGGATCGTGCTCGACACGCGCGGCGGGCCGGTGGTCGGGGTGATCGGCCGCAAGGCGATCCACGTGCTCACGGACGACGAGCTGAAGACCCCGCCGAAGGCAAAGGACCTGCACATCGACATCGGCGCGGAGAGCGGCGACGACGCTCGCAGCCGCGTTCGGATCGGCGACGTCGGGGTGATCGACGGGGCGCCGGTCGAGCTCCCGAACGGACGCGTCGTCGCGCGCTCGCTCGACAACCGCGTCGGCTGCTACGTGGCGGCGCGGGCGGCGCAGCTGCTGGCGCAGAGCGGCGGCTCGCCGGGCGACTTCCTGGCGCTCGCGGTGACCCAGGAGGAGACGTCGTTCGGCGGCGCGCGCACCAGCGCGTTCAGACACGATCCCGACGTCGCGATCGCGGTCGACGTCACCCAGGCGAACGACCAGCCCGGAGCCGAGGTGGGCCCGATGACCAGGCATCCGTTCGGGTCGGGGGCGGTGCTGGCGCGCGGGACGACGCTCAACCCGCGAGTGTTCGAGCTGCTGCACGCCGCAGCCGAGCGCGAGGGGATCCCGTTCACGGTGGAGTCGCTGGGCCGGTCGACCGGGACCGACGCCGACGCGATCCACATCAGCCGTGCCGGCGTGCCGACCGGGCTGGTGTCGGTGCCGTTGCGCTACATGCACTCGCCGGTCGAGATGGTCGCGCTGTCCGACGTCGAGGCGAGCGCCCAGCTGCTGGCGGCGTTTGCGCGCGACTTGGCACCGGGGCTATCGTTCGCGCGGTGATGGGGTGACTTCAGCGGCCACGTGGCCGCTGAAGTTGGGCCCCCAGATCGAATTTCTGCGCACACTCCGCCCCGGAGACGGTTCTTGCTACTGCTGTTTGACATCGACGGGACCCTCCTGCGCGGAGCTTCGTCGGCACACGCGCAGGCGCTACGCGCCGCGTTGCTGAGCGTCCACGGCGTCGATACCCGCGCCGTCCGGCCGAGCGCCGACGCCGCCGGGCGCACCGACGGCGAGATCGCGCGGATCATCCTGCTCGACGCCGGGGTGTCGGCCGAGCGGATCGACGAGCTCGCCGACGACGTGCGCGCCGAGTGCTGCCGGCTATACGCGGAGATGTGCCCGTCGGACCTGTCGGACACGGTCGTCGACGGGATCCCCGACGCGCTCGACTGGCTGGCGGCGCGGGATGGAGTGCGGCTGTCGCTCGTCACCGGCAATTTCGAGCCGGTGGCCCGCCTGAAGCTCAAGCGGGCCGGCCTCGGCCATCGGTTCCCGGCCGGTCAGGGGGGATTCGGCTCCGACGCCGAGGACCGGGCGCTGCTGCCGGCGATCGCCCGGCGCCGAGCGGGGTCGCTCGACGGGAATGTGGGTTGCTCCTACCCGCGTGAGCGGACGATCGTGATCGGCGACACGCCGCGGGACATCGCCTGCGCCCGCGCGGACGGCGTCCGCTGCGTCGCGGTCTGCAGCGGGCCCTACGACGTTTCGGAGCTGACCGGAGCCGACGCGGTCGCCCGGGACGCCGACGAGCTCCGTGCGGCGCTCGCGAGCCTGCTGTCCGACGGCGCCGAAGCGACCCGCCGATAGCGCTACCTAGGTCCTATCCCCGATAGGGGGGTGCGACCGGGGCGACAGAGGACCGAGCGAGACAAGGACGCAGGGGGTGAAGGCGTGGCAGCGCCACGTCGAACCCCCGAGGACGAAGTATCGCGACGGTCATATGTCGCAACCGGGCGGGCGCACCTGTCGGGATAGGGCCTCAGGACTGCTTGAGGAGAGGGATCTTCCCCTGCCGGATGCGGAACTGGCCGCGTTCGGCGGAGTGCCCTGGCTCGGTGATCTCGATCATGAGCTTGTCGCCGCGGCGGAACCGGTGATGCTCAAGGCTCTTCCACAGGCGTCCCAGCCGGCGCCTGCTCGCGCTCACGGTCAGCGGACAGGCCGGGCCGGAGCAGACCACGGTGACCCGGCCCCTGGCGGGAAAGTCCGGCGTCATCACGCGCTCGATCCAGGTGCCGCGGGAAGTCCACTTCCAGGTGATCATCACTTTCGCCTGGACCCGTGGACGCGATCCGTGCTTCTTGGTGGACGACCCGATCGTCGTCACCGCGACGGGGGTGGTGTCCGGGGGGGCAGGTGCGGAGGTTGGCGCCGGCGCGGGCGTTGGTGCGGGCGTCGGGGTTGGGGTCGGCGGAGCGGGGACGACCGGACCCTGCCAGCTCACACCATTGGGGGAGCTGACCTGCAGGAGGCCGGTATTTGACGAGAGGTAGAAGACGTCGATGCTGCCCGCGTACGTGACCGCGGCGGGCGCCGTCCCGACCGTGCCCGCCGTCCCCGGGACCTGAGCCGGAGCGGTCCAGCCGGTCGCGCCGGAGTAGGACGTATCAAACAGCCCGCCGTTGGCGCCGGCGTAGAAGACGAACACCTGGGTGCCGTTGGCAGACACAACGGCGCTTGGAGCCGACGCAAGCTCGCCGTTCGTGCCCGGGATCTCGCGCCACCCCGCCCAGCCGCTGCCGGGTATGTAGTAGCGCTGCCAGAGCCCATTGTCGCCGCCTCGGGCGAAGACATCGACACTGTTTTCGAACACGTCGGCGGCCGGCGCCGATGTCAGCCCTCCACCGAGGCTGACCCAATTGGACCAGCCGGTGCCAGGTATGTAGTAGCGCTGCCACAGCGCATTGTCGGTACCCCGGGCGAACACATCGACGCTGTTTTCGAACTCGTCGGCGGCCGGCGCCGACGTCGCCACCCCGCCGATGCTGCCCCAGCCTGACCAGCCGGTGCCGGGTACGTAATAGCGCTGCCAGACCCCGTTGTCCGTGCCCCGGACGAAGACATCGAGGCTGTTCTCGAACACATCGACGGCCGGAGCTGAGGTCGCGACGCCGCCAACGGTCTCCTGGGCGGCGCGCCAGCCGCTGCCGGGTACATAGGACATCTGCCAGAGCCCTTCGTCACTGCCCGTGTAGAACACGTCGAGGTCGCCGCCGAAGGCGATCGCGGCGACTCCGGTGTTGGTATTGATCGCGGCGCGCGCGGAGGCCGGGATCACCGACGCCCCGAGCAGCACGAGCAGCGCCGTCACGGCGACGGCTCCCCAGCGACCTTTACCTCCCCCTACTGCTGACACGCTCGACAAGGGTACTAGACCGATTCAGACTTCCCGTCTGCGTCGCCGACCGGCTCCTGCAGCGGGAAGTGGCAAGCCGCCTGGTGGATCGGCCCGAAGCGCCGCAGCGGCGGCTCGAGCTCGGAGCAGATTTCGCGCGCGCGGGGGCAGCGGGTCCGGAAGCGGCAGCCGCTAGGCGGGTCGATCGGGCTCGGCAGCTCGCCGCGGATGCCGACGTCGGTCTTGGCCCGCTCGGCGGCCGGATCGGGCAACGGGATCGTGTCGATCAGCGCCTCGGTGTATGGATGCGCCGGGCGCTTGTAGATGTCGTCACCGGTCCCGAGCTCGACCAGCTTGCCGAGATACATCACGCCGATCCGGTCGGCGAGGTACTTGACGACCGCCAGGTCGTGGGAGATCACGATCGAGGCCATCTGATGCTCGGCCTGCAGCCGTTTCATCAGGTTCAGCACCTGCGAGCGGATCGAGACGTCGAGCGCGGAGACGGGCTCGTCGGCGACGATCACCTTGGGCTCGAGCATCACCGCCCGAGCGAGCGCGATCCGCTGCCGCTGCCCGCCGGAGAACTCGTGCGGATACCGCTCGAGCGCGTTGGCCGGCAGCCCGACCTCGTCCAGCATCCGCCTGACCTTCTGATCCCGCTCGCTGCCCGAGCCGATCCCTTGGATCTCCAGGGGCTCCCTGAGGATCGTGTTGACGCGCATCCGCGGATCGAGCGACGCGTATGGATCCTGGAACATCATCTGCAGATCGCGCCTGGCCCGCCGGAGCTGCGGACCGCGGAGCTTGAACACATGCTTGCCGTCGAGCAGGATCTGCCCGTCGTCGGGTTTCTCGACGCCGACGATCATCTTTCCGAGCGTCGTCTTGCCACACCCGGACTCGCCGACCAGGCCGAACGTCTCGCCGACGTCGAGGTGGAGCGTGACGTCCGAAACCGCCTTCACCGACGCGACCGCGCGCTGGAGCACGCCAGCCTTTATGGGGTACTCACGCACCGCCTGGACGACCTCGAGCAGGTGCCCGTCGCCGTTGCGAGATGGCATTCTCACGGGCGCCGCGCCCGGCTCGCTGGTCACCGCCGCGGCCGTCGTGGCGACCGGACCATCGACCGGATACCAGCAGGAGAACAGATGTCCGCCCTGCCCGGTCAGCGGCGGCTCCTCCGTTCGGCAGCGGTCGCGCGCGTACGGGCACCGGGCAGCGAAACGGCACCCGGGCGGCGGATTCGTCATGTCCGGCGGGATCCCCGGGATGCTCACCAGCGCCTTGGTGTTGTCGGACTCGAGTCGCGGGATCGAGGCGAGCAGCGCCTGCGTGTAGGGGTGGCGCATGGCGCTGAACAGCTCATGGGTCGGGGCGGTCTCGACGATCCGTCCCGCGTACATCACGTTGATCCGGCTGGTGCGCCCGGCGACCACGCCCATGTCGTGCGTGACCAGCAGCGTCGCCATCCCGAGGCGGTCGCGGAGGTCGTCGAGCAGGCTCAGGATCTGCGCCTGGATCGTGACGTCGAGCGCGGTCGTCGGCTCGTCGGCGAGCAGGACCTTGGGCTCGCAGCTGAGCGCGATCGCGATCATCACGCGTTGCCGCAGGCCGCCGGAGAGCTGATGCGGGAAATCGTTCAGGCGCTCCTTCGGCCGCGGCAGGCCGACGAGCTCCAGAACCTCGAGCGCGCGGTCGAGCGCTTCGCGCTTCGAGGCTCCGCGGTGCAGGCGAATCGGCTCGGCGACCTGCTCGCCGATCGTCTTGGTGGGGTTCAGCGACGACTGGCTGTCCTGGAAGATCATCGCGATCTCGTTGCCGCGGATCTTGCGCATCGCCGCCTCGGGCAGCTCAACCAGCTCGCGCCCTTCCAGCTTGATCGAGCCGCCGATGACGTGACCTCCGTTGGGAAGCAGCCCGAGCACCGACAGCGCCAGCATCGACTTGCCCGAGCCGGACTCCCCAACCAGCCCGACCGTCTCATGGCTGCCGATCTCGATGCCGACGTTGCCGACCGCCTGCACGACCGCTCGCGACAGGTTGATGTGGGTCGAGAGGTCGGTGACCTCCAGTGCGGGTGCCAAGTTCGGGCTCCTTCCCTATGTTCCTAGCGGCGGCGCAGCCGGACGTCGAGCGCGTCGCGAAGCGCGTCGCCGACGACGTTCGAGGCCAGCACGACCAGCACCAGACACGCGCCAACGGGGTAGACCAGCCACCAGTAGCCCGAGTCGACGTACTGCTGGGCGTTGCCGAGCATGTCCCCCCAGGAGGCAGCCGGCGGCGCCAGGCCGAAGCCGAGGAAGCCGAGGTACGCGAGCACCAGGATCGCGTCGGCGACCTGGAAGGTGATGTTGACGATCACGACCGACAGCGCGTTCGGGATCAGGTGCCGGACCACGATCCGCGAGCGCCCCGCGCCCATCACCCGGGCGGCGTGGACGAAGTCGCGTTCTCGCAGCGTCAGTACCTCGCCGCGCACCAACCGGGCCGGCACCAGCCACGCGAACAGGCCGATGATCAACGACAGGTTCAACACCGTCGAGTGATATTTGGTCGCGAACACGAGCACGATCAACAGGTACGGGATCGACAGCAGGATGTCGACGAAGCGCATCATCGCCCCGTCGATCAACCCGCCCAGAAGACCCGCGATTGCCCCCCACAGGGTTCCGACCACGGTCGCGAGCGCCGCCGCCAGGAACCCGATCTCGAGCGCCGTCTGGCCGCCCGCCATCATCCGCCCGAGCTCGTCGTAGCCGTTCTCGTCGGTGCCGAGGGGGTGGCCACCGCCGGGCGGGAGGTTCGCGGCCAGCGGGTTGGCGAACGTCGTGTTGCTGTGATAGACGACCGGCCCCAGGAACGAGAACGCGACGAAGAACACAATCACGAGGGCGGCGGCGAGCGCGAGGCGGTTGTCGGCGAACTCCCGCAGCGCCAGCCGCCAGCCGCTGGCGACGATGTAGACGTCGCCGCCCTCGGGAGCGCCGGCGGGGGCGGGCTCGGGCTCGCCGAGCCGCTCGAGCGTCTGCACCGGGGCCTGCTGATGTAGCGGGTCAGTTGACACGGACGCGCGGGTCGGCGACGGTGATGGCGACGTCAGCGAGCAGGTTGCCGACGACGGTCAGGATCCCGCCGAGAACCGTGTAGGCGAGCAGGATGTTGTAATCCTCGTTGCCGAGCGCCTGATAGAAGAGCAGGCCCAGGCCCGGGTAGTTGAACAGGTACTCGATCAGCAGGTTGCCCGCCAGCAGCGTCGGCACCGACAGCCCGACGAGGGTGATCATCGGCAGGCAGGCGTTGCGCAGCAGGTGCTTGAACAGGACCGCACGCTGGCTGAGGCCCTTGGCCCGTGCCAGCCGGATGTAGTCCTGCGCGAGGTTGTCGAGCGCCGAGGATCGCATGTAGCGACTGAAGGACGCGACGTTGATCGCGGCCAGGGTGACGATCGGCAGCGTCAGTTGTAAGGGGTGCGTGAACGCCTGCCAGGCGGTCGTGATGTTGTCGCTGACGACCGGGGGGAAGACCGTCGTGATCGTGCCGAGCGAAAACAGCTGGATCAGGATCAGCCCCAGGAAGAACGACGGCATCGAGTACAAGACGAAGTTCCACGTCGTCACGGTGTAGTCGAGCGCGGTGTTGCGCCGGACGGCCTGCAGGATCCCGATCGGGATCGCGAACACCAGCGACAGCAACAGCGCCGCACCGGTCAGATAGGCGCTGCGGCCGGCGTTCTCCCTGAACAGAGCGTTGACGCTCTGGCCGAGCTTGTAGGAGTAGCCGAACTTGAACTGGGCGAGGTTGCCCAGATAGGTCAGCAGCTGCGCGAACTCCGATCGATCGTAGCCGTGCGTCCTGTTCCACGCCGCGATCGACTGCGCGGTCGCCCTGGCGCCGAGTACGACGTACGCCGGGCTCGGCGACAGGTAGTGCAGCATCAGAAACGAGATCACCGCGATCCCGATCGTCACGATGACCGCGACGATGAGCCGGCGGACGATGTAGCCCGTCATCCGCGCGGCTCCTCGCCGGTTATGTGTGCGGCAGAGATGGGCATCCGTGTGGCCGCAAGCCTACGCCACACGGTGTGCGCCGGGCCCCGATACCCAGCGCACCACCGCTTCCATCATTACTTGGCGAACCAGAACTGCGGCGAGAACTGCTGCTGGGTCGTGTCGGTCCAGCCGTTGACCGACGTCGACCCCACCTTCTGGGTGTTCACCGCGACCATGTAGTCCTGGTCGGGGAAGAACAGCACCGGCAGGTTGTTCGCGAAGTAGTTCGCCTCAGTCTTGACGTTGTTCGGGTTGGTCCCGAACACAGACGCGAGCATCAGCGAGTTGGCCTTCGCGTCGTTGTAGGCGCCGGAGTTGAAGGCGGCTCCGGGGTTCCAGGTGCCCTCCTGCGTCGGGTAGTAGTCCATGAACAGGCCGCCGTAGTTGTTGGCGCCCCAGTCGTTGACGTACTTCGCCGCAGCCGGGTTGTCGTCGTTGTAGTTGGAGGTCAGGAAGTTGAACGTCTTGGTCTGCAGCGAGATGGTGATCCCCGCCGCCTGCTTGGCCTCCGAGGCGAGCGCCGCCGACTCGAGCTCGCCGACGCTCGAGACCGACGCGGGCTGGTCGGCCCAGGTGATGCTGATCGGGGTTCCCTTCGGGATCCCGGCGCCGCACTCACTCGACGAGGTGCCGGGCTTCTCGCACGTCGTCGTCCCGCCCGGGACGACCTTCCAGCCGTGATCCTTGAGCAGCGCGACGGCCTTGTGCGGGCTGAACGGGTACGACGGCTTGGTCGCGCTCGAGGGCGCGTACGGGGACACCGGCGCCGACGGAGTCGGGCCGTAGGCGGGCACCGCGGCACCCTTGTAGACGCCCCGGACGTCGGCGGGCTGGTTGATCAGTGACTCGAGAGCCTGACGCACATACAGCTGCGAGATCACCTTGCCGAAGTCGTTCGTCTTGTCCTTGAAGTTGACATAGGCGGCGAACCAACCCCAGCTGGGGCCGCCGTACGCGTCGATCCCCTGGGCCTTCAGCGACGTCATCTGGGGAATCTGCGACGGGTCGAACCCGAGCATGATGTCGAGGCCGCCCGCCTTCATCTCATTCAGCTCCGCGGTGAAGCTGGTGTACGTGTTGACGTCGACGGTCGCCGGGGCCTTCGGGCTGCCGCCGTAACCGGCGTAGGGGGCCAGCACGTACGAGCTGTTGGTCACGTTGAACGAGGACAGCGTGAACGGCCCGTCGCTGACCTTCCACAGCGGGTTGGTGAAGTCGCCGACCTGGCTACCGATCTTGTTGAGGTAGTCGTAGATCTTCTTGGCGTCCGCCGGGTTGGTCGCCCAGTCGGTGATGTGCTTGCCGCTGGCCGAGTCGACGTTCCACGCCTTGCTCGGCAGCGGATAGGCGCCGAAGTTCGTGTCCTGCAGCTGGTTGTTGAGGAAGTAGCCCGGGTTGTAGGCCTTGTTCAGATGCAGCGTGACGGTGTCGCCCGACGCCGTCGCCTTGGTGACGCTGGTCGGGAACTGGCCGGGGATGTACTGACCCCAGTTGGCGACGCTCTCCTTCACGGCGGCCTTCAGGAGGTCGATGTAGAAGACGAGGTCCTCACCCGTGACGGGGTCGCCGTTGGACCATTTCAGGCCCGGCTTGAGCTTGATCGTGTAGACCTTGCCACCGTCGCTCGGGACCGGCGGGCCGGCGGCGGCGCTGGAGCCCGGCTGGTATTCGGGCTTGGCGCCGTTCGGGCCCTCGTACAGCGGCATGAACACCGAGGCCACCAGCTCGCCGGTACCGGTCGTGCTCTGCGCGCCCGGGGCGATCGGGAAGATGTACTCGGGCGTCTGCCCGGTCAGCTGGCCCTGCGTGACGGTGCCGCCCTTGTGCGCGGAACCCACCGGAGGCAGCGTGCCGAAGATGGTCGTGCCAAGCGCCGAGGAACTTGCGTGCGTGGTCGCATGCGTGGTGCCGTGCGTCGTCTTGCCGGTTGCGGAGGTTGCCAGCACCGCACCGATGGCGATGATCGGAACGGCGCTGAGGGTCGCCAGCCGCAGCGAGCGGAGGCGGGATCTGCCGCCAGCGGCGCCCCCAGAGCGCCCTGGCTGAGGGTTGAAACGGTCAGAACGCACGGGCGTACTCCCCTTCCCTTGATCGAAGTGCGTAACGGGACATTTCTGCTGGTAGTTCTGTTAGGTCGGACCTGGGCCCCCCGGCAGGGCGACCTGGATTTGCGCAATCTAAGCACCTTCTCGGCCTCGAGGATACGGCCTAACGATTCCATAAGAATCAGTACCCATGTAGATAAAGACGAAGCCTCCCCGCGTTAATGGCCGACGCACCCCGTGGTTGGGGCGAGCGAGCGCCCGTCAGCGGACAAGTTTCTTGTACGTCAGGCGGTGCGGGCGGTCGGCCTCGGCGCCGAGCTGGTCCCGGCGGAAGCTCTCGTAGGCCTCGAAGTTGCCCTCGAACCAGCGCACCTGTGAGTCGCCCTCGAAGGCGAGCACGTGCGTCGCGATCCGGTCGAGGAACCAGCGATCGTGCGAGACCACGACCGCGCAGCCGGCGAATGCCAGCAGCGCCTCCTCGAGCGCGCGCAGGGTGTCGACGTCGAGGTCGTTGGTGGGCTCGTCCAGGATCAGGAGGTTGCCCCCAGCCGACAGCAGCTTGGCCATGTGCAGGCGGTTGCGCTCGCCGCCTGAGAGCTTGCCGACTCGCTTCTGCTGGTCGGTGCCCTTGAAGTTGAAGCCCGCGACGTAGGCGCGGCTGTTGAGGGTCTGGTCGCCGAGCTTGATCTGGTCGACGCCGCCCGAGATCTCCTCCCAGACCGTCTTGTCGGAGTCGAGGTCCTCGCGGGACTGGTCGACGTAGGCGAGCTCGACGGTGTCGCCGATCCGGAAGCTGCCGCCGTCCGGCTGCTCCTGGCCGGTGATCATCCGCATCAGCGTCGTCTTGCCGGCGCCGTTCGGCCCGATCACGCCGACGATCGCCGCCGGCGGCAGCGTGAACGAGAGGTCGTCGATCAGCAGCCGGTCCCCGTAGGACTTGCTGACATTTTCGGCCTCGACGACGACCCCACCGAGTCGCGGTCCAGCGGGGATGTGGATCTGGACCTGGTCGAGCTTGACGTTGCGGTCCTGTGCCAGCAGCGCCTCGTAGGCGTTGAGCCTCGCCTTCGGTTTGTTGCGCCTGGCGCTGGCGTTCATCCGGACCCACTCGAGCTCCTGCTCGATCGTGCGCCTGCGCGCCGTCTCCTGCCGCCCCTCCTGCTCGAGCCTGGCCCGCTTCTGCTCGAGCCATCCCGAGTAGTTGCCCTGGTAGGGGATCCCGCGGCCGCGGTCGAGCTCGAGGATCCAGCCGGCGACGTTGTCGAGGAAGTAGCGGTCGTGGGTGACGGCGACGATCGTGCCCCGGTAATCCTGCAGATGGTTCTCCAGCCAGGCGACCGACTCGGCGTCGAGGTGGTTGGTCGGCTCGTCGAGCAGCAGCAGGTCAGGCTGGCGGAGCAGCAGCCGGCACAGCGCAACCCGCCGTCGCTCGCCGCCCGACAGGGTCGCGACGTCGGCCTCTGGCGGTGGGCACCGCAGCGCGTCCATCGCGATCTCGACTGTCGTGTCGAGGTTCCAGGCGTCGGCGGCGTCGATCTGCTCCTGCACCCGCGCGAACTCGTCGGCGGTCTCGTCGGAGTAGTTCATCGATAGCTCGTTGAACCGGTCGAGCAGCGCGCGCACCTCGGCCAGCCCCTCCTCGACGTTGCCGCGGACGTCCTTGGCCGGGTCGAGCTCGGGTTCCTGCTCGAGCAGGCCGACCGTCGCGCCCGGCGCCAGCTGGGCCTGGCCGTCGAACTCGGTGTCGACCCCCGCCATGATCCGCAGCAGCGTCGACTTGCCGGCGCCGTTGTAGCCGAGCACGCCGATCTTGGCGCCGGGCATGAACGACAGCGAGATGTCGGCCAGCACCTCCCTGTCCGGCGGGTAGCGTCGCGACAGCTTGTAGGTCGTGTAGACGTACTGGGAGGACACCGGCCCCGAGGGTAGAACAGATGTTCAAGGATCGGACATGCCGAGCCCTGAGCACCACTACTGCGTTGCGACGGTCTCCTATCTGGGGCCCGCCTACGGCCCGGACGACCAAAACGTCGAGCAGGATCAGGCGCCGAGCCTGGTTCGAGCACAAATGGTCGCTGAGCGCCCAATTCGGCGAGACCCCCGCGGGAGCAGCCATCGCTCTCGACGTTTTGGTCGCGCCGCGGCCCCGATCAGTTCTCGGGCTGCCACGCGCTGACGGCCCAGCGCGACCCGGTCACCCTCGAGACGGTCACCAGCGTCACGTGCCAGGCCGGGGGCAGGCCCTCGTAGGCGGTCGTATAGGTCGCCGTCGTCCATTCCCGGGTGACGACGACGTAGCGGTGCCCCCGCCCGGCCAGCGGCGCCACCGCCTCGACGCTGCCGTGGTTGGCGATCCCGGCCTCGCCGAGCGTGCGGTCGCCGCGCACCTGGGCGGCGGTCAGCGTCATCGCCGCGCGGGCCTGGCCGACGCTCGATCCGGCCAGCGCCGTCATCCGCCGGACGACGTCGGCGGCGGTCCAGTTCACGTACCGCTCGGCGAACATCCGGATCGCCTGCGCCGGCGACGCCGAGCCGGGCGCGTACTGGGGCGTCGCGGGCGACGGCAACTCGTGCGTGGCCTGGGCGCGGCGCAGCTTCGCGACGACCGGGCTCCCGTGCGTGGCGGTGGATCGCGTCGCGGTCGTCGTCTGGACCGGCGGCAGCGCCAGACCGGCGCAACCGCCGAGGGCGAGCGCGGCCACGACGCCGGCGAGCGCGCGGTAGCCCCTCACAGACCCTCCGGATGACGAGCGACGAATCCGTCGGCGCTCCGCACCAGCGGGTGCCAGCCGATTCCGCTGCTGCCGTCCTGCGGACCGGCGGCGTTGTGGGTGTCCCACCGCAGCCCCGCCACGTACATGAACACGTGGTCGGCGTTGGCGTAGATCGTGACCCAGCGACCCGGCCCCGGCTGCCCGAACGACTCGAGGTCGGTCGAGGTGCCGTCGAAGTTGACGCCGACGAGTCCGCCGCCGTAGAGGACGTGGTCGACGCTGCTCGAGCAGTCGTACACCTGCGCGATCTGATCCAACGGCAGTCCGTGGCCGCCTCCGTACAGGTACGGCTTGCCGACGATCTCGTTGCCGGCAGCGATCATCGCCCGTACCGCCGTGGGCGCGCCTGCCGGGGCGGCCGCCTGGCCGTTCGCCAACAGCGTCGCGCGCGGGCCCGGGGTCAGCGTCAGCGTCGGCTGGCCCAGCGGCGCACACTCGCTCCCACCGGCGCCACTCGCGACCTCGGCCGTCGGGATCCCGCCCAGCAGATTGGCGGCGCCGGTGGCCGGCGTCCGCTCGATCCGCACCGGCCCCGACCAGTCGCCGTGCTCGTAGGGGATGCCGAGGCTGCCGGCGAACCGCCACCACAGGTCGATCACCCGTGGGAACCCGTCGATCGGACCGCCGCCGAGGCCGATGTCCCGCTTGTAGGCGATCGCCGAGCGGCGGCCCCAGGTGACCCGCAGCGGGGTGCCGTACGGCAGCCCGCCCATCGCGGCCGCGGTCTGGAAGCTGTAGCCGCCGAGCTCGGCGTAGCTGTCGGGGTACGCCAGCAGGCTGGCGCCCGACGAGCCGACCGTCCCGCTCGACGGATCGCCCGGTCCGCCGTACTCGCTGGCCCCCACCGTCCGCCCCGCTCCCGGAGGCCCCAGCGACACCCACGCCGGACCTCCGCCCGCGGTCGCCGCCGAGCACCCCCCGGCCGCCGAACCCACCCCGGCCAGGGACGCCAGCAGGGCGATGCCGAGCCCCGCGACGAGGACCGCCCCGATCACCGCGATGGTGAGAATTGCGCCGATTCGCGGGATCGGGTTGGCGTTCATGCGCCCAAGCTACGGCGCCCGACCCGATCCGCGGAAAACTGGCACAGAGAATTTGCAATCACCCAGATCGTCACCGCGCGCCCCGGGCATGCCGCTAACGTTTTGCGTCAGTGGCTCGCGTCCTCGACCTGGAACAGGCACTGCTCCTGCTGGAGCTCGAAGCCCCCTTCGACAAGCGGGGAGTCCAGCTCGCCCGCCGGCGGATGGCGAAGCGCTGGCATCCCGACATCGCGCCCCCGGGGCGCCAGCACGAGCACCAGCGCCACCTGCAGGCGATCAACGAGGCGGCCGACCAGCTCGAGCAGCTGGCCGAGACCTCGCGCGGGGGTCGGGTCACGCGCAACGCGGTCAAGGTGTCCGCCGCCGCCGCGCGTCGCGCCCGCGAGGAAGAGGGGCGCCGCGCCTACGAGGCCGAGCAGCGCGCACGCCAGTCAGCCGAGGATCGCGCCCGGCACGATCCGTTCGGCTCTCGCGTCCCCGACCACTCGGTCGTGCACCGGTATGCCCGCTGTATGTCATACCCCGAGTGGGGCGTCGGCACGGTCAGCGGGATCTACTTCTCCGGCGACGGCGACGACGTCCAGCAGTGGGCGCGGATGTCGTTCCAGGTCGGGGTCCGGACGGTGCCCGCGGGATCGCTGCAGTTCGTCGACTTCTCCAAGCCCGACCCGGGCGCCGACCGGGTTCAGCGGTTCATGACCGCCGCCCAGCACGCCCTGGCCGAGGGCGACCCGGCGCTCGCGGCCCAACGGCTGATCTACGCGCGCGACGCCGACCCGACGAACCCGACCGTGTTGCGGCTGCTGACCGTCGCGTTCTGGCAGGCCGGAAATCTGCCGGCCGCCGCCCGGACCGTTCGCGACTGGTCGCGGGTCGAGACCGACCGGCCGACACCCGAGCGCTTCGCGTCACGGATCTACGAGGACATGGGGGCCTTCGACCTCGCGGCCGAGGCGGCCGAGCGGGTGACCTCGAGGGCGCCGGGCGACTCCTCGGGCTGGGCTCGGTTGGGGCGGCTGCGGCTCCGGCTGATGGACCGGGCCGGCGCGATCGAGGCGCTCGAGCGCGCCCGCCTGACCGAGCCGACGCTCGAAATCATGCTCGACCTGGCGCTCGCCTACCACCTCGCGTCAGACGTCGGCGCCGAGGTCTCGACCGCCGAGGCCGCGACCCTGATCGACCCCGAGTCGCCGGTCGCGTGGTCCGCCTACGCGCACGCGCTGGCACGCACCGACCGGATGCAGGAGTGCGTCACCGCCTGTGAGCACGCGCTGGCGCTCGAGAACGACGCCGAGGTCGCCGACCTCCTGGACCGCGCCCGCGCGGCGATTCCGCACCGGCTGGCGGAGCGCACCGCAGCCTGACCGATCCCGCGGCCACGCCGGGCGCAGCTACTCCTGCGGACCCTCCGTTTCGGCGAGCACCCCCAGCAACTCGCCGACGCGGCAGACGAGCAGGCGCTCCTCGTCGACCTCGATCCAGGCGCCGGCCGAGGCCGGGAACACGACGTGGTCACCGCGGTGGACCGGCATCTTCACGCCGACGTGGTCCCACCAGTCGAGCCCCGGGCCGACCGCGAGCACGATTCCGTGCTGGGGCGGCGGCTCGTCGGTGCCCGGCGGGACCACCAGGCCGGAGCGGCGCACCCGATCCGGGTCGAGTTCCTTGATCACAACCCGGTCGAACAGCGGCCTCAGCTCGTGACGCATCGGCGCGATGCTAACGAGCTATCGGTCCGCCTCGTCTGGCGTTTGATACCAGCGCATCCGCCGGCCGATCCTGGCGCGGCGGCGCCAGGCACCGGATTTCGGGGCCGCCTCTAGCTTCGACAGCAGCTCCGCGGTTCGCCGCTCGACCGTCTCGCGATGCTCGTCGCCCGGCAGAATCTCGTCGAGCATCGAGCGGGTCGTCTCGAGGTTGTCGGTGACGGTCGTGTACAGGCCCCAGCTGTCGCCGCACAGCTTCGAGACGTGAGCGACGTTCAGCAGCCCGGGGCCGTCGGTTTCCGCCAGCTCGTGATCGGCGAGCAGCATCGCCGTGTCGGAGGCGTCCTTGCGGTTGAGCTCGGCGATCTGGAGCTTCATCAGCAGCAGTTCGGCGGCGGGCAGGGTGTACTGCTCGGTGTCCAGCCTCGAGGCGAACGGAAACTCGTGCGACATCACGAACTTCTCGACGAACACGTCGAGGTGGTAGCCGGCGTCGGCGGAGTGGTAGTACAGCCGGGTGTCGCCCTGGGTGGCGTTGAACATCTTGTCGGGCACGTAGTCGAGCTGTTCGAGCACGCCTCGCAGGCCCTTCGCATGCTTCTTGGTGGTGGCCAGATCGATGTCGGCGTAGTCACGGCCAAGCGCCTGGCGCATCCCCTCGGAGGCGCGCATCCAGATCGCGATCCCGCCGAGCAGCCGCACGTCGACGCCGCCGGCGGTCGCCTGCTCCAACAGGCGGCGCGCGTCCGCGACCAGTGCCGGCTCGTTACCGTTCGGCGATCCGGGGTGGTCATTCATCTTTCGTATAAGACTAGTGGCGAACACCAAGAGTAGGTCGCGGTCATGGGGTTGAGCGCGGAGGAGCAGAGGGTCTGCGACGCGATCGCGACACGCGTCGATGACCTGGTCGATCTGGCCCGGACACTGATCGGCTTCGACACGACCGCGCGCAGCCCGGGCGACCCGGCCCGTGAGGAGGAGCCGCTCCAGCGCTACCTCGCCGAGCGTCTGGCGGCGATCGGAGCCGAGATCGACCTGTTCGAGCCCGATGCCGGGGCGATGGCCGGCAAGCCGCTGGTGCTGCCGGGGCTCGACTTCGCCGCCCGGCCGCAGCTGATCGCCACCCGCCACGGCCGCGGTGGTGGCCGGTCGCTCGTTCTGAACGGCCACATCGACGTGGTATCGGCCGAGCCGCGCGCCGACTGGGCATCGGACCCGTTCGCCGCGGAGGTTCGCGACGGACGACTGTACGGTCGCGGCGCCTGTGACATGAAGGGAGGGATCGCCTCGATGGTGATGGCGGTCGAAACCCTGGCCGAGCTTGGCGTCGGGCTGGGCGGCGATCTGCTGGTCGCGACCAACACCGACGAGGAGTCGTCCGGCGCCGGGGGGGCCGCGCTGGTCGAGCACGGGCTCCGGGCTGACGCCGGGATCGTCGCCGAGCCCACCGGGTTTCAGGTGTGGGTCGCCTGCCGAGGCTCCGAGTACGGCGTGATCCGGGTCCCCGGCCGGCCTGGGCACGCGGAGGTGCAGCAGCCGGATTGGCGGGCGGGGGGCGCGGTCAACGCGATCGAGAAGGCGACCGTGGTGCTGGCGGCGATCGACTCGCTCCGACGCGAGTGGGCGTCACGCAGCGAGTACCGGCACCCGTACCTGTCTGCGCCTCGCGTGCTGGCAACGATGGCCCGTGCGGGCGAATGGCCGGTCAGCTACCCGGCCTCGTGCGAGCTGACGATCGCGGCGCTGTTCGTCCCGGCCCAGGCCGACGAGCGGGGCTGGGGGTCGCGCGTGCGCGAGGAGGTGGAGCGGTGGATCGTGCGCGAGTCGGCCACCGGAGACGACTGGCTGCGCGAGCATCCGCCGTCGTTCGAGTGGCGGCCGAACGCGGTGATGCCGATGGAGATCTCGGAGTCCGAGCCGATCGTCTCGACGGTCGTCGCGGCGAGCGCCGACGTCGGCCGCGCGAGCGGGCTCGGCGGCCTGGATTCCTGGTACGACGGCGCGACCCTGACCCAGCTGGCCGGTATTCCATCGGTCGGCTACGGGCCTCCAGGGTTCGATCCGCGCGGTGCCAGCGTCGCGCACACGATCGACGAGTACGTTCCGGTGGACGGGCTGGTCGGTGCCGCACAGGGCCTCGCTGTCACCGCGATGCGTTACTGCGGCGTGACCGTCTAGCCCTCGACGCGCTGGGTGAGCTCGACGCCCTTCTTCCCGATGTCGACCAGGTAGCCGCGGAGGATCCCGTGGTTGGCCTCGCTGCCCGGGTTGATGCACAGCGTCTCCCCGATCCGGCGCTCGCCCCCGGACTCGTGGATGTGCCCGTGGACCGACAGCACCGGCTGGTACTTCTCGATGATCCGGCGCACCGCCGTCGATCCGACCGGTCCCCGCAATACGTCGCCCGCCGAGATCGTCGGCCTCAGATTCTCGTCGAGCAGCGGCGCCTCGTCCAAGCCGGAGTCGTGCGGCGGCACGTGGATCATGAAGATCGCGCGGCGCGGCTCGCGCACCTGCTCCGCGAGGGCGTCGAGCCGGGCGAACAGCTCGTCCTCGGACTCCTCCCGCGGCGTCGCCCACGGCGTGTGGTTCGACCAGCCGCTGGACAGGAGCTGCAGGTCGCCGGGGATGTCGAGGACCTTGCCGTCTCCGTTGACCGGCCCCTGGCCGTCGGCCGAGAGCGCCGCGTCGATCGCGAACTCGTCGTCGTTGCCGGGGATCAGGTAGAGCGGGACGTCCGAGTCCGCGAGGCGCTCGGTCGCGAGCCGCATCCACTCGTGTACCCGTTCGGTCATCAGGCGCTGCAGCAGCTCCTCGCGCTCGACGTCGTCGCCCGCGAGCCGTTCGGCCTCCTCGTCGGTGGTCACGAACGAGTAGTAGCCGAGGTCGGCGATGTCGCGCTGCAGCTCGGCGAGCTGCTGCTCGTCGCGGGCCCTGCGGTGGACGCCGAGCACATCGGCCTCGTAGCCGTCGCCGCGGCGCGAGATCGGCACGATCGCCTTGCCGGTCAGATCCCCGGCGAGCAGCGCGACGTCGGCCCTGTATACGTTCGCCCGGATCGCGTTGAGGAACTTCCTCCAGGCCTTCTCGGCGGCGTGGAAGTCGCTCGCGATGTAGATCCGCGTGGCCACCGACCCTAGTCCGGAGGCAGCTCGGTGAACAGCATCTTCGAGTCGACGCCCGCGGTCCGCGAGCGGAAGCGCATCACGAAGTAGATGACGAGCCCGAGCAGGTAGAAGATCCCGGCGTCGATGATGCCGTTCGTCTCGAGGTAGGTGAGCGCGCTACCACCCTTCAGCGCATTCACGATCGGCTTGATCACCGCGAAGGCGTAGACCCACACGGGCAGCACGAGCCAGACGAGGCCCATCCACGGCAGCGCGCGCGCCATCGGCGCGTTGCGGACGAGGTCGGGTCGTCGCCACCTCACGAGGATCGCGTTGATGCCCGGCAGGGACCAGGTCAGCAGCGCCATCGTGATCGAGAACCAGGCGGTGCCGGCGAGGTTCAGCTTGTGGTTGGTCGTCGCCAGGAACGTCGGCAGGTCCCTGTAGCTCTGGAAGAACAGGAAGAAGGCCGTCAACGCCAGCGTCGCCAGGATCGCGTTGAGCGGCGCCCGGAGCCGCTCGCTGACGTTGCCGAACCACTCGGGAACCTGGCGGTCGAGGCTCCAGGCCAGCTGCATCCGGCTGATGAAGTTGATGTAGACCGGACACAGCAGGAACGGGAACACGACGCCGCCGAGGCCGATCAGGGCCCAGAGCGGCCACAGGCTCTTGTTCGCGACCACCGCCAGCAGCGCCAGCGAGTTCGGCTGGCCGAGCGGCGTCGCCGTGTGGGGGAGGAAGCCCCAGTAGGCGGCGCCCCAGCTGACCTGGGTGTTGAAGCCGAAGTGGGTCGAGATCGTGTCGACGTAGACCGAGTTGGCGAAGACGCCGATGAACAGCGCCCCGAGCAGCGCGACCATCACGCCGCGGCGAACGTTTCCGCGCACCTCACCGGCGATGTAGGCCGAGTACTGGAAGCCGATGTACTGGAACAGCAGCAGTGACAGGATCAGCGGGAAGGAGTCGGTCGAGATGATCCGGGAGAAGAAGCCGGTGTTGCTCGTGTCGATGAACGTCGACTTCCCGGCTTCGGCGATCTGGTGGGCGGTGACTCCGCCCGTGTAGTGCGGCAGGTTGGCGTCGAAGCTGCCCCGGTGGGTGAAGATCAGGCCGAAGATGAACATCGCCGCGAAGCACGCGACGCCGTAGCCGGCGAGCACGGTCACGACCCTGTGGAAGGTGCGCGTCGGCAGCACGCAGACGACGGCGATCAGCAGCAGCACGACGATCGCTGCGATGAACCCCGGCGTCCCGGTGATCGTGCCGGTCGAGTCGGTGAACCACGTGTTGGCGTTCATGAAGAAGTGGCCGCCGGCGCCGATGCCGATGATCCTGGCGACGATCTGCAGGTTGCGCAGCACCAGCGGCACCTCGAAGGCGATGATCAGGACCGACGCAATCACCAGCGTCCACGACTCCAGCCAGCCGAGGCCCGGGTGCAGGATGCGGCTGGTGAACACGTAGTCGCCGCCCGAGCGGGGCATCACCGAGGTCAGCGACGAGAAGATCAGCGCCAGCACGATGCAGAACAGCCCCGCGATGATCGCCGCCCAGCCGTACCCTGAGAACGGGCCGATCTTCCACATCGGGACGCCCGCCAGCGAGTAGAAGATCGGATACAGGGTCAGACCGACGCCGACGAACGCCGCGACGTTGAAGAACAGCGCGTTGGTCACGCTGACATTGCGAACGAGCCCGGACGACTGCCGTACGAATAGCTTGGGAGTGGTGCTTCGCTCCGCCTCGGACGTTCCTGTCGTCTCAGCCAAGATTCCCTCCTCTAGCTCCGCGCTTGCGGTCCGGCGCCGGACACCTCGGGCCGTTGACGCGATCCTAACATCGCGTCAAATGTCACTATTTCAGTTTGTCCGGATGACGGGGGCCTGACCGACCAGGTCGGGGAGGTAGTGCTCCGGCCGGCGGTCGGCGAGCACGTCGTTGTTCGGACCGCTGCGCTTGTCACGAGCGCGCTCGAGCTCGCACTCGGCGACCAGCGCCTCGGGGCGTGCCCCGGCGCCCGCGGCGGCCAGCACGGACCCGTCGGGCCCGGCGATCACGCTGCCGCCCTGGAAGTCGAGGCCGCGCTCGCTGCCGGCCCGGTCGCAGACGGCGACGAACACGCGGTTCAGATACGCCGCGGTCATCGCCAGCGAGCGCAGCATCGGCGGGTCCCGCTGCTCGCGCGGCCAATTGGTCGGCAGCGCGAGCAGGTCGGCCCCAGCCAGCGCCAGCCCGCGCGTCAGCTCGGGGAATTCGATGTCGTAGCAGACGCCCAGCCCGATCCGGCCGTGGCGCGTCTCGACGACCGGCGCCGGCCGTTCCCCGGGCGCGAACCAGCGCGACTCCCGATCCCACAGGTGCAGCTTCCTGTACACGGCGACGAGGCCGCCTGGGTCGACGATCGCGGCGCTGTTGAAGACCTCGCCATCGTCGGCCAGCTCGCAGAAGCCGCCGACGACGACGGCGTCGCCGCGCGCTGCCTCCGCCGCCCAGCCGGCGAGCAGCTCGCCCGCGGCGGGCACCGCCGCGGCGCGCGCCTCCGCGACCGAGCGGAACACGTAGCCGCTGTTGCACAGCTCCGGGAGCACGACGATCCCGGCCCCCTGATCGATCGCGGCCGCCAGCGCCGCGCGAGCGCGCGCGGCGCTGGACTCCGGGCTCTCGACGTCCGGCTCGATCTGGCAGCACGCGACGAGCACGCCCTCAACCCTAGTGGTCGCCGATGCGCCTGCAAAGTGGGCGCCGCAGACCCAAATTGACCCTTGAACTGCCCTCGGGCTCGACCGTAGGGTGCGCGCACGATGCACCCTGAGATGCCGCTCGAGCGACTCAACGAACTCGTCTCGGAGCTGTCGGCGGAGGGCCACCGGGTCAGTCAGGCGCTGGCGGTCGGAATCCTCGAGCCGGTGCTGTCGGGCCGGTTCGTCGCGGAGTCCGCGACCGACCACCTCGACCGCATGCTCGACATCGCCGAGGAGCTGACCGAGCTGTTGGCGGCATAGCTGCTGCCAGGCCGCCCGTCAGTCGAGTCGGGCCAGGAGCTCCAGCCGGTTGCCCCACGGATCGTCGGTCGCGCACAAACCGCTCGCTCGTCTTTCCGGAAATTCGGGCGTAACGTAGCGCGGATGGACGCAGATGGCGCAGCGGCGGGGGCGGAGCGCAATCAGTTCCGCGACGAGCTGCTGCGGCTCGAACAGCAGGCGATAGGCGGGTTTGACCTGGTCGTCTCGCAGCTGGACCGCGCGTTGGAATCCCTCAAGTACCAGGACGTCGAGCTTGCCGGAATGGTCGTTGCCGGCGATGACCAGATTGACGACTGCTACCTCGAGGTTCACCACGGCGTGCTGTCGCTGCTGCCCCGACAGGCTCCCTCCGGGGAGGACTGGCGTCTGGTCGCGGCGCTGTTGCAGATCATCCGCTGCATCGAGCGGATCGGGGACCAGTGCGTGAACATCGGGACGTTGGTGCCGCTGTCCGGCCACGAGCCGCCCAAGGACCTGACAATCGTCGAGCTGATCGACCGGATGGGCCGGGACGTCCACCAGCAGGTTGTCCAGGCCAGGGATTCGTTTCGGACGCGCCACGTCTCGCTCGCCAAGGACCTCGTGCGCCAGGACGCCGAGGTCAACCGGCTCAATCGCGAGATCTTCCAGCGGGCGGTCGACATGGGTGATGACCAAGATGTGCGGGAGTGGGCGATGTTCATGACGCTGGTGGCGAGGTGTCTGGAGCGAATCGGCGACAACACCGTCGACATCGCCGAGCAGACCGTGTTCGTCGTCACCGCGCTGTTCCGCGACTTTCACCACGGCGCCCTCAGCCACGACGCCGACGGCGCCGGGGCTGACTCACCCTGAGTCTGAGGGCCCTCCCACAAGTCTGGCGTCGCCGTCGTCGCACGAGGGATTGCACATCAACATCGATGTGATATCATCACGCCATCATGAGCAACGTGCAAGAGAGAGGACCGATGGCAACATCACCGCAGGACATCACCCGGTCGCAATCGATGATCGTCACGACCACCGAGAACATCCCGGGCACGCGGGTAACGAGGACCGTCGGCCACGTGTTCGGGCTGACGGTCCGGTCGCGGAGCCTCGGCGGCAACCTCGCCGCGTTCTTCAAGAGCCTCGTCGGGGGCGAGATCCGCTCGTATGTGAAGCTCAACGAGGACGCGCGGCGCCAAGCGATCGACCGGATGGTCGAGAACGCCGTCGCGATGGGGGCAAATGCCGTTTGCATGATGCGGTTCGACTCGACCGAGATGGCCAGGTCGATGACCGAGATCGTGGCCTACGGGACCGCCAAGGTGATCGAGTGGGACGCCGCCCCGGCCGACCTCGGTGCCACCGGCTGAGGGTCGGGTGAGCGCCATGGTGTTATGGGTTGTCGTCGCGGTCGTCGTTGTCGTGGGAATCGTCTTCGCCGTGTGCGGTTGGGACCGCTATCGAGGCAATCGAGCGGCGGTGGCGGACGGCTCTCTCCAGCCGACCTCCGAGGTGTTCATCGATCCCGAGTCCGGCCGGCGGATGCGGGTCTGGCACGACCCGAACACCGGTCTCCGCGAGTACCGCCCCGAGCAGTCATCTGACTCGGCGCCCAGCTCCTAACCGCGGATGACGGACGTGTCGGGACGAGACACCTACACGACCTACAGCATCGGCTGCGCCGTCGTCTGGAGCGCGATCCTCCTCGTGGCGCGGCGCCGTCTGGATGCGCAGACCCGACGCGAGCTCCAGATCGTGTGCGGCGGGTGGTGGATGGGATGGACGTCGGCGACCATCGCTCGGATCGGGTATCCGCCGCCCACGCCGCTGACCCCTGCCGGGGAGAAGCGACTGCGGATTCTGTCGATCGTGCTGGTCGCGCTTGGCCTCGGCAGCACGATCCGCGTGTTCGCGGCGCGCAAACCACCGGCGCAGATGGGTGCCTGAGCCTGCGGGGAGCGTCCGCGGCCATGGCTAGCGTCTGGCTCGATGCGCCTGATCGTCGCCCGCTGCTCCGCCCTCTACTCCGGCCGCCTCGACACGGTGCTCCCGGAGGCACTCAGGCTGCTCATGTTCAAGGCGGACGGATCCGTCCTGATCCATGCCGACGCCGGTGGCTACAAGCCCCTGAACTGGATGACGCCGCCGACCGTGATCGAGGAGGCCGGCGAGCCGCCGACGCTGATCGTGGTCCGCAAGCGTGCCGGCGCCAGCGAGGACCGGCTCGAGATCACGCTGACCGAGATCCTGTCCGACGTCAGCCATGAGATGGGATCTCCCGATGACGACGCGGCGCTCGCCAAGGACGGCGTCGAGGCGCATCTGCAGGAGCTGCTGGCCGAGCAGCCGCAGTGGTGCGGCGAGGGCTTGCGGCTCGTCAAGCGCGAGTGGCCGACCGACATCGGGCCGGTGGACCTGATGTGCCGCGAGGGCGAGCACGGTTGGGTCGCGGTGGAGATCAAGCGGGTCGCCGGGATCGACGCGGTCGAGCAGCTGACCCGGTACCTGGAGCGGATCCGCCTGGACCCGGCGTTCGACCGCTGCCGCGGGGTGCTGGCGGCGCAGACGATCCGGCCCCAGGCCAGGGTGCTGGCGCAGGCCCGCGGGATCGACTGCGTCGAGGTCGACCTCGGCGTGCTCCGCGGCGAGCGCGCCCCGGAGCTGCGGCTCTTCGCGGCTTAAGGGCCGCCACCCACCGCTTCGCCCCACGCCGTCGCGACGATCGACCGCGACCCGCTGTGATCGCGATGCTCACACAGGTAGATCCCCTGCCACGTCCCCAGCGTCGGCCTCCCGCGGGATACCGGCAGGGTCAGCGACGGCCCCAGCAGCGCCGCCTTCACGTGCGCGGGCATGTCGTCGGGGCCCTCGAGGGTGTGGGTCCAGAGACGGGCTCCGTCGGGCACCGCGGCGCTGAACCAGCTCTCCAGGTCACGCCGGACGTCCGGCGAGGCGTTCTCGTTCAGGGTCAGCGACGCCGACGTGTGCTGGATCAACAGGTGCAACAGCCCCACGGAGATCCGCTCGAGGTCGGGCAGCTGGGCGAGTAGCTCGCGCGTGATCAGGTGAAACCCTCGCGGCCGCGGCGCCAGCGTGATCTCCTCCTGGAGCCAGATCATCGGCGGCGAAGCATAGGCGCAGGCAACCGGACCAGACCGTCCGAGCGCCGCGCATTTATGCGTCCACTGATATGGTCGCGCGAGCCGTATGTCCCTGCAGTGAGCGGGGAGCGGGGATCTCCGGCATGCCGGCTGCAAACATCCACACCAGACGCCCGCTGCAGATCGCCGCCGCGGCCGCGCTGACAGCCGCCGCGGGAATCGCGCTGGCGGGCCCCAACAGCGGGCTGTCGCCGGCGAGCGCCAGCACGCCCAGCCTGAGCCAGCTCGGGTCCGAGCTCAACGCCGAGCAGGCCCAGCTGAATGCCAACCAGGCGACGCAGGAACACCTGTCGAGCAGTCTGTCCGGGCTGCAGACGCAGATCGCATCGCTCACCGGGCAGATCTCGATCGTCCAGTCGCGCGAGGCCGTGGTCCAGCACAACCTTCAGTACGACCAGATCAAGCTGTGGCGGGCACAGACCGGATTGCAGCAGGAGCGCGCCCGAGCTGCGATGCTCCGCCAGCACCTCGCCGAGGCTCGCCACATCCTCTCCGCCCAGCTCGTCTCCCGCTATGAGCAGCCCCAACCGGACCTCGTCTCCGTCGTCCTCGATGCACACGGATTCGCGCAGTTGCTGGAACAGCTCAACTATCTCGGCCGCGCCGAGAGCGAGCAGCAGTCGATCATCACGGTGACCAGAGCGGCGAAGGCGGAGGCGCAGGCCGCGACGGTCCGGCTCGACCATCTGACGAACACCGATCGCCAGCTGACCGAGGCGACGGGCCTGCAGGCGCGGGCGCTGCAGGGGATGAACCAGCTGCTGCAGTCGCGGCAGGCGACGCTCGGCGACGCCAGGGCCGCGCAGCAGGCCGCGCTGGGCGCCGCCCAGTCGCGCGGGACGCAGTTGCGCGCGGCGATCGCCAACGTGCAGGCCCAGCAGGCGGCGGCGCAGCGCGCCGCGGCAGAGGCAGCGGCCGCGGCGGCGGCCCGCGCCCGAGCGGCCGCCGCCGCACAGGCCGCACAGGCCGCCCAGGCAGACCAGGCAGGCCAGTCGGCCCAGCCAGGCCAGCCCGCTCAGGTTGCCCCGTCCGCTCCGGCGGTGGGATCGGGCGGCTGGGCGATCCCCGCCCCGATCGTGATGTGCGAGTCCGGCGGCCAGAACCTGCCGCCGAACAGCGCCGGCGCCTCCGGCTACTACCAGATCCTCGCCAGTACCTGGCGGTTGTTCGGGGGGAGCGGGCCTGCCGCCTACCTGGCCTCGAAGTCCGAGCAGGACGCCGTCGCCTCGCGGATCTGGAATGGGGGCGCGGGGGCGTCCGACTGGGTGTGCGCGGGCCTGGTCGGGATTTCATGACCGACGGCGACACCAACGGCCATCCCAGCCCCAGCCCCGGCCCCGGCCATCCCGGCACCGGCCAGCCCCGCACCCGCGCCGCGAACCTGCTTGCGCAGCGCCGGACGAGGCTGCTGATCGCCGCCGCGCTGCTGGTCCTGGCGCTGGGCATCCGCGTCGCCACCGTCGAGCACTACCACTTCAAGCCCGTGTACGACGGGCGCTCGTACCTGTCGCTGAGCGGTCAGATCGCGAAGACCGGCGACTACTGGAGCACCGACAGGGGCGCCGGCGGCACCCATGGACCGACCGCGTACTTCCCGCCGGCCTACCCATACTTCCTGGCGGCAGCCGAGGTGATCGACGGCAACGCGCACAAATCCAAATCCCCGGCCAACGTCCACGTCGTCCGGATCGAGCAGGCGGTGCTCGGCACCATCACGGTTGCCCTGGTCGGCCTGGTCGCGCTGGAGCTGTTCGGATCGACGGTGGCGCTGATCGCGCTCGGCCTCGCCGCCATCTACCCGGTCCTGGTCGAGCTGTCGACCGTGGTCGTCGCCGAAAACCTGCTGGTGGCGTTCGTGCTGGCGGCGATCTACGCCGCGCTGCGG